>Ga0209755_10002640_pt1 | contig 24168 bp, 20 predicted proteins | sample TergutCo191P1_FD_187301 | JGI IMG/M metagenome (GOLD analysis project Ga0209755, IMG submission 187301) | Cornitermes sp. P1 segment gut microbial communities from Petit-Saut dam, French Guiana - Co191P1 (SPAdes) (version 2) | ecosystem: Host-associated > Arthropoda: Insects > Digestive system... | reverse complement strand
GCCTGGTAGAATCTGACTTTTTTTTCCATGCCCAAAATTCGTATGGCTTCCAAAAGCCGCAAGGTGCCAATGCCGTCAACATCGGCGGTATATTCAGGAACCTCAAACGAAACCTGGACATGGCTTTGAGCGCCAAGGTTGTATATCTCATCAGGCTGAACTTCCTGGATGATGCGCACAAGGTTGGAAGTGTCGGTAAGATCGCCGTAATGGAGAACAAACTTTTTATTCGTCGCCTGGGGATCCTGGTACAGGTGATCAATGCGATCAGTGTTAAAGCTGGACGAACGCCGTTTGATACCGTGAACGGTATAGCCTTTTTTAAGAAGAAACTCCGATAAATAGGCACCGTCTTGTCCGGTCACGCCTGAAATAAGTGCTGTTTTCATTGTGTTCCTTCAGTCTAGATTACTGATTGTTAAAATTTATTCCTGAAAAATATATCAGCACCGGACTACCGTGATGCCGTTTTCTTCGCCCCAGCCAAGTCGCTCTTCCCAGGGCTTTTCTTTCGTTGAAGCGCGCCGGTCGAAAATAACAAGGTAGGCTGGGGCATCTGACGATTTTGTATCGCGATACTTGGCAGTTTGCTCCAGCCCCTTTGCTTTTATTGCTTCAGGTGATTGCTTTTCGTATATCATCTTTATTTCAATAATATAATTTTTTCTGTTGTAGACAACAAACAAATCCATACGCCCGCGGCCTGCTGCATATTCACGTTCAATACGCCCGCCCCCGTTTAAGACACGTTGCAAAAATGCCATCAGCAAAAGGTGAGGGAACGCTTCTGTATAATTCATTTTTTCTTCCCAGCTTTCAGAATTTTCCCTCCAGAAGACCTGGAACGCTTTAAGAAGCGCGTCCATGTCCAGGGAGCCGTCCGGTTTTTCCCACTGCCAGTCAGGTTCGGGTATGGCAAGCTGGGGGCTGTAGGTAAGGTGCCGGGCAAGTACTTCGCGGTAAATGGGGTTGGCTACAGATGGGGTTCCTCTTTCTTTTGCAACTAGTCCCAAATCAAGGCACAGACGGAATTCTTCACTTTCCGCCAAAAATGGATCTGAAGCCCCGGTCATAAGGCTTTCCATTATTTTTCGAATGCCTGGATTTTCCATCCGGTAGGCGAGGGCATCAAGGTGTGTTTCCCTGGCAAGCACCATCTGCTCACGGGCTTCCTTGACGTGCTCCAGCGTAACTGTTTCGGCGCTTGACTCGTCCAGTACCCGCATTGTGGCGCGTTTGAAAAGGGAATTAACAATCCAGGGCTGGCCTCGGGACTGTTCATGCACATATTCAAGGGCCTCTTTGCTTATTGCTTGCCCGGTTTCTTCCGTGCGCTGGGCAAAAAGGTTTCCAATATCGGCTAGCGAAAAATTGGATAAAACTGCGGAATCTTCCTTTATGTTAAAGGGGGAGCCGGGGTTAGGCGAAACTCCGCCTTTTGAGGCGGTTACATAGTCTTTTAAATCCCGCATCCCAACCAAAGCAATTGATACCGGAAATTTGTCAATACCCCGACTTGCGAAGCCCGCTCGTAGCTGCCGCAGAAAATAGATAAGCGCTTCTCCTTCCAGTACATCTGTTTCGTCAAAAAGTACGACAAGCGGTTTGGGGGCAATCAATTCCGCCCATTTTTGCATTGTCCTGTGCAGAAGGAATCCCGCCTCACCAGAAGGTAATTCCGGTATGGGCAACTCCGCTTTTTTTGAGAACGCGCAAACAGCCTGGTGAATGTCAATCATTGCTTCCAGCCGGCTTGTTATACCCTGACAACTCTCAAGGCTGACATAACACGCTGCCGCTTCGCCCTTTGCATTTATCTCCCTCGCCCAGCTTTGCAGAAATGTGGTTTTCCCGGTTTGCCGTGGCGCGTGAAGCACCCAATACAGGCTGTCGCGGATATAACGGTGAAGCTGCGCGCCGACAAGACGGTCTGCCGGGGGAAGCATGTAGTGATCCCAGGGGTTGCAGGGGCCGGTGGTGTTGAAGAAACGCATGGGGCGTTTTGGGGGGTGTTTGCTCATGGAATTTATGTCATATCCAATGTTCGTTTCCAAACCGATATTATATCGTGCATACTATCTCCAAAAGAAATCTGCGGATACCAGCCAGTTTGATTCGCAAGCTTACTGTAATTACCAATAATTATTCTATCGTATTACGGTATTAGCATAACAAATTTTTATAAACCTCTATCGTTTCTTCGGCGCATTTTCTCCACGAAAACTGTTTTAACTGTTCTTTTCCTTTTTTCACCATTAGTTTTTGAAGAGAGGGAGAAGCTATTACTTGTTCAATTTTATGGGAAATATCATCTAGACTATACGGGTCAAAATATACCGCTGCGTCTCCCCCTACTTCGGGTAAAGAACTGGCGTTTGAAAGTATCGCAGGACATCCTGCGGAAAATGCTTCAAGTACAGGAATACCGAAACCTTCATACAGTGAAGGAAAGACAAAAGCAAGAGCATTTGAATATAGTTGGCATAGTTCATTATCAGTAGTGAGTTTACATGTTGTTCTGTCAGAAATCTGTAAATGATTCAATAAATCCTCTTCTTCAGATGTAAAAGGACGTCCGCTGCAAAAAAGACGCAGATTATATTTTTTTAGTAATGGAGCGACAGCTTGAACAAAAATGACAAAATTTTTATAAGCACCTCGTAATCCCGTGAATAAAATAAATTCATCTTTTTCAGAATTATTATCTATTTCCTGAAAAGAAGATCCATGATAAATTATTTTTATTTTATTAGCCGTATCAGGAAAAAATCGCAATATGTCTTTTTTTGTATTCTCAGATATAGCTATGATGCTATTGGCTTGTGAAATTAAACAACGCTTATTGGACACGGTAGTTTTATCATTTGAAAAGTATTGCGGAAAGATCTCATGAATCATATCATGGACAGTCAAAGTAAATGGTTTTCCGTTTAAATGATTTAAAAAATATGGTTCATAATACGTTGGATGAAAAACATTGTAATTCAAATTTTTTATTTTCTTGATAGACTCTGAAATATTATTTTTTTTAAATAGCCTTGTGTAACACTTTGCCAATTTTCCTTTGCCTTTAAAGTTAAGGCCGGGAAGAAAAGAGTTAGAAGCATGCTTTTTGGGGAGTATCTCATAACTTGCAAAATATTCCTCCTGTAAGTAAACATTATCTGAATATTTTAAGGATAGTTGCGCCATAGGGTTTTGTTTAAGCAATTCCGCAAAATAACGGGAAATTCCCCCTATGTTTTGGAATTCAAAGACTTGATGATCATAAAGAACATTCACAGTATGCTTTTCTCCAAATGCTTGAAATTTTGCAAGGAGTAATCGTGGTACATTTTTTGGTCAAATCCGTCTTGAATCCAAGCGCAAACAGGTTCTTTGCATATTTGTCATAATGATAGAAGTCAAAATTCACAAGCCAAGTTCACGAAATTGCCTTAACGCAGTTTGATAATTTTTTTTATGTGTTTTTTTATTTGTCTTGTAATTTTCATGCCTTTCTTTTTCATTCTCTCATAAGATGACATAAAAGGATAATCAACTGCATTTGTAATTTTTTTGTGAATATCAGATCGTGCTGTTATAGTGTCAATAAATTTGAATACTTTATGCCCTATGCAAATTTCTTGGTAAGAATAGCCTGGTATAACAGCACAATGCTCGCCAGAACCATCATTTCCATGGTTCTGAACAAGTGACATCACTGGAAAAATATTAATCAGATTATGTTTTAAGCAATGGTATGTCATAAGGACATCGCCGTAAGCCTTATTATTGGAAATAGTGTCAATCATTAATCTGTACCAAAGATTGGACATTTGTTTTTTTCCATTTGTGGAAATATCAATTTCTGTTGGGTAAAAATTAACATTTTGATACTTTTCCTTCCAAATTCCAAATCCCCATGCAGCAATGTATACACTTGCAAATATGTCATTGGGATATTTATGTGGCAAATTGAAATAGTGCTTATAACCGCAAATCGCAAAAACATTTGGATTATCTTTATAAAATTCAAGCCCGCCATTAATAAATTCCAGGAAATTTTGGGAAAAAATATTGTCATCTTCACTCCAAATTAAAGTGTCGTATTCAGAGAAAATTCTTTCCACAGCTTTATTTCCTATTTCTACAACTCCCAAGTTTTTTTCGGGGGCTATAATGTCAACTTTTTTGAATCCTGTAATATTCGCACAATAGTTTCGGATTTCTTCTACTAACGCTTTATCTTTGTCTGATTTTGGAGCATCGGAAGTAATAAACAAGTGTGTCTGATTCGCCAAGCGACATTGCGCCAAAGATTCTATACAATTTATAAAATGTTCTTTTCTATTGTACACTTGTACTAAAACTGGCGCTATCATATCTTCAGCTCCATTGTGATATAACTTTTTTTTCTTTCTTCAAAGCCATAATTTTTGTATAGCTTTATTGCTTTAACATTACCGCTAAAAACTTCAAGTTTTATGGTTGTAAACTTATGCAAAACTGCAGTATCTATTGCAACTTTAAGCAAAGTGCCAGCAATACCTTTGCCTTGATATTCTGCTGACACCACAATGGACGTTATAAAAGCAACTTTTGTTTCATAATCATTCAAGTATACCGCTACCAATCCCACAAGGGTATTGTCATCATATGCTTCAAAAAACGTGGCATTTTTTTTCAGTTTATCCACATAATCATATAAGCTTTCTACTTGGGTTTTTAGATCCGGTATGAAAGCATTTGAATTTTTCACAAAGAATAGTAATAATTCTTCGAATGATGCATGGTTTTGTTTTATGTTGAAAACATCAGTTTTCATTTTCTGCACAAAAGAAAAATGCTTGCACACAAGTCAGGGTATTGTTGCCCCAATTCAAAACATCCCTCTAAATATTCTTTGGAGACGATATCTGTTTGTAAGATTCTATCCCATTGGAAATTTGCAAATGCCTTAAAGAATATACCGCTTTTATGAACGGTTTTTAACCCAGCCTGTTTTATGTCCCTTTCGAGTGTATCAAAAGTGTATGTTATTTGGTGCCCGTGTTTTCTTTCGCCATCTGTAACAGCAGAGTTATGTTCTATTAAGCCCATCTTAACGGCAATTTGCCTTGACGGTGCGTTTGCATTAGGGCATACCAAAAAAAAGTTTCCGTTATCTGTAAGCCATTCGTCTTTTATTCTTTTTAAGACTAAAATTGGATCGTTAATGTGTTCCAAAACATGCGTCATAATTATATTGTTAAACTTCTTTTTTAGATCTACCTTTTCAAAAGTGCCTTGGATAAGCTTTACATCACTTCGAAGAAGTGCTTTCGCATCTGCAATAGCATCCACTGATGCTTCAATACAAGTTATATCTGAGAATACGTCTTGCAGTCGCTTTGTGAAACCCCCTTTATTGCAACCTAGTTCCAAGACATCATCATGATTAATGAATGGCAAAAATGATTTTAACATAAAATGATGCATCACATCATAGTCAAAATTATACGAGTACTTTCTTTCATTGTTATCGGCAAGTTCTGCATTGTAATTTCTTTCGGCCGTCATCGTCATCTCACATCCTCTAATATTGCCAAGCCAAAGCCTTCCTTTCCAAAATTATTCCCATTGTAGAGTAAATAAATATTTTTGTCTAACATAAATACATTAGGATAGCACATCATTTGGTTATCGAAGCCAGAAGAAGACAATGTTAATCCCCCTAAAAAGTCGTCCCTTGCCCAACTTTTTAAATCAGTAGAGTATGCATAACCAATCTTATACCCTTTATCAATGCCTGTTCTGAAACCAGTCATTTCTCTGTAACAAAAGTACATATGATAAATGCCATCTATGTTAATCACGGTTGGTAATGCCTGACATTCATTAACCCCTAAAACATTCTTAATTATTAAGTTGTTTGATTTTTCCCAACATATACCATCAAATGATGTGGCGTAGGATATTTTGTAAACTCTTTCTGGCGGGCTAGTGTTACTCCAATTTATCCCATGAATATAAAACATATAGTACTGGTTGTTGAACTTTCTGACAAATGGATCAGTCACCAAAAAAGGCTCGAACAAAGATGCTGATAGAACCGGACCATCTCCCAATCTTGTGAAGCTTTTTCCATCATCATGACTGACAGCAAGGCCGATGCCCCCATCTACATCTACAGATATCCTTCTGGTCCATCCACTGGTGTATGCATAAAAATTACCATCAATAAAACTTGGGCTGAATGGAAAAATTCCATGTTCATCAAAACAACCTAATTTCCCTTTTTGAATTATTTCCCTTTTTGAATTATTTACTATTGTTTTGAAATCCACGGAAAAATCTACAAATTGAGGAATGCTCAAAAATGTCTTTTCAGAATCTTTGATTCTGCTTGTGAAATATATTCTGACAAAACTATCGAACACGACCGCCTGTGGGCTTTGTGCATGGCTAACAAACGAATCTTTCAATGGAGATTGGTCAAAATCAAAGATTTTTCCCAGTTTTCGCCACCTCATTCTAAATCACCTTCCAGTTCCGCCAATCCGAAACCATAACGACCGACCTCATTCCCAAGATATAACATATAAATCTTATTGTTCAACTCAAAAATATGGGGATAGGCAACCATTTCATTGTCGAAGCCATCTTGCGAAATGTCAATCCCAACCTTTTTGTCGTCCCGAGTCCAATTTAATAAATCTACCGAATCTGCATAGCCAATTCTGTAACTATATTTTGGATTGCTTCTGTAATCAAAAGCACTTCTGTAGCAAAAGAACATATGATACATACCATTCTTAAAAAATACATCTGGACAAGCTTGCGCTTCCAGTTTTCCTACTTTATCTTTGATAAGATACCGATTCTCCCTTTTCCAATTTATGCCATCATTTGAAATTGCCATCCGTATTTTATAAATTGGTTCAGTTTTACCCTCCTGACAAGCCCATTCTGTTCCTGCTACATAGAATAAATAAAATTTTCCTTCATATTTTCTTATCTTCTGTGAGCTTACTAAAAAAGGTTCATGCAGAGAATGTCCCAGAACGGGACCAACGCCAATTTTTGAAAAGGTACATCCATTATCAAAGCTTTTTGCCAAACCAATTGCAGCATTTATTGGAACGGATTTGGGGCATGTTATTCCTGCGTAATATGCCCAAACTTCATTTTTATCAATCCTTATAGGCGTAAATACATATGTGCCGAATTCATCAAAATGTCCCAGTTCACCCAATTCAAGCAATGGCTCAGGGCATACTCCTATGATATTAAACAAATCATTTTTGTCCAAATCAACATACGCATTTAGGCTTTTTATTCTGCCATTTTCATCCTTTTGCATTCGCGTAGAAAAAAATACCCTTATAACATCGTCATAAAAGAATGTGTTTGGGGCTTGTGCATACTCGTGTAGCCAAGTTTTATCTTGCCAGTCAACAGGATTAAAAAGCAACCCCAATTTTTTCCAATGGAAATTCATATCAGTTCATACCTGTTTAAAAAATTTATTATGGTTTCTTTGTCATTGAACATCATAATATCCAATATTGATAAACCGGGAACAAATGAATTGTCAAATTGCTTATAGTCAATAGGTTTTGATCTAATGAATTTTAATTCTATGTTGCATTCCCGAAAAATTTCTTTAGAATAAAGCTCAATACCACCTATTGAATTTATATAAGTTTCCGCATTTAATTTTTTGCAGATTGCGAGCACTTTCTTTTCTGCTTTTAGCGAATGATCTATATCCACAGAAGAAGATATTACAATATTGGTTTTAATCTTTAGATATTCGCATAATTCTGTAATAGAATTATAAATATAATTAAATAAATTTTCTTCCTGGTAATTTATAATTTTATTTATAAGTGGCATTACGTCTTTGTACATCGGCGCTTTTGCATAGGCATTTTGGAACATGGCAATAAGCTTATTCCTTTTGTATTCTGGTGATAAAAATCTCTCGTTTACGTTCAAAAAATCACTATCATTTTTCAGGTTAATTGAAAAAAGTGAGTCTTTTCCGTTGAGCAAATACCTGTTCCTGTTGAACCACCCTTTTTTTGTATATTGAATATTGTCATAAATAATAAAACTATCAACCGCACTGACTAGCTGCCAATATCCAATATATGGAAAAAAATAGGGTTGCATAATGCCAAGTTTCATTGTCTATTTTTACTTTTTTATCAAACCTGCTATTCTCTCGACATCTTCAATTCTTAAATCAGCATATATGGGTAAACAGATTACTTCGTCAGATATTTTTCGGGCAACGGGTAAGCACTCTGGTGCAGAGCTTGGCAAATTTTTATACACCGGAAAATCACTTATGAGCGGGTAAAAATATCTACGACCGTTGATGCCATGGTCTTTCAGTTTTTGATACAGCGAATCCCTGCTGATTCCGTATGCTTTTTCATTAACGAAAACAGGAAAATAAGAATAATTGTGCACCACGTCTGGCATATCCACGAAATACGAAATTCCATTTACTTCTTGCAATATTTCCCTGTATATATTGGCAACTTGCCTGCGTTTTTCTATAGCCTTATCTATGAATTTTAAATTCAGTAGGCCAAATGCCGCACGGATTTCATCCATTTTTGAATTTATACCGGGCTCAATGACAGTTACTTCATCCTCAAAACCAAAATTCTTCAAGTAATCAATGAACTTCTTAGTGTGGGAATCTTTTACAATTAATGCCCCGCCTTCTACGGTATTATATGTTTTTGTGGCGTGAAAGCTTAACGAACTAATATCGCCGAAATTAAGAATGCTCTTGCCATTTACTGTTACCCCAAAAGCGTGGGCAGCATCATAAATAACCGCCAAGCCATAACGATCCGCCACATCTTGAATGGCTTGGGTGTTACAGGGGTTGCCATAAACATGCACTGGCATTATCGCGGTTGTTGCGGGAGTTATCGCCTGCTCTATGAGTGCAGGGTTTATGTTGCCTGTGGTTTCTTCTACATCAACAAATACCGGTTTTAGCCCATTCCACAATATTGAGTGTGCAGTTGCGACAAAACTAAAAGGAGTGGTAATAACCTCTCCTGTGGCACGCAGCGCCTGTAAAGCAGTTATGAGCGTCAGCGTACCATTTGTGAAAAGGCTAAGGTATTCAATATTCAGATATTCGCATAGTTTCTTTTCAAGCTCTTGGTGATAAAACCCATTATTGGTTATCCATTTTCGTTCCCAGATATCCTCAAGATAGGGAACAAACTCTTCGAGAGGAGGCAACAATGGCTGGGTAACGGTAATTATATTATTGGACATAGAATTGTATCACCTTGATAAAATTTTTTTTGCAATATGGTTTAATGTCAATTTTATTTTCCTTTTTAGGGGGAGTGAAGCAAAATTTTGTTTTGCGGATAAAAGCGCAGATTCCAGCTTATCCATTTGCTCATAGAAAAAGGGGGTTTTTAGCAAGTAGTAATACCAATGCTCGCTTTTTGTGCAACTGGGGTTTTTCCATGGTTTTAAACCACCGGCATAATGTAACTGAACAGGATTGTCCAAAACATATTTTAAATCCTGTTCAGTGTAATTGTCTTCGAATAAAATCTCATCTGCTTTATAAAGATCATATAGATAGGTACATACCAGAGTATTTTTTCTTAGGATTTCAATTTGCGGGTAACACACCAAATTTATTACATCCTGCTCGAGCTGGATCAATCTATTGGTGTTTTGCGTAAGGCACTCTAGAAATTTTTCCTCTATATTATCTTTACGCATTTTTTTTAAGTTGCAAATTAAAAAACCGCCACCTACTCCGGAATTAAGCTTTTCTATTTCCTCATTATTGAAATCATTTTTATAAACAGATAAAAATTTATTTATTGCACTTTCTTTTTTAAAAGCTGGGCCGCGAAACCCTGCTAAATAGTTATCATTATGCTCTGTATTGAAGTCAAAAAATTGTTGTTCAAAATTGGCTAAATATACAACATCAACATCGCTGATTATTAATTTATCATATTGGGGAAATAAAGATGGAGTCAATATTTTATAAATTACTTCTTTTGAAAAATGGTTTTTTATCTTTAGTTGGTTGAATACGTCTTCAAATTTGTTTTCCATATTAACAAAAACAATCTCTGCATTATTAAAGTCAGAAATCGTTTCTTGTAGTTTTTCTTGATTTCTAGCGGTAATATCTGTATGAAGTACATATAAAATGTACTTTGTGCCTTTGTTGCTATATTCCAGCATGGAATAAAAAGCAACAGCGGCGGGTATGACAAAATTATTGTCAAAACAATGAACTATGGGTATGGTTTTTTGCATAAGATACCTTTTGAAATATTTTTCAAGGTTTTTGAAGCCTGTTGCAAAAGGCGAATATAAAATTTGCCCAGTTTAGGTGATAAGTAGCAAGCTAAGATTACTGTGCGATCTTTTATAGAAAATAGATTTTTATGATTACATTTTCTCCAATAATTCTCATAAAAAATATTTATCTCTGCTTTTGGTATTTTTTTCTTTGAATATATATAAGGGAATATCGCACGAGAGATAAAATCATATGAGAATGCTGATATTATATCCTTATTGTTCTTGCCCGAATCGTGTAGGTATTTTTCGATAAACAAACGATATTTAAAAGTAGGAATATTTTCAAAAGAGGAATAGCTGCTTTGCCATGATGATTGAGAAAGCCCAGATGTTTTACAGTCATAATTATAGACAATATCATCAATATAACAAACTTTATCAGATCTGGTATGTGAAAGAACTTGTACGTTTATTATGGCATCTTCTCCTAAAGATATTTCAGGCGTTATGATGTTATCAAAAAAACATTTCTTATACAAAGTTGCACATAAAGTATTGTAGCCATTCATAAAAAAACAAATCAAAGAGTCCCTTTGTTTGTTAAACGGAAAGCTAACAGTCGAATCAAGGAAGTAGTGATTATAGTGATGTCTTAATCTAGCACGTACAATATCTGCGTTATTTTCTTTTTGGGCATTAAATAGTAATTGAAGTGCATCTGGTTCAAGCCAATCATCGCTATCTACATGGATGACAAAATCTGCGAGCGCATTATTCAAGCCTGTTTTTCTTGCTTTTATCAACCCTTCGTTTTTCTGTTTGTGAAAAACTTTAAATCGATTGTCTTTTGCACAATATTCCTCGCAGATGCTCATAGAATTATCTGATGAAGCGTCATTGACCAGTATGCATTCAAGATTTGTTAAGGTTTGTGAACGTATGCTGTCAAGGCAACGATGAAGATACTTATCAACATTATAGACAGGGACAATTATGGAAACTATCGCACGCATATTGTTCCTTATTTTCGCTTGAAAAAATATCTTGCTTTGCGTAATGGCCATAAAATTTTATGCCCTAATTTATAGTCCAAAGACCCCCTAGTTGAACGCAACCTATTATTTAATGTTGTTTCTTGATCAACCAAATATTCCAATACAATTCTGCTATCAAAATAATCAGATAATTTTAATAAAAGTAGTTTTTTATCTTCTGGTTTTTTTTGCATGTTTATATACTGAAATATTATGTATTCCATAATTCTTTTGCTTAGATTATAAGTGTTCATATTTTTATTTACTTTGTCCAAAAAAATTTGTATAAGCTCAAATGTCTTTTTTGCTGATCGTAAGCAATTAATTGTTTTATCATAATCCTTATAAGAGGTTGAAACTCCCGTACCAATTGCATAATTGGTAATAATTTCATGAATTTTGAATTCACTTTTTGCATAAAATGCGATAACGATTGATTCGTAAAGATCTTCAGCATTGTCTATATATGCTCTCTTCATTGCGGCAAATGCTTTTTTTAATAATTTGGCATCATATACTTTATTCCACATTGTGTGGGCTGGATTATTTTTATTTGCAAAAAAATCCAAGAACCTATCATTTCCCTCAAAAAAAGGAAGTATTCTCTCACCAGATGGTTGTTGAATATACCCATATTCATAAAATTCATACCCTGGTTTTTTCTGTATCACATCATGCAAAATATTAAACGCATCTTCTGTAAAATAGTCATCAGCATCCAAGAATATAATATATTCTCCAGTCGCAATGACTACGCCGTCCATGCGCGCAATATGTTGTGATTCGTTTTTAGGGTGATTCACTACAATTATTTTCTGATTTTTTATTAAGAATTCATTAATAACACTCGTTGTGTTATCGGTAGAGCCGTCATTAACAATAATTAATTCAAAATCCTGAAAGCTTTGATTTAAAATAGATGATATAGCCCGATGGATATACCTTTCCACATTATACGCCGGAACAATTATTGAAAAGAATACGTTCTGGTTGCCTGTACTTGTCATATTGTTATCCACGACGATGGCGATGGGTTATGGTGTCGCATTGTTTCTTCCGCAAACCAACGTTTCGGAGCAATAATTGTTCCATTCTTATCAGAAAGCCATGCTGCCCACCATGAAAAGGAGCTGTTTGCAGTAATAAGATGCTTGCATAATGACATTAAGTGCATATCATGGTATGGCGCATCTTCATGAGATGGAATATCGACTACTTCAGAGGGGTATCCATGGGCATTGAAATTGTTTTTCGCCCAGACAGGGTCATCAGAAAATATAAAAATATCCGGCGGTGTATTATTTCCTTCGGTGAGTCGCTGCAAGGCTTTACTATAATATTCCAAGCAACATATTCCATGAAAACTGTTAGTGCTGGCATTCTCCACATAATCACCTCTCCGAATATGTATGCCAATCGAGCGAGAAGAAGCTTTTATTTTTTGCGCGACATTTTCAGCTTTAGGGCATGAAAGCTCACAAAACTGAAAATTTTGCCTGATGACAGAAGAACTATCAAGAAAATATTTCTCATTTTGCCAATAGCCTGATAAATGGGCGGATGATTGTATGTTCTCTATCTCCGGCCAATAAGAATAGCCTGGTTCTTGTAGGGAATGTATGGGCGTATATAATCCTATTCGCCGCATGATTTTTTTGACTATTGATCTTCTCGCTGGTCCATTGTTTTCTTGAATGTTTTGAGAATAGTGGATATTAGGAAAAGCATCAAGCATGAATGTACGATTGCCGTCTTTAAACCAGGACAAGTCCAGGTATAACTCTGCCCCAAGGCGGTGTGCAACTGCTTTACCACAGGCATATTGAAACATCTGATTGCCCAATCCGCCCATAACTTTGCTAATTATTTTCATGAGTTGGCTTTATTAAGGGCGTAGCCCTTTTGCGGTTTAATACTGCGCCCCTTAGGGCGGTTGGTACTGGCTGTGTGTGGAATTTGTTCCCACACCCCAGATGCAGTTTGAAAGAGAACTTTGTAACATCCTGGGGAAAAAACTGCTGGCATGATTTTTTTAAACGCCACAGTACTTTTCGAATATTTTTCATTAAAAATGTAATTCCCTTATTGGATTTATTCAAAACCCTGTAGCTTCTGCCTCGCAAGTCATTGCAGAGGTTATTTATGCCAATCAGAAATAACTAAATTTGCAGGAGAAAATTCTTCTTTTAGCATCTGAACAAATTTTTCCATATTTTTTTTATCTAGGCAATCAAGTATTCTTTTATTTACAAAAACCGCATCCGCACTGTATTCACCTTTTGTCGTAAATCCTATAAACCGAAAATTCCTGCATTCCAGAAATTCTTTTATTTCATCAAATAAAGGCTGACCGCTGTAGATTTCCATAAACTCAACTTCTATATTCATTACTTTTACAATGTCAAGTTTATCGCCCAAGCCTTTTAAAGCTTTCAATTCTGCTCCTTGAATATCCATCCATAATAGATCAATTGATGGTATCTTATGTTCCGTAACAAAGGCATTTAATGTAGTACACTCAACAATTATTTCCTTTTGAGAATATTGTTCTACAGGGTACTTCCCACTTGCTTTAAATAAAGAACTTGCTCCTTGATTGCCGTCTGCCCATGTTGTAACGGTTTTCACATTGTCGTTTGAATAGAATGTAACAGTTCCAATTTCATCACTAACTGCCTTTTCTGTTAGAATGATATTTTTTACCTTCGAAATATTCTGTTTGCAAATGGGTAAAGTTTCCTGATTACACTCAAAGGAATAAATAATCGCGTTGGGATACTTTTTAGCGAATTCCAGTGTATCTTCTCCATATCTGGAGCCAAATTCAAAGATAGTGTTTATCTCTCCAGATATTTTGGAAAGAAAGTCAGCGATTTTGCAAATTATTTTTTGACTTGTAAATGACGGTTCTATTGACGGGCGCAAATAGCTATGATAGCTTATGCTTTTTGCCCATATTGGATTTTCTTTTACGTTTATATCAAATGACGTAAGGTTAAACCAATAAACTTCTTTCATATTGCTGCGATGGAAACGCAGGAAAAAATTGCCATAGGTTTCATATTCACTGAAAAAACTTGAAGAAGAATAGTCTGCTGTTTTTATGATAGCGTTATCCCATGAGGTTTTATGTTTGCTTTCAATGTAATTTTTAAGACTTCTTAAAACAGTTTTTTCAAAGAGCATACAATGGACAACAAAACTTCTCTTTGACGAATATTCAAAGCCCATCAATTTCCTATATGCATTTTGGTAAGGTATGTGCCATTCATCGCTTTTTTCAAAAACTGTAGTACAGGCAAATTTAAAAATTCTTGACTTTAAAAATACAGTGTCTGTATCTACAACAAGATAATGTTCCTGTTCACATATCGTATCAAATCCTAGTTTTAAAAGTTGTTGAAAAAACCAGCCCTCACGACCTTTTAGATTTGCCTCATTTGTGTCTTGAAATTTTTCTAACCCGTATCCTAAAACAGATGTTTCATCAATGAAAGTGCAATGGTTTTTTTTGCAAAATTCTTTCATTTTCACGCTTTCTTTTGTAAGGATAGAAATTTTTGTTATTGGGTGTTTCACATACTTTCGTATACTTTCAATGCATAGTTTCAGGGTAGAAAAATCTTTTTCAATCGTTACAAGGCAAACTTCAATGGGAATATCAGATTTTCTCGGAATACCAATATGGGTTAGGATAAAGTATTTGTACTTCCCCAATGATTTTATTTTTTCACTTAATGATTTTACTTTTTTTCTTAACAATCTTCTAATCGTTCTTCTAATCATTCATCCCAGCTCCGAAAGATGCTAAAAACTAGTTGATGCGTTTCCATTCACATTCGTCCCGTATGATAAAAAAACCATAATGAAAATTTCCTTCCCAATACGCATATTCAGTACCATTATCGTATATTTTTATTGGGCATATATTATGTAATAAATCAAGTATGACAATTCCAACAAAATCACCAATTGATATATGAAATGAATACTCTGACGGCGCAATAAATGACCCTTTTATAATAAAGTCAACAACAATTTCTTTTGTGTCATTATCACAAATGTCTTTTAGATACTTATAATCGCTAAACACTCTTTTTTCATCTTTTGTCAGCAGGGCTACCAAAATTTTCATGGACGGATCAAAATTATTTATCGATACACCGATTCTTAAATGTATATCCTCTGAAAAAGCAAAATTCATTTTTTCTGCACCATCACTATCGCAGGCAAACACCGAATTTACAAATATGGGAGAATCCTTCTTATAGGATAAAATATCCAAGGCATTTTCTTTTTTCTTTTCTTGATAAATATCAAGAATGTCATAAGCATTGCCAGTGGCCACTATTCTGCCCTTTTCCAGGATTATGCCACTATTGCACAGCCTCTTAACCATCCCCATATTATGGCTGACAAAAAACACCGTCCGCCCTTCGCCGGTGCTTAAGTCCTGCATTTTGCCAAGGGCTTTTTTCTGGAAGTCTGCGTCACCTACGGCCAGCACTTCATCGGCAATCAGTATGTCGCTGTCCAGGTGCGCCGCCACGGCAAAGGCCAGGCGGACATACATGCCGCTGGAATAGCGCTTTACCGGGGTGTCGATGTGGTGCTCTATTCCGCTAAAGTCAATAATGCTGTCCATTTTTTTGGCTACCTGGCGTTTTTTCATGCCGAGTATCGCGCCGTTAAGGTAGATGTTTTCCCTGCCGGTTAATTCGGCATGGAATCCGGTTCCCACTTCCAAAAGGCTCGCAATCTTTCCCCTTATTTTGACGACCCCTTCGGTGGGGGCAGTGATGCGCGAGAGGATCTTTAACAGGGTGCTTTTGCCGGCGCCGTTTTTGCCAATAATCCCTACCCGGTCGCCTTTCTTTATGTCAAAGCTGATGTCTTTAAGCGCCCAGAAATGATCTTTATCTCCCGCATACTTGTTTTCCCCGATTTTTGAATTTGGGTCTTCCTTTCCCAGCTTTAAAGCCAGCCATGTTTGAATATCTTTCCGCAGGGTGCCGCTGTTTATGACGCCTAAGCGGTACATTTTGGAGAGGTGCTCAACCCGTACTGCTATATCAGACATTTGCTTTTTCCCCTATTCAGCACACTTAATGAAGCGCCACTCGGTAATATTTCTTTCCTTCCCGCCAAAGACAACACCTATTTTATACAGGTTAAAATCGCTTTTTGTATATGGGATATAATATTTTTTTTCTTCTATTTGCTTTAATGCGTCTTTAACGGGCTTATCCAGTTTTGCTTCTATGACAAACACGTTTTTTTGCAGCTTTACAATAGCGTCAACGCTGCCAATTGCGGAATGTACTTCTGTTTCGCAGTTAAAACCAAGCATATTAAGAATATTGGAAAAAGCAAATTCAAAGTAGTATTCGGTCATTTTTGTAATTAAATCAAATTTTATGCTTTGCATATATATTTTTATTGCTTCCATAAAAGCATCCACATCGCCGGATTGCAATGCCCGGTAAAGTTTGTTAAGCGTAGAGGCCCGCTTAAGCATATCAAGGTTTGTATAAAGCTTTGAAAGAAATTCAGAAAAAGAGCTGCGGACTTCCGTATTGGGATAACATAATGTATATGTTCCAAAGTCGCTGTTATAATCTTTAATTGTCAAATAACCTGCCTGGTACATAAGGGGAACAAGCGTAATTTCATCTTCGTTATATTTCCCGAATGCTTCCGGCGGAAGCTCCATGGTTTCGATAGTGGTAAGGTCTGCCCCGTTTTTGTCTACAAATTGTGCCAAAAAATTCGGTGTGCCTGTTTCTGCCCAAAAGACCCGAAAATCCGCATCGTTCCCAAAATGTTTCATCACGCTGATGGGGTTATAAATCTTGTGGGCGTCTTTAGCGAATTTATACCCGTTATAAAAATTCTTAAGCCGTGCGATGTAATTTTCTTTGCCGTCAAATTTTGGGGAATATTCGCTTATTTCCGGTGCAAAATATGTTTCAAGTTCGCTCTGTGTAAAGCCACACAAGGCGGCGAAATGGGCATTAAAAGAAATGTCTTCTGGCTGGTTCATTCCGCTGAACAGGCTTACTTGCGCAAACTTTGTTATCCCCGTGATAAATACAAATTGTATATATTGGTCGCATCCTTTAATAACTTTGTAAAGCCCGCGTAGCACTTCTTTGATTTCCCTATTGAGCTGCGGATAGTCAAGGGTATCCAGCAAGGGGCAATCGTATTCATCTATTATTATTGCCGTTCTTCCTTTGCTTGCGTACAATGCGCTCAACAGCATGGAAAATTTTTGGTAAATGCTATAATTTTGCAGGCGCACCCCATATTTTTCTGCGTGCAATTCCAGAAGCATGTCTATATGCTCTGTCAGCTTTTCTTTTCCCTCTGCGAAATTTGAGGCGCTCATGTCCAAATGCACCACAGGGAATTCCTTCCATTCCCAGGGCAGGGATTCGATGGCAAGCCCTTTAAATAAATCCCTTTGATTCTCAAAAATCGCTTTAATTGTTGAGCAGGTAAGCGACTTCCCAAAACGGCGCGGACGGGAGAAAAAAACAGTATTGTAACTGGAAATGAGACGGTGAATACAGGCGGTCTTATCCACATACACATCATAATCAGTGCGAATTTTTGCAAAATCCTGTACGCCGGAGTGCGGCAGTTTACGAATCATGCTTTTTTCCTAATATCCTTTCACCTGCAAGTTAGTAACGCAGGATCGCATTCAACACGTTACGATGGTGATGCCGTGCGCCGTTTCCCAGGCCAAGCGTTCATCCCAAGGCTTTTCCCGCGCTTCATTCCGGCGGTCAAAGATGACAAGGTATGCCGGAGCACCAGGCGATTTTGTATCGCGGTATTTAGCAGTTTGTTCCAGGCCTTTGGATTTTACTGTTTCGGGAGCTTGCTTTTCATGTATCAGCTTGATCTCGGCAATGTAATTTTTTTCGTTGTATTCAACGAGCAAATCCATTCTTCCGCGGCCTGCCGCGTATTCACGCTCAATGCGTCCGCCTCCGTTTATTACGCGCTGCAAAAACGCCATGAGCAAAAGATGGGGAAACGCTTCTGTATAGTTCATTTTTTCGTCCCAAATTTCTGAATTTTCTCTCCAGAAAATCTGAAACTCTCTTAAAAGCGCGTCAATGTCCAAAGAGCCGTCCGGCTTCTCCCATTGCCATTCAGGTTCGGGTATGGCGAGCTGGGGGCTGTAGGTCAGGTGGCGGGCAAGGACTTCGCGGTAAATGGGGTTAGCCACCGAGGGCGTTCCCCGTTCCTTTACTACCAGTCCAAGATCGAGGCAGAGGCGGAAGCTCTCGCTTTCGGCAAGAAAGGGGTCCGATGCCCCGATGATAAGACTTTCCATTATTTTGCGGATTCCCGGATTTTCCATCCGGTAGGCGAGGGCGTCCAGGTGCGTTTCCCGTGCAAGCACCATCTGCTCGCGGGCTTCCTTGACGTGCGCCAGCGTTACCGTTTCGGCGCTTGCTTCGTCCAGAACGCGCATGGTAGCGCGCTTGAACAGCGAATTGACTATCCAGGGCTGCCCCCGGGATTGATCATGCACATAGTCAAGGGCTTCCAGGGTTATTGCCTGTCCGGTTTCCTTTGTCCGCTGGGCAAAGAGGTTTTCTATATCGGAGCGGGAAAAATTGGATAATACCGCGGAATCTTCTTTCACGTTAAACGGTGAACCGGGATTGGGCGCGACGCCGTCTTTTGCGGCGGTGATATAGTCTTTCAGATCCCTCATGCCTACCAGCGCAACCGAAACCGGAAACTTGCCCACGCCCCGCTCGGCAAAGCCGTTCCGCAACTGGCGCAGAAAGCTGACAAGCGGTTCCCCTTCAAGTACGTCAGCCTCATCTATAAGTACGATAAGCGGTTTGGGCGCGACCTGTTCTGCCCACTTTTGCATTGTTTTGTACAGCAGAAACTCTGTCTGGTCAAAAGGCAGCTCCGGTATGGGCAGCCCCTGGTTTTTGGCAGATGCGCAAATGGATTTGTTGATGGTGATCATCGCGGAGGCAGGGGAGGCTATCCCCTGACAGGCTTCAACACTGATATAGCACGCTGAAGCTTGGGCGTCTGCGTTTATCTCTCGTGCCCAGCTCTGCAAAAACGTAGTCTTTCCGGTCTGGCGGGGGGCATGGAGCACCCAGTATAGACTGTCCCTGATGTAGCGGTGAAGCTGCGCGCCGACAAGGCGGTCTGCCGGGGGAAGCATATAGTGATCCCAAGGGTAACAGGGGCCGGTGGTGTTGAAGAAACGCACAGGGCGTTTTTGCGAGTAGTTATTCATGGTTTCCCGTTTTCTGGAGAAATAGGATTGAATATTTTGTCATTCCTGCAACAATCGATTCAATCGTCCCCAATGACTTCGCATATTCCTTTACATAATGCCTTGAAGTTCACTATACCACGTCAATAAAGGTTTGTTCGTTGCGGTTAAACATTATAAGCCCCACAAAAACCAACAGCACGGTTATCCCCATGCTTGAAAGTATCATATATCCGTTTACAGAAGCCGCGCCAAAGAACCACAGGCGAAACAGCTCTATAGGGGCACTGACCGGGTTTAGAAAGGCTATCCACATGAAACGCTGCGGTATTTCTGAAAGTGGAAATACTACCGGAGTCGCGTACATGGCAAGGTGAAGCATGAATGAAACAAGGTGCTGCAAGTCGCGGTATTTTGTGGTCAGAGCTGAAATGATGATTCCCATCCCAACGCCGATTGCCGCCAGCCACATAAAAAGCAGGGGGAAGAGCAGCAAAGTCCAAGAAGGATGCACCGGGGCTCCCCTGACAATATAGAACACAAATATGCCCACGAACAGGGCGAACTGAATGCTCACTTTTATCAAGTTGGTGAATACATTGCTGATGGGAACCGCAAGGCGCGGGAAATAGACTTTCCCAAAGATGCCGGCGCTGGTGATAAATATCGTGGAGGAGGAACTAAAGTTGCTGGTGAAGAAAGTCCAGAGCATGGTTCCGGAAAAAAAGAAAAGGGTATGAGGGATTTCATCTGTTCCAATCCCTGCAAGGTTTCCAAAGACGAAGGTGAACATAATGGTGGAAACAATGGGTTGGATGACAAACCACAAAGGCCCCAGAATGGTTTGCTTGAATTTTGTTATAAAGTCCCGCTTTACAAAAAGAAAAATCAAGTCCCGGTAGCGGATCAGCTCGCGGATTTGTAAATCCAGAAGTTTCCGTTTGGGGGTTATAATTAAAGACCATTTTTCTTCTTCAGCCATTACTGTACCTGATTCGTTGACCATTAGCATCTAACTACGGTAATACCGCTTTCTTCATTCCACCCCAGCCGTTCTTCCCAAGGCCTTTCCTTCGCATCTTCCCGGCGGTCGAAAATAACAAGGTAAGCCGGGGCACCCAGCGATTTTATATCCCGATATTTGGCAGTTTGTTCCAATCCTTTAACGGTAATGGTTTCAAGTGACTGCTTTTCCCGCACCATCTTTATTTCAATAATATAGTTTCTTCCGTTATATTCAACAAGCAAATCCATCCGCCCCCGTCCTGCCGCGTATTCACGCTCAATACGGCCGCCGCCGTTTATCACCCTTTGTAAAAACGCCATCAGTAAAAGATGGGGAAAGGCTTCCGGGTAATTCATTTTCGCATCCCAGATTTCTGAGTTTTCCCGCCAGAAAATCTGAAACTCTTTTAAAAGCGCGTCCATGTCCAGGGAGCCGTCCGATTTTTCCCACTGCCATTCAGGTTCGGGGATGGCAAGCTGGGGGCTGTAGGTCAGGTGCCTGGCAAGCACTTCGCGATAGATGGGGTTGGCTACGGAGGGCGTCCCCCTTTCTTTTGCCACCAGCCCCAAGTCAAGGCAGAGGCGGAACTCTTCGCTTTCGGCGAGAAAGGGGTCCGAAGCCCCGGTGATAAGGCTTTCCATAATTTTGCGGACGCCAGGGATTTCCATCCGATAGGCGAGGGCATCCAGGTGGGTTTCCCTGGCAAGCACCATTTGCTCGCGCGCCTCTTTAACGTGCGTCAGTGTCAGCGTTTCGACGCTTGCCTCATCCAGGACGCGCATTGTGGCGCGCATAAACAGCGTGTTGACAATCCACGGCTGCCCCCGGGACTGTTCATGCACATAGTCAAGAGCGTCCTTATTTATCCTCTGGCCAGTTTCTTCCGTCCGCTGGGCAAAGAGGTTTTCTATATCGCTCCGAGAAAAGTTGGATAACACCGCGGAATCCGCTTTTATGTTAAAGGGGGAACCCGGATTGGGCGCGATACCGCCTTTTGCCGCTGTTATGTAGTCTTTCAGATCCCTCATGCCGACAAGCGCGACAGATACCGGGAATTTCCCCACCCCGCGTTGGGCAAAGCCGTCACGCAACTGGCGGAGGAAAGCGATAAGGGTTTCCCCCTCAAGGACATCTACTTCGTCAAAAAGCACAACGAGCGGCTTTGGCGCGACAAGCACCGACCAGTTTCGTAAGATTGCGCCCAGTTGGGACTGGGGCTGCTCAGTGCCAAGGGACGGTTGGGGTAGTTCGTAACTAACCGCCCACTGCGAGATTGCCTCGCATACTCCCGGAATTCCCCGCTCCATTTCCGCCAGGCCCTGGCAGCGCTCCACGCTGACATAACAGGCAAGCGCTTCTGTCCCGGCATTAATTGTTCTTGCCCAGCTTTTCAGGAACGTGGTTTTTCCGGTTTGCCTGGGGGCGTGAAGCACCCAGTACAGGCTGTCCCTGATATAGCGGTGAAGCTGCGCCCCGACAAGGCGGTCTTCCGGCGGAAGCATGTAGTGATCCCAGGGATTACAGGGGCCTGTAGTGTTGAAGAAACGCACGGGGCGTTTTTCAGGGTAGGGTGTCAATGTCTTTATCCGCTAAAATATGCGTCAATAATGAAACGAAGTGCCTATAAATATTTCGTCCCATCCAAAAAAGCCCCTGTTGTTCTGCAAATTATACCCCACGCTGGCCCTGAGTATTAAATTCCGGAAAAAGCCGGAAAAGACAATAATCTCAAAGCCGCCGGTGCTTACCATGTCATTAAAACTGAACCTGCTCCCTTCGTTCGGGTCATCCTTTAGCCTGTTGTAAGGGCCCCGGAGCAGGGCTAAATCTATAAAGGGAGAGAAGTGCATCTCGAAATCAAAAAGCCGGAGCCTACGGTTATTGAACCATTCAGAGGGCTGGAAGTTCAGTACCCTTATGGGTACATCAAAATTGAGCGAGAGCATGCGGTCCGCCCAAATGTCGCTGGTTTCTGTCCTCCACATGTTGCTGTCCAAAACGCCACGGAGTACGTCCCCGCCGTTGAAGTGGGGTATCCAGCCGGGCATTTCGTCAGACCATTGCCACCATTGGCGGTAGCGGAGCCGGGAGGAAACGCCCAGAAACGCTGTAAGCGGCCAGTGGACTGTTACGCTTCCGTCCAGTGCTGCCCGAAAGGGGGCGTCAGAACGGTCAAAATACCAGCAAAATGAATTGCTTATGGAGGCCGCAAGTCCCTGCCGGTAATTGCCTATCCAGTTTATCCTGCCGAATCCTATGGAGTGGCTGAAGGTAAGTCTGGGTTTGCGGACTTCGTCCATGTTTCCCAGAGGGTAATTTATCCTTCCGGCAAGGGCCGGTGTGTAGGCTATTTCCCCAAAGCCGCCTACCGTGATACCCAAGGGTATTCTATAGGACGCAAAAAGTTCGGTTGTGCCGTATGGTCTGTGGGGGCCGTGCACCCCGTAAATTACCCTGCTTGCTTCGCAAGGTTCTTCGTTGATTGTCAGGTACTGGTTAAAACCGACAGTAAGGGTGGTGGTGCGCCACGGTAACTGTACGGAAAGGCCCGTTACATTTTGATAGAAAAGCGGCTGACCAACGGTAAGATCAAAAAGATGATTGAATGTCAGGTTCCAGTTAAGGCCGGCGGCCTGGAAGGGTGTGTCCGACTCAATCGAAAAATTAAAGTTCCGGTCGTCCCCTTGCTGACTGTAGCCTAAATCTACCCTAAAGGGACTCATGGTTCCCAAAAAGTTATAATGCCGCGCTTTTAGCGTAAGGTTAAAACCGTCGCTTGTGGTGTAGCGGGGGACGGGCAGGATGATAAAGTTCCGGGAGTCCCTTACAGAAACCAGAAGTTTTACCGGCAGCTCCCCGTCTTCTTCGGCCTCGCCCAAAAAATATTCAATGTGCACATCTTCCAGAACGCGCTGGTTAAGAAGGAGCTGACGTTTAAGCGCCAGGTATTCCTGTAGGTTTTCGCTGCCCGTGATCCGCCGGCCTTCCTTGAATTCGCCGTGGATCATAAGGGCAAAGGGCCGGGTAATGCCGTCAACGGAAAAATCGATTTCCCGTATGACGTAAACGGTACCTGTGTCTTCGTTCTCCTCCAGGGCGAAAACAAAAAAAACAGAAAAAGTCAGAAACAGGATAAAAAAGTTTCGTTTCAATTCTGTATGCTGTCGGCTTGGGGCAAAAGAAATCCACCGAAGAAAGGACTTCGGCAAAAAACAATGAGAAATGGCGCCCTGGCGTACAGTATGGGCGGCCGTAACACACTCCAGCTTCCCCAGGGTTGTTCTATAATAAAAACGCAAAATCAAAAACGTAACAAGGTGTCTGCCCATATTTATGGGCAATCACTGATTAGTAACAGTAGCATACAGAAAAGGGGAATGGCAAGTACGGTACTGCCCATTTGATAAATTTGACATTTTTATGAAATCATGGGGTTTGGTTCAGTTTAACGAAAGCCTCCCCGTTTTTCCGCCTACTTGCTCCTTGTTACCTGTTATACTATACTTAATTATGCGTATACCTTTAACAAGATACGGTCTGCCCCAGGTAGTGATTTTTCCCCTCATTGTTATCATCGCAATGCT
>Ga0209755_10002639_pt1 | contig 24180 bp, 23 predicted proteins | sample TergutCo191P1_FD_187301 | JGI IMG/M metagenome (GOLD analysis project Ga0209755, IMG submission 187301) | Cornitermes sp. P1 segment gut microbial communities from Petit-Saut dam, French Guiana - Co191P1 (SPAdes) (version 2) | ecosystem: Host-associated > Arthropoda: Insects > Digestive system... | reverse complement strand
CTATAAACTCTTGCCACTCTTCGTCGGTTGCATCAATATCTTTTGCTGTTCGTAACGCTACTCTGACAATATCATTTTCGTTGATATATGCAGGCAAATCAGATGCGACTATGGGAATATCCTTTGATTTTGCCGCGAGGTCAAGTAGGAGCGTCTTTTCGGCTTTATCGAGCAGAAAAACATTCGCTATATTATCCAATATTTCTGTTGATGTCAAAGGTCTGCGACCTTTTTCTATATTGCACAGGTAGACTGGAGATATGTCTATTTTCTTTGCGAATGCGCGTAATGAAATATTCCGCTCCGCTCTTTTCGAGATTATGAATTGACCTATTGTTAGCTCTTCCATTTAACTCTGCCTTTCATTTGTTCTCTATGGTGAGAACGCTTGGATAAATAGTATACCACATAGAACAGGTGTTTGTCAAGAGGTTTAGAAAAATATTTTTGATGTATTTTATAATGGAACAAGCTAAGGCGCGAATGCGTTGCCTTAGCTTGTTTTGCTACTTAGTTTTGCGATATAGCAATAGTTGCTTATCCTAACTATACTGCTTTCTTTTTATAAGTTTGAAACCTACTATCGCAACACCACTTGCAACAATGACACCACTTATGGCAAAAAACATCCAATATCTGCCGAGCCAACTTCCGACATATACATTCGATATTTCTTCCATAGCAAATTCATTGCCGGCAGTATCAACAAGTGTTACTCTGATAGAGTGACCATCCCACGGATGTCCATAGGCAGAATTTCTTTCAAGGGTGAATGTAATAGTTCTTGCTTCTGCATTAAACGCAAATGGAACGCTGTAACCGTTTACATATACTGTTGTGGCATTTGGGTCAATTCCATCAGATAGCCTAACAATCTGAATTTCTTGACTTTGAACGCCATAAAACCCTATGCCCGTTCTAAAATTGGACTCAAAAAAGCCTTCGGGTCTTACATTGTTAATAACCATGCGTCCGACAGTACGGATTGGATTCATACCAACATTTATCGGCAACTCGTAAATTTGGTTATCATCATTAAATTCTCGTGCAATAAAGGAATTAGGAATCAGAACTCTATGTTCTGTAACTCCATTCACCATTCCTGTTTTTGATACTTCTAAATCTCGTCCACTCACAAGGTGTAGTCCACCAATGACTATATCATATTCTGCGTCTTCGAGTGTAAATATGCGAATAGGTATATCAGGGAAATTTACAGCTTGCATATGAATCCCATTGAATTCTACAAGTGCATTCCTCGGAATATACGCCATCATATTTATCTCACGCATAACTACATGTGTATGGATTATCTCCCCACTGCTGTTACCCGCTAAGTCAAATGCAACCGCTGTTATCTCATATACCCCATTTTCAATAAATAGGGATAGCGGCAAAACAGCAGACGAACCTTCAACTCTGTTGCGAATAACATCAAGATAAATCATCTCGAATAAGGCAATATCTCTATCAATACCGCTCTTGATAAATCTATATGCACGTATGGTATACACAATGTGGCTGATATTAGTATCATAAAATTCAAGTGCCAATGCTGGTTCTTCGTCTATCGGTCGTGTATACACGCTTACTCCGCCATTTTGTGCGGGGCTGTTTTCGTATAGCACAGGAGCAGTTCTGTCAATGTAGAAAATGTATGTGCGAGAAAATACGGCTGTATTTCCGGCAAGGTCGATATACAAAGCAGTCAATGTATATCTGCCGTCCGCAGTAAAATTGATTGTAGCTATTCTCTCATATCCATTAGATGTCCAAGCACTCATTTGAGGAGCAGTAATCCTTTGGTGCACTCCGTCTACATTGTATTCAGCGATAAGGGTTAAAACAAAATCAGACGCTCGCCAATTACGCTCAACAACTCTGATTGTGGCTGTTCTCGTACCTCTGAAATGATTTGTATTCGAAGGGTCGCCAGCATCACTGTTTTCAAATGTTATTTCGATAATGGGAGAAGTATTGTCAATGGTGAATGCTCTTGGATTTATGCTACTGCCAAAATTCACAGGTACATTAGCATTTCCTGCCTTATCAGTATAGCTTATATCAAAAGTAAAATCTCCATCGCCGAATTGTGCAAAGTCAATTATCATTCTCCAACCAATTTGACCACCATTGCTGTCTGTTGCATCCGGTATAGCTGTAAATGCAGGAGCAATGTTAAGGTTTTGTCCGTCACGTGTAACCGTAATAATGACATCGCTGTTTACAAAATTCAATTCGGTTATTTCGATGGTAGCTACTCTGCTGTTGCCATTTCCGATAAATACGCCGTTAGTAAATGTATTATTATCATATGACACATTGATAATCGGCGGTGTAATATCTATTGCAAGTGATATTGACCGCTCATATCTATTTCCTGCTTTATTATATGCCACAACGGTTATGGTTATAAAATTGCTATTAAATGAGCTTTCAACGATATATGTGCCTATATTATTGAACGCTGATGTGATATTAGCACTATCAAATGAAATATCGTATGGGTTAAGCAACGGGGAAACAGCTGTTGCAGTTATGACTTTATCTTCCCTGCCAGGAGCTGAAATTGTCGTTGTGATACTCGCAAGACCCGAGGCCACTCCATCTGTACTTGAATCAGTTACTTGAACTCGGAAAGGAACATCTCCACTAAACAAACCAATTGGGCTGCCGTCCAGCAATGTGATTTCAATTACTGAATCCGGTAATGTGACTTCAATTCCCGGATTCATGTTATCGAACACCATTCCATCTGTTCGGAAAAAACTTATATTCCCGGCATTGTCAGTAACTCGTGTATAAATTACAACCCTCTTTGCTTGAAACTCGTTAAATGAAATAGATGGTCTATTGCTATCGTCATATGCTGTCCATCTTGATTTATCCCACGAGGCTACTTGTTCAAGGGTGAAGTTAGTGCCACTGTTATCTTCATAAAACTCAATCAAAGCTACTCCGGACAAAGAGTCTGTAGCCGTAATAGTTATTTGTCTTGAATCTCTTAAAAATATACCAAATGTAATGGTGTGCCAAAAATTAGCCCACGGGCTTTGCCCTTGTATCATTATTGTAACATATTCGGGTGCTGTTCTATCAAAATTTATTGTTTGTTCTCCGAAAAGATTAGTTATAGCACCAGTTACACCATTTCTTAAAAAGAATCGAGTAGTGATGTTTCCCTCGTGTATGAAAACAAGACTGTCATACCAAACTAATCCGTCTGTTGATATTTGTGTGTTGTTACCGTGTGGTGTCACTGTAATGCCATTGTTGTTATTGGCAACATCAGCAGCATTATACCACTCGTCAACAGAGCGTATAACTTGTCCGTTCACCCTAAAATCCGCAGTTGTTACGTTATCTCTGTGGATAGTTAAATCGAATGTTATCGTTTTCTCGTTCCACACTAAGTCGCCGGCTCTTGTTGCGGAAACTGTTATTGTCACCGAACTTGTAGGTGCATTCGCAGCAGACACAGCCATCGTAATAGTGCCATTGGCATCTATAGTAGCTACATTATTGCCAGAGGTAATTTGATAAGTAATCGCTCCCGATGCGCTTTGACCGCCACTTGCCACTCTTCTTATTGACATACCATATCTAAAATCATTACTTAAAAAGTTTGATACGTTTTGTGTGCCGGCAATTATTTCTCCGCCAACAACTTCAATATTGCCAAATTCAAAGCCCGTTTGATTAGCTCTGAGAACTGTAAGTGTATATTCAGCAGTTGCACTATTATAAAGGTCATCCCCAAGCTTCGTAGCTGTAACAACGATAGTCCCTGCACGCGTAACATTAGTTATTTCACCTGTTATAATGTCGATTTCTGCCTCGCCTGTTCCGCCGGTTATCGCATATGTAGGCTTATGTTCTGTTTGTCCGCCGTTGGCAATGTTGACAAAACTGAACATAGGAGAAAATGTCTGCGATGCAGGTGTTAGAACATCAAAAACAAACCCAGTCTGATTAGCTCTATTTATTGTCAAAACATAATCTGCCGTTACTTGTTGCCACCTACCATCTCTTGCCCTAGTCGCTCTAACATAAATAGTGCCTGCACGTGTTACATTCGATATCAACCCTGATTGCGGATTTATGTCGGCTAAGCCTGTTCCGCCAATTATTGCATATGTTATTGCTCCGTTTCCTTGTCCACCACTCGCTACATTAGAAAATTCAAAATTCGGATAAAATGTTCGAATGGGAGCAATGTTATCAAATCCAAATCCTACTTGCACCCCTCTATTGACAGTAATTATAGCACTATCAGATGCGTTAGGCATTGCATTAAAATCATAATCTGCGCCTCTTTGTGCAGATATTCTAAACGAACCTGCCATATGGATGGTAACAATGCCATCTGAATCAATGGTAGCTACACCATTTGTAAGATCACCCTCAGGATTACGTTCTTCAATTATCCACCATATTATTGAACCGGTACCGTCGCCGCCATTAGCCGTTACAGGGAAGGGGTTATTACCATATGTTACTGTTGAGGGTGCGGTGATAACCAGCGGTGTTGTTTGTATGCCTCTGATAAAACTGAAAGGCAATTTAGGACTTTCAGAACCATAGTATTTCGTGTCATTGCCACTAAAAACAACTAAAAAAACGTATTCATTTATCGGACCAGTAGCATGAAAGTTTACAGTTTGTGTTCCTGTGTCAATGGTTATAACATTACCTATTTGAGTTCGAGTATTGCCATTGTCTGTAATATTATAAAAAGTCAATGTCCCGGTTGCATCCGACGGCAAACCGATTGCACTTAACTCAACTGCGTTAGGTCGTACTTGTTGAGAACCCGGGTCAGCTATTATTCCAACGCTAGTTGCTATTTTATTGACGATCACGGCAGCTTCATCGCTAATTATAATATCACCGTCTGTACCGGTTATAACAACTCTAAAACAACCTGCATCAGGCAATGTTGCAGGTATTGAAAATACAGCGTTTGTTTCTCCCGCTATCGTTGTAAAATCACTTTCACCTTCGGCTCTGAATTCCCATTGAAATGATCTTACATTTGTTGCAACAACATATAACGATAATGCTTGTCCTACATAAAAACTGTTTCCTTGCGGTTGAGTTGTGATAGAGGCAGCTTTACCTTCCATCTCAACAAGAACATTTTCGATTTCATCACCTACAGTAACTCCAAAAAATCCGAATGAATAATCAATTATATTGTGATATCCAAGTGCGGTGATTGTTAAAATCAATTCTTTATCAACTAAATTATAAAGTATTTTATCTGTTATATCTTGCAGTTCTAAAATACCACTTTGGTTTGTTGTGCCGGAAATGACTAATGTACCAAAAGTGCCACAGATTGTCGCACCCTGAATTGCATAGCCATCTTGATCTTCGACCGTGATTGTAAAAACAGGGTCAGGCTCATTTGCGTACAAAGGTAGTAATCCAAGCGGTAAAAAGCCGGCCAAAATAGTAAAGCATAACCACAAAGCCACTATTTTTTTGTTAGAGCTTGTTTTTACTGTTTTCATATATTCAACTTCTCCTCATATTCAAAATAAAGTTCAATGATATTTGGATTTGATTTATCAATATCTTTCGGCATTTCATTTTTTTCATTAGCAAATACAGTGTTGGTTGTGAATAGAGTTTGCGTTTGAGACATTTCTCGAATAGTATGAGATTTTTCAACTGTTTTCGCAAAAGAAGACAGCTTTTTGGTTGATTTCAATTTTTTTTTCCGTGCTTGCATATACATTAGCCAAAATAATGTAGCTGTAAGAACAAAAAATATAACGAAGAGCGTGAATGTGTATTCAGGTCTAAAATAGGTAAAGCCAGTAATAAGTCTTCTTGAAAAATCAGAATTTAACAACAGCAAAAAAATGATTGCAGCAGTTAATAATGCAATAATTTCAAACAAATATGTTTTCAATAAATGTTTCCATATGTTTTTCTTTTTCACTATTGCTCCTCCGTATTTCTGATTATGTTTTCGGTTATTTCTCTGAATTCGGAATTGTTTCTAATCAACTCTTCGTTCAGCAAATTTCTAGCAAGGCGATTTAATGATACATTAAATCCATTGTGCTCTTGATATCTAAGCAAAATTTCGTATGAACCCAACGTATTTCTTGCTCTGTTATAATTTGCATTTGCTATGGAAAATCCAATGCTTTCAGAGCCTGTAAAGTTGTAATAAATAAACCTTGATAATGTATCAATGTTATTGCCCGGCACCGGGTTTTGCATCGCAGTATCAATAAATAAAGCTACTATCTCATCACTAACATCTCTATCGTCAATAAGTATGAACAATATTTCAGAAAATTCAACAGAAGATATTCTTCCGTTCTCTGAAACTACATTCAAAATCTCGGCTAAAATCGGCTCGATGGGTTGTCCTGCATTAGCTCCCTCTTCTAATAATCGCAGTGAGACATCTCTGAATGCAATCGGATTAGTATGCTCGGAATATGTATCAGCCAAGGCATGAAAATCTTGCCGAGCAATATAGTATCCTAACCCAAGACCTTGTTGCCACATGACCAATATCAACGCTGTAAGCAAAAGAAAAGAAAATCCGACTCTTTGAAATATTTTCGCTTTCTTAGCGTTTTCTTCGGATTTTGGTAAAGCGGATTTTGCTTTTTCTGCTGCTTTTTTCAGTTCTTCGTAATCTTGATAGCGTTTTTCAGGGTCTTCTTCGGTGCATTTTAATATAATGTTTTCAAGTTCTTGCAAATAATATGGGGACGCAAAATGCAAATCTCGCTTGAAATATCCCGCTTTTGTTTCGTCCTTCTTAATTGCAACGTAGTTTTTATGCTTTCCGTCACCTCCATATCCACCTAAATGAATAACATCCCAAAGAACGGCACCGAATGAAAATATATCGCTACGCATATCTACTATTCCATCTTTTTCACTTGCACGTTTGGATAAAAAAGGATTTTTCAAAGACTCATCTTTTTCACATCCTTCTCCGTCTTTATAATAGCATTCCGGAGCAGCGAACCCTGGCGTACCATAAACATATGCAACAACTTTTTCATCTTCAATAGTAACATATCTTCGTTCAATATTAGATAAAGATTTGTTCGCCGCATCAAAGTCATATTGAAGATTTAGCCCGTTGCTTTGTTCTTCTACAATGCCAGAAAGCCCCATATCAATTAAAACAATGGAGCCAGTTCTAGTTACCAATATATTTTCGGGTTTAATATCAAGATGCAAAATTCTATTTTCTTTTGACATATGTGTCATAATGTCGCAAAATTCAAATATCCACTTGAAAATATAATCTGCTTGATAATTTATAATATCCTCATATGAGGCTTCTTTTTTTGGCGTATGTTGTTTGCAATAATAGTACAAAGATGATGATTTTGTATCATCAAGTGGAGCACCGGTGATATAATCTTCAACCACACAATAATATTTTGTTCTATCTATAATGAACTTTTTGTTTTCTTTCTCGCACTCTAACCTCAAACCGCCTATGTCTTCAACATAGTCAAAAATTTTAATTATATTGAGGTGATCAAGGCTTTGGTAAATAGGTAGCTCTTTTTTGCGAAACTTTCCTAATCCATCTTTTAATCTAAATTTAAGTGCTACACTTCGCCCTGTTGATTTTACTCTTGCTTTATATACAATGCTTTCTTGACCGTATGCTATAAATTCTTCGACTATATACTCGATGGAATTACCGCGTAAAATGCTCGTCATATTTGTTTCCCCTTAACAACCAAAGCAGTTATGTCGTCATGTTCGTCTTTTGAAAGAACATACTCTACCATGCCTTTGAGTACGGTAATACCATTTGTTCGTGTATCCGCCGACAACAGTCTTTGATTAAATTTGCGAAATTCATCAGAATCAATATTAAAATCAATTTGATTATTCATTCCATCCGTACATAAAAAGTACACAGCGGAATTATCAAACTCACTTTCGATATATCTAATATCAAGTGAATCAGCATCAATTCCTCCGACAAATGAAACAAGGTGTCCACTTGCAGTGACATGATTACTTTTGCTCATAATATTAGTTGTGGAGTAGTGCTTTAATTCATAAATAGAACTGTCACCAATATTAAAATATAGTATTTTATCTCCGTCAGTAATTACGCAGCTTAGAGTGGTACTTGAATAAGGGCTATATCCATCTAATTGCTGTTTTTTGTTTTTTAAGCTCGAGTGGTGATTTAAGTTCTGATTGATGTTGGTTATGAGTTTGTCAAATTCATTCGGTATTTCTGCCACATTAAATTCATTTGTTGAAAAATACACAGCAGCCCAATTAAGAACATAACGTACCGCATTGTAGCTGGCGATTTCACCCTTAAAACACATAGATACTCCATCAGCAACAGCAGCAACCAAGACTTCTTTTCCCGATGGACTTTTAACAGTTACCGAGCCAAATTTATCTTGGTTGTCATGCTCTTTGTTTTTACATTGCACCGATACGCCAAATGTTAAAAAACTCATATATACAATACCTATTTCCTTTGTATAGCTTTGATGACCTTAACTATTCTACCATAACCCATTTCATCTCTGGATTTGATAGAATCATCAGATGCTGCATTGCTCCCGATAAAACCAGAAACTCCACTTGCACGCGGAGAGTTTGACACACGTTTAGGTGAATCTTTTATATTGCTTTGAGGGAGTTTTTCTTTTGTAATAGCCATAATTATTCCTCAGCAAACGGATCGGAATTAACATCTCCAAGCTGTCTATCTGTCATCCCTATAATTTCACGGCAATCAAGCAAAGTATCGGTCATAGTTTTTAGAATATCTTGAATACTCCCGATATTCGTTCTCACTCTATCTGCATCTGCTCTAAACGCGTCCGCTCCTTGACCGTTCCAATCTTGGAGAAGCCTATTGATAATCCTGTTAATTTCATTGTCGATTCTGTTGTATTCTCGAACTAACTCGGCTCGTGTGTTCATAACAGCATCAAAACTTCTTGTGTCAAGTGTGGTGGGGCTTGTTCTACTCATAGCTAAATAACCTCCGTACTTTCATGTTTTTTATATTCATCAGAATAAATAAATTTCAATTTAAGCAACTCATCACTTTCAATATCGTAAAAATATCCGTCGCCTTTTTCTATTCTTGCATATGTTTCTTTCAATTCTTTTGCATCCATTGCACCGAATATTGTTTTAGAGCCACGATCGCTAACAAAATCTCCTATATTATCAAGCAAAAAAGCGACTGATAGCGAATCATTGAAGGGGTTTCGCATATCCATTTCCGTTATGTTTTTAATGTCAGAATAAATAAACATCCACTTGTTTTCCGCTTCTGACAGCATTTCTGGAAATGTTTTTCTCATCAAATCATTGGCTTTGTCTGTATAAGTAGTTTTGTTTTGAATTATAAATACTGTAAAAGGGTTGTCTTTCAGCGCAATATCGTCATACTCTGTTTTGTAATAACCTTCATCGAACAAATAGTTTTTCATATCATTGACTTGAGTAATAATCTCGAAGTTAATTCCATTAGATTCTAAAAACGCTACTATACCGCTAAGTTGTTTTCTGCCGTCTTCGAAAAGAACAAATCGTAAGCCCATATCGTTTCTTAATTTTATAGCACTTTCGACAAGTAACCACAACAAATTAGTTTTTCCGCTTTGTCGCTTGCCATAAATGCCGATTGATGGTGTTTTATATAAATCAACAGACACCGATTTCATATCGTAATAATCAAGCCCGACTGTTACAAGGTGTTGGATTTTGTTAGTGGTGGCATCTTCGATACCCGTGGCATAATCATCAAAATTTGCAGGAGTTAGTTCGCCGTCAAAAGAAACAAGTTTTGGAATATCCGCAACAGAAATATTTGAATTTATGCGTTCTTGGAACACTTGGAAGCCCTCATCTTCATCTTTGAATGGTAGAAAGGCTTGAAATTCAAATACATTGTTTTCAATGTTGGCAAGTCCGCGCCCTTGTAAATTCATCGGTGGATTGACTTTTGTATTGAAAATCTCCATGAGTTTATCAGCCGGCATTTCAAAAGAAATTTTTTGACCGAAACCGCTTATAAATCGATTTACTCCGCCAGAAGTATCTGTTGCGGTCAATATAATAGTAATTCCTTTCGAAAGTCCCTCACGACACAATTTCATAAGAGTTTCTTGATAAGACTCATATCGCTTGTCCATCAAAAACCCATTGAAATTCTCAATAACAAATGTTGTATGAGCGGGCTTATTTTCTTTTTTGTATTCAGGGAAATTTACACCACCCAATATTTTTGTGTTAGCATAAAGAATGCTTTCAAGTTTATTAAACAAGCGCCTGATATTCTCTTCGTTAGAATTATCAAAGCACGCACATACAAATCCTAAATCTTTGTAGCGGAGTAGTGCCCCACTAAAATCAATTATATATACATTTTCGGTTTGTGGTGTGTATTGTTCGTGCATTTTCACAAGTAGACTTTTTATAAAAGTCGTTTTTCCACTCATAGCAGAACCGAAAACGATAATGTTTGACTTTTGTAAATCAAGTTCAAATATCGCTTGTCTTTGATTTTTGGGGTCATCGTAGATACCAACTTGAAGTTTGTTCATGGTCACTACTCCTTTCTCATTTATATTACAGATTGAATTGGCTTCCATTCTTTTGTTTTTTCTGTGTAGGAAAGAACACTACCGTTCTCAAAAACAATTTTGCTTGGAAGCGGTTGGTTAAAGATAATATGAGGCTTTCCGAAACGATGAGTGTTAGCATCATAATAATTTATGATGTTTTCCACTATAAATTCTAGTTGTGTCGGCGCACTATCATCTTGTTTTGCACCATCCTTAGATGAATCATAGAAAGGCGTATATCTGCCCTCTTTTTCCGCTTTGATTATTTCAAACGGCATATCTAATGTCTGTGAGCTTTTTGCTCCGGAGTATGCTGATTGAAAATATTCAAACCTCGAGCCTGTGCCGACAAGTAAATATGCACGCCCAAAGCCCGGCATATCAGAAGCCGCTGCCTTATCGTTGCCAATCATTTCTTTTGATGCTTGCTTTGTAGCAACTTTAAGGCAAAGACGAGCTTTTGAGTTTACTCTGATATCATCGGTAATTGCACCTTCGATATTTTGAGAAATAAGTATGATGTGGAATCCAAGGCTTCGTCCAACACGAGCAATTGTAGTTATTTCAGCAATAAAATCCATATCGCTGTCTTCTGCTGATGCACGTTTCAACTCTGTGAACTCGTCAACTACAAATACCAAGTGTGATAGCGAATCCGGCATATTTAGAAGCTGTAATTTGTTAAGCTCTGTGTTGAGGTCAGCTCCACTCATTTCTCGCATCTTTTTATGCTTTTTTATGTACCCATCAATACTGTCTACACCCAATTGATTAAATAGGATTTTTCTTCTCTTTACTTCCGAAGCGAGTGAATCCAAAAATCTCTTGAGCATATATTCAGCACCCGTTCCATTTTCGTCTCCATCAACGTCAGTTACAGTGCCAACCACATGCGGTAAATTCCCCATGCGTTTGATAAATCCGCCGCCCTTCATGTCAATCAACAACATATTAAGTTCTTCGGGAGTATAGTATAGGCACAATCCAATTAGGTAAGAAATTATCGTTTCCGATTTACCTGACCCAGTTGTTCCCGCAACCAACATATGCGGACCATCATATTTCTCGTGCAAATCAAGAGCCACAATACTGTTTTCGCTTCTTCCGACTGGCACAGAGAGCGTTTGAGCAATATTTTGTCTGTCGGGTTTAGTCCAATTACCTTCAAGCCACTCATTGAAATTATCTTTATCAATCCCTAAGAGTTCAAATATTGTTATGTACGAAGGTACATTAGCATTTTGTGCGATACGAGTATAATAAATGGCACTCAAAACCTTTAGACGATTGTAAAAATCCCCTTTTCTAAGCACTTCAGTTGTTTCTGAATCAGTTGTTATCAAATCCTCGGACAACATAACGACAGGATTGATGAAAGTTTTCATTTGTTCATCGTCATGCCTCGGCGTAAGATACATTTGGTCTTTGTTTTTAATTTCAATAATGTTTCCGCAATATGCAGGCAAATGACCTCTATAATGTTTACAAAATATAAAAGTTATACCTAGGTCATTTACATATGTTTCTCCGTCTTTGGGAGCTTTGGGTAAGAAATTAGCGATAGCGTGTGCTTTTATTCCATATTCTTCGTAAATAACTACAACAACTTGAGTAAAATTGCCTTCTTTGTTATCTTCTTTGGCGTTGCTCCGTTCGTAAATAAGGCTTAAAAGGCTATCAAACATAGATTTTGCATTCTTTTCATCAAAAACAAATTGTGATTTATCGTTAAACAGTTCTTTGAAATGAGAAGAAAATTTGTATTTTTGATAATTAACATTATCCGGAGTCAATGCTTGTTCTTCGACATTCTCGCCGTAGAACATGATAAATTGTAAATTTTCTGGCGAATGATAATAACATAATTCATAAATAATATTATTTACAAGTCTGTTAATCAAATGGATTTTGGGCGATATAATTCCAAGAGTTCCACAATCTCTAAGCGGTAAAAGCAAAGGAACATTTCCGCACTTCATTTTCCTATATTTGCGGAAAATATCATACGGTAAGTCTACAAGATAGTCTTCGGTTTTATCGTATAATTCCTTTTGTAATTTTTCATTGTTTTTCTTTATTTTTTCGGGATAAAGGACAACTTCTATACCGCTATCATCTGCATTCCATCTATATTTTGTCGGTGAAAAAATAACATCGCCTTTTTCGGCTTCAATTTCAAATAATGTATCTACATCATCTGACGAACCCAGCCTAATTGTCATAAAGTCTTTATCATTTTGTACTCGAGAAAATATTTTTTCGGATATAACCATTGTATCGTCAAAAATGGTTTCTATCGCAGGGTATTCTTTAGTCAACTTTATTGCATCCGCTTTTTGTCTTGCTTCAATGCGTATAATTGTTTTTGCTATATAAGCCTCGTACTGTTCTTTCCACTCAATCAATTTCACTTTATGTTCTTTGATTTGACGGTTATAATTAAACAGTGCAACCAAGATATTTACAACGACCATAGATAGAGCAAGTCCAATCATGCCGAGGGAATCCATCCCTTCGCCGCCACCCATAAACATAGTGCGCCCTAATACCATTGCCAATGTCATTGCCATTGATGGCAAAATCATAGCCAAGATATTGAGCTTAGGCTTTTGGGGTGGTTCGGGCGCAGGAATTATTTTTACAGGCTCGGAATCAATTACGGAAAGCTGGCGGGAACTGATATTATATTCAGGGAATATCTCTTTGAAAGCAGGATTGATAGCATCGGGATCGTTTAATGAATATACCGTTGCTTGTCCATCGTCACTAAAAATTATGCGAGTTGAGGTAATAAATCCTAACGAAAAGAGCTTCTCATTCCCGCTTTCTTGAATTGATATACCTGCATCAATTCCTTTATTTGTTGATGTTATAATAACGGATTCGTAATTGCTACAATAATCTGAAAATATAGTGCTGTATTGACTGAACAAAGCACTTTCTTTTTTATCTTTGCTTTCTGATTTTTTGCGAAGACCGACAGCTATCCCTTCCAACAGTTGATTCAATGTCAAATCGCGAAGCACCATAAGCTCAAATCCGCCGATGGTGGTTGGTATAGAATCTTGTATTTCGCTAAATTCAATCCCTATTAATATTTTATTGCTTTCCATATATACTACTCACTTCGTTAGCACTATTAGGCGTTCATCCACATTTCAAAAAAATCTTTTGGGGCAATATCTTCCGCAGAAAGTGATGATAATGGATGTATCGTAGGAACTTCAACGCTCGGTTTGTTTTCGAGCGTTATATTGATATCGTGTTTTGGTATAGCTTCTCTCACGCACGCAGAAACTCTGCTATTAACGGCTTTATATTCAAAAACATCGCTAAAAGTCGGCACGGCAATTTTCGGTATATTAACATCAGGTTTTTTCATATGTTCATAATTAAAAGAACTCGACATATTAGAAGTGTGAACATCAATTGGTTTTACATATGGTGGTGAAATAGGTTTGTAACTTTGAGCAGTAGCCACCGTAGGACATTTTATTTTTTTAATTTTGCGTTTCACTTTTATCGGCTTAAAATTTATACTTGTTTTTGTTTCGGGTGTGTCTATTGCGTCTATTTCACTTGCTTGTACAATCGAGGTAAAAACAAGCGATGTATTTGTTTGGGGAACATCTGACGATTTTCTTTCAAACTCTTTCATAGTGTATGGTGTATATGGAACGGTTATTGTAGCATTAGGAATATTCTGCTCGGATATTTCTGTCATTCCAGAATTTATAGGAACATAGTCCAGAGATACAACAGAAGGCGGGGCAAAATGTGCTTCTACTGCATCTATTTTAGTGTAAGGATTATATTGATTAATAACCTCTAATTTTGGCACTTCTTGCTTATAAACAGATGTCGCAACAAATTCAGTTGGTGTATATTGGATATCGGTATTTATCGCCGGAACTTCATGATTTAGCTTATCTAAAGACACGGGTTCTGTGGCTTTATACTCTATGTTTACACAAGCAACGGGAATATCGTGCGTTGAAATATCAGCCGAGCCGACTTCCGATTTATATTCGATGCTTATTTCTGTCTTAGGCATTTCAATTGGAACTACACTAGCATTTATTTCAGTCAGTGGAATAAAACTAACTGTATTATCAGCAAGCGACACACACTGTGCATTATTTTCAAATTTAATACTTGGCTTTACATCTGCCAAAGGAATATACTCCATGCCGACACAAGCGTCGGGAATATCATGACATTGCTTTTCAAGTTCTTTTTGAGGTAATGGAGTAAAATTAGGACGTTTATCAACATCCCCCTGATTTATTTCAAAATCTTTAATCGGAGATGTTATATTTTCGTTCTTTTCATGCGTTTTTTTGAGTGCAAGAATAACTTGGGTCATTTCATACTCAAATAATTCTTTGTTTTTTTCTACATCGACTGGTAATATTTTCTTGTTCATGTTTATACCGCCTTTTTACTTGAAGCAACGGTGAATGCGGACTTCACCGTTGCTTCATTTGTACAACAAATATTAACCGCTAAGCGACTGCGGAATATTATACGCTATTTCTGCATCTGTATTAGCCATATTATCCGAACTCATTTCAATTTGCTTCGAAACAACATCCACTAACTGAGGAATGATTGTATGAATATGTTCATATACAGCGCCTTGAAGGAAAGACATGAATTTCTCCTTTGACTCACCTTCCCAATTCGCAACAGCAGTAAGTAACGAGTCTCTTAACGTATCCGCTGCAGTCTTATACTGGTTGGCATAGTCAGATACATCACTAGCCGCAGACTTCATTTCAGGAAATCTGTAAACAATGCTATCAGACATTTTAATATCTCCTTTTTATTTTATGTTGTGCCGCCGGGGTTTCTATTTACTTCCCCGAGTTGTGGGTCTAACGTATCGAGCAGTGTTTGCTCGATATTGGTAAGAATATCTTTAAGTGCTCTGGAAATTGCATTAACTCCATCAGTCAATGCAGGTGTTACCGTGCCGTTAAAGAAATACTTACATCCATCTGAGGCTTCTCCGGTCCAATTGGAAGTTGTCAGAGTATTCATAGTTCCTTGAAAACTTTGATAAATACCATTGCAAGTAGTTTCATAAGTTTCAATAGCACTAATGCACTCTGCGATGTTCGCACGCGTTAGAATTTTAGCCATTGCTTTTTTCCTCCTGTTTGAATTTTATATTTTCTAAGCTCTCTTACTTAAATAAATCAAAAATTAATTGAATTATTCAAAGTATTATAAGCGTTAAAAACAGTTTGATAATCGTTTCGCGAATCGCGAAGTATTCTTGCAATTTGATTAATTGCAAGCCGCTGATCGTTCATGGGTCTCATTAAGTTGTTTTCACACGATTGACGAAATAAATGTCCCGCTGGAGTATTAAATCCTGTGCTCAAAGTATTCAGCATATCATTTAATCTGTTTCGCAAAGCCTCTAAATCTCTACTTAATTGGTCAAAGTCATCCGATGCTCTGTTAAAAGCATCTTGATCAAGTAGAATGTTGTGTCGTAAACTCATAATTTATTTCACTCCTTTTCAAATTCTGCACGGTAATCCGAAATATATTTATTCAATTCGTCTTTCAATTCATCAGGCAAGATTTTAATTAAATCTTCTGCCATGGCAAACTTTCCATTTTCGGCGTAAAGTCTAATCCTATAAATATTTGCGAAATAATCCATTGGATTTTCAAATGCCTTGTGCTTGAAAAATGCTATTGAATTATTGTACGCATCCATTGCGACTTCACGCTTACTTTCATCTTTATCTGCAAACTTTTTTGTGATGAAGGCATCTGCATATGTAGCAAAATATTTGTAACCTTCGTTATTGCTTATTTTGAGGCTTTCTGCGAAAAGTATAGCCTCTTCGTAGTCTTCTTTGCCTAAATAGCAAGTCAATTTAACGAAGTCAACTTTTTCTCTTGTTTCTTCTTCGGCAGAAATCTCTTGATTTTCAGCACCATCAGTGTTTATAGGTTCATCTATCACCACATCGGTTTCATCATAATTGTCACTTGTTGTAATATTTTCAATACAGTGCAAAGCATCATCATAGCTTTCCATTTTCATGAATATATCAGCTTTAGACATAACAATATTAATTATTACATCTTGCGGCAAATCTGGTGTTGTCAAAAAATCATCAAAAATAGCAATGGCTGATTGATAATGCCCCACCATGTTTTCAGGTTCAAGTTCCGCTTTCACTGCAAAAATCATCGCTCGATTGAAACACATATCAACTTTGTTGAAAATGTCTGAGTCAATATCAGAATATTTTTCCGCTTCAAGTAGCTGTTCTTCTGCTTGTTCGTATTTCCCAAACGCAACAAGAACTTGAAAATAAATTTGATAACTTCTAAATTCTGTGGGGGCAAGCATTTTTAACTGAATTGCATAATTCTCCGCACTTGCAAAATCTTCTAATTCTAAATGGATTTGCAAACGCTTAAGAAGAATTTCCTTAGTATCTTCATTTATTACACCCACGGCATCAGCTTTATCAAAATTTATTAATGCAGCTTTCGTATCGCCGCTAATATGATTTATAATTCCGATTTGATAATATAATTTGGGTCGAACTACATCATTGCAACCTAATTGTTCGGCTTTGGCATAATTCATTAAAGCAGCTGGAAATTGTTCTAATCCAAACTTTATATTACCAAGATCAAAGTAGCGTTCACCGTTTGTGCTATCTAAGTCTACTGCTTTTTGAAAAAAATCTTCGGCTTCGTACATTTTTTCAAGAACTAAACAGGCTTTTCCAGCCCCAGTATAAGCATCTGCGTTTGATGGGTCTTCGGCAATTGCTTTTTTGCATAATTCTAATACAACTTCATATTGTCCATTAACAAATGCAAAACCTGCATTTGATAGATATTCTTGGATTGCTTCATTCATTAGAAAACCTCCCTATCTCCTTTTTGATTGAAGAAGACGATTTCTATAGTCTCTCAGGTTTTGTTCACTCATTTGATTAAAACGCACTTTTGTGTCTGGGCTACGCAACAACTTTGATATTCTCAAATACCCAATTTTAGGATTTTCTAATCTAAGGATATCTGCTATTAGTGCTTGCTCTATCGTTCCCTCTTCTTTTGTATCACGAGATACTATGAACATCCAAAAGCATCCAACTAACCCCAAAATAGCTAATCCTAATGCAATTATAGATACTAAAATCGCAAATATAAATTCTCCAAAAGTATCAAAATCTACGTTAAATACAAAATAAGTAGCCAAAACTCCTACTGCAAGCATAATCAAGCTGACTAAAAAGATTTTATATATAGGTTTATTAGAGTTCATATTTTTTCGCTCTTTCATAAACGAATGGGTATTATCGGTAATCTCGGTAGTGGTCTAAAGTTTCTGATCATGTCAAAATTATTTGAAGGTTTCGGTCTCGAAGGCAACTCCATATTTCTAAAAAAGTTAGACACGCCTACGCCTTCTTTGAAAAACTTCAAGCCATCACGAATAGTAGGTGGAACTGATTGCCACAGTGCGTGCCCTGCAAATCTCGGAGCAAATCTAAAACCTCGTGCTGCGGAATAAGAGTTGCTTAAACTACCAGCAAAATCGGCAATGCTACCTGGCAGAGATAGCAAGTTGATTATATTGAACGTGGTATTCGCGCCATTTATTACAGTATTTAACACCGTGCAATTTGGTGCAATTCTTCTTGCAAAATCCAATGCTGACTTTTCCTCCCAAACTCCTGCCAAATTGCCTATCCATGTAATAAGATCCCCCATGCCTACAACTTTTGCAATTTTACCACCTATCGTTTTGCCTATCGCTGAACTAAGCGCCAACAAACTTTTCGCTATAGCGACAGCACCTGCCTTTTTAGAAATTGCTGAAAACACTGCTATTAGAGCTGGCAAGGCTTTTCCAAGTGTTAAAACAGCAACTAACACTAATGCAATAATAGCAACTACTACAAGTATCGTTTGCCAATGTTCTTTTACAAAGTTTACAATTCCATTCCATGCTCTACTTATTGTGTCGCCTACATTACTAAAAAACCTACCCACATCTCTTGTAAAATTTTGCAAGCGCGTCGGTGGTCTAAGCCACGGATTCACACGAAAGAAACTCTCGGTCGAGCTATTTACCATTCTTGCGACACGAGCATCGGCATCCCTTGCTGTATCAATAAAGTTATTTGTTCTAGTTTGGATTGTTTGAATGGCAGTTCTTCTGCGTTCTTCCATCCTCACGCGATTACGAATAAAATCAACCGCCGAACCGAGAGTTCTGACTCCGCCGTTCATATTATTTGTTCTTGTAACCACGTTTTGAAGACCGTTAATAAGTTGCTGGCTTGGCGAATTTCTTCCTGTGCCGGTGAAACTGGTCAATCCATTTGCTAAATTTCTCAAACCGCCATGATTTATTTGTATACGTAGACCACTCATTTCATTTTCCTCACTTGATTTGCTTGTACATCAATAAACTTAATATGTATATTAACTTAATATGTATATTAGAATAAATTGATAATCGTGTTTACATCATTAAGACGCCTATTTAGACTGGTGTTTGCACTGTTCAAATTAGTAACAGTGTTATTGGCTGTAGTTCGTTCGCTTACTAAATTAGTATGATTGCGTTCCTCGGTTCTTCGATTAGCTTCAAGTTCAGAACGCCTTCTTTCAGCGGCACGCATTAGACTTTGAGCTTCTTCTTTTGCTCTTTCGTTTGATGCCCTGTTCATAGCTCGTTTGTGTTCGTCTACTTGATTATTTGCAGTACGTATTTGTTGATTAAGGCTTGTAATATTATTATCAATGGTTCGGATTCGGTTATTTAATGAAGTAATATTGTTTTGAGCGTTAGTTACGCCTCTTGTATTATCGTTAATTTCCTGCTGAATTCGTGTTCTTTCATTCCGAAACGCAGTGCTTGCATTTTGGATATTATCATCTGTTCTAACAGCAAAAACAGAAGAAAAATCAGCGGCACTTGTTCCACTGCACACAACAGCAGAAACAAAATTTTGACCTGCTGTCCTAATGGCTTGATTTGCCGTTTGAATATGATTAGCTATTGTAGACATAAAATTCTTCTCCTGATGTGATTTGATGTGATATACATGATCAGTAGTCAAAAACAACATTTTTTATATTCGCCAAAATTGGCGGTTACTCTTTGACAATATTCTACCATATTTTTGACAGCGTGTCAAGCATTATTTTCATGAGTTTGTATTAAATTTTCTTGAACATACTATAAAAAACGAAATGTTTAGGAGTATATATGAAAAAGCTAACCTTTTTTGTCTCGAAAATCCGTTTAGAAAGAAAACTCACGACACAAGAATTGGCGAACATATCGGGAGTTGGTCGCCGTAGCATTGAACGTATTGAAGGAAAAGGCGATGATATTAGCCCGTCGATAAGAACTCTCTGCAAACTCGCTGATGCATTAGAAGTACCTGTGACAGAATTGTTTTCATATGAGTAAATCATAAAAACAAAAGACCATTCGCTGTCTACGAAAGCGACCTACGCAGTAGCAAGCAAGGTGGCTGGTGTACCAACGCCACTTTTTCGCTCGGACACGCCGAACAAAAATAAAAGGGATTGCCGTTTTGGCAATCCCATTTTTAAGCCTCGCTTCGCTCGTCTGCTTAGGTCATCTCTGTTGCGATTTTGTCTGTTTGGGCTTTGGTTTTTCTTTCTCTTTTTGCGTAGGAACATCACGCAATATTAGCTTCACATTTTGCTCCGCATTGAGAATGGATTTCATAAAATCACGCTTCGGGTGATAATCTTTGTACAAGATTTTCTTCTCGACAGTCAAGGCGGCATATTCCTGCTTTAGAGCCGCAATGGTCGGCAACTTGCCGAGGTTTATGCGATTGAAATATTCTTTCGCCGCCTTGTGTTTTTCAATTTCGGATTCATGCTCGGAGTAGAATTTTTGCTTGTTTTTCGCAATGCCATAAGCAACGAAAACATCCCTTGTCTTGCGATACGCTCCGATATGTTTTTGCAACGTGGAGATTTGCTCCTGCCGAGTAGATACGGCTTTAATCTCGCTTTGCACAGCGTTGAAATCGTCTTTTGCTTCCTGTGCCACGGATGCTAATTTTTCCAAGTCGGTTAGTCCGTTGTCTTGCAGACTGAAAATCCTCGCCCAATGAGCGTAGCCAGCAGAATTTTGTGCCTTGATGGAGTTTTGTAAATCAATCAATAACTCCACCTTTTGCTCTTTCCATTTGTGATAGTTTTGTCCTCGTGAGGGTTTAGGATTTTCAATCACAGAGAAGCCATGTTCAAGGCACAAATTGTCTGAAATTCGCCGAATGATTTTGCTTGACCCCAGCGGATTTTGGAACTTTCGTGTGCTGTCAAGAGTGGTGGAATTGAAAATGATATGATTGTGGATGTGCCTCTTGTCCACATGAGTTGCTACAATGAAAGCATGACCGCCTTTGGTGAACTTCCGCGCTAACTCCTGCCCGATTTCGTTCGCTTTTTCGGGTGTTATTTCGCCCGGTTTGAATGATTGGCGAATGTGGTAGGCGAGTATGTCATTGTCTTGTGTTCTGCCTGTGATGGCGAGATATTCACGTTTGGAGAGCAGGAACTCCATATCGGCAGCTTCGACCGTGCATCCGTAGGCGGTGACAAGTTCCCCCGTGCCAGTCTTGTCGCTGTTGGCGGCGTAACTCACCGCATTGTCAAGACTGGTCTTTTCCTTGTTTTTTGCATAGCCTGTGCGTTCAGAGAGAACTTGTCCGATGGTCTTGCCTTTGTTTATGTGAATGGGGTGTATCCATGTTGCTGCCATGCTGTGGTCTCCTAATGAAAAAGAACCATGCCTACTCAAGGCATAGTTCTATATTTCGGGTTCATTTTTAGTTTTGTTTGTAAAACTGGATTTTGAATTATGTTCATCTGCTACTTTTTGATAACGCTGCAATTTAGCTTTAAGACTTTCGTTTTCGAGTGGTAATTCAAAACCTGCATATTTTATTGTTTCAATCAATGCCCTTGATATTGCAATAAAATCAATGTCTTTTGCATATGGATATTCATCTTGGTATTTATTCCAATGACTTATGATATTTTCGCTGGTTATAATTTTCGGAACAATGTCGTTAATTCTATTTAGCAGACTTGTTTTGCCACGGCTTTCCAAAGTATTGCAAACCGCAGAATGAAGAGTGCCTCTATCAATTTGATTTTCAAATGATGTTTTAAGTAAATAAACATCATAAAAATCCTTTGCCCTTGTGTTATACACATTCAAATCCAAGATAGCAGTAAGTTTTTCTGCCAGTATGGTTTCAATATTATATGCCAAAACAGGAATTTTGGTATTAGCGAACAGCGACGGAAAGCCGAAATTTATCTCTTTTGGAGTTATGGCATCACCAGTTGTCATGTCGATTTCCAATTTAGCGTTCATTGAACCAAATTCAGCTCGTAAATGTATGCGATAACATGGATAATTGTTATCCTGCATTATCTCTTCTGTACCAACAAATTTGAAAAAAATATTGTCGTCCAAATCTATGCTGATTATATCGCAAACAAGTTTTTCAAATTCGCTTCGTTCAAGTACATTTCCGATAATCGTTGCATCCAAATCTCTAGTAGCGCGCAAATCAATACCAGTAATTGCAGAAATCAATAATCCACCTTTAATCACAATGCTATCAGTATGTTCGGATTCTGCTATTCGGCAAATAAATCGCTCCAGTAAATAACGATTGTACAGAATATCGGGCTTCAATCCTGTTTCAGTACATTTATTTCTTATCTTAGCTCTAACTGAATCGAAATTATAGCTCACAGCAAAACCTCCATATATGTTTCAAGAATTTTTGTAATGTTAAACATTTTTGCTGTTTGTGCAAGTGCAGCCAAATCTCTATCAGGGCGTTTAACATACCGTTTCAATGCAGTTGCCACAATGTCTTTCGGCAATCTGCTTCTGCTCCGTAAGCAGTCACAAATTGTGCGTTCAAGTGAGTATGTTCTTACTAAGTTGCCGTACATAGTTTGTTTTTCAATAACGCCATGCTCGTGCAACTCTTTTTTTAACGAAAACACCTTGAAGCCCTCGCTTAAAAGCGTCTTTGTATTGTATCCCGTCGGCAAAGTAATTGAATAGCCAATCGGGTCGCGGTCGTTCAAATCATGCAAATATAACGCCGTATCATGTGAAAACACCAACTGTTTGAAACGCAAGCCAAGTTGGTACATTTCATCATCAAAAACAGCATCGCTATCACTTTTTGGCAGATTATAAAGCCCATGTGCAACACGTTGTAATTTGCCACTTTTCACAGCCCGTGTAATAGCCGAGTTGCTATAGCCCTTGGACTTAATTTGCTGTGTTGTGTATAATTCGTTTCGTTCCAAATTTTCTATATCCTCACTTCGATAGTTTGTGCTAATATCATAAACAATTATAGCACATATTATTCGTTGTGTCAATAGGATTTTAACAAAAAACAAAACGCCCCTGCAAAATTCATCTCGCAGGGGCATTAGGAAAGCAATCAATTAAAGGCTAACTCCTCCATGTAATTTCTCAAATCGTTAGCAAGTATAGGAGGTATTACTCCCTCCACTTCTCTATGCTTAATGGAAAAAAACAGCGTTTCCCATTTATCTAGAAAAGCAAAGCGATTATGCAAATTGTTGTTTCTTTTATATTCTGATAGTGCTTTATAATAATTCTCTATATTTTCGCCAAGCAACTGCATATGGCGAAAATCCTGGGGATTGTATTTGTATTTCATCTCCGTCATACACCTCCGAGTAATTTTACCGAAAATCAAAGCCTGTCATAGATTAACCCCCCTACATATTCCCACATATCATCAACTATTTCCACGTTAATTGTTTCGTGAAGTTTGGCACGTTTTATGGCGAAGTATAAATCATTTGCCTTGTCTTCAAGCATAAATTTATCCCCGTTTTCATTGCTTTTCTTGTATTGTTCAAGCAAAACATAAAAATCGGTTAATTCTTCCGATATACTTGGATATAACTTGAAATCTTCGGATGTGTATTTGTATTTTTGCACCGACATTCCCATAATTCACACTAATGCTGTATATATTATAACGCACTTTTGCGGTTTAATCAAGTGTTTTTTGAAAAAAGCTCCTCGCGACAACAAAATCATCGCAAGGAGCAGATTCATAGCTTCGCAAGTTTCCGCATCGCTAACTTAACCTCCATCCACACCACGTCCAACTCTTTCTGTATGGCTTGAATGTCGCGGGTGGCAATGCTGTGCGTTACGTTGGCTCGCTTGGCAAGCTGATTGAGGTTATTCGTGGCATTCGAGAGTAGCCATATCAAACGCTTTACGTCCGTGAAGTCAATTTTGAGGACATGACCATCAAGGCACATCTTCCGAATATATGCCTCGCGGTTGCGAATGCCTGCTTCTGCCATTTTTCGTTCAACGAGGGCAACCTCGGCTTCGTCAAGGTGAACGACCACACGGAATGGACGGCGGCGGGCGGGCGTAACGGAAGTGGTTTCGCTCATATCGCCTCACCTCCAAGCGTTTTCGCAGTAGTTTGGACACCCG
>Ga0209755_10002637_pt1 | contig 24182 bp, 23 predicted proteins | sample TergutCo191P1_FD_187301 | JGI IMG/M metagenome (GOLD analysis project Ga0209755, IMG submission 187301) | Cornitermes sp. P1 segment gut microbial communities from Petit-Saut dam, French Guiana - Co191P1 (SPAdes) (version 2) | ecosystem: Host-associated > Arthropoda: Insects > Digestive system... | reverse complement strand
AGCTTATGTAGCTACTAATTTACCATATCATAAAAGCGACAAAAAAGCAAGGCTTTTCCTTGCGTTTTCTAAACTTTTTTCAATTATTTTCGATTTTTCTAGCTAACTAAGTGGCAAACTCGGGAGAAGGCTGCTAAGGACATCTGAGCTAAAAGCTTTGGCGCTGTCGTACTGTTTATACTCCATATCATCATCCCCTCGCTAGAAGCACATTAACACCAAAAGAACCGGATGTCAAATGGCGAAGCTCTTGTCAAATCGCGGAAGATGTGCTATTATAAGTTATAAAAATAACCAGTTGGGCTATGTTTTTTTTCTCAAGGATGTGTGGGAATTATGAAAAAAAGGGTTATTTCTTTGTTTGCAATATTTATTCTCGGCATGGCGTTCTTGTCGGAAGTTTCGCAAGCGGCGTCGCCGCCTTATTTCGTGATAATTAATGAAACAAAGCTGCCATATAACGAAGATACTATGCCGTTTTACATAGGCAACGACATTTTCATACCGGTTGTGGTGCTAACAGGTTTGGGTGTGTGGGAAGTGAGCTCCGAAGATTTTGTGCGTCTGTACAGGGGCACCAGGTATGTGAATTTCTACACGAGGCCAGGTGAAGCAAGAACGGTTAATCAGGATGGAACAACTCTGCGATGGCCGCACGCAAGGAGAGTGGGCACGAGGTTCTTTGTGCCGCTTCGGCATGTCAGCGACTTTTTTGGACTTAGCTATCAAATTGTTCCAGTGCCTGCATCAATAATTCCTGAAAGGCAGATGCAAGTGTTGAGGATAATTTCGGATTCGATTGTTAATGGCCCAACGGCGGTGGGCATGAACAGGGATGAGCTTAGAGCCTCGTTTTTGGAGCACTTTGCAGCACACCCGCCGCCGCCCGGGAATGGTGCAACGCAGCTCCCAGGCGATGACGTGCCGCCCGATTACAGCGATGTCACAATTCACCTCAGCTTCTTCGATATTTCTGCCGGGAGCGCAGTATGGGTTCTGGATTTGCTTGATATCCAAGCGGAATCTGGCTTTCATGCATGTTTTTTTGTAAATGCGGACGATATTCGCAAAAATCCAGACTTGATCCGCAGGATTTCCGGGACGGGCCATGCGCTGGGGATTTGGCTGGAGGATGGTACTTTTGAAGAGTATCTTGAGACTTCTGCGCTGCTGTTTGAAGCTGCGAAGGTCAGGACGGTGATTGTGTCGGCAGGATATGCCACAGAGACAGCGGCTGAGACAGCCGCCGAACATGGTTTGATTTTTTGGGATGGATTTGAGAGCCTTGTTGACTATTCAGCACAGTCTGTGGCAGTCATTACGGCAAATCTTCCAAGAGAGGGCGGCGATAGGAAAAATCTTTTGTTCCCATGCACAGAAGGGGCGGCATCGGTTTTGCCCGGTGTGTATTCATATCTTCGGGCAAACGAGTTTACGGTCGAGCGGATTACAGAAACAGTAATGCCTTTGGCCGGAAGCATCGATTAGAAAAAGTTAGGGGAGAATGCTCATGATTTCACAGTTAAAGACGATTGTTTTGGCCGCTGGCAAGGGGTCGCGCTTGCAGGCTGGCGAAAGCGATGCGCCGAAGGTCATGAGGCTGGCGCGTGGAAAGCCCTTGCTGTGGCATGTACTTAACGCACTGCCAGCGATGCCAAAAGAGGATGTTGTCATTGTGGTTGGATATGGCAAGGAACAAGTCATTGGCTACTTTGACGGCTATGTATTCGCTGAGCAGGCAGAGCAGCTTGGAACCGGGCATGCGGTTATGGCGGCGAGCGGGCAGCTTTCAGATTTTAATGGCGCCGTTTTGATCTGCTATGGGGACATGCCGCTAATCAAGGGCGAAACCTATGAAGCTTTTCTAAAAGCCCATTTCGAGCAGGGCAATGACTGTACAATCCTAACGGGCGAGACTACGCTTGACCTGCCATTTGGCAGAATTGTGCGGGATGCTGATGGAATTTTTCTGTGCGTGGTAGAAGATAGGGACTGCACCCCAGAGCAACGCATGATAACGGAGCTTAACACCGGGGTCTATGTTTTTAATGCGCCATTGATGCTTGCAGCGCTGAAGGAAGTAAAAAACAATAACGCTCAAGGCGAATACTATCTGACTGATGTGCCGGAGATTTTGCGCAAAAACGGTGCAAGAGTCGGGCTTTTCAGACGTAACCTTGGCGATGAAATATTGGGGGTCAACACACTCGAACAATTAGAGCAGGTGGAGGAGATATTGTGCCGGAATCAGGGCCATGTGAATTCCGATTGCTTGAAAGGGGGCGTTGCTTGTGGATGATTTTGAAGAGATACGAAAAGCATGGGAGCGAAGGGAAGAGCTTCTAAGCAAAAAGAAAAAAGTCGACTGGGTAGGAAGAGTGGCTACCATACTAAGCGTTATAGCTTGGGTGTTTGCGTTTGCGGTATGGGCGGTGCTTGAAGCGGCGGCTCCAGAAAGGGAGCTTAGATTTATAACCAGCTTAATGCAAATACATTATGATTCGCCTATTTACGTGAGGCAGCAATGGAATGAGACATTGTTTCCAATTGCATTCGGGCTGCTCCTTGCAGCTTTGGCAATATGCATCTTGACATTTTTGCTTGACGCGCTGCGTTTGCGGAAAAACACAGGTAAGCATAGGAAGTCGATTTTTATCTTAGGCGGCGGGACTATTGTGGGAATAATAATGTTTTTGTTGCTGGTAGGGTATCCATATTGAAAAAATTTTTTAACCCTTTCAATCAACATTTCACACACCAAAGTTTGAGAATGCACAGTCGCAATTACAAGTATTCATCAAAATTTTATGAATGCAACGAGTCCGGCCAGCCGCTCTGGCCGGATTTTTGTTGTTGACAAACCTTGGTATTCATGTATAATTACAAAGCACTCAGGCAATCCTTGCCCCTAGCTTTGACTGGGGGCCGAATAGACCAGAAGGAGGTGTATAATGTGGCAAAAACGTCAGCAAACTATGAGCTCATGTATATTATCGACGTGGATTTAGGCGAAGAGCAAATCGCAGCGATGGTAGAGAAGTTCAAAGCCCTCATTGAGGCAAATGGGACGCTCAATGAGCTGGAGGAGATGGGCAAGAGGAAGCTTGCTTACCTGATTAACGATAAGCCTGAAGGGTATTATGTACTCGTCAAGTTCACATCAGGTCCAGAGTTCCCGGCGGAGCTTGATCGCGTACTCAAAATCACTGACGGTATGATGCGTTCGCTCATTACCGTCGTCGGAGAATAGGAGTATTGTGATGAACCAGATCGTTATTATGGGAAGACTCACGCGTGACCCAGAATTGCGCCATACCCCGAATGGGGTGGCGGTGGCTTCGTTCTCGCTTGCCGTGGACAGGGGCTACACCCCCAAGGACGGCGGTGAGAGGCAGACGGATTTTATCGATATTGTTGCATGGAGAAATTCGGCGGAATTCGTCTCTAAATATTTTACAAAGGGGCAGATGGCTGCTGTCACAGGGCGGCTTCAAATTCGGGACTGGACTGATAAAGACGGCAATAAGCGCCGCAGCGCTGAGGTCGTCGCAGACAATATCTATTTTACCGAGAGCAAAAAAAGCAGGGATTCAAGCGTTGGCTCTTCCATTCAAAGGGACGACTATAGCCAAAGCTTCCCAGCTCCCGTCGAGGGTTCGGACTTTTCCGAGCTGGATATGGACGACGGGGATTTACCATTTTAAAATTGAGGAGGAATTATCTTGTCTAACGATAGAGATCATAGACCGCATAATCGCAAGCGCAGGAAGGTGTGCCAGTTTTGCGTCGACAAAGCTCAAGACATTGATTACAAAGATGCGGCAAAAATTAAGAGATACTTGTCAGAGCGCAGCAAAATACTGCCCCGCAGGACGACCGGCGTCTGCGCACAGCACCAGAGGCGCCTGATGGTTGCTATCAAGCGCGCCCGCCAAATTGCGCTGTTGCCTTACGTGACTGACTAAAGTGTGCGCAGTGGGCGTTTTTTCGAGGCCTTTTGGATATCTGAACTGAAAATTGAAAATGGAGAATTGGGTAGGATTTATGATTATGCTTGGTTTTCCATTTTCTGAATTGAGGAGTGAATTCAATGCACAGGACACATACTGCAGGCCAGCTTAGGCAGGAAAATATCGGTGAGGAGGTGCGACTTTCCGGCTGGGTGGACACTATTCGCGACCATGGGGGCGTTATGTTTCTTGACCTTCGCGATTTTAGCGGGATAACCCAGGTTGTTTTGCATAACGACTCGATGCTTGACGGTGTCAATCGGGAGGCAGTGGTTTCGATTTGCGGCAAGGTTCGGGCGCGTGCAGAGGAGAACATAAACACTAGGCTCGGCACTGGCCAGATAGAGGTGTTTGCTGACGTGCTTGAGGTTTTAGGGCCGTGCAAGAATATGCTACCGTTTGAGATTGGCGAATCGACCGAGACTCGCGAGGAAGTGCGACTCAGGTATCGCTTCCTTGACCTTCGCAACCCCGCACTGCACCAGAACATAGTTTTGCGCTCCCAAATAATCAGCTTTATCCGCGAACAGATGACAGGTTTGGGGTTTCTCGAAATACAAACCCCCATATTAACGGCCTCGTCTCCCGAGGGAGCCCGCGACTACCTAGTCCCGAGCCGGAAGCATAAAGGGAAGTTTTATGCTTTGCCGCAGGCTCCGCAACAATTCAAGCAGCTGCTTATGGTGTCAGGATTTGACAAATATTTTCAAATTGCGCCATGCTTCAGAGATGAGGATTCGAGGGGGGATCGCTCTCCAGGAGAATTCTATCAGCTGGACTTTGAGATGGCGTTTGCGGAGCAGGATGATGTTCTGTCAGTCGCTGAAAAGGTTTTGTTTGAAACTTTTGCAAAATTTACGGACAAGAGGGTCTCTTCACCGCCATTTAAAAGAATTGCATATGGCGATGCCGTGCTAAAGTATGGTTCGGATAAGCCGGACTTGCGCAATCCGCTGGAGATTTGCGATTTGACTGACTTTTTTTCGCAAGTTGATTTTCCGCTGTTTAAAAACAAACCCGTTAGGGGCATAGTGGCGGACTGTTCAGGCAGGCCGCGGTCATTTTTTGACAACTCGCTCAAATACGCCACAAGCATTGGCATGAAAGGCTTGGGCTATATCACCCTGGCGGATGGGGATTTTAAAGGGCCCATAGAGAAATTTTTGACCGATGGGCATAAGCGGGAGCTTATATCCTCGCTTGGGATAAATGAGGGGGACACTTTGTTTTTCGTTTGCGATGTGGCTACAGTGGTGGACGAGCTTGCCGGGCAAATCAGAAACTGGCTTGGGGACGCGCTTGAGATTACAGACAAAAATGCATTTGAGTTTTGTTTTATAACAGACTACCCGATGTTTGAATACAATCCCGAAAAGAAGGGGATTGACTTCACACACAACCCTTTTTCAATGCCCATAGGCGGGCTGGACGCGCTAGATGATAAAAACCCCCTTGAAATTTGTGCGCATCAGTATGACATAGTCTGCAATGGCGTTGAACTGTCATCAGGTGCCGTGCGGAATCATTCGCCCGAAATTATGCGCAGGGTGTTTGCGATTGCGGGTTATTCCGAGGAGGATTTGGAGGAACGATTCGGTGCGCTTTATACCGCATTCCAGTATGGCGCGCCGCCTCACGCAGGCATGGCGCCCGGTATAGACAGGATTGTAATGCTGTTGGCGGGCGAGGAAACAATCCGCGATGTCATAGCCTTTCCGCTTAACGGCAATGCGCAAGACCTAATGCTAGGGGCGCCTGGCGAAGTTACCGGCCAGCAGCTCCGAGAAGTGCATATACGAATTAGGGATTAATTTGTGTGAAATTACGTGTTATTTTACGCTCGTAGTGTGTAAAGAACACTAAATACAGACTAAAGATATCAAGTTTTTTGACCCAGCATATTGACCTCAGTCTATTTTAGTATTACCATAGATTTATGGCAGAGCTGAACACAGAAAACGATATTGGAGGTAGCACTATGAGTCTCGGTGAAAAGCTGAGAAGCTTGCGTCTCAAGACAAGAAAAACCCTGTGTGAGCAAAGCAGAATCTTAGGAGTTTCGATGAATTCGGTTTATAGGTGGGAGCATGACTTGACGACGCCCAGGCAGCCCATGCTAAAATTTATAGCTGATTACTATTCCGTGCCGCTTGATTGGCTTTTGTCGGATAACTCCAACGCTTCACTTGTAAGCGAAGATGAGATGGATCTGCTGGGTATGTTCAGGGAGCTGAACGACAATAGCAGATATAAGGTGCTGGGTTATGTGGAAAGGATGTGCGTTGAGGAGCGCAGAGTGGAGGAATACCATTACTAGGTTATGTGTTGCGGCAGTAAAATCGAGGATATGCTCGGCATATTATTGATAATGGGATACAGGCGTGTTCAAGCTGATGCCGACCGGGGGAGCCTTTGCGGTGCTATCCCCCGGTCACTTATTTTAAGTGCTTGTCAATAAAGCCATAAATACGATTCACGCTTTCGGGAGCTGCATACCCTGGATCGGCGTGCATGAAATCTTCGCTTAAATCGAGCTCTGCTTTGCCCTCCCCTGCGACCTTATTGACTTTCTCGCACAGTTCAATCGCCTGCTGATATGGAATCATCGGGTCGCGCTTGCCGTGTTGAAGCAAAATGGGAGGCACATCGGGATGCACGCAGTCGGTGGGGTTGTAGAAACGCAGCATATTTGGTATGGATTCGGCATAGGTGCCAATCATGGCATCTATCGCACTGGGGGTCCCGGGCACGTGGACGCGCGGGAAGCCTGATTCATCATAATGTGTGTGTATTTTTATAAAATCGGTCGGCCCGAACTGTTCAACAATTGCCAATATGCGGCAAGCAGGTTCTCCGGGAATGTCGCCGAAAACCACTTGCCCCTGTGTAAAGGCCGCCATCATGATGAGGTGCGCTCCCGCCGAAGAGCCGCATAGTGCAGTTCTTGTGGGGTCAAGCATGTGAGGGCCAGCATTTCTCGCCACCCAGCGGAGCGCTGCTTTTATATCGAACATATTGTCCGGATATCTGACGTCCGGCACCAGCCTATAACCTATGCTTACGACGGCATATCCACGCTTTACTCCATCCATAAATGGCACGACCTGCGCATCGTCCTTCCTGCCGCGCTGCCATGCGCCGCCGTGTGCGTAAAAGACAATCGGGAACGGACCGGCACCCTCGTTTGGCAGGTATATGTCCAGAGCCTGCTTAGGGTCGTCGCCGTACTTGCAGTTTAGGAATTTCCTCTGAATTCTGGAGACGTCGAGCGTCAGCTCGCCCAAGCGTGCAAGCATTCGCTCTGCTTCTTCGGGGGGCATTATCCTTGCTTGTTCGTTTTGGATGCTATCAGACATTAAGCTATTCCTCCTTTGTGGCATGTGCCAATTAATTTATTATAACCAGTATACAATATTTATTTGAATTATACAAATAGGAAAACCCCGGTTTCTAGAAATGAACCCGGGGCGTGTTGCACTTTTATGGGATGCGGTGGAATGCAGCTTATTGTTCTGTTTGAGTTGTTGAGACCTGCCCGCCAGCTACCCAGTTGTCAAAAGCTTCCATAATGGCTGCATGGGTGTTCCTCGTGACCTCCGGAAGGTTGTCAAACCCGCCGAACATTTGGGCAACTTGATCGAAACCTTCCTGCACAGCGGCTCTCATGGATTCAATTTGCTCTTCGCTGGCCCCAGAGCCCACGAGCGCCCTGGCAAAGTCCATAATCCTGTCAGTCGTTTGTTGGACTCCAAAAAATCCATCTTCGCCAATCATTTGCTGCGCTTCAGCCCTTTCGGCTTCGCTCAGCTGGAAGTTTACACCATCGGCTCTGGCTGCCCAGAAGCCCTGTCCTGACGCATCTGTCTGCCCGACCAAGGAACGCACAAGCCTGCGAATAGCATCGCCTGCATGGTTGGTTTCCCTAATCATGTTTCTAATCGCCTGTGGGTCGGCAGTGCCCCTCAAGTCCCTGGTTCTTGGCACGTCCATGGAAGGCGAGAAAGTATCAACGGGGTTTGCAATTGCCTCGTTAGCTGAATTGCCCGCTGAGGCACCGCCGCCTGCAGCGGCTGTGTTTTGCGCATTTTGATTATTTTGCGTTTGTGTTGTTGTTATTGGGTTGTATTGTGCTGGGGTTTGACCAACGTTTCCTGTTTGCATATCGGATCCCTCCATCTTTTTATTTGAGTGCGGCGCATCAATGCTAATACACCCATCATACTATATTGTCGGATTTTTTGCTATAGACTTTAGCGAAATTTTGAATATTTTTTTATTATTTTTCTGTACTATGCGGATTTGCGTGTGATATACTCCAGTGTATGAATAGCTTATCTGTCAAATTTACAAAACCAAATGCAAAACTGCCTGTGCGAAAAACCGCTGGAAGCGTAGGGTTTGATATATTTGCGTGCTTGGGCGCAGAGGCAGTCATAGCGCCGGGCGAGACTAAGAAGGTTGGGGCGGGATTCGCTATGGCTCTCGAGCCGGGATTTGCTGCGTTTATTTATGCGCGCAGCGGGCTTGGGGTGGATTATGGAATTGCCCCTGCAAATTGTGTGGGCGTGATTGATTCGGACTATAGGGGAGAGGTCACGGTTGGTTTGCGGAATTCCTCGAATGTGCCGTTTGTTGTCCGGGATGGGGAGCGCATAGCGCAAATGGTCATTTGCAGATGCGAGCTGCCTGAGCTAGTGCTTTGCGAGGCGCTCGATGAAACCGCACGAGGGTCGGGGGGATTCGGCTCGACGGGTGAGGACTGAGCTTGACAGCTTGCTTGGCGCAGCATTTGGCCACCCTACCGCCTACAGGCGGCGTTTAGCGGTTGCGCACCCATATCAGCTTATGGATTTCGCCTATTACAAGCTGCAGCAGCGCCAGCCCTGCCATGATTGCCCAGTGCAGGCCAGTCAGCCCCGTCCTTATGTCGAAAACCTCTGCGATTGGCGGGGTCAGCGCAACCAAAAGGGTGAAGAGGATGGTGCCCATCGCAGCGAAGAATAGGCCTTTGTTTTCCATCGGGCTTACCTTAAAAAAGGACAAATCGCTGCGGACATTAAATATGTTGATGACTGACGCCCAAGACAGCACTACAAACGCCATGCTTATGCCTATGTCGTAGAATGCGCCAGTGTAGCCGGGCAAGAATCCGGCAGGTGCGGGGAGGACGTACGCCCCCAAGAAGAATGCGCCCAATGTCAAAATGGAGAAGCAGACTGCGCCCCGGGCAATTTTGGAGCCAAGCCCGGCAGAGAATATGCCTGAGCCCTTCCTGAGCGGCTTGCGTTTCATCACGCCGCGCTCAGGGGCTTCAAAAGCTATGAAGAACCCGGGTATGCCGTCAGAAACCACATTTATCAGCAGTATTTGCAAGGCGAGCAGGGGGGACACGCCGACAACCAGCATGCCCGCAAGCAGAATAAAAATCTCAGCAAAGTTTACGCTCAGGAGAAAGGCGATTGTCTTCCTTATATTGTCGTAAGCCGTGCGCCCAACGGAAATTGCGTCGACAATCGTCGCAAAGTTGTCGTCGGTGATAATCATGTCCGCCGCATTTTTTGATACCTCGGTCCCGGTGATGCCCATTGCTACGCCGACGTCCGCCGCCTTCAGCGCCGGGGCGTCGTTTACGCCATCTCCGGTCATAGCCACGACCTCGCCATGCGCCGTCCAGGCCTGGACTATGCGAGTCTTGTCTTCCGGGCTTACGCGGGCATAGACGGAGATGCTCTTGACTTGGTCATGAAGCTGCTCGTCGCTCATTGCTGCAAGCTCGGAGCCGGCGACAGCTCTGTCGCCCTCGTCGAGAATCCCTATTTCCTTAGCAATTGCAGCCGCTGTGACGATGTGGTCGCCGGTAATCATGACGGTCTTTATGCCTGCGTCCTTCGCCAAAACCACAGCCTCGGCGCTTTCCGGCCTGGGGGGGTCTATCATGCCTATCATGCCTCTGAACTCGTGGTCGCATTCAAGGGCTTCGATACTGAAGTCGTCAGGCTTTTCGGTAAACTTCTTTATGGAAACTGCAATTACGCGCAGGGCTTTTTCTGCATATGAGTCATGTATTTCGATGGCTCTTTGATGAAGCTCCGGATCCCATTTCACAGGGATGCGGTCAAATGCGCCCTTGGTGACGGCTATGTAGCCCTCTTCGGTGCGGTGGACTGTGGTCATGCGCTTGCGCCCGGAGTCGAAGGGCAGTTCATATATCCTTGGGTAGTCCCTCTCAGCCTGCACACGGTCGAGGTTGAGGTCGTGGAGCAGCCGGATGATGGCTATCTCCGTGGGGTCGCCGATGACATGCTCTTCGTCGTCATCGCCGAATGCTTCGATAGTTGCGTTGCTGCAAGAGGCAAGCAGCTCTACCAGCATTCTTTGGTCTGCATTGAAATTTTCTTTTTCCTTCACGGAGACAGAGTCGTGCCGCACATGCCAGAGGTGCTGGATTTTCATTTTGTTTTGAGTGAGCGTGCCCGTCTTGTCTGAGCAGATGACGGAGGTGTTGCCGATTGTTTCGACTGCGGGAATCCGACGGATGATGGTGTTTTTCGTAACCATATTATACACGCCGTAAGACAGAACCATGGTGACGATGATGGGCAATGTCTCAGGCACAGCCGCCACGCCCAGCGCAACGCCCAAGATGAGGATGTCTAGGAAAGCCCGGGGGTTGCCGTCTATGGGGTTGATTGGGTGGGCAAAATAGCCGAAAAGAATCATCAGCACACCGGCGGCCAGCGCAAGGATTGATATGCGCTTGGCTAATTGCTTTAGCCTGAGCTGCAGCGGGGTTTTTAATTTCTGGGTGGTGTTGAGCAATTGGGCGATTCTGCCCATCTCCGTTTCCATCGCTGTCTCAACTACAACTGCTGTGGCGCTGCCATTTGTGACCAGGCAGCCTGAATACACCATGTTGAGCCTGTCGCCCAGCGGGACTGTTTCTTCAATAAGGACGCTTGCGTCCTTGTCAACCGGCTGGCTCTCGCCAGTTAGCGCCGATTCGTCCACCTGCAGGCTGGAGGCGGAAATCAGCCTGGAGTCCGCTGTTATGACGTCTCCTGCGCTAAGGTGCACGATGTCGCCCGGCACCAGCTGGTTGGCGTCTTCAATCTGCTTTACGCCGCCCCGCAGGATAGTGGTCTTGAAAGAGTTCATCCTTTTGAGGGCGTCCAGGGCCTTCTCGGCCTTGCTTTCCTGATAAATGCCCAAGCACACGTTTATAACGACGATCGACAAGATGACAATGACCTTAGGCCATCCTCTGCCTATCGTGTCGGGCGGGTTGAATATAGCCATGTAGCCTGCTATCAATGCCGCCGCAATAAGAATCAGTGTCGGGATTTCAGACAGATGGTGCAAAATCTTTTGCAGCAAGGTTTCCTTCTTTTCGTCCTCAAATTCGTTTAGCCCGAACTTCTGATGGCGCACCCAAACTTCGTCGGGGCTCAGGCCCTTCTCCGGGTCGACGCCCAGTTTTTGCAGCACTTCTTCAATGCCGTCTTTTACCCAAAGCAACTACAACACCTCCACAATCAAATTTCCAAGGGAAAGTATATCACGCAAAGGCGGGCAGTGTAAAGAATGTTTTATTGTTTGGGCGATTTTGCGCCCCTGCCGGTCATAATCAAGACCCGGTGGATTTGTAATGCCGGAGGCCGAAGCGGAAGAGGCCGTAGCATGGTAGGAGGAACAGCAAGGCAAAAACTGGGGTCAAAGCGTAAAAAATGCTATCCTCACGGTCGACCAAGTACAACAGTGGATAATACTGCACCAGCGCCAGGGGGACTATATAAGTCAGGAACTTGAGCACCCCATCGCCATAGACCCCAAAGGGCAAGCGCCCATGCTCAAGGCCGCCGTTGGTCAGGATGTTCATAAATTCCAGGCCCTCGACAGTGAAAAACGAAAAAGCCGCATATACAACAAATAGGCTGAAAAACAAAATAGCCCCACAGACAATCATCAGCGACAGTGTCATTACCTTATCCCAAGTCCAATCTATGCCGCTGCGGGGTATGGCGTAAGCGAGCACCGCCCCGGCCTGTGCGATTCTCGCAAAGCGCGTGAGCACAGTTTGCGAAGCCAGCACCTGAAAGATAACGTTCCTAGGTCTCACCAAAGCACGGTCAAATCCGCCATTGCCCAAAAGCGTGGGGAATAAATCAAAGCCCCGCCCAAACAGCTCCGCAAAGGAAAACGCCATCATCATAACCGCAAAGCAAATCAGCACCTCCTCATGACTAAATCCGCCCACCGAATCGAAACGGGCAAATAGGAAGTTAATGCTCAAAAGCGTGGAGAAGGCGGTCAAAAACATCCCAAGGCTTGTGAAGAAAAAGGATGTTTTATACTGCATTTGGCTCCTTACGTGCATGGAGAAATACTTAATATACAGCCTCATGCTCAACCTCCTTGAACTATTACGCGCTTTAACGCACGCCCCATCAATGCCCGCCCGGCGAGCAGCAAAACAATAAGCCAAAAAACTTGGAGGATAAGGCCACGTATGAGCGCATCTCCTGCCAAGTGCCCGCTGAAAATCAGCAAGGGCATATTCTGCATGGCGCCAAAGGGAGAAAGCTCCGCCAGCACCCGCAATGTGTCGGGGAAAAAGGGGATTGGGATGATTGCACCTGCCAAGAAGTCGCCGACAGACGCCACTACGACCCGGGAACCCAAACCGTTGATGGTGAAAAAAGCCGAAATGTATATGAGCATGGAAAAGCTCACTACGACGCCCACGGAAAGAGCCATGCTGAGGAAGAACAGCCCCAATCGCCCAAGCTCGCCCGGAAGCGCAAGGCGAAATGGCTCAGGCAGGATAAATGCCACAATCAGCACAGGGATGCATCGCAATGCCGCCCTAGCTACACGGTTGGCGGCAGCCATGGAAAACCATCTGCCATACAAGTCCATTGGGCGGACCATGTCATAGGAAACCTGCCCGCTTTCTATGTCTTCAAAAATGCTGTTTTCAAAAAACCACATAAAGAACATAACAATAAAGGCCTGCTGCACCCACACGTAGGCGACGGTTTGCTGGAATGTCATGGGGGAGGCTTCGGGGTTGGCATCGTAAAAGGCGGAGAAGGCCAAAATGAGCATAAATCCCCAAGCGAAATTCGTGACAATCCCTGCGATAGCTGCTGTGCGGTATTGCAAGGCATTGGTGAAGCGTATGCGGAACAGCGCCGTGTAGGGCTTGATATTAATCCTGCGACTCATATCTCGTACTCCTTGTACAGGGCGGCTACCATTTCCTCCGCAGTCGCGCCTTCAGGGGCGCAGGATTCAAGCTCCGCCATGCCGCCGTCGAACAGAATTTGCCCCTTTCCAATGAGTATAATCCGCTCTGCGAGAGCCTCGATGTCCTGCATATCGTGAGTAGTCAGCAGCACTGTTGTGCCGCGCTCTTCATTTAGGCTCTTGATGAACCGGCGCACCGCTATTTTGGACACTACATCCAGGCCGATGGTAGGTTCGTCCAAGAACAAAATCTTGGGGTCATGGAGCAGGCTTGCCACAATCTCGCAGCGCATGCGCTGCCCCAAACTCAGGCTTCTGGCAGGCGTTTTTAAAATTTCCGACAGCTCCAGGACCTCAATAAGCTCGTCCAGATTCTTCCTGTAGGTGTTGTGGTCGGTGCGGTATATGTCCCGAATAAGCTCGAAGCTGTCAATCACGGGGACATCCCACCACAGCTGACTGCGCTGGCCAAACACGACCCCAATTTCCCGAACATGGGCGATGCGCTCGCGCCAGGGGGTGCGCCCATTTATCTGGCATGTGCCGCCATCAGGGGTCAAAATGCCGCACATAATTTTGATGGTGGTGCTTTTGCCTGCGCCATTTGGCCCAATATAGCCTACCATTTCGCCATCGCTGATAGAAAAGGATACATTCTGCAAGGCATGCACTGTTTCATATTCACGCAAAAAAAGAGCCCTGACCGCACGTCCAAAGCCGGACTGCCGCTTCGCAACACGGAAGTCCTTACATATCCCAGTTAAAGTTATCATGAGCACCTCCATAAAAAGCCACGGCAAACCTGACCCATAGGGATCGGCCCCATGGGTGGAAGGGAATGCTACCACAGATTCCCTGTTTTGTAAAGGGAGAATTCATTAAAGCTTGATGTACCAACAATGTCTGTCGTTACTGCAATGCTTTATTGGGGTTGTGCGAATATGGGATTTAGGGTAAGATGTAAGCATGAGAAATGAGGCATTATCTGCTAACCCGCTGGGTTATGAAAAAATCACCAGGCTTATAGTCCGTTTTGCTGCGCCTGCGATACTCAGCAATCTGCTAAACGCCCTTTATAATGTGTTTGACCAAATATTCACGGGCCACGGCATTGGCTATGACGGGGTCGCCGCAATTGGCGTTACGTTTCCGTTTTTTACGATAACGGGGGCTGTGTCCGTCATGCTTGGGCTGGGCGTAGCCGCTAACTTCAACCTGAGCCTTGGGGCGGGCAAGCAGGCGGAGGCGGAAAGAATCACAATTAGTGGGATTAGCGCTATGCTCATAAGTGGGATTGCGATGGCGGCATTGTTCATGCTTTTTTTAGAGCCGCTGCTGATTTTGTTCGGAGCGACCGCAGAGATACTCGAATTATCCATGGACTATATGTCTATAATAATCTTGGGCATCCCATTTCAAGTGCTGACGGTGGGATTGACCAGCTTGGTCAGGGCGGACGGAAGCCCAAACTGGTCGCTGCTGTGCATGCTGTCCGGGGCTGTGGTGAATATAATACTAGACCCGCTACTGATGTTCACTGCCGGGCTGGGCATTAGGGGCGTGGCGTGGTCAACGGCGCTGGGGCAGCTGTTTTCGGCGGGCTTGGCGGTTATGTACCTTGCTCGGGGGCTGAAAACCATCAAGCTGCCAAGGAAGTTCGTTATCCCGAGCTGGGATTGCCTGAAGAAAATTTGCGCCCTTGGCGCAGCGCCATTTTCAAATCAGATTGCAATGACGCTGGTGGCCATAGTGCTCAACAGCGCCTTGAGGCACTATGGCGAGCAGTCGGTATATGGCAGCACTGTCGTCCTTGGGGCGGTGGGCGCAATTTCGCGCATAAATATTATCTTCATCGGGTTTGTCATCGGGATAGGGCAGGGGTGCCAGCCGATTAATGGGTATAATTTTGGCGCCAAGAACTACGAGAGAGTGAAGGACACTTTAAAGACCGCCCTCAAAATGAACATCGTGATTGCATGTGTGTTTTTTGCGCTTTTCCAGCTTCTGCCGCATCAGATTATAGGGATTTTTGGCGACGGGCCTCCGGAATACTTTAGCTTCGCCACGAGGTACTTGCGCGTCTTTATGTTCATGACGTTTTCAAATGGCCTGCAGCCGCTTGCCGCAAGTTATTTTTCAGCGACGGGCAGGGCGAAAATGGGCATATTCATTTCGTTCACCCGCCAGATAATATTCCTGATTCCGCTGCTGCTCATATTCCCGATGTTTCTGGGCATCGACGGCATATTGTTTGCAGGGCCGATAGCCGACACTGTTGCAGCGGTTCTTGCGGTGATTTTCATCTACAGGGAGTTTAAAAAGCTCAAAGGTCTGATGGCAAGCAGTGCGGCGGCCTTGCCAAAATAAAGGGAGGTTTTTTTACATGGTAACTTGGAAGTCGTTTATTTTTTACTTGGCAATAATTGCATTTGCAGTGGCGTTCCTGATTATTGGGAATTCGGTAGCCGGAGCGGACGACGCCATTTTTTATGATGATACCAGCCAGACGGTGGTGGCTGTGGTCGAAAGGATAGTGGGGGTCTTTGAAAGCGATTTCGAATGGGCTCAGGAGAGGTTTTTGGTTTTTGAGGCGGCAATTACCGAAGGGGAGCTAAGAGGGGAAACCGTAACTGCAGAGCAGGACGTCGATGATTTCATGGGGATACAAACCAGGGAGGTGGCGGAGGGCGATAGGGTAATCCTCGTTTCTTTCGAGCCGGATGTGTGGTACTTTGTAGATTTTGTCAGGATAAATCAAATTTGGGTCCTTGGGGCGATATTCATTGTGCTGATGCTGCTTTTTGGCAGGGCAAAGGGTTTTTCTGCGATTCTTTCGCTTGGTTTTACTTGCGCCGCAGTTTTCACTGTGTTTATACCGGCCATATTATCAGGGCGGAATATTTACCTGACTTCCGTCATTGTATGTTTTTATTCCATAATCGTCACGATATTCATAATCAATGGCATAAACCGAAAGTCGCTGGCGGCTATCACGGGCTGTTTTGGCGGGGTGCTTGCCGCTGCCGTGCTTACGCTGATTATGAACCACACCCTTCAGCTTACGGGAATCATAAGCACAGATTCCATCAGTCTTTTGCTCCTGCCGCTTGAGGAACCCATAGACTTGCGGGCATTGATTTTCGCAGGCATAATCATTGGCGCCGTGGGCGCCGTTATGGATGTTGCGGTGTCCATTTCGTCTGCGTTATGGGAGCTTAGGTCGCAGGCGCCCGATTCGTCATTTGGGGTCATCTTCAAGTCTGGAATCAACATAGGCAAGGATGTGATGGCTTCAATGACCAACACGCTGGTGCTTGCCTACATAGGCAGCTCCCTGACTCTTATTCTGCTCTTAATCGTCCATGTTGGCACGCTGACTGATTTGTTCAATAGCGAGCTGGTCATAGTCGAGCTGCTGCAGGCGATAATCGGAAGCATGGGGATTCTCCTGGCCATGCCCCTGACGGCGCTGGTTTGCGCAGCGCTATTTTCAAGAAAGCAGAAGGCCGGGGGTGAAGCAGCAGATTCCCCGGCGGACGACATTTGAGAATGAGGCGACTTGGATATATGGTGGGGGTGGACATACGTGGCGAAGTACAGCAAAGCAACACTGATAAACACGCTCAGAGAGCGGACTGGGCTTGAAAGGGCGGCTATGCATAAATATAGCAAGCTTGACGAGCGCAGCCTCTATCGAATAGAGGGGGAGGGCCAATCCCCAAGGCAAAGCGCATTCGAAAGCCTTGTCGAAGCCACGGAAATTCCCATGGAAGGGTTCGTATACCCATTGCTGGACGCCCTGCCGATGGCGGACATCCTCCGCTGCGACCGACTAAATCAAGCGTTGGACATAGGGGACTCAGCCCTGGCCGAAACGATTATTGCCGAATTTGAAGCAAACCCGGCCTTTGAAGAAGGGGTTCAAAGGCAATTTCTCCTGAGCAAGAAAGCCCGCCTGCTGGAGCAAAAGGGGGCGCCTGCGGAGGGGATACTCCGGCTGATAGACAGCGCAATAGCAGAGACTTTCGAGTCCTTTGACGAAAGCGCCATAGGAAAAGCCGTGCTAATCCTCGAAGAGCCGGAACTGCTGCACACAAAAGCCCGCATATATGCAAAAGCGGGCGACTTGAATACTGCAATCAGGATGCTGAGCCTCATGAAGTCGAGTCTTATTGAGCTGCCGGCCACCGACAGGGAAAAAGAGCAGCAGCTCGCTCCCGTGCTGCTGACTTTGTCAGGCTGCTTGATAGAAACAGGCGACTATGAGAAAGCCCTGGAGGCTTGCGGGATAGGCGCTGAATACTCAGCCACTCGAAAAAATGGGGAGCTAAACCCTGATTTCGAGCTAAATACGGCACATGCGCTGCGAGGCTTAAATCGTATGGACGAGTGCCGCAAGCATTTGCAGCACGCCTATTTTGGGTATGCGCTGCTGGGCGAAATGACCAAGGCAAACAATGCGCTCAAGGCGGCAAGGGAATTTGGCGTCAGCTTTAACCTATATGGTGTAGGTGAGCTGCAAATGCCCGTTCATCCCAGGGCGCCATACAACAGAGGCGAAGCGGTGGAGTGCGACAGCATAGGTACGATGGTAAAGGCTTTGAGGGAAAGGGCGTCACTCTCCTTGGCGCAGCTCAGCAGTGGAATATGCGACAAGTCCACCCTGCAGAGGCTTGAGGCGGGCAAGGGCGAAACGAATTACTTCACACTGGAGGCCATAATGCAGCGTCTGGGGAGGGACGTCAATCTCTACCAGAGCTTCTTCCTGTCAAAATCAGACTTTACGGCTTTGCAGCTTAGGGATAGAATTAATATTTTGATAATAAATCGCCGCTTTGATGACGCTATAGCCTTGCTCATAGAACTTGAAAAGATGAACGGCCTAAAGAAACAGAACGTAATTAAACAGTTCGTGGAGTTCTCTAAGGCACAGATTTTTGCGGCAAGCTACAGTTCGCCTCAGCCAGAATACCGGGATATGTTGTTAGATGCTCTCAAGGTAACATATCCTCAATTCGATGAACGCAACATAGGGAAGCATCCTCTAACTTATTTCGAAGCGGCTATACTCAACTTGTATGCGGGGTTTTGCGGGCACAATGGAGAGCCGATTCGCGCAGTGGACATGTATGAGCGATTGCTCCGCACGATAAAAGAACAGTACAAGGATGAAGTTGAATTGTCACGCATGTACCCTGCGATATTGGTCAACTATTCCTCAAATCTCGGGAGGCCAGAGCAGAGAGTAAAAGCGTTGGCAATCGTTGAAGAAGGGCTCGTTTTTCTGCGAACCTATGGGAGCGTGAGAAAATTGCCGGGAATTTTGTTTAACAAGGGGTACAACGAAATCAGGCTTGACAGGGAAGATGGAACAATACAAAGCATTGCACTGTCATATTACGGCGCATCCATGTTTTCGCAGCATGGCATGTTGCGAGAAAAGCAAATCATAGGCGATGTTGCGAAAGATAGTCTAGGTGTGGATTTTGACTAACCTTCAAAAGGTTGGTCAGGCAGGAAATCCATGGGTACAGCTATGTTGCAGCCCGAATCAAACTCAAACACGACAGCCAAGCCGCCGCCCAGTGCCAGCATGGTCAACGTAAGAAGGAATGCCAGCGATTCTCTAATCTTTCCTCTCATTTTTATGTCCTCACTTTCATTTAACAATTTAGACCAGACAATTCAGTATAGGCTGACTATCTGCTCAATGTCAATGACATTTCGTGCAACGATTGCGTTGCATGAAGTGTCATTGACTGGAGAGTTTTTTTGTGGTTACAATGATGGTATTAAAAAAATAGGAGGACACAAATGAAGCTAAAATCAAAGAGAGTAGCTATACTATTGCTGACATTGGCAATGCTGCTAACGCTTGCACCGCTTACGGTGTTTGCAGGACCCGGGTTCATTGGCATTCAGCCAAGGGTGGCTGTTGGGATTGACATGTTTACAGATGCCGATGGATATGCCGAGGTTGAAGCAAACGAGGTGATTTCAGTTACGGTCGGTTTTAGGAGCATCCTTGCACCAAACGGTGAGCCCATAACCATCCGGGCTACCAATGGTGCGGAAATCCTTGTGACAGACATTGGAGATGTCCAGTTCAAGGCTAACGGTGTTCCGGCACCAATAAGAGACCTAGCCGTTGGCGACGGAAGGGATTGGTATAGAAAATAGGAATTGGAATAATAACTGGCGACTTCGTCTTTCAAACTGGGTTACAACTCGTCCAGATGGTACATTCACAGCACACGTATACTCAAGTTCAGCGGTAGGAACTATGACTCATCCGGGGACTCGTTGGTCTTTCGATTTAGGGGAATTCTTTATTGAAAATGCGAATGAGCATCGTATCTATACAGAACAGGTATACCTTTTAGCTTTTGCTTCTTAGCACTAATTAACTAGGTAAAGAATGACAACCGTCACGGGGAGGAATCATCAAGCTTATTATACCAAGCCTTTGCGGCTCGGAAGTTGCAGGGGTGTGGTGGTATAGGGGATTTTGCGAAAAATAAAATAAAAATTTCAAGGAGGGTTAAAATGAGATGGAACTCAAAACAACTGCCTACAGAAACGTAGGCCCGGCCGACTATGGCGGATATGTGGGCAGCGTGAATAAAAGCGCAGCAAGCGCATATGCAGCCACTGCACAAACGCCTATACAAACTGCTGACCTGGACTATGTGCTAAGCGTTGGCGAAGAAGCTGCTGCGTTCTCCTCCGGCGTCGCTGATGTCGTAGAGATAGGCCAAAGCGCCCCGCCTGATACAAGAAGGTTTGCTGATATGCTCCATGAACTTACCTTTTCCCAAAGCGTTATCGTACAGGGTGCGTTTAGCCTTAACCAAAGAGTTGCAGATGTGGATATGGCGCGGGTAAAGGAACTGGCTTCAATGTTAGACAGAAGCGTCCGTATCAATATTGACGCTCCCTTTGAAGAGAGGGCGATGAGACAGGAAGAATCTATGCAGTTAGCTCGGCAAATAGCGGACGAATTAATGAGCGGCAGCCGAGCAACACGTTTTTTGAACTCACACCGCATCATCGTATTTGGAGCCCCAGGCCGCGAAACATGGCTTGACATGGAAAGCCTCATCCGCGATGCTGCGCAAGGGACCACTGATTTCAGCCAGAGCACCGACGTCTCCGTCAGCGAGCTTGCCGCTTTGATGGAAAAAGGGACGAACACAGCTCAGAGCATGCCCAACTCCACAGTGCAGGAAAGGGCACTACAGCGAGAGGCCACCCTCCGGATGGCGCAAGAAATAGCCGACTCGCTCATGAGCGGAGTCTCAGCGGAGGTATTTCTCACGGAAGTTCAGCGCAGAGTGAATAATGACGCCATGCGCGAGCGCGGATATTGGCAGGACGAGTCGGGCAATTACACCCACAGGCCTTTTGCGAGCGGGACGACTCTCTTCAGGCCGCCCTCAGGGGGCAACTGGCATATCCCAACTATAAACATCATGATTGCAGAAAGGCAGTTTGGGGTGAGCCGAGAGGAGTTTTTTGACATTCAGGTTCGCGGCTCCAGCAGGCCAGGCACCATGTTCCACGACCCGGAGGCATGGGCTAGGCGACTAGAGCTCCAAGCCAAGATCGATGACTACTTGTTCTCCAATAACGATAGTTGGGAGCGGTTTAATAGCTTTGGTAGGCAGTTTGAGACCTGGCGATCGAATGAAGAGCGTGGGTTCCTAGCGGTTTCGGAGCCTCTCGGCAGCGCCATGGATGCGGCAACCAGAGCGTTTGATATGCTAATCAGCAGCCAAGAATTTAATTCCATCAACACTTGGATGCAGTCTGCGCAAGACTTGCTGCAGCGTATGCTTACGCATCTGTTTGAGCAAGCCGGTCAAACAGGCAATTAAAAAGGATGATGCAGGGACGGACGGCTCAGGTCGACTGTCCCTGTGTTGCGTGCGGAGTAACTCGTTGGGTGAATATAACGACGAAACCAAAGTGTGCGCCTAAAAGTTGGGAGTGCTGCATACTACATAAGCTAAGGCTGAAAGTAAAGCATATGCAAAAAAAACGAAGAATAAATATCATGACATCATGCGATGAGAACTATGCAAAGCTTGTTCCAGTTCAGCTGTTGAGCATAGCGGACAACCTGTCGGATTATGAAGTTCATTTTTATTTGTTTCATAACCAAATGCAGGAAAAGTGCATCAATAGCTTGCGTATCTGCTGCGAGAAGCTCAATATAGGCTTTCAGGACATGAAAATAAGAGACGTTGCGCCGTATGAGGAGCTTGCAACGAAGGGCGGAGGCTGGGTGCCTGAGGCCTATTTTGCTTTGGAATGCCATACCTACCTTCCGGCGGAAGTGGATCGTGTTATGTATGTTGACGCTGCGGATGTTTTGATTCTCGGCGACATTGCCGAATACTACTTTTCTGACTTTGACGACCACCTGATTATAGCAACTGGCGCCAGATTCAAAAGGAAGAACAATGAAGTGCACCAGTTTGAAGATGGAGACCTTGAAGATTTGGAGTTAGCCAACAGCATACTTCGCGGTGCATTCAACTCCGGTTCGTATGTCATAAATACCGAAAAATTGCGAATCGAAAATGTTTCAATCAATGACTTTCTAAAAGTAAAGAGTTTTTTGGAAAGTATGAGCCCCGATTTTGAGCAGCTGTACCACGGAGATCAAGGGATTCTCTCCATAGCGTACATTGGCAGCATAAAGCTGTTTGGCTATCCTCAAGTGAGGGATTTGATGTATCAGCCGTATAATTTTTGCATGTGGTTTTTTGATTTGGCTCCAAAACGGTGCAATGGGAACCCCTGGTATGTGCCTAAGGTTGTTCACTTTGCGGGAGCGGTGAAGCCGTGGAATTTGACGGAGGATTCTGAAAAAACGCTAAAGCCCGGGCAATGGCCTTTTACAAGATATACAAAATGTATGAAAAGCTGGCGCTGAACTATGCAGTCGAGTTGTTCTAAATGCGTCTTTCCTTATTTAGCTGATTCTAAATGAATAAGATGTGGGTTGTGCAGTTAAGCGAAAGGATGTGCTTATGAGAATAAACACAAATGTCTCAGCACTCAGCGCCCATAGGCAGCATAACATTAGTGCCGCAAGTGCCGCGCAGGCCATTGAAAGGCTCAGCTCGGGCTTTCGAGTAAACTGCGCCGCAGACGATGCGGCGGGGCTTGCCATATCCGAAAAGATGCGGGCGCAGATACGCGGGCTGAGCCAAGGCAAAAGGAACGCACAGGACGGCATAAGCCTCCTGCGCACAATGGACGGAGCAATGGCGACGATACATGATATGCTGCGCCGCAAAAGGGAGCTTGCCGTACAGGCGCTCAACGGTACAAATTCGCCGGAGGACAGGCAAAGCTTGCAGCTGGAGATTGACCAGCTTTTGCGCGAGATCGACGATGTCGCAAATGGGGTAACATTTAACGAAGTGCAGCTTATGAATGTAAGCGCCGCACCTGCCGGCAGCATGGGTGCGGCAGCGTTTGGCATCTTAGGGGCAGCTGCGGCGGGTTTTGACCCTGTTGTTTGGGGGGCGGGTTATAACAATGACCCTGACCAAATGTTGGACATGGATATGAGTTTTTTGCCCGGATTGGAAGGAGCCGTACGCTCAGACAGGGTTTTTAATTTTCCCACAGCCGAAAACAGGCTGATTGCGAATGTGCATGTGGTGGAAGGGACTAATTTCTATTTCACTGCGCATCTCCGAGGCGAAAGCGACAGAAATACGCCAGGCGCAATATTCACAATCACAGCTCCTGATGGAGCGCAGATTGTGTTTGACACGAGAAGTCAAGAAGGACACAGGGTTATTACACACCCATCCTTTGGCGACAGGGTTAGGCTCAATGCCTTGACCGAAGAATTCGGCGCTGAACAAAGCAGATTTGTTCAAATGGGGTTCTACGGTGTTGCTGCTACAGGTGTGTGGACTATCAGTGTGCAAACTGACGGAAACGAATGGCACCCGGAACGGGGAAACTCTGCGCTGTTACAGACTTTCCGTGTAAACTATGAGCCAGGGCACGCACCTGCGCTGCCCGAGCTCACTCATCCGCCTGCGCCTTCACAACCGCAAGAATATGGCGACCTATGGATACAGAGCGGTGCAAACAAAGGGCAAGGGATGTTCATTTCTCGCCACGATTTGCGCACGGTTGCGCTGGGCCTGCGCAACATTAATGTTACCATGCGCCCAGCGGGAAATGCTGCGCTGGGCGCCATAGACTATGCGATTGCGGAGGTGAGCAGCTTCCGGGCAGTGTCGGGGGCGCAATATAAGCGCTTGAAGGCCGCTTATGCCAATAATGGCGTTTCTTACGAGAATCTAAGTTCAGCCAAGTCCGGCATCCGCGATGCAGACATGGCAAAGAAGGCGGCGCAGTTGACGAGGCACAGCATCCTGCTTCAAGCATCCACGGCGGTGCTCGCACAGTCGAACGCTCTGCCTCAGAGTGTGCTAAGGCTTTTGGGGTAGTGTGGCTTGCGCTATTTTCTTACATTTTGGATTAGTTCAATCACTTTGCCCGGATCTGCGTTTTTGACCTCCATGATGAGATCCATGGTAAGGATGTCTCCGGCTTTGGCGAGGACTACGCCGTCTTTGTCTTTGATTTCCTTCATTATTTCGTTTCCCAAAACTTGGTCAAGCCCTGCCGGCGCTTTGGCGGCGGGTTTTGGTGGTGCAGCCGCAACTTTTTCAGGTTCTGGTTCAGGTTCAAACATACGCTCCGGAATGGCTTCCGGAGCCATTTCAAGCATGGGGTCAGGCTCGGGTTCAGGCTCCATCTCGAGCATGGGGTCAGGCTCGGGCTCCATCTCGAGCATGGGGTCAGGCTCGGGCTCGGGCTCCATCTCGAGCATGGGGTCAGGCTCGGGCTCGGGCTCCATCTCGAGCATGGGGTCAGGCTCGGGCTCGG
>Ga0209755_10002636_pt1 | contig 24202 bp, 16 predicted proteins | sample TergutCo191P1_FD_187301 | JGI IMG/M metagenome (GOLD analysis project Ga0209755, IMG submission 187301) | Cornitermes sp. P1 segment gut microbial communities from Petit-Saut dam, French Guiana - Co191P1 (SPAdes) (version 2) | ecosystem: Host-associated > Arthropoda: Insects > Digestive system... | reverse complement strand
CCATGATTGGTTTTGGTGATTGCTGATGTATGTTTGTTTTCCTGAGTCCAATCACTGCCGGTAATTTCATGGGTTGGGTATGCAAATGCAATGCGGATGTCCATGCGTTTTTGCGCAATCATCTCTGATTTTGCCTGTACCGCAAGCACATCGGATTCTGCGGCGACCGCCGTAATCACGTCACAAACCGAACCCGCCGCATCAAAACGGCTGTGTAAAATCCCTGTGTATAAATCCAGCTCTTGCGCAATACCTTGCACATCATCCGGTGTCAAGAGCGCTTGTTGCTTGTCGCGCAAAACAAATCCAATGTTCGCTAGATTCGCTTTGTGCGGATTCTGCCGCACCCAGTTGTATTTATCGGCATCCGCACGTGATGTCCAGTACGGCACAGCCCTGCCATAGGTATCATAATAAGTCGGTTCAATGTCGTGCTTCACAAATGCCTTGATTTCATCTGAAAACGGTGTAATATGCCAGCCCCAGTTTGCCATTGTGCACAGCGGCATCGCCGTGTCGTACATCGCCGCAAAACTTTGAAGCCCTGTGACATCCGCAGTAAACACAAATTCGCCGTTGCCCACCGAAAGTGGTGAATGCACATTAAATGCCGTCAATTTCGGATTGTGTTTTTGTACCAATTGTTTTCTGTTAATCATCATAACCTCACTCATAATGAACGTGGGTCACCGCATTATGATATGCGCCGAGCATCACATTGTTTTAATTTATGACACTTATTATAGCAGATGATGTTTGCTTATGTTAAAATTAAACAAATTTGCATGCAAGGACTTGCCGCTACGACATGCAGAACATTATAAATCCCAAGGAGATGTCCCATGAAAACATTTGAAACCTTCAAATCAGAAATGGCAACCCACCAAGACCGCATATCCGGTGTGAACGTGACGCGCCTCACCCACTGGAAGGGTCACAGCACCCATCCCTACTTCACTGAAGACGGCTGGTTTGACAACGGCAATAAAATGCTGTTTCTTTCTGACCGCAACAATGTCAAAAATATTTTTTGTGTGGACATCCACTCCGGTGAAATCAATCGGCTCTCCGACATGAAAGAAGGCGAACCCGATTTACATTGCCCGCTGTCCATCAACCCACGCACCAATGAAGTGTATTATCAGCAAAATGGCGTAATTTACGCACTTAATATTTTTACGCTGGAAACACGCGAGCTGTACCGTGTTCCCGCCGGGTTTAAATTCGGCGGCGCACGCGTTATGGCGGACGGCAAATATGTCATCGGTTCATTGGGCGAAGACATGTCAAAAAAAGTTGTGCAAAACCTCTCTGCGGGTTATGTCGGCATGAGAGAAACCTTTGAAGCAAAACCCGACACGCGCATTTTGCGCATCAACGTAGATACTTGTGAAGCCGATGAAATTTGGCAAGAATATGCATGGGTGGGACACATCAATCCGTCACCCACACAACCAAACCTACTCACATTTTGTCATGAAGGGCCATGGCATCTGGTAGACAACCGTATTTGGGTACTGGACACCAATACCGGCAAAGCACATAAAATCCGTGAACGCAAAGTTGAGCGCGAACTCATCGGCCATGAATACTGGCTTGCCGATGGCACCACCATTGGCTATCAAGTGCATTCACCGCAATACGATGGTGAAAAAGGCGAGACATGGTTTGGCTTTGTCAATTATGACAATACCGGAGAAGTAGAACCCGATTATATCCGTGTGCCGCGCGAAACACCGGATCACATCCACTCAAACGACAAAGACTTTATCGTTTGCGATTCCGGAAAATCCATCAAGGCGTATCAAGGCAAAGACGGTGTGTATTCCGGCCCACGCATTTTATGCATGCATGACGGTGCATTCTTCTGGGGCGGACATCATCCGCATCCGCGTGTGACCGCAGATGGTAAACGCGTGGTGTTCAACAGCACCAACCTTGGTTATTGCAATATCTTCATGGCTGATGTACCGGAAAATTTTGATTCATTGCCGGAAGTTAAAAAATAAGCCATTTTATAAAAACATAAGACTTTGTAAATATTTTTGAAAATACGACATCACAAAACATGTCAAAAAAGCTATAAAAGTGGAGCAGGTACCGTGGCAAGCCCCTTATTGGTGGCATAGCCCCACCCCTAAGTTGCAACGCATACAAAAAAAGGACATTATCATCTGTGTCCTTTTTTTGTTTTCTTGCATCTGCCACCCCAAAACGGCGGGAGATTTTTAATTTTAAATGTTCAGCATTAAAATGCATTTATTCGCGGTTAAGTGCATACCGTCCATCGTCTGACGCGCGCATCTAAAATGTTGAGAGACGGCATCGCTCCATCTTTGCCGTTTTATTCCTGCGCCAACACATTAACAATTTTACCGACATACATCGTATGAAAATCTTTATCCGGATATACATTATGCACCAAATCCGCATCCATAAAACCGTCTTCCACAATGGGTGCTTGATACAGCTTCTTGCACACAAAAACCAACCGCGACTCATTAAAGTATGTGATGCCCGTACCAAACACCGGCGTTAAACCGGCATTGGCGACCTTATCTTCATCACGTCCGGATTTTGTACCCAAGTAACTGAGCGCGTCTTTGTGTCCGGACGTCAGTACCGACACGGTAAAATAATCATGCTTATCCATGAATTGTTTTGTGTGCCGCTGCGGACGCACATACACACACATGCTGGCACCGCCACCGCCGCCGGTCCAAATGTTTCCGATGTGTCCCCATGAAATGGTCATGGTGTTATAACCCTGCGCCTCATCTCCCGCCGTCACCAATGCCCATTCTTCACCAAACATGGCAACCGGCTTCATAAGCAGATCATTAATGTTCTGTTCAACAAAAGACATTTCATCACTCCTTGAAAATATTTTTTACCATTATACCGCATAATAAAATCACCGTACATTTTATCTCATCGAAAAAATAGCACAATATATTGATTGCGTGATTAACGCAAAATTGATATTTTTGTCCGCCGGTCTGGTAAAAATAAAATATCATCCCTACTTTAACGATAAATTTACAAAACACAACACACATCCACTGTTAAAAATACAAATATATGGTTAATGCTGGCAGATTTGGGATTTTCATTCGTTTGTTTTTTATGAACAAAGTTTCATTAACCCCCAATTTTAACCGAAAAAATAAACATTTGTACGTTTTTAAAATGTAATATATCTATTTTCTTATATATTTTCACAAAACCCCTTGCATAAACATAGTGTTATTGTGTATAATTCACCATTAGATTACAAAACAATTACACGCATTTTTATTTTCCATAAATGCGACGCGGTTTTTAATGTTTTTGGAAACCGATAACCCTAATGACGGAGTGATTAAATGTCAGTACAATCTTCTAAAAAACAAATGGTGCGTAGATTCATTTGTCTGCTCATTGCCTTCACATTTTTGACGGGCAATCTTACCGTACTTGCCGAGGTGCAAGGAGCATCTTCAGGCAATTTGCCGCTGCGCTATATCTTCTGGGAACATCGTGGTGATCAACAACTGGTAGAATTTGTTGACCTTTCCGGCGTACCAAGATATCAATATCTCCCCGTTCGCATCCCCTCAGAAGTGGTTGCGGATATCAACGTACCGGCCAGTGCCATAGAGGGACTGTCTGTCATTCATTATGAGGGTGTTGATGCCGTTCATTGGAATCGTGACACAGACTTCATTCACTTTTATGTCGATGTGGCCGTTGCCGGTGATTACAACATCTATGTGTATCAGCTTTTGCCGGTCGATGGCAATCTGCCCGCAGTGCGTTCGGTACAAATAAACGAAGAATTGCCGTTCATCGAAGCAAACAATGTTTCATTTTTTAGACGCTTTGTTGACGCAACCGAACCCATCATCAACTCATTGGGTGATGAAACCCGCCCCTCACAAAAACAAATCGTGGGATGGATTGACCGTCCGATTATGGAATCGACCGGCCAAGTCTCCGAACCACTCCGTTTTTATTTCCCGGCCGGACGCAACCGTGTCACGATGGAATATGTACGCGGACAAATGTTCATTGGCGGCATCACATTACGCCAACCGCGTATTTTGCCAAGTTATCAAGCCTACCGTGCTGAAATGGCGGCAATCGGCGCTGTGCCACGCAATCACACCATCCACTTTGGCGCACACGATACCGTGGTTGAAAAATCAATGTCCACCATCCGCCGCGAATTCAATCCGGATCCATCCGTTACACCAAGAAGCCCGGACGGTTCACGCCGCTTAAATATTTTGGGCGGTACACGTTGGTCTCAAGGAAACTCTTCCGTTACATGGGAATTTGAAGTGCCCGAAGCAGGCCTATACCGCATCGGCATCCGTTATTTGCAAAACTTCACCGACGGACTGCCTTCTTTCAGACAAATCGCCATCAATGGCGAAGTACCCTTTGAAGAACTCAAGGAAGTGGCCTTCATCTTTGATACCGATTGGCAATTTCTTGTGTTGGGTGATGAGAACGGTCCCTTTGAAATCTATTTAGAGGCGGGTGTGAACCACATCACCATGACCACCGTTATGGGTCCGCTGACCGAAGTGATTCAAGTTGTGCGTGATGCATCCGAAACTATTTCAAATATATTAATGGACATTACCATGATCGCCGGCCTTGAGCCCGATCCAAACTTTAACTTTAACTTCTTTGTAACCATCCCTGACCTGCAAGAAAACTTAACTGGTCTTGCCGATAAAATGCGCCACCTCAACAATGTCGTGAATAATATCGCAGGCGGCAGAAACGTAGCGATGTCCGGAAACTTCCTCTCCATCGCAGACACACTCGATCATATCTCCGCGAATCAAATGCGCGTAAACACCGGGGTGTGGGATTTAAACAATGCCCTCTTGAACATGGGCACATGGTACACCAATTTACAAAACACCCCGCTCGCCATAGACCGTTTTGTCGTGGGCGGCGAAGACACCGACTGGGCTCACCGCCGCGCCAGCATTTGGCAACGCATTTTGGCGACCATTCAAACCCTTTTACGCTCCTTCACACGTGATTTTACAGCCGTAGGATCTGTCCTTGAAGACGGTGTAGAAGTCCACACCAACCTCAATGTATGGGTTGCGCGCGGTACAGAATGGGCGGAGACCATCAAGGAACTTGCCGACTCTATGTTTACACCGCAGACCGGCATCGCCATTAACATCAACGTTTTCCCGGCATCACAGCTTCAAGCCGGTAACGCCAATGCACTGATGCTTTCAATTACATCCGGAAGAGCACCGGATGTGGCACTGGGTGTTGATGCAAACTCACCGGTTGAATTTGCAATTCGTGATGCGGTTCTTGACCTTTCCGTAATGCCGGGCTTTGATGATGTCGTACAGCGTTTTATTCCTGAAATCATGACACCATTTGCATTCCAAGGCGGCGTCTTTGCACTCCCCGAAACAATGGGCATGAACGTTATGTTCTACCGCCGTGATATTTTACACCGACTCGAAATCGGCGTACCGGACACCCGTGAAGAATTGTACAACTTCGTACTGCCTATTTTGTTCCAAAACGGCATGAACTTCTTCTTCCCGTCCGGTGGACCATGGGATGCCAACTTCTCACAATTCCTTTTCCAACACGGCGGCGACTTCTATACCGAAGACGGTTTCCGTTCGGCACTTGGCTCACCGGAAGCATTTGCTGCGTTCCGTGAATATACAGAACTCTTTACCCATTACGGAATCCCGCTCATCGCAAACTTTTACAACCGATTCAGAACGGGCGATATGCCAATAGGCATGGGTTCATTCCAAACTTATTTACAACTCTCTGTTGCCGCACCGGAACTTGCAGGCATGTGGGGCATCGCACCACTGCCGGGCATCCGCATGGAAAATGGCGAAGTCAACCGCGCAGCGGGCGGACTTGCCGCACAAACTTCTATTATTATGGCACAAACAGAACATCCGGAAGCCGCATGGAAATTCCTTGACTGGTGGACCGATACTGAAACACAAATCATTTTTGCAGAAGAAGTAGAATCACTGATGGGCATGCAGTCCCGCTGGAATTCGGCAAACATTGAAGCGTTCCGTTCTCTGCCTTGGAACCGCGGCGATCTCGATGTATTTGAAGAACAATGGCGTTGGGCACAAGAAGTACCGATTGTACTCGGTGGATATTTTACATCCCGCCACATCATGAACGCATGGACATCGACCGTTATCGGCGGTGAACCGCCGAGAGACACCCTCTCCAGAGCGGTTCGAAACATCGACCGAGAACTGCGCAGAATGCAAGAAGAACACGGTATTTTCGTAGATTAAACAACAATCACGGATGAACAAAGTATGAAACATTTGCGAGGCAAAGTTTCATACAAGGAGCACGCAACCTATGCTCCGACAACCGATTTGTTCCGCCGCCATTGGCGGCATGGATTGAATTGTGTTCAATCCCGACTACACCAATATTTTATGATTTTTGGGTGGATACAACACCCGCTGGGAGAATTAATAAATGTCTGACAGACTCTCATTGTTTATCAAGAAAAATGGAACCGGATACTTGTTCTTGTTGCCATTTCTCATCCTCTTCATCGTGTTCGTGGTTGCACCGGTATTCGTTGCGATCGGCATAAGCTTTACAAATTACAACATGCTCCAGCCGGCATCATTTGTGGGCATCAACAACTACCGATTGCTGTTCCTTGACGATGATGTCTTCCTGACCGCACTTCAAAATACCATGATGTTTGCGCTCGTGGTTGGACCCATTGGTTATATCATGTCATTTATGGCAGCGTGGGTTATCAACACCCTAAAATTCAGAAATGTTTTTGCACTCGCCTTTTATGCACCATCCATTACCTCAGCGGTGGCGATTTCGACCATGTGGCTGTATGTGTTCTCCGGCGACCGATTTGGGTTCTTAAACAACCTGCTCATCAACTGGGGCATCATCTACACACCAATTCAGTGGACGACCAATCCCGATCACATCATGCAAGTGGTCATCTTCGTCGCCATATGGATGAGCATGGGCACCGGCTTTCTCGTATTCCTTGCGGGGCTTCAAAACATCAACCGCGAATACTATGAGGCAGGCTCGATAGACGGCATCCGTTCAGGATTCCAAGAACTGTTCCTCTTAACATTGCCGATGATGAAACCGCAGCTGTTGTTCGGTGCCATCACCGCCATCGTATCATCATTTTCGGTGTTTGACATCGCCGTATCCATGGCCGGGATGCCCTCGCCAAACTACGCCGCACACACCATTGTCGCCCACCTGTTTGACTATGCGTTTATACGGTTCCAAATGGGTTACGCATCCTCTATCGCTGTTGTTCTGTTCTTTATCACCTTCCTCCTCGGACGGCTGGTGTTTAGACTTTTAAGATCAAAAGACGATTAGAATATTAAACAATAAAAAGATTCGGTGTTTGCCGGAAAACATGGCAAACACACGCATACAACTTGGGAGGATGCAATTGTGTTAAGTTTTAAAATCTTAGGCAGACGTTTTCAGTTCACGGTGCCACTCGTCACCAAATATATCATCATGTGTGTTTTGGTGGTCTTTACCGCGCTGCCGCTACTCTTTGTCATCAGCACCGCATTTAAACCTATGGATGAGCTGTTCTTGTTCCCGCCGCGTTTCATCCGCGTGGACAATCCGACCCTGAGAAACTTCTCAGAACTCATTTTTGCCTTGGGCGGTAATGTGGTTCCGTTTTCACGATATCTATTAAACTCAGTTTTTGTCACCACTTCAATTGTTGTCCTAACGGTTTTGGTTTCTTCCATGGGTGCGTTTGCACTGGTGAAGCATAAGCCAAAAGGCTCTAAACTCATTTTCGACGTGGTTTTGATCGCACTGATGTTTTCTCCGCATGTAACGCAAATTCCGCGTTACCTCGTCGTCAACTCCTTGGGGCTTATTGACACATACTGGGCACTCATTTTGCCCAACATTGCCGTGGCGATGAACTTCTTCTTAATGAAACAGTTCATCGAACAATATCCCGATGAGGTTATTGAAGCGGCGCGCATCGACGGTGCCAATGAGTTTAAAGTGTACTGGAGCATTGTCATGCCCGCACTGACACCCGCATGGTCAACCCTCGTGGTGTTCTCGTTTGTTGCAAACTGGAACGATTTCTTCTCACCACTGATCTTCATCACCAGCATCCAGCGTCAAACCCTTCCGGTGGCACTCCAAACCATTGCGGGCGGCGCTGCGACGGCAACACTCGGGCGTGCCGGCGCACTTGCGGCGGCAACATTCGTAATGACCGTACCCACTGTCATCATCTTCACCTTTATGCAGAGACGTGTTATGGAAACCATGGTACACTCTGGGATTAAAGGTTAATGGAGGGTGACTAGATGATGAAGACCTTGAACCTTATGAAAAAAACCATGATGCTGTTCCTTGCCGTCATCATGTTTGTGGCGCTTGTCCCCACAACGGTACAAGCGGGCAGACTTGAATTCTATGTTAATGAAGGCTGGCGGCGTTATCCGATGCCGGCGACCTATGATTTTTTACGACTGATCAACAACATCGGTGATGCACCCGATGGAGAATCCCGATTTTTAAACAATCCGCAAGACTTTATGATTGGACCGAACGGAAACTTGTTTATCGCCGACACCGGCAACAGCCGCATCGTAGAGATGACATTAGATGGTGAACTCGTTAATATTTTCCGTGGTCCTGAGGGCAATCAACTCAGAAACCCACAAGGTATTTTTGTCCACAATACCGGCAGCTTGTTCATTGCCGATACCGCCAATTCACGCATCGTGCATTTGGATGCACAAGGTGGATGGATTGAACAATTCGTCATTCCGGAATCCGAACTGTTGGGTGACAACCGCTCATTCGCCGTAACCAAGCTTGTCGTCAACGACATTGGCTTTATCCATGTAATCCGCGGTGAATCCATCATGATCATCGACGGTTATAATGAGTTCCGCGGCTTTTTGGGACAGGTAAATATCGGCTTCAACATCGTTGAATTTTTAATCCGCCTCTTCGGGACGGAAGCACAGCAACAATTCATCACCCGCCGATATGCGGCGGCATTTACCAACCTCGCACTGGATGCGGAAGGCATGATCTTCGCCACCAGCCGTGATGACCGTTTTGGTGAAATCAAGCGGTTAAACTCTGTCGGCAACAATATTTTCCGCGAATATACCGGCGCAAGAGATGATATGGGTAATCCTGTATGGCGATTTATCCGGGATTTCATCCGCGGTGAAGGGCGTTTGCGTCCTGCGTTCCGATTTGGCGAACGCCGTACCGATTATTTTGAACCCATGCTGCCGATTTTTGCGGATATTGCGGTGGATGACCAGGGCATTGTTACGGTTATTGAAAGCCAAACCGGACGCATCTATCAGTACGACCCCATGGGCAATCTCATTACCGTTTTCGGCGGTTCGGGTGAGCAGCGCGGGATGTTTAGAACCCCGACAGCCATTGAAAAAGATGCCGATGGCAATATCTATGTCCTGGACGCAGCAACGGCAAACATCCAAGTATTTGCACCAACCGAATTTGTTCAGCTCATCCACAAAGCAACCATCGCATACAATGACGGGCGCTACGAAGATTCATATGCCTATTGGCGCTTGGTATTAAACCAACATGAAAATTACAGGCTGGCACACCGCGGAATTGCAAACGCATTTTACAAACGCGGCTACATGGCAGAGTCCATGGCAGCGGCACGCCTTGCACTGGAACGCGGCATTTATTCAAGAGCGTTTGACGAATTCCGTTATGAGATTTTCAGGGAATATTTCTTATGGATTGTCATCGGTGTCATCGTTGGCGCTATTGCACTGGTCTACCTCTTGGCATGGCTCTTTAAAAAAGCAAAAGCAACCAACAATGCGTTTATCAAATCCTCGCATAAAATGGGCATCATCGAAGGATTGCTGATTTCTTTCTACGGCACCTACAAAACCCGCGATGCACTGGAAACGGTTCGGTATAACAAACCACGGTTAAATATGACCGTACCCCTCATCATCTTAGGGGTCGCCGTACTTTCACGCATCATCTTCGTGTATTTCGTACACTTCGCACTTCAGCGTATTGACCCAACGTTTGTCAACCCGCTCTTGGAAGTGTTTCAAGTGCTCATCATCCCGGTCACATGGGTTGTTGCGGCTTTTGCGGTCACCTCTATTTTTGAAGGTGAAACAAAACCCAAAGAAATTTTTTGGACCGCAGGGATGGGTATGTTCCCATACATCATCATTAATTTACCGGCAACCCTCATCTCGCACATTTTAAGTGAAACCGCGCTGATGAGTTTCCGTACCGGTGTTACATTCGCTTATATCTGGTGTTTCATTATTTATTTCTTATCCATCAAAGAACTCAATGACTTTTCATTTAAAAAGTCCGTCGCAATGACCATCATCATCGTGTTGACGATGTTGCTCATATGGCTGGTGCTGATCGTCGTGTATGTTCTTGTGGGCAGATTGTTCCAGTTCTCATTCGGATTATACAATGAAGCCATCTTATCTTGGTTCTAACATAAAGGAGGAAGACCATTGAAAAAAATACTAACCGCAGTCATCGTCATCTTCCTTTTGGGACTCGTACCCATAATGGTTATGGCGGATGAAAATGCAATTCCATACCGTTCGGTGGCAAGAGATGGACATTTGGAACTGTATGTTAACGACAGAACCGGCTCCATTCAAGTTTTTAACCACAACAGCGGACACCGATGGCAGGGCACGGTGGACGATGAACTTTATGACAAATCCGGCGTAAACCGTTTGTGGGTCGCAGACATGCGCTCCCCGCTGGTTATCAGCCATACCAATATTTTGTTGCGTGATGCACCGTCAATGTTGCTCCGCTCAAATGAATTTGTCGATTGGGTCAACCCGGATACCGGCGAGATGGAGCAGACCATTTTTATCAGCCCCATTCATAACGGCGTAGAAGTACGTTATACCTTCCCGTCACTGCATATGGAAGTCACCGTATTGTATTGGCTTGAAGACGGCGCTCTCGTAGTCCGCATTCCTTACGACCGCATTATTGAAGAAGTTTATCAAGTCACCGACCACCGCGGCCGTGTAAGCGATGTACGTCAAGTCGTTACCGCCATCAATTTATTGCCCTACTTCGGTGCGGCGCACATTGATGAAATCGGTTACATCTTTTTTCCGGACGGATCCGGTGCCATTACACGTTTTGAAAATTGGCAATACCGTCCTCAAGCACAAATTACACAGCGCTGGAGCTTTTTCTCCGACACATCCGGACGTACCGAAGGCATTTTATACGGCATTGAAAATACCGCCTATTTCCCTGTTTTCGGCATCCGTAATCAAGACAACGCATTCCTTGCCGCCATTACCGAGGGATATGACTTTGCGGATTTACAGGTCATCACCGCCGGCAATGTTATTGATTTATACCGCGCAAGTTTTTCACTGCGTTTCCGCGGCATGTTTGAAATCAACATGAATGCCATTTCCGGAGCCACCGGGCGTGCAACCATGATGGCAACACGTACCGATGTCGACATTGTACCCATCTCCAAAGAAGTCAGATTCTTTATCCTTGACGGAGATGATGCAAATTATTCCGGCATGGCACGGGCATACCGTGAACACTTATTGAATACCGGTGTCTTACAAAACAACATAACCGCGCCGGGACGCTTACCATTATATTTACAACTTTTTATGGGCATTGAAGAAGCGGGGATGCTCTTTAACTCCTTCGTGCGCATGACCACTTTTGATCAAGTACAAACCATTTTAAATGAACTGGTAAACCGCGGTGTGCAAAACATCGAAACCATGCTCAGGGGCTGGCATGCCCGTGGATTTGGACGGCGGCTGGCAAACGATAGCCCCGCCAGACAACTTGGCGGCAGAAGCGGACTCAGAGACTTAAATACACATTTGGGCACCTCAGCACTTTCAAACGTGCATGTGCATTTAGAACAGCAATTTAACTTTGCACTGCAAGGACGTGGATTTTCAGCCCGCCGTGATGTCGCCATCAATGGTGTGCGCATTCCGCTGCAAGGCACTTGGGAGAATTTCTTCGCACTGCGCCCGATCTTTTCGTTAAATCTTCACACCCGGTTCCTAAACAGCCTTAGAAACCTGCCAAACCTAAACATCGCGTACAGAACCCTCGGCAGAACACTCTTTAGCGATTACAACCGCGATGAACCGCTCTCGCGCGGTGATGCCGCAGACATTTTCCGCGGCATGACACAGGACGCGGTGAATGATGGACGCAGAGTCATGATGGACGGCGCAAACATTTACATGATGCGCTACACCAACTTTGTTTACAATATCCCCAACAATTCACGCGGTATTTTTATCACAGATGAAGATGTCCCCTTTGTACAAATGGTGCTGTCCGGATTGGTCGGCATCTCCGGCGAAAAAGGAAACCTTTCATCAGACCTTAATGTCGCAATGCTGCGCTGGATTGAAACCGGCACGGTACCGGCATTTGAGCTGACATACAGGGATTCGGTAAATTTACAAAACACCGACTATGCAACACTCTTCACATCAACCTTTGCAAACTGGGTTGATGAAGTTGTCGCAATTTATGAGATCATGAACGAAGAACTCGGTCATGTCTTTGGTCAGCAAATGGTGTCCCATGAACGTGTACAGCCCTATGTGGCACGCGTTATGTATGCAGACGGTACTACCATTTATGTTAATTACAATTATTTTGAAGTAACAGTTGGATCCATCACTATTCCGGCTGTAAGCTTTGTTGTCACAAGGTAGGGGTGAATATCATGGATGTGCCAATTGAAAAGCCGCCGAAGCCGAAAAAAAGATTTTCGCTTCTGAGCATGTCAAACCGACACAAATTAGAAGGCCTGTTCTTTGTATCACCCTTCATCATCGGCGCCGCACTCTTCTTTATCTACCCGCTGTATATGTCCATCCGCTTGTCGGTGGGCAGCATCACCAACATCGTGGGTCTGGAAATGGATTTTGTCGGCATAGAAAACTATGTGCATGTACTGCTCGTGGATACGGAATTTATTCCGACATTCTTAGAAGTATTGCAAACCACACTCACCCGTGTACCCTTGGTGGTTATCTTCGCAATCCTTATTGCAATCATGATTAACCGTGATATTGCATGCCGCGGATTCTTCAGAACCGTATTCTTTATTCCGTTTTTACTGGGTGCCGGTGTGGTTATGGATCAAATGCTCATTCAAGGCGTAGACCTTCAAGTGCTTGCACTGGATGGCGGACTGATTCCTTATAATCTGTTATTCTATCTCGGCTCGGACATTGCCGAAATGATTACCACATTCTTTGCAATGTTGGTACAGATTCTGTGGGCAACCGGTGTTCCGATTCTTTTGTTCCTCTCCGGATTACAGTCCATCTCTGATGCATTGTACGAATCTGCGGTCATCGACGGAGCTACCGAGTGGGAAAAGTTTTGGAAGATCACCATTCCGATGATTGCGCCAACCATGCTGCTTGTAATCGTGTTCGCCTTGGTCGATTCATTTACCAACGCGCGTAATCCGCTACTGGAACTGATTCAATATAGAGCCTTTTCCGATCAAGTTGCGTTTGAACGCGCATCAGCTATGGGCTGGGTGTACTTCCTGTTTATCTTACTGCTTCTCGGTGCAGTGTTCCTGGTTTTGAAGGCATACATCGCTTCGGGCAGCGCAGAATACGACCACAGAAAGAAGGTGAAAAGACGATGACCGGAGTCCTTAACAAAATCAACACCAGCAAGTTTTCAAAAGTAACACGCATCAGAATCAGACCAAAAAAATTCATCGCTTCATTGTTTTTGTATCTGACCCTTGCCGGACTTGCCTTCGTGTTCGCTTTTCCCTTTATCTATATGATCATCACATCGTTGATGTCCAATACCGACCTCGTCAATGCGGCGGTAAACTGGGTACCCACCGGATTTATGTGGCAAAACTATGTTATCGCCTATGATCTTTTGGATTATTGGACGTTCTTTAGAAATTCTGTCATCGTCACCGTCATCCCAACCATCGGCCATGTATTTATCGCCGCGCTGATTGGCTATGGATTTGCCAGGTTTGATTTTCCCGGCAAGAAAATCCTTTTTGGATTGGTCATCCTCAGCATCGTCGTGCCGGTTCAAACCATCGTCGTTCCGCTCTTTTTAACCTATGCGCGTTGGGGATGGATTGACTCTTACTTGCCGCTGATTGTACCCGCGTTTTTCGGATTCGGCGTACAAGGCGGAATGTTCATCTTTATCTACCGTCAGTTCTTTGTCGGTTTACCAAAAGATTTAGAGAATGCGGCAAAAATTGATGGATGCGGTTTTCTCAGAACGTATTGGTTTATTGTTTTTCCTTTGGCAAAGGCGGCCATCCTCGTTGTACTCGTATTGTCCATCGTATGGCGATGGAACGAGTTTTATCAGGCATCCATTTTTGCCGGCGTTTCAAGACTGGCGGTATTGCCGTCACGCATCGGAACCCTCGCGAGTATGACGGGTGATGATGCACAGGAACTCTTTGATATACTGCTTTTAGACATCGGTGAAGATGTGCTGAACGATGCGACCGTTATGGCGGGCGTGGCACTGATCATCGCACCCATTTTAATATTCTTCATGATTGCCCAGCGGCATTTCATGAAAGGAATAGAACGTACAGGCATTACAGGGGAATAATGCACCCCGTAAAATAAAGGAGGATTCTTCAATGAAGAAACATGCAACATTTTTTGCGCTTGCTTTAATCGCGATCCTTTCATTAGGCTTATTCGCAGCATGCGCCAACAATGACACCCCCGTTGCTACACCGGCACCTGTTGCGACACCAACGCCAGGCCCCGCAGCAACACCAACACCGACACCAGATGCTGCAGCACCAGCTTACGAGCCGGGTAGCGTTGAGTATTTCATGAGTTTGCCGCCAATGCCCATCACCATCTGGGCAGGTTCTGAACCAGCACGTATTGGTGCAGGCAACCTTGCGAGTCCATTCCGTCAAGAAGTTTATGACAGAATTGCAGCGATCACAAACACCATCCCAACCTTTGAATGGGTTGACATGGCAGCACAAGGCGAAAGAGCCATTCTCGCAATGGCAGCCGGTACCACACCGGGCATCTCTGTTGTTGGTCATGACGACGCAACCTTCAATGCAGGTTTAAACAACCACATTTGGGAAATCAGCAACTACATCGGCAACTTCGAAAACCTTGGCACCATCAACCCAATCATTTTGTCAAACGCATCACAAAACGGTAACCTCTTTGGTGTACCACGTCTTCGTGACATCGCACGTAATGGTTGGTACATGAACGAAAACTGGCTTGACAACCTTGGTCTTAATGAGCCACGTACCGTTGATGAGCTTTGGGAAGTACTTCAAGCATTCACCTTCCGTGATCCGGATGGCAATGGCGTGAACGACACCTATGGCCTCATCATCAACCCTGAAGCACATCCAGCAGCAGTTATTGCATGGCATGGCGGCGGCAACATGTGGGTTGAACAAAACGGCAGACTTGTTCCTGTTCAATTGACACCGGAATACGAAGCAGCGGTTGAATTCATCCGCCGCGGTTTTGCAGAAGGCGTTTTCATTGAGCCAATCGACGGAACATCAGTTCATGACGCATTCGTTATGGGTCTGACCGGTTTTGTATCTGAGCTTATTGACTCAGGCGCACGCGCACAAGACAGAATGGTTGATGCCGGAAATCCAACAGAAGTACTCGTTGGTAATGGCTTTGCACCAAATGCTGGCGCAAACATCGGTTTTGCAGCACAAACAGGCTTTAACGGACTCCTTGCACTTGGTGTTCGCGAACTCCCAACAGAAGCACACAGAGATCATGCACTCTTCTTCTTAGACAGAATGTCTGAGCCAGAAATGATGAACATCATCAACTGGGGTCTTGAAGGCGTAACCTACTATGTAGACGCAAACGGCTACGCAGTACGCAGAAACGAAGCAGACAGAATCGCAGCTGGCCAAGACACCTACGATTTCATGGGCGGATTCAACCAATTCATCTCTTTGGCTGAAAATCCAAACAAAGTATATCTTCGCGGACCGGCAGCAACACCACTTCGCGCATGGCATGCACAAGTACAACAAGCAAACACACCATATGTTGTGGGCAACCCGGCAGCTGGTTATATCTCCGCAACAATGCGTGAGCACGGCGGCGAATTAAACGCCATCATCAACCAAGCACAAGGCGCATTCATCCGTGGTGAAATCGACCATGCAACATTCCAATCAGAAATCCAACGTTGGCTTGCCGCAGGTTTCAACACTGTAATCGAAGAAATCAACGCAATCCATGCTGAAATTTCAGCAAGATAATTAAATCATTGCATTAAAAAGAGAACCGGCGCAGAAACTGCGTCGGTTCTTGTTTGTATTGCGTATTGTTTTAGTCCTTCTAATCTTCGCGGCGTTTTAACACAAAAATTGAAAACATCAGCGCAAGCGAGGTAATGATTACGGCGATGAGTATGTTCATCCATGCATGCGGCGATATCTCGCCGACAGAAGCCTGTACGGCAATACTGACCAGTCCCCCCGGCATATAGGTGCCGATGCGCGGAATCACATTGAGTACCGAAAATAAAATAAACCACACAAAACCCAAGACAGCGGCCACAGATGTACTTTTCGCAATCGATGAACCCAAAAGAATAAATGCAATCATCATGCCTAAATATACCCAGAAAGCAAAAAAACCAAACAATATAAGACCGATTTTCCCGGCTTCACCAAAGAGCAGCCATGTGTATAAAAAAGTCACGCATACGGTGATTAAAAGCACAACACCTGTAAAGAGCGCGGCTATTTTAAATTTGACACAGACCATTTGCCAAGGCTTTAAACCTTTTGTGAACATCAGCGCTGCGGTGCCGCTGCGCTTTTCTTTTGAAATACTCCCCATATACACCAGGATGAGTGTAATGATACCCATCTGCGCAAGGTTTGCATATAATTGCACATATGCATCCGTCCAAACAGGATCCGGAATCAGTTGTACCAAGCCGTCCATATTCATATTTTCCATGTTGAGTGCCCATGCCATAATATCCGGCATAAATCTGGCGCTGAGCGGCGATAAAATGGCAAAGAACCCGAACACACACAGCAAAATTAATAGCTTATGGGTGCGGATCGCTTCGGTGCATTCTTTTTTAGAAAAAATCAAATAGCGGTGAAAAACAGAGGCTTTATTTTCCGATGGTTTCATAAAAAATATCCTCCAGACTTGGATGATGGGCTTGCATTGATTTAACCGCAAGATGGTTGTTGTGTAACAAGTCAATGACTTTTTGTGTGCTGCTGATGACATTCAGCGAGGATACTTTAACAAGTAGTGTGTATTCATCATGCTTTGTGCACTGAATATTGGCATCATGCACACCGTCAAACATGGTTTGTGCCTGCACCATAAACCGTTGGCAGTCGTCTTCTGAATAAAATGAAATCCGAAGACTATCATCCGCATGCTTTTGTTTTAAATCGGACAGGGTATCCTGTGACAAGACTTTACCCTTTTCAATAATGACCACATAATCGCAAATATCTTCCACGTCCGCAAGGATGTGGGTTGAAAAAATAACCGTAGTCCCCTTTAAACCGCGGATGATGTCTGCAACATCTTTTCGCCCGATGGGGTCGAGCGCTGATATGGGTTCATCCATGAGGATGATTTCAGGGTCGTGAATCATTGCTTGTGCAATGCCCAAGCGTTGTTTCATGCCTCGGGAATATCCGGAAATACGTGTTTTTGTTTTATCCAGACCCACACGTTTTAACAATGCATTCACCATATCACTGCGCCGCGGTTCGGATATTCCGCTCAAATCACCACAAAGACGCAAAAACTCAGCCCCCGTCATGTAACCATAAAAATTGGGCACATCCGGGACATAACCGATTTTGAGGTCATGGCTTGCACCAAATTCTTGTTTTTGCCCATGAATATAAATTTCACCGGATGTCGGCTTGATAAGCCCCATAAGCATTTTTAATGTGGTGGTTTTTCCGGCACCATTACGGCCTAAAAAGCCGCAGAATGCACCTTTCGGCACATGCAGATCCAGCTGATTCACCGCAATGCTGCTTGAAAATTGTTTGGTGAGATTGATCGTACTGACGGCAAAATCATTTGATGTCATCCTTGGCTCCTTTCATTTTCTCGTTGTTCGGCATATTGCGCCGCTTTTTCATCAAGCGCGTGGGATCCAACCACTAAATAAATAATGGGGCCAATGGTGTTCACGAGCAAGATAAGTAAAAGCCATAAAATTTTATCGCCTGACGGTACTTGTTTTTTTACAAGGTTTATGACGGCAATAATCATGAGCGTTACTTGTAAGATTGCAAGCGGAATGGCCGCAATCAAGATAATGCGAAAAACAGCGGGGTCAATAACATAGTTAAATGGAAAAGTGTTCATATTAGCCTCCTTTCAGCCGTTGATGATTGATATTAACATATAATGTGCTCTTTGTTTATAAAGACACACACATCATAATCATATACGATTATCGCACGTCGTAATCTTCAAATAAAATGATAACATCCGCTTACATTTTTTCCACGAAGCTTATTGCTGATGACTTCCTTCAAAATTTATGTCAACGGCGGATTGATATACCGCTTATGTAATTATATAATAAACAAAACAAAGCTTTTGGCGAGAAGAGGACTTCATGAAATTATTATTTTTACTCGGCGATCAAGCGGTTGGCAAAATGACCGTCGGACAAGAATTGGCGAAGATCACACAATTACGTTTATTTCACAACCACATGACCATTGAACTGGTGTATGATTTGTTTGGCAACAAAAACGAACACTGGAATACCATTGGGCGTTTGCGACAAGTTTTATGCGAAGATTTTGCCGAATCAAATCAATACGGCATGATCTATACACGCGCATTGGATTTTTCAAATCCTAATTTTGCACAGTCTCTCGCACAAACCGCATCCATTTTTGAAAGACATGGCGCAGATATTTATTATTGTGAGCTTTATGCACCACTGGAAGTACGTCTTGCACGCAACAATACCGAACACAGACACAAACACAAACCCTCTAAGCGCGACGATTTTGATGAGTCAATCGCATCCATGATGGACACCACCACGCGCAGATACAGCCTTGACGGAGAAGCTCCATGGGCAGATTATTTGCGTATTGAAAACAGCAATCTTCCGCCGGAAACAGCCGCCGCCATGATTAAATCACATTTTGATTTCAAATAATTAATCAAATATTTTTGCTGCACCGATTTATGCGCCGATGCGTACGGCAGGATATAAGTGTGAAACATTTACGAAGTACGCCGGACAAAGAATGTGTTGTTTGCACCCTACCGACCACCTGATTGGCCGAACAGTGATTTGCCGAGGGTGTGTTCCCACTATAAGAAAATGCGAATTTGCGCGACGATTTTTCGCAATTCACAGCCTTGTTTGACGGCGCGTACCCGAAGGTACGCTAGGAAAACAGGGCGAAGAAGCGCGGAAATATCGGCCGCAAAGACGCGTTTTGGTTAGTGGGAACACACCCTGATTTTATTTTAGTATTTTACCACCATGTCCAAATCCAGCGGGTACATCGGTCTGGGGGTTTTTACATAGGGCAGACTCCTGAGTTCCAGTGCCGTATCACCTTCGGTAAGCGCAAGGATGCTTTGTTTGCTCATCGCTTGATATTCCGGCGAAAGGTATCCGGCTTTAATGCCAATGGTGTTAAAAGATGCCGGGTCAAGACCCAATTCCTTGAGTGTTTCCGGACTGTATGTCGCGCAGCGGCGATGAGAAACAGTAAATACCACGCTCTTTTTTTGTGCGTTTTCAAAAACCGTGACATCTTCCGCGCATTGTCCCATCCCCATTGCTTCAAGCACGGCATAATGGGTGCCGCCGGAAGTTGCCAGATTTAACAACTTTGCACGCACATGAAAACGTTCATAGGCCTTGCCGGAATAAAACCCACCCAAATCAAATGAAATTACATCACCGATTTGATGTTCCGCACAAACTTTGTATGCCGCCGGATCCGCAACGCAAGTATAGACGGCATTTTCCAGTCGGTGTTCTATCATTAACTGCAAAAAGCGTGTGGTATCCTGTGATGCGCCGGCGGTCGGATTGTCTGCAGAATCCGACAAAATCACCGGGTATTCCGTGGCATTTTTTGCAAACAGTACGGCGTCCGTCGGCATCAGCGCAGGGGTAGAATATGTGAATTGTGCGCGCTGATCCCAAAATTTTTGCGCCATATCTGATGTCAGCGCAAGCAAGTCTTCATGCGCATCCGCCCAGCCCGTCACAAGTGCACCCGCACCGCCAAAGGGGCTGTCAGCCCACGGAAAGCCCATCACATAATTTGCGCACAGTACATCCGGCTGAGTATCTAAGGCGAAAAGTGATTCAAACAGTGTCTTTGCCGGGTCCACACGTGTTTCACTTTGTTCACCCGAAACCAAAATGGGAATTTTCAAAAAAGTATTCACCGTCTTGCGGCCGGTTTCTAATATTTGCTGCATCATGTGCGCAGCGCGTACCCCTGTTTCATACGCGTCGATGTGCGGCGCAGTGCGAAATACGGAATAACCGTTAGACAAGAGCACCATGCGCTCTGTTACCGTGGCATGCATGTCCAGTGCGCAGGTGATGGGGATTTCATAACCCACCACCCAGCGAATGGCTTCCAATAAATCCCCTTCCGGATCGTGCACACCCTCAACAGCCATCGAGCCGTGCAGTGACAGACAAATGCCGTCAAAAGGGCCTTCTGCCGACAATTTTTCCAATATGCGTGACTTAATGTACTCGTACGCATCCAAACGCACGGCACCGGATGGGATGCTGCGTGCAAAAAACAGCGGCACCACGTCCATTTGTGCATCCGACAATGTTTTATAAATACCGTCGGCGGAACCACCCATGCGCGGTGCATTGCGAAATTCATTGCCGTCCATGAGTTGAAATGTTTCCAGCCCGGTTAAAAGTTTATTGAAGGTATTGCTTTCATGTCCCATTCCTGCCAAAGCAATTTTTTTCAATGCCAAGCACCTCTCTTTTATGCTTTACGCATACGGATAACGGTGTCTATTTCATCCGGTAAGGCATAGCTGCCAAATGAATCTTTACCCACAGGCACATACATATATTCAGGATAATTGCTTGTCGTCCATGAAGGCCTAATGCGGATTTCTGCACCGTTTGATTCAAATTGAATCAGTTTAAAATCTTCTTTTTTGCAACCCTTGAGTGGAATGGGACCCACCGTAGCTTCATACACATGCAAGAAAATATCGGAGGCGGATTCAGTCACACAACCCCATGGTTGGCGCGGAATGTTGCTGATGCCACAACCATAAATGCTTTCGCCGTTCTTTTGCATCCAGTTGCCCACTTCGGTGAGGATTTTTACCGACGCATCCGGAATGCGGCCCTTTGCATCAGGGCCAACATTCAGCAGCATGTTGCCGCCTTTGCTGACGCATTCCACAAGTTTGCGCACCACTGTTTTTGCATCTTTCCAGTTGTTGCAATGCACATCAAAACCCCAATTGTTGTTCAGCGTAATGCATGCTTCCCATGCCACCGGATTGCCGTTTACATCCACTATGCCTTCCGGCGGAATGATTTGTTCCGGTGACACAAAATCGCCGGAATATTCCGATGGGTTGCCGGAAAGCAGTGAGCCAAACCCTTCGCCGGAGGCCTCCAGACGGTTGTCGATGAGCACATCCGGTTGAAGCTGACGCACCATGCGCACCAGCTCCGTGGCACGCCATTTTTCACCCGTCATTTGATCATAAGAATAGTCAAACCACAGGACATCAATCTTGCCGTAGTTGGTGCATATTTCACGCACTTGCCCATGCATATAATCTAAATAACGATCAAAGTTTTCTTCTTTGGCATGGTCTTTATAATCTTCATTGTCGCGCATGGGATGAATCTTATCCCCATAATGCGGGTAATCCGGATGATGCCAATCAATGATTGAAAAATACAGACCAACTTTAATGCCTTCGGCGCGGAACGCTTCAACATATTCTTTAATAAGATCACGTCCGGCTTTGGTATTGGTTGATTTATAGTCTGTAAGTTTTGAATCAAACAAGCAAAATCCATCATGGTGTTTTGCCGTCAGTACTGCATATTTCATGCCGGCATGTTTTGCCAAACGCGCCCATTCTTTAGGATCATAACCTGTGGGATCAAAAGCATCAAAATATTTCTGATAATCGTCCACCGATATACGCTCAATACTGCGCACCCATTCTCCGCGTGCAGGGATGGCATAAAGCCCCCAGTGAATAAACATCCCAAAACGATCATGTTGATACCATGCGATGCGTTTTTTGTATGCGTCCCAGTCCATAATAATTCCTCCTTGATTATATCTTGTGCCCTTTTCATTACGCACAAATTTATGGATGTACAATTTTGTGATAAGGTTATTGTATTAATGTCCTTATATTATAATCCATCATATCTTCATGAATAAAGGGGAACTTGCATCAAGTCCCCCTTTTAAAAATGATTATCCTTTAGTGTTTAACCGTAGAGCAAGTCAAATGCGGCTTGATACCGTTCGATAAGATCTCTTAAACCTGCATTTTCAAGCAGTCCGATAAACTCATCCCATTGTGTGTCTACATTGTATACACCGCTGATAAATCCGGGAATCCACTGTCTGATGATCGCGCTCACATCGGTAAGCGGCACGGACATTGCGGAACTTTGATCTTCTGTAAATTTAACGGGTGGGAATACGCGTTCGGCATCACCATAGGGATACATCGCCAAGGTAACTTCAAACAATAATTTTTCAAGCCCTTCTGATGTGAACATGTCAATGGACTGATCGAATGATTCACCGGCACGGAATGCTGCATCACGGTTGCTGATGGTCATTTGTACCCAGTGGTCATTTTGCGGCTCAACTTCTTGCCATGGCACAAGCAATGTGTATTTGGCAGGGTTGCCGTCCAGACCAATTTCACCGGGTTCAGCCATACGCCAGTTTTCACCATATGGACCGAAGTATCCGCGCATGGTCGCTTCAAAGGTGTATAAGAAATCCGCCCATTGAATCAGTGCTTCGGCATAATTGGTATCTGCTGAGATTAAGAAACCATTAAAACCAATGTCATTGGTGTTTCTTGGGATTTGTTGTAAACCGGTGGGACCGCGAAGCGGTAAAACCGCTCTGTATAATGGATAACGGTCGCCTTCGATGTCCGAGAAAATCATACCATGACCACCGGTTGCAAAACCAACGCGCGCTCTGTCACCGGATTCAACCAGTGCAATGAGTTGATCACCGCCGCCGGTAAGTGAACCTTCATGGATGAGGCCTTCATTGACAAGCATGTTGAGGAAACGAAGTCCATCTTGTGTGCCCGGAGAATCCCATGGTACACGCACAACACCGTTTTCAACATATAATCCCAAGGTGCTTTGTGCGGCTGCATTACCCTGTGTATGTGCATCATAGAATGTGAATGAATTCATAAGGAAGTAATCCAGCGTAGATCCCCAACCGCCTGTGAAGGTGCCTGCAAACGGAATAGAACCCGGAATTTGGTCACGGAATGCTTTAAGTACTGCGACAAATTCATCAATGGTGGTCGGAATATCCATACCAACTTCGTCCAACATTTCTTGGTTTACCCACAATTTGTAGAACATGGTGCAGTGGAAGCATTGATTGACGTTTGGCATGACATAAATTTCACCGTCAAGCATGGTCAAGATGCCTTCATACGTCGGGTTGTCTTGGAAAATTTGCATTAAGTTTGGTGCATGGGTTGGAATTAAATCGGTCACCGGCATCAAACGGCCTTCACCCACACCAAAACGGTTGATGAGTGCTTGGTTGAAGCCCACAGATTTGAATGCATCCGGATAGTTTGCACCGGTCAATTCAAGGTTGAGTGTATCTGCGCGGCCTTCAAGCGGAATAACACGCCAGTTTACCACAATGTTTGTTTGTGCTTCCATCCACTGGCTCATCGCATTGGTGGTCCAGTTGATGATGGTAGGGTGTCCGGTAACCATGATTTCAACTTCAATGTCACCGCGGTTTTGTACGATGGGCAGTTGTCCCGGATTTGCGATGCGTACACCGCCGGAATACAGAAGAAGTTGA
>Ga0209755_10002635_pt1 | contig 24208 bp, 15 predicted proteins | sample TergutCo191P1_FD_187301 | JGI IMG/M metagenome (GOLD analysis project Ga0209755, IMG submission 187301) | Cornitermes sp. P1 segment gut microbial communities from Petit-Saut dam, French Guiana - Co191P1 (SPAdes) (version 2) | ecosystem: Host-associated > Arthropoda: Insects > Digestive system... | reverse complement strand
GTAAAAAGGGATCCGGTTTCCGGCCTTTCTTTATCCGTGATTCGTATGCCCGCAAGGTACGCAAAACCGAATCCATTGAACGGACTGCCCGGCGGCTTAATCTTTACATACAGAGCGCCGCCCGGAGAAACTGTCTCGATAGCGGGCTCTTTTAACAGTTGGGATCCATTTATGTACGAATTGAGAGAAGGCCCTGCCGGTGTTTACAGTCTCACAATCCCGCTTCCGCCCGGCACCTACCAATACGTCTTCATCCACCGCGGTCAGCGCTTTACAGACCCTGATAATCCGCGCCGCATTTACGCCCGCGACGGAAGCGCCGCCAGCGAGATTGTGGTTCCGTAAACTGAATCAAGCAGAAGAAGACCAAATAAGGCTTCTTAAAAAATGAGTTCTCGTGTTACCATAAGTTATAAAAACGGCAGTAATTAATTCTTTTTAAGTCAGGATACGTCCGGTTTTTCACTACCTCTTAAAAATTCAATTTTCATCTATCTTTTTGATCTTTTCCGCCACCAAATCATTGATCATATTGCAAATTTCCTCTCCAAAGTCCTCAATAACCGCTTTTTTTGCGTTTTTCATGGTCGTTTGTGGGTCAATTTTCTTGCTAAACAGTTCCGCAGGGTCAATACCAAACGATTTAGCAAGCCTATGAACCATAGATGAAGAAGGATATTTGATTCTTGTCTCGATCATTCCGATATATTGGGTCGATGTTTTGGCTTTTTCTGCTAATTTTGCTTGACTCCAACCTCTTGCAGCCCTGAGGTTTTTCAGATTTATGGCTAAAAGTTCTCTTATATCTGTCATAAATAAACATATATGTAAATAATAATGATAATTAATATTGACTGATATTCTCAACTTTCAATTAGTTGTTTATATTTATTGTAATTTCATATACCAATTGTATTGACATTTTTAAAAAAATTTTACAAAATACCGATTGTGATACGAAATGACAGCCTTAAAAATATAAATATCAACAGTCTTATATGGAATAGTAATAAACTACGTTAAAAAGGGGGTGTTTTAATGAAAAATCTTGTTAAATCGCTAGGTTTTATTGCCATTATGGCAATAATTGGACTTACTTTCCTTACTTGTTCTGAACCTGATGGCAATGTCCTTAGCGGAACAGTAAACATTGAAGGAATCGCTCAGGTAGGACAAAATCTAACAGCTAATACTACTAATCTTGGTGGCAGCGGAATAATTACATTTCAATGGATGCGTGGTGGTAATACAGTTATTGGGACTAACAACAGCACATACCTTATTCAATCAAGTGACGTAGGTTCAAGAATTTCTATCACTGTTACTAGGTCAGATAATTCTGGAAGTGTTACTAGTGTTTCGACTGCTGTTGTTGTTTTTATCAATGCTCAGTCTCCTACTATTTCAACCCAACCTGTTAATTCAACAGTTTCATTTAATTCATCACATAGCTTATCTGTGACAGCAAATACTACCGATGGTGGAACACTTTCATATCAATGGTACAGTAATAATAGTCCAACAAATTCAGGCGGTACACTTATTACTGATGCTACATCTGTTTCTTACAATCCATCCACAAGTACAGCAGGGACATTCTACTATTTTGCACAAATATCAAACACAATAATTGATAATAAAGACGGCGGAAATAAAACTTCATCAATTAGAAGCAATGTGATAACGCTGATTGTTCTTCCACAGGTTAAAGCGCAAACTCCAAATTTAACAAGTCAGCCTGTAGGAGCAACTATAACTATTTATGCCACACACAATTTTAACGTAACAGCTAACGTAATAGATGGTGGAATAATTTCATATCAATGGTACAGTAATAATAACCCATCTAATGAAAATGGTACACTTATTACCGGTGCTACATCAGTTAATTTTAGCCCGTCATCCGATTTAATTGGAACATTTTATTATTTTGTTGAAGTGATAAATACCATACCAGATAACGGTGATGGTGGGATTAAAACTGTTTCAATAAGGAGTAATACGGTTTCATTGGTTGTTAATAACTGGGTTAACGCGCAAATTCCAACTATTGTGACCCAGCCACAAAATGTAACTGTAACTGTTAGTAATTGGCAGCAGATTACAATGTCAGTATATGCAGAAGTAACTGATAATTGGACATTATCATATCAATGGTTTGAAAACTCAAGTGCATCAAACAATGGCGGTACATCAATTATGGGAGCTACAACAAGAATGTACTATCCACCTAACGATATAGCAGGGTTATTCTTCTATTATGTAGAAATAACAAACACGATATGGGATAACGGCGATGGCGGAAATAAAACAGCAACAATTAAAAGTAATGCAGTTACTTTGACTGTAAATGAGAGAGTAAATGCGCAAATTCCAACCATAACAAGTCAACCTGTCGGTGCTACAGTGCCTGTTAATACATCGCATAGTTTATCTGTCTCGGCAAATGCAACCGATGGTGGTACACTTTCATACGAATGGTACAGAAATACAACCGAATCTAATGCAGGTGGTACACGTCTTTGGGTTAATAATCAGGCTTATAACCCACCAACTTATTCAGGAGGAACATTCTACTATTATGTGGAAATAACAAATACTATACCCAATAATTATGATGGCGGAATCAAAACCGCAACTGTCAGGAGTGAAGCAATCGCATTAACTGTGATAAATGCAGGAATTAATTTAGATGAAACTTTTGTAAAGCTTTATTTAAATAACGATCTTTTGGCAAACGGAAGAACCACTAAAATCAGTCAAGAAGTAGCGTTTTTTAATATTAATATTGCTGCTGGTACATATACAGATATTTTATGGTATGTAAACGGCAGTTTAATAGCTCAAGGAGCATCAATAAGATCAATTTCCTTATCCAAACAAATACTGGGCTTATATCAAGTAATTGTTGAAGCAACACCAGCAGGTGGTGTCAAAATTTCCGGTAATCATAATTTTATTATTGAATAAAAAAAAGGAGAATTAAAATGAAATATATAAAAATCATTTTTATAATGTTATCAGCATTAATAATTATATCGTGTCCTTATCATTTGGATGATATAGATCAAAATAATGAAGTTGAATATAGTTTTGTTCGTGTTTACATTGGTGAAGATATCTTATCAGCTCGTTCAATTCAACCAAATAGGGAAGCTATTGAGGGTTACCAACTTACTTTTTCTGGATCTAGTACTCATAATCCTGTAGATATTCCTGAAAGTAATTATGTTGATCTGTCTCTTGCAAATGGTACATGGACAATAACAGCAAAAGCTTATAAATTAGGCGGTATAATTGGTAATAATGATGATGTTATTGCATCAGGTTCAATTACAATAACTATTTCTAACGGCGTGGTTTCCGGTACAGTACCTCCAATTATATTAACATCTGGTGGTATTGGTAATGGTATATTAAATTATAACGTAACTGTTAATTCAGGTATTTTCGGGAAAATGAGTTTATGGGAGATAGATGGAATCACGCCTGTAATTTCATTTGGAAATGATGGGGTGTTATCTCTTTCAAATTCTGTTTCTGATAATTTTACAATTATATCAGGACGATATATTATTGAAGTCAGATTACTAAATCCACATGGTAAAATTGCTATTTACAGAGAAATAATTGATATTTGGACAGAAACAACAACATTCTTAGTATTCGAACCTACTGTATTTTTTGATCCTAATATGGTGCCAGTTAATTACGGCAGCTTTAATGTAGTTGGTTCTTCTGCAGGGATTTCATACACAGATGGTATCCTAACCATAAGTGAAAGTGGAAGTTATACTATAAGTATGAGACCTGGCGTTACAAGCACAGCAGTAGATCGTATATTTGTTTCTAATGGAGTAAATGCAGATATTTCATTATTAAATGTAAGTATAAACAGTAATTTTTCTGCTTTTCTTGTAAGAAGTGATTCAATAGTATATTTAACCCTTATTGGAAATAATAGATTCCATGCTACTGCTACTAATAGCGATGGGTTCCATGTATCTGCTGGTGCAACTCTTGTAATAACTGAGGAAAGCAGTGGTAGTCTGACAGCTAGTGGTGGTTATGGTGCTGAAGGTATTGGCGTTAGCGGTACGATTATCATCAATGGCGGTACTGTAACCGCAATAGGTGGTCGGACAGGTGCAGGCATTGGTGGCGATAGCAGCGGTACGATTATCATCAATGGTGGTACTGTAACCGCAACAGGTAATGAACATGGTGCAGGTATTGGTGGTGGTCGTCGTGGTGCAGGCGGTACTATAAATATTACCGGTGGAATTATTACTGCAACTGGAAATTTAAACGCTGCAGGTATTGGTGGTGGTGGTACTGATTTAAGTAGTTACAAAGGTGGCGCAGGCGGTACTATAAGTATTACAGGTGGAATTATTACTGCAACTAGCACACATAATACTGCTGGCACTGGTATTGGTAGTGGTATTTATGGTGATGATGCAAATATTGTAAAATTAAGTGGTAACGCTGTTGTTTTTGCTTCATCATTTAGGGCTACACTTCCCAGTGGTGTAAACCTTGGTCCTTCTATTATATTTAACGGTAATGAAGGAATTATGTATGGCAATGTTACCTTGGAACGAAATGTTACCATTCCTTCTGGCAAGATACTGGGTATTAGAAGTGGTCAAACATTACATATTGCAGATGGTTACATATTAACAAATAATGGTGCAATTATTGTTAATAGTGGTGGTAATATAGAAACTGTATCAAGAGTTATTGGCAATCTGCCGGAATTTAATTCTGATATTATTTTTCAAGAAGAAATACCTTCATTTAAAATTTCCGGTGGCTCGGCTTACACTTATACAGGAAACATTTTAACTATTACTGGTAGTGGAACTTATTATATAAGTATGAGAGAAGGAAAAATCAGTACATCATCAGAAAGAATAGTGGTTAATTCCGGGATAAATGCTAATATCACATTAACAGATGTAAGAATTGATCGTAGCTTCAATGACGTAAGCGCTTTTGATATGACTGGTGCAACTGTTAATCTTACTCTTATTGGTAATAATATTCTTAAGAGTGGTTATGGTATGGCAGGGATTGAAGTTTCTGAAGGAACTCTTGTAATAACTGAAGCAAGTGGCGGTTCTCTTGATGTAACTGGTGGTCATCGAGGAGCTGGTATAGGCAGTTTAAATTTTTATTCTCCAAGCAGTATAAGTATCCGTGGCGGTATAATTAACGCAACAGGCGGTACTGGTGCTGCTGGCATCGGTGATGCTTCTACTGGATATGTAAAAAATTACAGTGGAATCATTAATATTTCTGGTGGCACTGTTTCAGCAGATGGAGGTAGTGCTGGTATTGGAAGTACAGGCTCTGAATTTGGTGGAATTATAAATATTTCCGGTGGAATAATAACAACAAGTAAAATTGGGAATTCTTCTTCTGGTGTTGGTGGATTTGTTGGAAGATATGGTACTATTAATATCTCAGGCGGTGATATAACAGCAACTCGTATTGGTGGCAATAGTACTGCTGGTACTACTATTAATATCAATGGCGGTATTATAAATGCAGATACTATTGGCAGTAAATACGACAGTAGCACTAATCATTATGCTAATTCTATCATTAATGTTGTTAATGGTAATGCAGTTATTTTTGCTTTTTCTATTGTTAATGATCTTCCTACAGGAGCAAACCTTGGACCTGCTATTGTTTTTAATGGTGTCGAAGGAATCATGTACGGCAATGCTAGACTTTCAAAAAATATTACCATACCTTCAGGAAGAATATTAAGCATAAAAAATGGTCAAATCCTTACAATTGAAAACGGTTATACTTTGACAAATAACGGAGAAATTGTAAAGGTTAATGGTGGAAGTATTTCAGGAAATATATATGGTAATCAACCTATTTTGAAAGATGACTTTACAGCTTTATTTACAACATTAGATGAAAATATTTGGACTGATGGAAATATTACTTCATTAAATAAATATTTGTGGTACAAATTCACAGCAACAGCAGATACGCAATGTATACACGTCAATTTTGGTACATTAACTAATATTGCAATTAATGTGTATGATAATAATCTTAATATAGTTGGTGGTCGATCAATATTAACAGGTAGTACCAAATTTATCTCTAGAACATTAATTAGCGGAAAAGAATATTATATATTTATAACTCCTTCCAGTAGTTCTGGAAATGGAACATACCAAATAGCTTTTAACAAAACGGCAATTCTACCAGGTGTTGCCGTTACCGCGCTTAATGCAAACATTTGGACTGATGGTAACATTTCTTCATCTAATAGTGATCAATGGTTTACTTTTACAGCAACTGCTGTTACGCAATATATTCACGCAAAATTTAATACATCAATGGGTTTATATGTTCAACTGTATGATAAAAATTTTGATTATATTGGCGTACAAGAAATAATATCTTCTGATTTTATATCCCGATTTATATCTCGAACAGTAACGATTGGACAAGTATATTATATTAGATTATTCCCCAGCGGTACCGGAAGAGGTGAATATCAGGTAACATTCAACACTACCGGAATACCACCAGGTACTAATGTAACTTCGCTTAACACGAATAGTTGGTCTGATTGGAATTATATATCATCAAATGATGACCATTGGTTTACTTTCACAGCTACAAATAATTCACATTATATTCATACCCCTAATACATCTGTGTTTTATCAAGTATATGATAGTAACTTTAATACTATTTTTAGTAGTAATATTGGTGGTGATGGCATTTATGCAATTACAGCTCGATTTACGTTAACAAATGGGCAGAAATATTATATAAGAGTTAATTTAAATGGTGCTTATAGCGGAGCATCATATCGAATTGCGTTTAATAATTCTGATACGGCTCCATTATAGTACACGCATATAATGTCAAACACCAAAAAGTTGTAGTGTACTATGGCGCGTAACGCCCATATATAGTACACTAGGTTTTTTTAGTACATGGCATCGTACACAACATTATCTTGCTCTCCTATTAAAGTAGTCATGCAATGGTAATAGGTACCACTTTTGCCTAGCATAGTTTGAACGTTAATACCCCCATTTATAGCGTGGTCTGGTCAAACAGGGTAAAAAAACGGTAGCAGGTACCGAATTTTCATGGTGTCGTTAGGGCGTTAAGCGACACCATATATAGCGTGGCGGGTCACGCTATGGTGTCAGGAACCATATGTGTGTACTTGTTTGAAAAACAGGACACTATAATGTCCGTATGTCAGAATTTTTGCGCTTTAGCGAGATAATATATAACGCTACCGCCGCCCAGATAAATCCAAAAACAATCAAGCTGTGAAACGAGAATGATTCGCGGAAAATAAAAACGCCTGTTAAAAAAGTAAGCGTCGGAGCCAGAAATTGCAAAAAACCGACTGTCGAGAGCGGAAGAATTTTTACGCTTTTCGCGAATAAATAAAGCGGAAGCACTGTTATTATCCCGCAGACAGAAAGCATCAGCAATGTAAAAGCAGGCAAATCTTTAATGTATGAAAGCCCCTCAAGATCGGGAAATTTTCCGCCGGCTCCGAATGAACCAATCAGAAAAATCAGGCTGACGGGAAATGCAGCTAACGTTTCGCTGCCAAGAGATTCCAAGGCCGAAAGTTTTATTGTCTTTTTTAAAAGGCCGTATATGCCAAAACTCAGCGCAAGTGCGAGAGATATCCACGGCGGAGAGCCTGTAAAAATTATCTGGATCACAACGCCAATCACGGCAAGAGAAAACGATATTATCTGCAAACGGTTTATCTTCTCTTTAAAAACGCAAAGGCCAAGTACAATCGAAAGAAGCGGATTGATATAATAGCCCATAGCAGCTTCGATTGTGTGTCCGTTATTGACAGCCCAGATATAAATTCCCCAGTTAAAAGTGATAATTAACGCGGTTAATATTATTAATAAGCAGCCGCGTTTGTTTTTAAAAAATTTTATCCATGCAAAATTTTTTCCGGCGATAAGGATAATGCTCACAAGAACCAGAGAAAAAATAATTCTAAAAGCGAGAATATGAAAAGGATCTAAAGCGGACAGCAGCTTCCAGTACAGCGGCAGGATTCCCCATAAAATGTACGCGATTATTCCGTATATTGTGCCTGCGCTAAACGATGTTTTATCCATTATGTAAACTACGCCTGCAGCCTAAGTTCCGCTCTGAACGCTGCCTGACCGCTGTCTTTTTTTCTGCCTTCAAGAGCAAAAGCATGCGCCGCGTCCGCGTCTTCAATAGGCGCGGAAAAAATTTCGACGGTTTCGCCTCCGCGGACTTCGTTTAAATAATTAATATCAATGCGCATCTTGCCGAATTTTTCCAAAAGCTGAATATCAAGAGCGTCTTCTATCCAGTGAATATAACGGACATTATTAACATGGCCGTTAAAATCAAGATCGGTGTAAACCGCTTTTCTCTCAGAGATTTTTATAAGGCCGCTGCGTTCCTCAAGACCCGCGGCACCGCCTGCTTCAGGCGGGAGAGCGTCAAGGCCTTCATTTTGAGGCATCCTGTTCATTAAAGCCTGCGGTCTTAGCGGGCGGCGTTTTTCAATATCAACAATCAGCCATGCGCTGCGCGCGGAAATTATCGGGACATCATCCTTATCTCTGATTTGATAATTGCGCAGCGCGAAAAGTTTTTCCCATCCGCGCGGCCAGCTTTGAACGGTAATTTTTTCAAGGTAATTGGGCCGCCTGTCAATAACCGCAGTCATCCGTGAAAGAATCCAGACCTGTCCGGTACTGGTCATTTCATCGCGCCCGACCCCAAGATTATCGGCATGGCTGATTGCCGCTTCCTGAAAATAATTAAAGACAGCATCCAGCGTCATCCTGTCGGATTTATCTATCGATCCAAAACGAACGGGCAGGGATTCCTGCCAAATATCAACAATTCCGCCGCTTTTTGCATTTAACGGGTCGCAGTAATAATTTTCATTCATAAGCGGATGATATTAAAAAATATTGAATTTTTCAAGCTCCGTGACAGAAATATACGCCAGTAATAGCGCAAAAATCATTGTTAGACGCTATATGCGGGGGCGGTATTTACAGCGCCGTTTCCAGTGCCGGCATCTTCGCGCTTTGATTAAATATTTGTAATATGTTAAACTTAAAATAGATGTATACTAGGGAAATACTGCCCCCGATTGCCTCGCCCATTAAGGACGGAAATCCGGTTTTAGGGACATGGAACAAGGCTTTTGAAAAAGTTGATTTGCATGAAATAAGAAAGCCTTACGGCGTTCCATGTCCGCGGTTTTTAAAAGGTTATAGAATAAAGGAATGGCAGGCTTTCAACGCCAATAATGAATTTTTTACTATGGAAGCGCTCTTCTGCAATTTAAAGCTGTTCAGAATGGCTCAGGTGATTCTTTACGACAAAGAAAACGAAAAAAAATATATTTTCAGAAAGATAAAACCCGGCGCAGGCTGGTATCTGCCTGTCAGCCTCGCGAATTCATCCGTGGACAGCCATATGCCGCGCTTTTTTTTCCGCATACATAACTGGCTTGACGCCGATACAATAAAACTTGATATCAATATTACCGCTACAAGAAAAAAACCCGCATTAACGGTTCATCTTGCATATAACATCAGAAGCCAAAACATTGTCCCGATGGTTGTTTCACTCGGGTTTTCAAAACAGCGGATAATGTACGCTTACAAAGCGCTCGCTCCGGTCGCCGGAGATATGGTTTTCGCGGGCAGACACATCAGCCTTACGCAGGAAAATTGTTCGGGAGTTTTTTGCGATTATAAGGGATTTTTCCCATACAGAATGAACGCGATAATCTGCAGCGCCGTGGATTTTAACGAGGAAAACAAGCGCTTTGGCTTCCATATAGCCGAAAATCAAACAAGGGAGAAAAATAAAAATAACGAAAACGCGCTGTGGGTAGACGGAAAACTTACTCCGCTGCCGCCGGTGCTTATCACAATGCCGAACGGCCCTGAATCAAAATGGGTTATTCAGGATGTCGAGGGTATGGTTGATTTGACATTTACTCCCAAAGATCAAAGTAAAAGCGGCTCAAGACTTTTTTTTACAAGAATTGATTTTGACATTGTATTGGGACATTACAACGGGATGTTAATAAATTCCGAAGGGGAACAGATTCAAATTAAAAACCTTTTTGGAATCGGCGAAAAACTTTATTTAAGAGTGTGAGTATGGCAAAGGAAAAAAATGCGATTTACGCGCCCGGCGAATTAAGCCGCGTCCGCGATAAGTTAGGCGTCAATGACAATGAAGCCAAACGGATGGCGCAGCTCCTCGGCGGAGAAGTAGGCACAGAAAAAGCGAAGGAAGAAGATTCGGCGAAATTTAAAAAAAGCGATAAGGGAAACAAACGCATCCGCAGAGTGGACATTCCAATATCTGATGAAGAGTTAATCGGCAAGTCCAAAAGCAAGCGCTCAGGACCGTTCCCCGGAGACGATCCTTCGGTTCCGGCAAAATTAAGCTACGGAGAGAGAATAAAAATTGATCAATACGCTGGCCAGTCAATATTCGAAATAAAAAATTCACTGCAAATTCTAACGTCGATTTTTTCTTTCTTTAAAGAACCTGTGGACAGTGTAAACCAGCGCTTTGTCACAGTGCGAATGAATGAATATTTTAACAAGCTTGAAAGGCTTGTAATGGCCGCAAGAAGCCTATTCCCAAGAAGCAATCGTAAAAGAAATAACAAGCTTAAAAGAACGTCGCCCTTTGTGTATAAAATGCTTGACACAATCCGCGGCTGGAATATTGAATCTCTTTCAAAAAATATCGCGGAGCTTCAATCGAATCCGCGCTCGGTAAAGGTTTATGATTTTTCAGATATTCTGCGCAGCGTTTACAGGCCTTTGTTTATAATTGATGAATTAAACCTTGAAACTATAAAGTCGGCGTTTAAACTGATTTACAAAATACTGTACTTAGAAAGCCCGATGGAAGCAAAAGACAAATATCAGGACGTTATACGCAACATTATCGCGTCGATAGTTGATGTCCGTAAAAACGTCCATTTCGGCCTTTATCCTCTTTTAATGAAGCATATATCGGATCGTTTTATACCTTATGAACGCTTCTTTGTCGAAAGACGCAGGCGTTTCATGGCGTTTTTAAATGTTTCCGAAGCGGAACAGCTTACCGCCTCGGATTTAAATCCGCAGCAGATTGAAAATATAGACGTTGAAACTATCAAGGCAAATTCGGAAGATGATGATGAAGATGACGAAGAAATCACTGACGATGATCTGCTTGATAACGCGGACGGGGACGGGGAAGAAGAAGAGGAAAAGGAAGACGAAGATCCAGACGATCCCAAGGTAGTTGAGCGGAAAGCCAGGGAAGAAGCGGCAAAAGCGGAGCAAAAAACATTTGATCAGGGAAAAACAGCGCTTAACGTTCTGTTCCCGAAAGCAGGATGGGATAAACTTGAAGAATTCCCGGATCTATATCCTTATTTCGCGAATATTTACAGCATGAGAAACGGCTATGAATTAATCGCTCCGACAGATCCTATTCAACAGGTTTCCGTATTGCTTCATATTCTTGACGATTTATTTATCGGGCTTCGCGGCGTAAACTTCGGCATCGCTACCGGAGCTGACGGAAACCCCATAAAAGTAATTGATGAAATCGGCGATACGCTTAACAGCTGGCGTAGATACATTGAAGACAGTTTTTCAAGAGACTATCTTCCGCGTTTAAATGAATACTGCCGGTTCCTAGAAAATTCCAAAGATACAGGATCGGCTTACGCGAGAAAAAATGTTAACGAACTTCACTGGATTAAAAGGCTATATTTTCTTCCATATTATAAATTTGAATCCATAGGGCCTCCTCCGTTCCCGAAATCGGATATTGTCCCGATTTACAGCGAAGTAAGAAAACTGCGAAAACAGCTTACAGCTGTCGCGGTAGGCATTGAGCAGGGAATACGAAACGGAGGAGCGCAGAAAAACGCGCAATGCAACGGAATCAATAATCCGTGGATGCCTTATAATTTTCAGGTTCCAAATCCAATATCAAAGCGCATGGACATAATGCTTCCTGCGGAGAGAAAAATTAACACAACATTAATTTTCTTCTCGCTGTCGGCTATAACCGTGCTGGATTATATCATAAACAACGAAAATAGCTGGGCTTATTCTTCCCGCCACGGGCCTCTTTTCAGAAGCATTAAAGGCGAAGGGGTAATTCCGCAGTTCGGCGTTGATCAAAAACTTGACGCGGATTTGATTTTCAAGGAATCGCTGAAGAAATCCGGCGCTTAAAGAAAAAATAAAAGGAACATCAAACAGGCAGCATCTGCATTTCCACGCCAAGCGCCTTTGCCGCTTTCTCGGCCTTTTTTACACCGGCGATAATAACAGGGCCCGCCGCCGTTCTTGACCCAAGAGAGGCAAACGCAGCCGCGATATTGTTAGGTGAAACAGAAATCAATTGTTCAAGTTTTCTTTTGCGGTAACTGTTTTCGATGCCGTAAAGAAATCTGTAAAAATCAATAAGCCCGTCTTCGGCGGCGGTGCGCGGACGCGTTTCTTTCGAGTAACAGCCGATGATTGATTTTTCAAGATGATCCTCTGAGCATTTCCCGTATGAGATGTCTTTTAATATTGACGAGATGACACCAAGCGAGCGCAAGGGGTTCGGGTCGCGGTAGGTCGCGAATGACACGCAGTTTTCAAGCGAGTCGCTGTTGATAAAAGCGCCGTACGCGCCGCCTTTCATCCTGATATCTTCCCATAACGCGCCCGTTGAAAGCTGATGCGTCAAAACCATTTCGGAAACCTGCTCGATCGTGTCGAACGGCGCGGCGGTCAGCGCTATCGAAGCGAAACCCACCTGCAGCGATTTTGACGCGAAGACTTCCGGCTTTAACGGATTAATTTCCGGCTGCAATAAAAGACGCGCGGCAGGCGGACCGAATCTTGAAAATCTTTTCGCGGTTTCCTCACCCGCGGTTTCAGGAGAACCTCCTGTGATGTTGACAATAAGCCCCGCGCTTAAAATTTTATCGCGTATATATTGAAGCTTCCCGATAATTTCGCCGGTATCAAGTTTCACAAGACGATGAATAAATTCAATCTGGGAAATTCCGGCCCATTTTTCTTCTATCATTTTTGAGCGCGAATTAAACCGCCCTGCCCTACCCGACGAATAAAGATGCCCCATCGGCGCAAGGCTTGAATCAACCGCGTTTTTCATTTCTAAAACAAGATCGTTTATTCTGCGGCTGTCGTTAAAATCGGCTTCGCTGATCATGCGCAATGCCAGATCAAGCGACGGGGCAAGTTTGTCATCAAGACATTTAAGACGAAATAAAATCCAGTCGCGGCCTGTTAAGTCAAAATTGCCGGACGCGGTTTTTAAATATTGAGGAGCGCCCCTTATCGCCGACCCTGTGTGAAGAAGCGCGATAAAACCGCCTGCTGTCCTTGCCATTAAACTCGACACTTCGCCGTAATCCATCCCGGGAAGGCCGACAGAAATAACAGCCCTTGAAAAAAAGTTCAGCCAGGGGTAGTCATCGGGCGGGAATATATCGACAGGAAATGACATATCAATATATGTGATGCCGTTTGTGTAAAGCTTGTGAAAGAGGGCCGGCACTCCGCGGAGATCTTCTTCGCTACGGCGGATGTTGTCATCTTTTGGAATGAGGTCTTTGCGCGAAAGATGCGGAATCGAAGCAAGCGCCTGTTCGCTGTCCGCCTCGCTTTGAATTTTTTCCAATTTTTTTGATTTTTCGATTATGTTCTTACGCTCGCCGCCGCTTAATTTTTTTTCCAATTCCGAAAGCTGCTTTGAAAGTTTTTCTTCCTGTTTAGGCAGAAAATCCTCTTTCGGCTCAAGAGTGACAAGGGCGCGGTGCGGATTATCTAAGAGATATTTTTGAATCAGCGATTCAAAGTACCGTGCGTTAGCTGCAAGATTTTCTTTCAGCTTGGCAAGAGCGCCGTCAATTAAGAGGCTGTCCCACGGCTTTCCCCCGTGAAGCCATGCCCGCAGCGAACGGCGCATCCACACAAGCGAAAAAGGACCGCCAGAGCGGCGTATTTCCCGCTGCGAAAATTCAAGAGATAAAAGAGCCGCTTCGATTTCCCCGGACGGAATGCCTTCGCTTACAAGCCTTTGCAGCTCTCCCAGTATCAATTCTTCGACTGCCTTGCTCATTTTATTAACATCGCCTGAAACGCTTTTTAGGCCTGCAACGAATAAAGTTTCTCTTGTTTCGCCTTCAAGCCCCGATACAGGGGTTATATCCTCGCCAAGGCCTGATTCAATCAGCGTTCTTATTAAAGGCGATCCGTCATGACCTAAAAGAATTTCTGTTAATGCAGCTAACGCGATGGTTTCGTTTATATCCAAAGCGTCCGAGCAAAGCCATGAAAGAAATATTGTCGATTTCCGTTCGCTCCCGGCGGGGCAAGGTATATGAAAATATTTCGGATCTTTCCAGCGCTCGGTTTTTTTAACAGGCTCGCAGGCCCTGCCGCCTTCCAGCTTGGAAAAAAATTCTTCATTTAAAAAAGCAAGCTGTTTTTCCGCCGGAATATTTCCCGCAAGAAAAATTCTGCAATTGGCCGGAGAATAACGGCTTTTGTGAAATTCCTTTAGGCCTTCCCATGTCAGCCGCGGTATTTCAAGCGGATCGCCGCCTGATTCAAAACTGTAGGGAGTCCCCGGCATCACAGCCTTTACAGACCATAGCCCCGCGTAAGTTTCAAGCGAAGAATACGCGCCTTTCATTTCATTATAGACAACGCCTGTAATTGTAAGCTTATTATCCTGAAACTCCTGCCTGTGCCCTTCCTGCATAAATGTCCATTCAGGCAAGAGCGGCCTGAAAACCGCGTTGCCGTAGACCGACATCAGATTAAAATAATCATGCTCGTTTACAGAGCTCGCCGGATATACGGTTTTATCGGGATATGTCATCGCGTTTAAAAACGTCTGAAGGCTTCCCTGCGCAAGAACAATAAACGCGTCTTTTAGCGGATAACGCTCTGAGCCGCATAAAACCGAATGTTCAAGAATATGCGCCGCGCCCGTATTATCCTGCGGAAAAGTCGCAAATGTAAATGAAAAAAGATTTTCGCTGTCATCGTTTAGAACATGAAAAACTTCCGTGCCGCATTTTTCATGCTTGGCCCAGATTCCCTTAGCTTTTAGTTCATCAAGATCGATAACATCAAGAATTATAAATCCGCTTTCAAGAACCTGCCCTTTTTTTAAGTTTGTTTCAATTTCCGCTTTATTATCCGTGTTTATCATTCAACCATATCCTCGTCAGTGCAAAGTAAAATTTCGCCGTTTTCGCGCGCCAGTCTGAACCATGAAAGAAAATCATTCGCGGCGGAATCACTTTCGCGCTTTGGAACAGCGCCGAGAATTTCCGATTCTTCGCGGATCAATTTTCTTCTTCCGGCAGAAACGCATGAAAGAATTTTTTCGTTAAATTCGGCGCTTCTGCCTTTTATTAAAAGTGCGATGTCATAATCTGTCATTGTTTTTAATTTTTCCTGAACATAGCAGTCAACAGTGTTGATCACATCATCTAAAGTATATAATTTTTCTTTAAGACTATGCCCGATCTCAGGATCATCTTCTTCAATTTGGCTGATAAGCTTGTCGCCAAACGCGTAATCCCCTTGTTTTAAAATCGCGGCAAGAGTCTGCATTCCGTCAATTTTAATATCCTTAGCGCCGCCGCCGATGTTTCGCACTTTTTCTTTTAACGCCGCGGATACCTGCTCAAGCACTTCGGGAATAACTTCCTTTTGATGCGCCATACGCAAAAGAACATCGGCTTTGCGCTCGGACGGAAGTTTACTCAAAATCCCGGCGGATAATTTAGGCTGTATTCTGGAAAGAATCAGCGCTGCTGTCTGCGCGCTTTCTTCTTTAAAAAGCAGGACAAGCTGCTCTGTCGAATACTCATCAAGAAAACTAAAAATATTTTCCTTTGTTTCAGGAACTGCTTTGTTAAGAAGCAGTTCGCCTTTTTCAGGCCCCTTAGCGGCATAAAGAATACGCCGCGCGGTTTCAATGCCGCCCTGAGATAAGCCCATATACCGGTACGGTCCTGAAAACAAAGATTTAAATTCCGCGATGATTTCATCTCTTTCATCAGGCTGAATTTTTTTTATTGAAGCGATTTCTTTGGATATCTCGCTTATCTGCTGCGAATCAAGCTCCGCGAGAATTCCCGCCGCCTGTTCGCTTCCGATTAAAATTAAAAATTTAGCAACGCGCCTGTATTTCGAGTCAGGAGATTTTTTTTCTGTTTCAGGAGCCTGAACGCTTTTTGACTTAAAAGTTTCCTTAAAGAAAATCGGCTTTTCATTTTTAAAATTGCCTACTGGCCTGTTGATTTCTTCCGAGAACTTTGTCGAATGCCGCGGACGCGCCGCAGGAGGCGAAGGTTCAGGCGTTTGATTCATGGTCTTTTTATACATCTCTACGCCATGCCGCAGTATATTCCCCATACTGTAATATTGTATTATAATTAATAATCAATTAATAGATGCTTTGCGGGATTCAAATAGGATAAAAAATGGCAAAAAAAATTGCAACGGTATTATTAATCATCACATTTTTAATTATATACGCCTGTGAAAGCAGAAAAGCCGCGGTTGTCTACAATACTGATATCCTCAATCAAAGAAATGAAATATCCGAAACAGAAGACGAAAATAATGAAGAAGAAATTGAAACGCCGCAAAGCGCGCCGGCAGCCGTTGAAGCGACAAGAGCGGAACTGGTGATGCGCGCTATAAAAAAAGGATACCCCGACAGAATAGCGAAAGTTGAATTCCGCGATGATGACTGGGCGGTCTTTTTGACTAACGCGGGAGCGGATATTGCTTCTTCTGATCCCGCTGGTAAATGGTATTACTACGCGAACGGAAGACTTCTGCCGGAAGAAAAAAAAGAAGAAGCGGCAAATTTCAGGGCGCTTCAATTTTATAATTATACCGCCGAGCTTCCGCCGTGGGTTGAACGAAGTCCCGAAGAAAGAGAGCGAATGGGAAGCTGGGCAGGCAGCAGAAGACAAAACACAACGGCGCGTTCGGCGTTTTTTCTTGACGATCTTTTCGCGGCGGCGACAAGAGCCGAAGTTGAAAGAAATCTTGTGCGGATAACTTTTCTCGGCGCAAATATAAGGGTTCATAAATACATACAGGAAAAAGTAGTTATTATTGAGGCGCAGATAAGATCGGCGGCAAACGCTGACCGCGAAATTCAAACATGGATAACAAGTCTTGGCACAACGGAAAGCTGGAATTGGCGTAACATCGCGGACTCAGAGGCAAAGTCCTATCACGCCTACGGTCTTGCGATTGATCTCCTTCCGCGTAACCTGGGCGGCAAGCAGACATATTGGCTATGGACATCACAGCACAGGGATGACTGGTACAATGTTCCGTATTCTCAAAGATACCACCCTCCTCAGGCGGCGATAACCGCGTTTGAAAATCACGGTTTTATCTGGGGCGGAAAATGGCCGTTATTCGACACTATGCACTTTGAATACCGCCCGGAAGTTTTGGTTTTAAACGGGTTTGATTATCCATAATTTTATATATCAATAGTTTAAAATGTATTAAACTAAATTTCTTTATAAATTTATATCCTCCTGTAGCGGTTAATTTTACACTACAGGTTATTTGCAAATAATATAATAAAAAAAGAAAATATATAAATGGCAAAGAAACATGAAATAAATAAACAGTATGTTCTTAAATTAATCAGTAGTAATACTAAGCGTCTTAGATCATTGCAGAATATCTCACAGTTAAGTCTTGCGTTAAAAACAGGACTTACGCATAACTTTATAAATGATATAGAAAACTGTAAAAAGGGAGTTTCACCTACAACTCTCGCGAAACTTTCTGTCGCCCTGAGCGCGGAACCTTATCAATTTTTTCTTCCTGAAGGCATGCCAAACAATGAAGTCACAATATATGTTAAAGATATTAATGATTCATTCCAGAAAATTGTAAATGAGCTTGCGCAGCAATATCTGACCGCAAAATAACAAATCACACCGCAGAGAGAAAAGATACCAACCAGACTGCGAATAAAATGCGGCAGAATAACACAATCACAGAAATATTTCTATATTGGATTAATTTAAATTATGCTTCTATCGAAATCGCTTCACCTAACAGCGCTTTAAATTCCTTTTCATCCAAGGTTTCTTTTTCAAGCAACGCCGCGGAAATATTATCAAGAATATCTCTGCGGTCTTCAAGGATTTTTTTTGCCCTTGCGAATTCAACGTCTATTATACGGGCGACTTCTTCGTCGATGTACTGCTGCGTGCTTTCAGCGTATTCGCGCTGGAAAGACGGTTCGCGGTGTTCCTGACCTGTCATGCCAACTGCGCGCGTAGTCAGCGCGACGTGTTTAAACCTGTCGCTCATTCCGTAATCTGTGATCATCTTACGCGCGATGTCTGTCGCTTTTGTTAAATCGCTTGCCGCGCCCGTTGAGTATTCGCCTGAGATCATTTCTTCGGCGATGCGCCCGCCAAGCAGGATGTCAATCCGCCCGAGAAGATCCGACTGCGTAACCGTATACCGGTCTTCAACAGGAAGCTGCATCGTATAACCAAGCGCGAAGCCGCGCGGAATAATCGAAATTTTTGTAACAGGATCGGCGTTAGGTGTAAAGGCGGCGACCATTGCGTGACCCGCTTCGTGGTACGCTGTAAGACGCCTTTCCTTATGCTTTAGCACTCGCGTTTTTTTCTGCAGGCCCGCTACGGTTTTTTCAATCGCTTCGTCAAAATCGCGCTGAGTTACCATTTTGCGCCCCGCCCTGACCGCAAGAAGCGCCGCCTCATTAACAATATTGGCTAAATCCGCGCCGGAAAAACCGGATGTGACGCGGGCGACAATTTCCAAATCAACGGCAGGGTCCAGCTTTACAGGTTTTGAATGAATCTTTAAAATCGCTTCCCTGCCTTTTAAATCGGGTCTGTCTACAAGCACCTGACGATCAAACCGGCCGGGACGAAGAAGCGCGGGATCAAGGACATCGGGGCGGTTTGTAGCGGCTAAAATAATAAGTCCGCTTGTGCCGTCGAAGCCGTCCATTTCGACAAGAAGCTGATTGAGCGTCTGCTCGCGCTCGTCATTTCCGCCCGCGATATTGTTTATCCTGCTTTTACCGATAGCGTCAAGCTCATCAATAAAAATGATGCATGGCGCCTTGCTCCTTGCCTGCTTGAACAAGTCGCGCACGCGCGCGGCTCCGACGCCGACAAACATTTCAACAAAGTCCGCGCCGCTCATGCGGAAAAATGAAACACCCGCTTCGCCGGCGACGGCTCTGGCAAGAAGAGTTTTTCCGGTGCCGGGAGGCCCGACCAAAAGCACGCCCTTTGGAATTTTTCCGCCGATTTCCTTATATTTCTCCGGGCTCTTTAAAAAGTCGACAACTTCGACAAGCTCTTCCTTCGCTTCATCGACTCCGGCAACGTCGCTAAATCGCGTAACAATGTCTCCTTCGGCGACAATAACCGCGCGGTTTTGCCCGACAGACAGAACATTGCTTCCCATATTGCCAAGCCGTTTTATCACAAAACGCCAGATTAAAATAAAAAACGCGATTGGCAGAACCCAGCTTAAAATAAAACTTAATACCGCGTTTCCTTCGCGTGAAACCGCGCCGTAAGAAACATTGCTTTGATCCATCAATTTGATAAACTCAGGGTCGTTAATCGCAACTGTCCTGTATGTTCTGTCCTGCGATGAATTATATGCCGGGGTCATCGTTGTTCTTGATGAATTGCCGCCGCCGGGATTTGTAAAACCTGTAAAATAAGAATCTGTTAATTCTACGCGTTTAATTTCGCCTGACGCAATTCGCATTTTAAATTCGGAAAAATCAATCGCGGGATTTAATCGGTTTAAAAAAACAAAATTAACAAGACTCATCCCGACAAGAAGAATGGCAATATAAATAAGAAGATATTTCCAGCCGCCGAATCCCTTGAAATCCGGCATTTTACCGCCGCCAAAAGGAAACATGGGACCTTTATTATCTTTCTTGTCACCTGAATTTTCGCTCATTTTGCAACTATATCATATTAAACGCTTTTTATGCTACTATGCTGCATATGAAAAAATCCGCGGAAAACGCCGCCGGAATTTCCGGTCTGCGGGAAAACAATCCTGCTCCACTTTATTTGATAGACGCGTACGGTCTTATTTACCGTTCATACTTTGCTTTTTTAACGCGCCCTCTGCGCAACAACGCGGGAAAAAATGTTTCGGCGCTTTTTGGATTCGCGCGCGCGGTTATTTCATTGATTGATGACGGCGCTCCTATCGCTGACAGCGAAGGCAGACGGAAAGAAAATCTTGAAAAACCGCTTCGCTTTGCCGCCGTTTTTGATTCAAGAACTCCGACATTCCGTCATAAAATGTACAGCGAATACAAGGCGAACAGGCAGAAAACTCCGGAGGATTTGCACGAGCAGGTTCCGTTAGTTGAAGAATTTTTAACCAGTCTCGGGATTCAATGCTTAAAAGCCGATGGTTTTGAAGCTGATGATATTATCGCGACTCTCTCGCAAAAATGCAAAAAAGAAAAACGCCAGTGTTATATTCTTTCGTCCGATAAAGATCTTTTGCAGCTTGTAGGCGGCGGAACCTATGAGCTGCGCCCCGCAAAAATCAATAAAAGCGAAGGGATGCCTTCAAGCCCCGGTGGGCCAGCGTGGGATCTTGCCGGACCTGATGAAGTAAAAAACGAATGGGGCGTTGAACCAAACAAAATACTTGACTTGCTGTCGCTAATCGGAGACACATCGGATAATGTTCCCGGCGTCAAAGGAATCGGTGAAAAAGGCGCAATTAAACTGATGACGCGTTACGGTTCTCTCGATGAGATTTACAAAAACATCGCCGCAATAGAAGGCTCAACAGGCAAAAAAATTTCCGAAGGAAAAGAAAGCGCGTATTTTTCACAATCGCTTATCAGGCTGCGCTGCGATGTGCAGCTTCCTGTTTCTTCTATAGATAACGATCTGTCAATTGAAAATCTTGACCGCAGCGCGGGAGCAGGCGTGCTAATGCGCGAAGGCATCAGGCAAAGCGCCCGGCACCTAATGAAAGATCTCCCTGCGTCTGAAAAAAAAATTACAAGCGGCATAGAGCATAGCGAAAGTAATAATTCAACACAGGGTATATTGAGCGCCGGACAGGTTGATCAAAACCTGCTTGGCGACAGAGTTTACAAAACAATACTCGATATACAAGAACTAAAATCAATTTTAGAAACCGCGAAAAAACAAAAATTTATCGCGCTTGATTTTGAAACCGATTCGCTTGACGCGTGGCATTCGCGTCCAATCGGCATATCGCTAGCTTTAAAACCAAAAGAAGCTTTTTATGTTCCGGTCGCGCCTCACGGCGTAAACCCAAACGCTGATACGAACGCCGCGCCTTCAGCGTTTCTTGATCCGCAAAAAGTCCGCGTACTTCTTTTGCCACTTTTTGAAGATAACAAAATGACAATCATTGCGCATAACGCGAAATATGATTACAAGGTAAGCCGCGGCTGGGGCATCGAAAGATGGCAGTGTAAAATCTGGGACACAATGACAGCCGCGTGGCTTGCTGACCCTGAGCGCGTGAGTTACTCGCTTGATTCGCTTGCTTCCTACACTTTTGACTGCACAACGATAAAATATTTGGACATCGTTCCAAAGGGTTGCAATTTCGACGCGGTTTCTCTCGATACCGCGACGCGTTATTCCTGCGAAGACGCGGATTTATGCATGAGGCTCAAACATCATCTAGAGCCAATTCTGCAGAAAGCGGAATTTATCGATCTTTTTTATAACATTGAAATGCCTTTACTGCCGATTCTCGCCGAGATGGAAGGCGAAGGAATCATGATCGAGCCAAAGGCGTTAATCGATTACGGCAGGGAGCTGGCTGTCGAGCTTGAAAAAATACAAACTGATACATGGGATATTGTCGGACATGAGTTTAACTTGTCTTCGCCGCAGCAGCTTCAGGAAGTTCTTTATACAGAGCGCAAATTAAAACCCGGTAAAAAAACAAAAACAGGTTACACAACAGACGCCGCCACTCTTGAAGAACTGGCGCGTGAAGACCCGGTTCCGGCGTTAATCCTGCGCCACCGCACTTTGTCAAAATTAAAATCAACGTATGTCGATACGTTAGCTGACATGGCCGACAGCGGCGGCAGGATTCACACCAATTTTGTGCAGACTGGAACCGCAACAGGACGTCTTTCAAGCAGGGAGCCGAACCTTCAGAACATCCCAATCCGCGCGGAAGAAGGAAGGCGTATCCGCGAGGCTTTTATCGCAAAGCCGGGTTATCAATTAATCTCCGCGGACTACAATCAAATTGAATTAGTGGTTCTTGCGCATCTATCGCAGGATGTAAATTTAATTTCCGCGTTTAAAGATAATCCGCGGACTTCGGGCCAAAAAGCCGGAAGTTTTCAGGATGTTCATGCCCGCACGGCTTCGCTGATTTTCGGCATAGACGAAAGTGAGGTGAAACCTGAACAGCGGCGGATGGCAAAAACAATTAATTTCGGCGTAATTTACGGAATGAGCGCGTTCCGTCTCGCGAATGAACTGAACATCACAAGGACAAAAGCTCAGGAATTTATTACAGCGTATTTTGATACGTACTCAGGCGTACGTTCGTTCATCGAAGACACAATTAAAAAAACAGAGCAAAACGGCTATGTATCGACAATCTTAGGGCGCAGGCGTTACATACCTTTGATTAATTCGCATAACAAAACGGAAAAATCCGCGGCGGAGCGCATCGCAGTAAACACTCCGATTCAAGGGTCGGCGGCGGATATCGTTAAAACCGCGATGATCAATCTTGATAAAAGATTAAGTAAAGAAAAAACAAGCATCCGGCTGCTGCTTCAGGTGCATGACGAATTAATCTTAGAGTGCAGAAAAGATGAAGCGCAGGACGCGGCGAAACTTGTAAAAACCGAAATGGAACAGGCTGTCAGTCTAAGCATTCCTCTTCGCGTAAGCGTGGAAACAGGCGGCACATGGGGTTCTTTTCATTAGCGCATAACGCGGCGGCGCGGAAAAAATTATTCGCGCTGTTTAAATTTTAATTCTGCCCCGGAAACTGCGCGATAACGTAAGCTTATCAATATACTCGATGTTGCCGCCGACAGGCATGCCGGATGCAAGGCGCGTTATAAGCAACGGATAATCCTTAAATATTTTTTGCAGATATAAAGCTGTTGTGTCGCCTTCGACAGTCGGGTTTAAAGCGAGAATTAATTCTTTCACCTGTTTGCCGGATTCTGATTCATGCAGTCGGTTTAAAAGTTTATCGATTGAAAGATTCGCGGGGCTTATTCCTTCAAGCGGCGCGATAAGCCCGCCAAGAACATGATAAACGCCTGAAAACTCACGTCCATCTTCTATTATACGCACATCCTGCGCACACTCTACAACGCAGATAACAGAATTATCGCGATCGGGATCGCAGCAGATCCGGCAGGGGTCAGTTTCCGTAAAGCAGCCGCAAATGCCGCAGCGCAGGATTGCCTGATGAAGCCCTGATAATTCCTTTGCAAGGGCGCCGGCTAAAGCGGGGCTCGAATCTAAAATGTGGTATACAATCCTGCCTGCGCTTTTTTTTCCGATTCCCGGAAGTTTTGAAAATAATACAATCAATCTGTCAAGCGCGTTAGCTGTCATGCAGGTCAGCTTAGTCCGAAAGGAAGAGAGCCCATTCCCGGAATATTCATCCCGCCTGTCATCGCGCCGACTTCGGCGGTAATCGCTTCTTTTACTTTTGCCATGCCGTCGGTGAATGCCGCCATTATCAAGTCCTGAAGCATTTCAATGTCTTCCATCGCCACGGGCGTTATGCGCACAGCAAGCACTTCCATTTTTCCGTTAATATCGATTTCTACCATTCCGCCGCCCGCGGCTCCCGTCGCTGTAATACCTGCGAGCTTCTCCTGAAAACCGCTCATCTGTTCCTGAATTTTTTGCGCGTTCTTTAGCACGTCAAACGGATTAATGTTCATATACACTCCAATGAAATAATTTAATAGAGTTGTTCGATAACTTCAGTTATTGAACAACTTCATTGTAAAAATGCATTTTTGTAAGGCTTTAGCCTGAAAAAATGCAGGACTTGTGAGA
>Ga0209755_10002634_pt1 | contig 24221 bp, 13 predicted proteins | sample TergutCo191P1_FD_187301 | JGI IMG/M metagenome (GOLD analysis project Ga0209755, IMG submission 187301) | Cornitermes sp. P1 segment gut microbial communities from Petit-Saut dam, French Guiana - Co191P1 (SPAdes) (version 2) | ecosystem: Host-associated > Arthropoda: Insects > Digestive system... | reverse complement strand
CGTTACAGGGAAAGCTGGTGAGACGGTAACGTTTACTGTTTCAGTCGAAAATAATCCAGGGATATCTGGTTATGGTATGACATTAGTGTATGATCCAGCTAAACTGACATATGTATCCGCACAAGCGGGTGAACTGTTAGTTGATAATTTTTTTGCCCTGCGAGTAGCTGCTGATAAAATCAATATTAACTCGTATAATTCTCGAGGTGCATCTGAGCCTGGACGAGTGTTGTTTACGTTTGTGATGAAAATCAATGAAGGCGTAACAGATAGTGTACTTGGTGAGGAAGCAATTAAGTTAGGTTATGTTAATCAAATAACTGATGTCTTTGTTTTCCTTTTAAGCACTGGGGATACATTTCTATTACCAACAATAACACAACCAATAATCAACATACAGCATGAACCAACCGTCTTGGTAACAGACGTTACAGGGAAAGCTGGTGAGACGGTAACGTTTACTGTTTCAGTCGAAAATAATCCAGGGATATCTGGTTATGGTATGACATTAGTGTATGATCCAGCTAAACTGACATATGTATCCGCACAAGCGGGTGAACTGTTAGTTGATAATTTTTTTGCCCTGCGAGTAGCTGCTGATAAAATCAATATTAACTCGTATAATTCTCGAGGTGCATCTGAGCCTGGACGAGTGTTGTTTACGTTTGTGATGAAAATCAATGAAGGCGTAACAGATAGTGTACTTGGTGAGGAAGCAATTAAGTTAGGTTATGTTAATCAAATAACTGATGTCTTTGTTTTCCTTTTAAGCACTGGGGATACATTTCTATTACCAACAATAACACAACCAATAATCAACATACAGCACGTAGAGTGTGAGCATGATTATGTTGGTGTTGTGACTACTTTTGCTACTTGTGTTAGTGAGGGTGTTATGACTTATACTTGTGGTGTCTGTGGTGATAGTTATACTGAAGCTATACTGATTGATGCTGAGAATCATGTTGGTGGTACTTATGAGGCTGTTATTGCTGAGGCGACTTTTGATGCTGATGGTTTGATGGGTATTTATTGTTCTGATTGCAATGCTTTGCTTGATACGTGTGTTATTCCAAAGTTGGTTGTTTCGTTGTCTGATGATGCTACGCTTTTGACTCTTTTGGTTGACGGTGTTTCTGTTTCTGGTTTTGATCCTTTGATGTTGAGTTACTCTATTGCTGTTCCATATTCGGTTACAAGTGTTGCTATTGTTGCTACTGCTAATGATGTTGGTGCTATGGTGTCTGGTGATGGTGTAAAGGTTGATCTTGTTGTTGGTGCGAATACTTTTGACATTATTGTAACTGCTGAGGATGGTTCAATACAGGTTTATACGCTTACTGTGACTCGTGATATCGAATCTGGACCTGTGGTGACTGTTGTTAGTGCTACACCTACTGCTTCTGTTAAACAACTTAGTGGTAACCAAAACGATCTAACGATTACTGTTACAGAGCTGCTTTCTGATGGTACAACAAATGTTATTTCGCAGATTTTCCGTATTAACAATAATGCAGTAGACACCTACACAGTTGGTCCATATAGAGTCTATGTGGATACTAAAGGTAATACCCAGATACGTGCTTGCTATATTGTGAATGTCGAAGATATTGATGAACCCGTCAACGAACCCGTTAATGTGGTTTTGTCTATTCAATTGGATGCTAGCGGTTTTTATCTTGTAAAACAGAGTCTCACAGTTGAGGCTAACTTGTCTGAAAGATACGGTTATACTGATGCATACAATGGTACAAAAGTTACAACACTTGATGCTTTGGTGGCAGCGCATATTCTGATGTTTGGCGATGAAAATCTTGCATACTATCTTGATGTTGATAGCTATGGAACAGTGTGGATGATTGCAGGCAAAAACGCTGAATACAGTTATTTCTTTGTTAATGGAGCTCTACCTGACAGTTATACAGTTGTGGATGTAGTTCTAACGTCAGGTGATGACTTGATGTTCTATTTTCTTCAAGATACTTATTATTGGTCAGATGCTATGGCATGGTTTGTAGATTATACCAATGATAATGTCTCGGTTAACTCTATTACTGTTGAGCAGGGTGAGATATTTGATGTGACGCTTGTCGGATATATGGCATTATGGGCATTTTATGGTGATGTTGCGGACTATACTGAACCTATTGAGGGTGCGCAGGTTGTGGTGCTTGACTTTGATGATTCTGCTGGTTTCTGTTCGGCGTGGTTTGGTGAAGAGCTTGGGTTGACTGATGCCTCTGGTCAATTATCTATAACTTTCAACACTCCAGGTACGTACATTCTGTCTGCTTACGACAATTCTGGTTATGATATGCCGTTTGTAGCGCCTTGGCTTGTTGTTACTGTTACGGAAAAGACTGTTTTGCCTGTGGATCCAGTAGTTGTGAGAACTGTCGAAGAACTATACGATGCATTGAATAATCCTGATGTAACTGACATTATAATTCCATCTGATGGTATCATAGAGCTTACTGACTCTGTTACAATTAACTCTGGTGTTACATTAACAATTCAAGGTATGCTTAATCTCGGTGAAATGGGTATGATCAGTAATGTAGGTACAATTTGCAATGTTGGCGGTATAATTAACAATTATGCTGGCGGTATAATATACAACAGTGCTGATGGTGTAATTAGTATTTCTGATGCTGGCACGATTAACAATTACCAAGCTACAATTAACAATGACGGCGTAATTAATAATGATGATGGCATAATTAACAATAATGATGCTGCAATTAACAACGCGGGTGGTGGTATAATTACTAATGGTGATATGGGACTTGTTAATAATTATGGTGGAGGTGTAATTAATAATTATGATTCTAGTGTAATTATTAGTTCTGGTGTGGTTAATAATTATCAGGCTACAATTAATAACAGTGAATTTGCTACTTTCTCCAATGATGGCGGTTTAGTTAACAATAATGCTGCTGAAATCATTAACAATGGTGGTGTCATTAATAATAGTGGTATAGTTAATAATTACGGCGCTGGGTTAGTTAATAATTGTGCTGGCGGTGTAATTAATAATTTTGGTGCTGCTAGTGTGATTAATAACTATCAAGCTGTGATTAACAATAATGAAGCTACAATTAACAATGACGATGGCGCAATGTTCAACAATAATGAGGCAACAATTCTCAACAATGCAGGTACAATTATTAATGATGGCGCAGGCATGGTTAACAATTACGGTGCAGGTGAAATTCTTAATCGCAATGGTGGTATAATTGATAACTGTCGAGCTATAATTAATAATGGTGCTGTTATTGATAATCGTGGCGGTGGTGTACTTAACAATGATGCTGACGGCGCAGTATACACTAATGAATTGGGCGTAATTTACAATGATGACGAGGGGCAATGATGGAGACGCATGCAATAACTAATATCGGTGCTATTAATCTTAAGTATGTTTACTACTGTGAGTTCACCACTCAAATTTTTTCTTTTTTTAAATAATAGGTGGCAATTTCTGCTTGATTTTTGATTACCTGGAAAAATTTTTTGGAAGTAGTTATGATATGCAAGATAACTCTATAAAAAAAACTATGTATTTTAAGTGAAAAAGTTATGACGCTATATACATATATTTTTCTGTTATTACAAATATTTTTATTTGCTATTAGCAGTTACTGGTTTATCATCAGTTTTTTTGGGTTAAGTAAAAAAATAACACGACCTTCTGTAAGAGAACCCCAAAAAAGGTTTCTCATTTTAGTTCCTGCACACAATGAAGAAAAAGTCATAGGCAATTTAGTAGAAAATTTACTAAAACTAGACTACCCTAAGCAATTGTATAAAATATATGTAATCGCAGACAACTGTACAGATAAAACAGCCAAGATAGCAAAAGACTTGGGTGCAAACGTTATTGAACATACTAGTTTGCCTGGAGAAAAAAAGGGCAAGCCTTACGCGATAAAATATTTCCTTGACAATATAGGTGACCAACTCACATGTGACTTTGATGCAATTGCCTTTTTCGACGCAGACAACCTTGTTACATTAAATTATTTAAGTGAAATGAACAATCATTTGCTAAATGGTGAAAAGTTAGTTCAATGTTATCTAGACACAAAAAACCCTAATGACAATTTTATTACACTTGGCTATGCCACGTCATATTTTTATATGAATCGCTCATGGCAGCTTGCAAAATACAGATTAGGGCTTGGGAATGCAATTGGCGGCACAGGTTTTTGTGTTGATACACAAGTTATAAAAGATGTTGGCTGGACAGCTAATTCTTTAACTGAAGATTTAGAGTTCACTATGCAGTGTTTGTTAAAGGGTGTTTGTGCTACTTGGTGTCATTATGCACGTGTTTATGATGAGAAACCTGAGGGATTTAGGGCTTCGTGTGTGCAGAGACTACGTTGGGCTCGGGGTCATTGGGATGTTTATTTTAGGTATTTTTGGCGACTAATTATACAGGCCGTTACAAAAGCAGATGTTTGTGCACTTGATGGTGCAATATATCTGTTTAATCCATTGAAAATTTTGCTCGATGCCGCATTATGGATTATATGGGCTACTAGCGTGTTTGTCTTTCACCAGTATGCCTTTTTTTATATTGTTCCTCAGTGGCTTTGGTTTTCTTTACTTGTTTTTTCAGGTATCTATATATGTGTGGTATGTCATATAGACACTGATCAGAGATTTAGTAAAATAAAAGCTCTTCTAAGTGTACTATTTCTAAACATTACCTATATACCACTTTTCCTCTATGGCTTACTTACATGTAAAAATAAAGCATGGATCCGCACTGAACATGTAAAAAGCATTTCAATTACCGCCTGCAATATCACACATGTAACATTAACAACCACAGAAACAAAAGTGATACAAATTGATGACTCCCATAACTAGTATTTATGATTTTATCTTGTGTATAATGCGAGGGTAAAACTGTGAAAATAAATGCGACTAGTAAGAGTGTTAAAATTTTGAGTGTTTTTGGTACACGTCCTGAGGCCGTTAAAATGTTGCCATTAGTTAAATGCATTGCTATGACAGATGGGCTTGAGGGGAAGGTTTGTGTAACTGCTCAGCATCGTGAAATGTTGGATCAGGTTATGAATGTTTTTAATGTTTCTGCCGATTATGACCTTAATCTGATGCGCCCAAATCAAACATTGACTTCCCTTACAGCTGATGTAATTACTGATCTTAGCAAAATTTTTGCTACCGATAGGCCTGATTTGGTGCTGGTGCATGGTGATACAACTACTAGTTTTGCTGCTGCGTTAGCTGCGTTTTATCAACAAATTCCTGTAGGACATGTGGAAGCAGGTTTGCGTACATATAACAAGTATTCACCTTTTCCTGAGGAAATCAATCGTTGCCTGACCGCTAGATTGGCCACGCTACATTTTGCTCCTACTGCACTTAATGTGCATAATCTTTTAAAAGAAAATATTATAAATCATGTTTATCAAACAGGTAATACTATTATTGATGCCTTAGCTACAACTGTTCACAAGGAGTACGTCTTTAAAAATAATCAGTTACAACAGATTGATTTTGTATCGAAGCGTACTATTTTGGTTACGGCGCATCGTCGGGAGAATTGGGGTTATTTGCGTCAGATTTTTTCTGCTATTTTAGAGGTTGTTGAAAAGTTTTCTGATGTCCAGGTGGTTTTTCCGGTGCATAAGAATCCGTCTGTTTTTAATGTGGCTCATGAGATGTTGGGTGGGTGTTCACGGGTGTATTTAGTTGATCCGGTTGATGTTGAGGATATGCATAATCTTTTGAGTCGGGTTTTTTTTGTGCTTACTGATTCAGGTGGGTTGCAGGAGGAGGCGCCTTTTTTTGGTAAGCCTGTGTTGGTGCTTCGTTCTGTAACTGAGCGTCCTGAGGGGGTAGAGGCGGGTGTTGTTTGCGTTGTGGGGGTAGAAACATCCCGAATAGTTGAGGCTACCCGTTTGTTGCTTACTGATGAATTAGTGTATTTGCAGATGTCTAAAGTTCCTAATTTATATGGTGATGGTCGTGCCAGTCAGCGTATTTGTCAAGCAATAACTGAATATTTTAGGGACAGTTAAACTATGATTTGGGAAAATGTGTGGGCACAAGGATTTTAAATTGGTGTATTAGGCAATAACGTCTTATTTTTCTTAAATTTATTTGCTAAAGCTATAATTTCGCAAATTATTATTTAACCGTTCCTTAATCAGTAAGAGTGCTCTATTATTTTTGGGTGTTTAGCGTTTTTGTTTTTTATCCACATTTTTGTTAAACCTATGGTTAACTTAAGTTAAGCTAGATTTATATAACTTGGTTGGTTGCATTACTTATATATGAGGAATGTGTGCATGAACTTGACCAAATGTCTGTTTAAAAGTGAAAGACAACTTTTTCAAAAAAGTTTAAGTTATAAAATAATTTCTGTTATGTTAGTAACGGCCATGGTGCTGGGGCTATTGCCTATGGGATTACTGCCAACGGCGTTGGCAAATGATACGGAATCAGTTGGTGAACCCATTACTGTTTCATTCCGACTCATAGGTTCAACACTTTCAAATGCTGACATTTACTTTTACAATGATGCTCCTGAAGATTTCCCTAACTTTAAAGGTTCAACGTATCAAACTTGGATTGCTACAAAAACATATGTAATGACCATGGGTGATTCAGTGTATGACTTGTTTGTGCGAGCTCTTGACGATGCTGGATTAACATCTGTGGGACAAGAAAAAAATTATGTAAGTGCTATTTATGCGCCTGACTGCTATGGAGGCTACCGATTAGCTGAGTTCACTAACGGATTACTTTCAGGTTGGATGTACACAGTTAATGATGTACATGTAGGCTATGGCTTGGTGGAACAACCCATAGCTGACGGTGATGTGGTAATATGGCATTACATAAACGATTACCTATATGAGGTGCCTGACTGGTTCTATGGTACAGCAGGCGATGCTAGAACATGGAACAAATGGTTAGATGCACCTGATATTGACCCCCCAACAACAGGAACCCCAGTGTTATCTAACGATGCAACACTTTTAGCTCTTAAAATTGACGGCGTTTCTATTTACGGATTTTCTCATAGCATTACAAATTACGCTGTCACAGTTGGATATGAAACCACCAACATAATTGTTGCCGGCGTAACAACTAATACACATGCAAAAGCAATAGTTACTGGTCCAAATGACCTCTCTGTTGGTGAGAACACATTTACTGTTACCGTAACCGCAGAAGATGACACAACAACAAAAACTTATACCATTGCTATAACCCGCGAGGTCGCTCCACTAACTGTTACTGTTGATAAAACTGCGTTAAACATTGTCTTAGCAGATGCACAGATCAGACTTGACTCTGCACAGGCTGGCTCAAACCCTGGAGAGTATCCACAGACAGCTATAAATGCGCTATCAAACGCTATTTCAACAGCACAAAACACAGCAAACAATGCCGGTGCCTCACAAATTCAAGTTGACAACGCCGTCATAACACTAAATAACGCAATAACTACATTTGAAGCAGCAAAGATAACCAAACAACCAACAGAGCCGCCCTCAGATGTAATGTATCAAGAAGCACTAGACAGCGTGTTGGCATATATCCGCTCACAGGTGCAAAACCCCCAGATTGACCCCGTCGGCGGAGAATGGGCAGTGTTAGCCCTAAACCGTGGCGGCACAAAAGACGCCCCATGGAACAGCGCCTATTTAGACACATTAGAGGCGTTTCTTAGAGACCCCGATAATGTTTACTCATACAACCCTGATACCGGCGTAGTCAAAATACACAACATAAAAATCACAGAGAACGAGCGTGTTATTCTCGCCTTAACCTCTATAGGTGTAGACGCCTCTAACTTTAGAGGATTTGACCTTGTCTCTGCATTACTTGAAAAGAACTCCGATGGCAATTATAAACTAGCAGCGCAGGGTATTAACGGAGCGATTTTTGCGTTAATTGCCCTTGACAGCGGCAATTATCTTCCAGGCACAGATGGACAAGCTTTACGACAATGGTGTATAAACTATTTGCTTAACTGCCAAACAACAAGCGGCGGCTGGAATTTATATGGCATATCTGCCTTTGATGCAAACTCTGACATAACTGGCATGACACTGCAGTCACTGGTGCCATACTACAAGACCGATGCACAGATACAGGTTGCTGTGGAAAGAGGTGTACAGGCCCTTAAAGGCATGCAAGAGGCAGACGGCAGCTTTTCCTATGGCAGTGAAGGGAAAACTAGCGAAAGTGCAGTACAGGTATTGGTAGCATTAACATCATTGGACTATGACGGCACAAATGACGGTAGTTTTCTTAGAAGCGTTATAGAAAACCTGTTAACATACCGCGTTTCTACAATAGGCGGCTTTAGACATACAATGGCTGGATCTGCAGATGAGATGGCCAGCGAACAGGCAGCTTATGCACTGGTAGCCTATGATAGATATCTAAATAATAAAAACTCGCTATATGATATGAGCGATATCGAGCTGAAAGTAGACGACAACAAAAACACTGAAGCCCTTCCCGATGTGTTAGTCAAAGACCTTGACGGTAACTCAGGTATTTTTGTTACTGCAAAATCCGGTGTGTTGCCTAGCGGCTCAGAGCTTGATGTAATTCAAAGAACTTCCGGCGAAAAATACGAGAAAGCAAAGATAGCTTTGAAAGATGCAAATATTGACTTTCTACTATTTGATATAACTGCGTTGAAAAACAATGAAGTAATTCGCCCTGCTGATGATAAAAACATCACTGTTTCCATACCTGTTCCTAAAGGCTATACTGCAGCGAAATGTAGTGTGTATTACATTGACGAAAACGGTAAAGCTATTGACATGAAGGCAGAACTGATAAACGGGTACCTAGTATTTGATACCAACCATTTTAGCTTGTATGCAGTAGCACAAACAAACACTTCAACCGAAAACACAAATAATAATTCTGGTTCTGGTTCTGGTTCTGGTTCTGGTTCTGGTTCTGGTTCTGGTTCTGGTTCTGGTTCTGGTTCTGGTTCTGGTTCTGGTTCTGGTTCTGGTTCTGGTTCTGGTTCTGGTTCTGGTTTGTTGGTGGACGATGTTGCTGAAGAGCAAAATGCGTTGCCTGTCAATACAGCCCATGAAGGTGATAACGGTATTGGTCAGTATTTATGGTGGTGTGTAGGTGGCATTTCTCTGCTGGTTGTAGTGATAGGTGTACTGTTATTTTCAAAATACAGGAAAACAAAGAATGAATAAACATGGATGGATGAACATATGGAATCAAAGAATTTTTGGAAAACAAAAACGGCAAAAATATGTTTTGCCGTTGTGTGTATTGTAGTAGTATTATCGGCTGCATTTATATTTCAGCCAGGACAGAAAAAAGCTGTTGAGTATAACGCAGATGGTTCTCTGAAAACAGGTGGTAGCACTACATCAGGGAGCCATCTACCTGATGAATCTTTGAACACATTAGATGATAATAGTTCAACCTCTACACAAGATAACTCTGGTAAATCGTCTTCGTCTTCGTCTTCAAGTTCGTCTTCGTCTTCGAGTTCGCAATCTTCCTCGTCTTCAACCTCTGGTAAGGATAAATACTTAACCGATCCTGTGCCTGATGGGAAACCCAAACCTGTGGAGCCGGAGGATGTGATTGTTGATGATTCTAAAAAACATACTGTCACTTTGTCTATTCGTTGTGATACAATTCTAGATAACATGAATATGTTTAATAAAGACAAGCTTGGGGTTCTGCCCGAGGACGGTGTAATTTTAGCTACTATGACTGTTACTTTTAGTGAGGGCGAAAACGTTTTTGATGTGTTGAAGCGAGTGACAAAAGAAGAACAGATACATATGGCGCATAGATGGACGCCGATATATAACTCTGCTTACGTAGCGGGTATACATAATCTTTACGAATTTGATTGTGGGAATCTTTCCGGTTGGATGTACAAGGTCAATGATTGGTTCCCCAACTATGGAAGTAGCCGATATGTGCTAAAACAGGGTGATGTTATTGAATGGGTGTATACTTGTGATTTAGGTAGGGATGTGGGTGGTGCTTATGCTGTAGGCGGACAAACAAGTGGATAGAGACGTTTTTTCAGGCTATCATCCTATTGTTTCTATGCTTTTTTTCGTGTTAGTATTTGGATTTGCCATGTTTTTGAATCATCCGGTTTGCCTTGGCATATCTCTAATTTGTGCATTGGTTTATTCAATTTATTTAAGAGGTAAAAAAGCGGTGCGTTTCAATCTTGTTTTTATGTTGCCTTTGTTGCTTATGACGATGCTTATTAATCCGTTGTTTTCTCATCAGGGTGTTACTATATTGGCTTATCTTCCTGATGGTAACCCGTTGACATTGGAGTCTATTGTTTATGGTGTGTTCGCAGCGTTTCTGTTGATAACAGTGATTGGTTGGTTTTTTTGTTTTAACGCGGTTATGACTAGTGACAAGTTTGTGTATTTGTTTGGGCGGATCATCCCGGCGTTGTCTTTGGTTTTGTCTATGTCTTTGCGGTTTGTGCCGCGTTTTGTAGCGCAGATTAAAGTTACATCTAATGCGCAAAAATGTGTGGGACGAGATGTTTCTAACGGTGGAATCATTAAGCGTGCTAAGCATGGTATTAAAATTTTGTCTGTTATGGTGACTTGGGCGTTGGAGAATGCTATTGAGACCGCTGATAGCATGAAAAGTCGGGGTTATGGTTTGTCTGGGCGTACGGCTTTTTCTATTTATCGTTTTGATAAGCGAGACAAAAAAGCATTGTTGTTTTTGTTGATATGTGGCAGCATAGTTTTTGTTGGGGTGATGTTGGGGAAACTAAAGTTTGTGTATATGCCTATCATGTTTGGTGCAGAGTTTGATGTTTGGCAGGCAGGCCTGTTCATTTTATACTTTACCCTGTGTGCTATGCCCATTATTATGAATGTAAAAGGAGATTTGGAATGGAGAGCAATAAACAAAACGCAAATACCTGTGTCGTCATTAAAAATTTAACGTTTACCTATCCTGAGCGTGACAATCCGGCGCTGTCTGAAATTAACCTATTTGTAAGGGCGGGTGAATTTGTTGTATTGTGTGGGCCTTCGGGGTGTGGTAAGACTACTTTGCTTAGACAGCTTAAGCCAGTTCTTGTGCCGCATGGCGCAAAATCTGGTGAGGTTTTGTTTGAAGATACCTTATTGTCGGATTTGTCTGAACGGGACGCGGCAGCTAAAATTGGGTTTGTTATGCAAAGCCCCGATAACCAAGTCGTTACTGATAAGGTGTGGCATGAACTCGCTTTTGGGTTGGAGTCGTTGGGGTTTGATACACCGACTATTCGGTTGCGCGTTGCAGAAATGGCATCATTTTTTGGGATTCAAACATGGTTTTATAAAAATGTTACAGAGTTGTCAGGTGGGCAGAAGCAGCTTTTGGCTTTAGCCTCTGTTATGGCGTTGCAGCCGTCTTTGCTTATACTTGATGAGCCTACTAGTCAGCTTGACCCTATAGCAGCAGCAGATTTTCTTGCCACCGTAGGGAAAATTAATCGTGAACTTGGTGTAACAGTCATTTTAACTGAACACCGCCTAGAGGAAGCGTTTCCGCTGGCTAGTCATGTTGTTGTCTTGGATAAAGGAAAAATTGTCAGCAAAGGAAACCCTGCTGTGGTAGGTGAGGCTTTACGCTCATGGGGACATGGGATGTTTCATGCTATGCCTGTTCCTATGCGGGTGTGGGCAGGCGTAGAGAATGTTTTGCCTTGTCCTATAACTGTTAGAGACGGGCGCGAATGGCTTTCACAGATGGAAATAAAACAACCCCTGCCAGCGGTGCCCCCTCTTCCTCCAAGAGAGCGCCCTGTAATTGAACTTGATGAGGTGTGGTTCAAATATGATAAAGACGCGCCAGATGTAATTAAGGGTTTATCCTTCAAAGCATACTCCGGTGTGTTGACCGCAGTTTTAGGAGGTAACGGCACGGGAAAAACAACCACCCTGTCTTTGATTGCTGGACTCAATAAGCCTTACCGCGGCAAAGTGAGAATACAGGGTGTGGAGCTTGACAAATTTCCCGCTGGTAAACTGTTTGATAAGTTGCTAGGTGCTTTGCCGCAGAATCCACAGAGTCTGTTTGTGGCAAAAACTGTCCGTGAAGATTTACTGGAGATACTCTCCGAGAGCAAACTCTCTAAAGCTGAGAAACAGGAAAAGATGCGTAATATGGTGTTGCTTTGTCGTTTGGAGGGTTTGTTGGATTTTCATCCTTATGATCTTTCGGGTGGGGAACAGCAGCGCGTGGCATTGGCAAAAGTGTTACTTTTAGAGCCACGTATTTTACTTTTAGATGAGCCTACGAAAGGGTTGGATGCTGAATTTAAAACGGTGTTTGCCTCTATTCTTCGCAAATTGACTATTGCTGGTGTGGCAGTTGTGATGGTGAGCCATGATGTTGAGTTTTGTGCTGAACACGCTGATCGTTGTGCACTGTTTTTTGATGGTAACATTGTCACTGAGAATTCGCCTCGTGCGTTTTTTTCTGGGAACAGTTTTTACACCTCCGCTGCTAATCGTATGGCGCGTCATGTACTGCCTGAAGCGGTTACGGCAAACGATGTTATATCAACGCTTGGTGGTACACCCCCGCTGCCACCTGAGTTACCCGACAACGGTGGATATTATAACATAGACTATAACAAAGAAGACGAGAAACCTGATATTACTAAGTCAAAACCTGCTGCAAAAAAGCTAACTCTGCCAAGAATTGGTGCAATTTGCACAGCTGGGGTCGCATTTATCCTGACGGTTCTGTTTGCTGCTTTGCATTGGGATGGTTTTACTGCGTTTATTTCTGGGGGTAACGAGGCGGTTGTAGTGGCAAGCGACCCCGCTGCGGCATGGTTATATGTGGGGTTGATGCTGGCCTTTGGATTTGAAGTACTTGTCATAGTTACCGCTTTATCTTGGAGACGGGGACAAAAAGAATGGACTGTGCAGGTTGAGCCTTCCTCTCGTAAGTTGAGTAGACGTACTATTGCCGCTGCCGTTATGATACTTTTGGCTATTCCGTTAACTTTGTACGTTGGTATATTTTACTTGGGCGATCGTAATTATTATTTCATATCTATGTTGATCATTTTGGAGACTATGCTCCCGTTTATGTTGGTGTTTGAGCGTCGCAAGCCTCAGGCTCGGGAACTGGCTGTTATTGCCGTTTTATGTGCTATTGGTGTGGCTGGGCGCACAGCCTTTTTCATGTTGCCCCAATTCAAACCTGTGGTAGCTATTGTGATTATTGCTGGGGTGGCGTTTGGTGGTGAGGCTGGTTTTTTGGTGGGTGCTATGACGGGGTTTGTTAGTAACATGTTTTTTGGACAAGGGCCGTGGACGCCTTGGCAAATGTTTGCCTTTGGTATCATTGGTTTTTTGGCTGGTGTGCTGTTTAAAAAAGGGTTGTTATTGCGAAGCAAACTTTCGCTATGCGTATTTGGAGGCCTTACAACGTTTCTTATTTATGGTGGTTTGATGAATCCTGCTATGGTGTTAATGCTGCAAAGTGATCCGACTAGGGCTATGTTTTTGGCGGCGTATTTGCAGGGTATTCCTTTTGATTTGGTTCATGCTTTTGCTACGGTGGTGTTTCTCTATGTGGCGGCTAGACCTATGTTGGAAAAGTTGGATAGGATTAAGGTGAAATACGGCTTGATATCATAAACGTAACCGGGTAATTATGAAAACAATCCTTCTGGTAAGAGCAACGATGAGAGTTCAGTTATAGCATGGAGGTGTGAATGGTTGATTGTGTTACTTTTAATTGGTTTGTTGTTGTGTGTTTTGTTTTCGTGAGTTTTACATGTTTTTGTACTATAAAGTCCTCTTGATGTTATTCTTTGAGATTTTTTCATACATTGAAACTTTTTACCATCTGATCGCCCATTATTTTTAGTATATTGTACTATAAATTGGAGGTGTGTGCAGTGAGGTTTTAACCAAAATAAGACGATTTTAACCAAACAGACACGTATAACGAAATTCTCATACAGACAACGAATTATTAGTACAATACACTGTAAAACTCACGAGATAATGAGGGCGGGGTCGAGGCAAGAGAGGGATCAGGTAAGTAAACATGAACATGTGATGCCCTCTCTTGCGGGTTTTAATGTTTTATTTTGGCTATTAAATATTTGTGTTGTTTGTTTTTGTTCTTTAATTGTTTGCTAGTTTTTTGGTGGTTTTGATGGTGTTGTGTTATGGTGTTGTAACGTAAATCCCCAAAAAATTATATGCGTATCAGCTTTTAAGCTTTCAATACAAAAATTAGAACTATTTGCACAATAACATAAAAATACACCCCACCACAGAACACACCAAACACACCAACAAGCACATAAATCATAACACATTTTATATGCTTAAAAGAGGCTACACATGTACATAAGTGAGACCGTAAACCAAAAATACTGCTACATCTGCCAAACCACTTGGGACAAAACAAACAAAAAATACAAACGACCCAGCAAATGCATAGGACAACTACACAACAACACCCTAATCCCAAACAAATACCTCACACAACTCCTCACAAAACAAACAACCAACCCAACAACACTAACAAACAACGAAAACCTCATCATAAAAACAATCACCAACAAATACGGAACAAACATAAAAACCAAACCAACAAAAACAACACCACAAACACTCACACAACAAACCATACAAACCGCCCAAACCCAATTCATCGGCCCAAACATAGTATTTGGCGCAATCACAAAACGCTACCACATAGACCAACTATTAGAAAACGCATTCAACCCAACCACCGCAAAAGACATCCTCTCACTATCATGGTACCTCGCCAGCGAAGGAAACGCCCTAAACGACTCAGACAGCTACCTTGATTACTACACAAACCCCCGAGGCTCATCCCTAAGCAGCCAAGACATCACAAGACTTCTAGACACCATAACCTACGACGGTATAATGACCTTCTACAAACAATGGCTAAAAGAAATCATCAAAACTACCAAAAAACCAGACAAAATCCTCTACAACCTCACCTCCATCTCATACAACGGCGAAAACATAGACAGCGCCCAACCTGGCTACAACCACGACCATGCAAACCTCCCCCAAGTAAACTATGCCCTACTCTGCCTACGCTCAACAGCCATGCCACTATTTGCCTGGCCTCTAAACGGAAACATTACCGACATAAACACCCTTAAAACCACACTACAATTCTTCCAAAAACTCAAGTTCAATCCCGACTGCCTTATGATGGATCGAGGTTTTTGCAGTATATCAAATATTAATGCAATGTTTGAAAACGGCTACACTTTTTTGCAGGCCATACGAGTTAACGCAAATTGGATCTATAATGTTATTGATGCTACAGAGAGTTTGTGGTTTAACCCCGATGCTAAAATAATTGTTGGTGAGCGAACTTTTTATGCTAGTACTGTTGACTGTTGGTGGGTGCGTACTAAAAAGATTTCAGGTAAGTATGTTGGTAAAGAAGAAGTTTTAGTTCATGTTTGTAGTGGGTTGGCTAGTAGGGATCGTTATGTTAATGTTGATGTGGGTGTTGAGGTTTTGGAGCAGTATTTGTGTAGGGTGTTTGTGTTGTTTTGTCAGGATTTGGTTGGGCGTTTTCATGATAGGTTTATGGGTAGGTTAAAAGTGGAGCATGATAGGCTTGTGGGTGATGAGGATGCGGTTGTTTTAGTGGAGTATGAAAAGTATTTGCGGGTGTATCGTAAAAAGTATGCTAGTCATCGTACGGTTGAGTATGTTGCTGAGTTGATTGCTCAGCATAGGAACAAGTATGCTGGGTATGTTTGTTTTTTGTCTAATGATTTGACTATTTTGTCTGCGGAGGATGCTTTGGGGGAGTATTCGACGCGGGATTATATTGAGAAGGATTTTGATGAGATGAAAAATGAGGTTGATATGGCGCGGATTTGGGTGCATTCTGATGGTCGGATGCGTTCGCGGTTGTTTATTTCGTTTATTGCGGAGATTTATATGCGTGAGATTCGAGTTTGTTTGCGTAATTCGGAGTCTTGTTTAAAGTTGACTCGTAAACAGATTTTTTCTCATATTAAGACGATTTATAAAGTGACGTTTAAAGGTGAATATTGTGGTGAGGTTTATCCTGAGTTATCTAGGCAGCAGCGTGAGATTCTTGAAGCTTTAAACGTAAAAGTGCAAGGTTGATACGCATATAATTTTTCGGGAATTTACGGTTGTAATGTTGGGGTTTGGTGTTGTAATGTTGGGGTTTGGTGTTGTAATGTTGGGGTTTGGTGTGTTTTAAGTGGATATGTAAACTATTGTGTTTGTTATGTTATCTGCAAGTTGTTCAACTTGTAGTTGAGTTAAGTTAAGTTAAGTTTAAATATTTTGATTGGTTAGCTTACCCTATAAAGGTAAGTAAACATGAACAAAAAAAATCAAAATATAAAAATACTTTATAACGCGCCGCGCTGTAAAGCTAAAAGGAGTGCAGTACCATGAATTTACTGCACACCTACCCAAACATAAAAACAAAACCTGCTACAAACCGCTTAGCACTACGCACAATCTCAGTAGCACTAACAATAGCACTGCTGATGAGCATGTTCACCGTGGTTATGGCCGGGGTAGCATCCGCAGCATGGCCTGAATTTCAAGGTAACCCAAACCGTACAGGACAAATCACTAACGGCGTACCACCAACCACAACACCTACTGTAACCATAGCTAACCTAGGTCTATCCTTATATGGCATTAATGTAGAACCCGTACTTGAAACAGTCAACGGTATCACTTACGCCTATGTACTGTACCCTAGTGGAGCATTGAGTGGTGCCAGCATCGCAAAAATAGATGTCTCCAATCCGACACCAGCACTAATTTGGACTACTTCACTATCCGCGAGGGGAGTATCGCAATTATCCACGCCATATCTTGATAACGATTACATTTATGTCGGTATATCTCTTAGTGCTACCACAAGTGAATTAGCGTCCGTTAATAAAATCACCGGTGTGAGCACCACTTTAGTCTCAGGTATTGCTGGTCAGATTAATACGCCCATCACGAAATATGGCAATTACCTATACTTTGGCACATATAATGGCAATAATGAGTACTTCCAATACAATCTGTCAACAAACACATATACCAAATTCATCGGATATAGTGACTTTTACTGGGCGGGTGCTTACTCTAATGGCACACATGTTTTCTTCGGTGGCGACGGTGGGTACTTGTATTGTCTTCCTGTAGCAAGTTTCGGCGGATCTGCTTCATCAAGTAACACTGTAACTTTGCCTGCTGGTGCGGGTGATGTGCGATCTAGTATTTCACGTGACGGCAATTACTTGTATTTCACAAGCAAAGGCGGTTATCTGTGGCGTATTCTAGTATCTAATATAGCAAGCGTTTCATCCGTACGAGTACCTAATGCTACAACACCACTTATCTCAACATCTACTCCTGCCATATCTCAGGCTGAACACATCTATGTGGGATACTATAGTTCCCTCGGTGGTGGTGGTAACGGCGGCGTTGTGACGGTTCCGATTAACAACTTTACGCAGGCAGCGGTGAAAACCATTTATTCAGGCGATGCAGTGCAAGCCTCACCAATCGTGTACACAGTTGGATCGACGGATTACATATATTTCACGACAAATGTTGCTACCGGAAAGGGATATTGCTACACTTATACTGCAGGTGCAACAACTGGTGGATTAGCGTGGTCAGCTGGGGGCTCAAATTATGCGTTGCAGGGTTTTGCTTCGGATAACGGCTACTTGGTGTACGGTGATAACTCGGGAAAATTGTATATAATGAAATAGTGACATGGAGAAGATGACTATGAAAAATAAACTCTTCAAATTTTTACCTCTTTTTTTTGTTATGGCTTTATTCATGACTTTATTGCCTGTGTCTGTGTTTGCAATAGATGATGATCCTTTGGGTCGGTTGGGTATTATTGTAGTGCATGAAAATATTACTTCTTTAGATGAAGTAGGTGCAACTCACGGAGGCAACGGCGGTACTTATCTTTTCCCGACATACACAAATACGGGTGTTGTGAATTATTTCAAAGATGGTACAAGTAGTGGTACCTCATATGTTGTCTATTATATCACGAATTATGATGCTGTTGTTACCGCTACTGGACGAGAAATTGTAAAGGTTATTGTCAACGAATATGAAATTGATGCTAACTTGATCAGTGCTACAGGATTTAGTGTTGGAAGCGCTGATGTGGCAAGTATTGTCTCAGGTTCGCTTCGTTTATACCATGTTTCTGGTCAATTTTACTATGAAATCAGTCCTAGTGGTGAAATTCCAGGTGTAACTGTGTCGGGTGATCTTACTGTAACCTTTGTTTGGACGGTGGGTGAGCAAGCTGATTATAATTTAACTGTTATTTCGTCAAACGAACAATTGGGTAGTGTCTTTAGTAGTTTCGTGAAAAATACTGAAAGTGGCAGTGAATACCTAATTACTGCGGTATCTGATGTTATTGGTTATAATTTTGGTTATTGGGAGTATGCTTTAGTTGAAGGTCAGTTGGTTGGCGACTGGTTGATTGATGATGGACATACGTCTGCAACAGCGGTAATTGTGGTTGAAGCGGATATATGGTACCGCGCAAACTTCCGCCCAACAGTAATCACACAATATAAGGACGAGGCATCTTTGATACCGTTTCCGAGATCGTATATGGCGAGTGATGCAGACTATATGCTTTACGCTTACGATTTTTCATCCACGGTAACCTCAATAGTTTCAACACCAACATTTGTTGGTGACCCAGCGGCTTTATACCTGCCGATTTTCACTGTAGATGGCTCTTTGTCAGCGCAGGTTTCGTATTGGTTGTATTTTGGTGACGCAACTGATCCAACACTTTCCGGTACGACCATTCCACGTACTGGCCAGAATGACGATGTGTTTTACTTAGCCTTTGGTGTTCGGTATATGCCTGAGGTGTCGTCTGTGCGGCTTGTTGCAACGGTCCAGGATGTGAGCGAAAATGAGCTGACGATCGAGCATACCTACGCTGTTGCGCCACAAAAGCTGGGAATCACTGATCCGATTACAGTGTATATGTCAGTGGAAAAATTGACTGTTCACGAAAAGATTGGTTCCGGTAGTTATTATTTGGTGGAGCCACAGGCGTTTACCATTGATAGTAGTTGGAACGTTGCTCGTGCAACTGGTGAGTTACTGAAAAGTCATGGCCTCGAGTTTACAAATACTGGTTCTCTTGATGCTGGATTTTACCTCTCAGGTGTATGGGATAGTGAGGCAAATTCTGGTGCTGGAGGCTATTTGAGTGAATTTAGCTACGGTAGTAGTTCTGGTTGGATGTATTCTGTAAATCATTATTTTCCCGGTTCAGGTTCGGCTGAATATCCATTGTTGGATGGTGATGTGATTCGTTGGCAATACACTTGTGAGGGTCTTGGGGAAGACCTTGGTGCTTCATGGGGTGTATTTTCAACTTTTGCTGATAAAACAATGTTAATGAGCAAATATGCACAGCTTGCGGCTGCTGGCTCAACGAGTCCTAATTTGAGTTATGCGTTGTCTGTTTTACAAAAACTCAATCCACTTCAAGCGGAAGTAGATGCTGCATATTTCTTGTTGAATGCTGGCGGACAGGTTGAGGCAAACAAGGGTGCACTAAACAACGCTATAAGTGAGGCAACTGCATTCAAAAACGCAGTTACTGGAATAGTTGGCAATGATAAAGGTATGTATCCGCAGACAGCATATAACGTGTTTGTATCGGCGATTAATGCAGCAACAGCAGTGAGAAGCGACACAAGCGCAACCCAAACTACAGTTGACAATGCCATAGTGACATTGAAGGATGCCATTGCAGTGTTTGCGAAGTCAAAGAACTATTTCACCTCATCAGATTTTAATGATGTATCCGATTTGGTGCTTGCAAAAGTTGGACAAACAACAAACCCCATAGTTGCTTCAGTTGGCGGTGAATGGACAGTTATCGCGCTTGCTCGTGGCGGACAGATGACTGATACAATTAAAAACGTGTACCTAACAAACCTCGATGCTGTCTTAAGCGGAAAGCCGACGGGTCCTGTGAGGCTTGATTTGAATAAGCCAACTGAGAATCAACGTGTAACTCTTGCGCTAACCTCTCTTGGGTTTGATGCATCGGATTATAAGGGTTATGATTTTGTATCACCCCTTATGGATGTTTCATGGGTGAAATCACAGGGTATTAACAGTGTGACTTTTGCGTTAATTGCCCTTGATTCAAAACCCTATACAGTTGAGGGTGGTGTGCGTGAGGCACTTGTTGCTGAACTTTTAGCTATTGATTTTAGTGATTTTGATGTTGATTATGTTGCGATGGCACTACAGGCGCTTGCTCCATATTATGCTAAAGATGATGCGGTTAAGACTGTGGTCGATGATGCTTTACTATGGTTATCAAGTGTGCAGAATGATGATGGTGACTTTGGTAGTTTTAGTACGCAGAATTCTGAGAGTACCGTGCAGGTTTTGGTAGCATTATCTGCGTTGGATAGTGATGATGTTGTTGGCAAGCTTGCTGTTTTGAATGGTTTGTTTAGGTATGCTTTGCCTGACGGTAGTTTCCAGCACGTTCTAACTTCTGGTAGTGACATGATGGCTACTGAGCAGGGTGCGTATGCGCTTGTGGCGTATAATCGTTTCTTGAATGGTTTGAACTCGCTTTATGATATGAGTGATGCGTTTGGTGATGTGACAGATCCATCGTTAGGGGATAATGAAGCGATCGTGGCGGCGAAGGTGGCTATTGAAAATGCGTTTGCAGATGCTGTTGTGGTGCAGGCAGAAGCTGATAGTGAAGTGGTGGCTCTTGCGAAAATTAATGCTATACTTAATGGGGTTTCTTTGAATGGTGTCACTGCGGTTGTATCCAAAATAAGTTATACGGTGGCGTTGGCGGGAACATCAGAAAATCCCTTTGGTACCAATGGTAGCTACACATTTACTGTAGCTCTAACTAAGGGTGTTGGGGCAGAGCAGGTTACTGAAACGTTAACTTTGACAATACTAGCAACACCGTTTGAGTTGCCTGTTGAGCCGGATGAGTTTGTTGAGGTGGTTGTTTCTATACAGCTTGACGACACTGGCTTATGTCTTGCAAAGCAGCCGTTAGTTGTTGAGGCTGGCTTGTCTGAACGCTACGGCTACGTTGATGCGTATAATGGTGAGAAGGTTACGGTGCTTGATGCTTTAGTGGCAGCACATATTTTGATGTTTGGTGACGAAAACCTTGCCAATTATCTTAAAATTGATAGTTCTGGACTGGTGACAAGACTTGCAGGCAAAGTTGCTCCTAGAGATGCTATTTTTAGCTTTTTCTTTGTTAATGGAGCGTTGCAGGGCAATAGTGCAGTTACGGATGTGATTGTGGTAGATGGTGATGATTTGCTGTTCTATCTGCTTCAGGATATGGATTGGTGGTTTGATTCTGCGGCGTGGTTTGCAGATGGTAGTAATGGTGTGGTTGATTCAATTACTATTGGTGTGGGCGAGGAATTCTCTGTGAAGCTTGTTGGTTATATTGCGTTACCGACGACGTATGGCTGGGATCCTGAGGATTTGACTGAGCCGATTGGCGGTGCACAGGTTGTGGTGCTTGACTTTGATGATTCTGCTGGTTTTCGTTCAGCCTGGTTTAGCGCGGGGCTTGGTTTGACTGATGCAACTGGTCAATTATCTATAACTTTCAATACTCCTGGTACGTACGTTTTGTCTGCTTATGATACTACTGGCTGGATGCCATTTACAGCGCCTTGGCTTGTTGTTACTGTTACGGAAAAGACTGTTTTGCCTGTGGATCCAGTAGTTGTGAGAACTGTAGGCGAACTACAAGATGCATTAAACGATCCTGATGTGACTAATGTTATAATTCCGTCTGATGTTACTTTGGAGCTTGTTTGTTCTGTTGGAGTTGACTTAGGTGTTACATTAACTGTTCAAGGTACTCTTGTAATTGCTGATGTGGGTGTAGTTAATAATGCGGGCGTAATTTGCAATGCTGGTGGCACAATTTGTAATATAGGTGGTACAATCAATAATTATGCTGGGGGTATAATACAAAACTGTGTTGATGGTCTAATTAGTATTTCTGATGCTGGTATGATTAACAATTATCAGGCTGTAATCAATAATGATGGTGTAATTAGCAATGTTGATGGTATAATTAATAATAATGCTGCTACAATCAACAACAATGGTGGTATAGTTAATAACTATGTTATGGGTGTTGTTAATAATTATGTTGAGGGTGTAATTAACAGTTATAATTTTGGTGTAATATGCAGTTCTGGTGTAATTAACAATAATGCGGCGGTTATTAATAATTTTGATGCAGCTGTTTTCACTAATGACGGTGGTATGATTAATAATAATGCGGCTATAATTATCAATGATGATGGTGTAATTAACAACAATGGTATGGGTATGGTTAATAATTATGCTGGCGGTGTGATTTGTAATTCTGGTGTTGTTGGTGTGTTTAACAATAATGATCAGGCTATTCTTAATAATGGAGCTATTGTCTTTAATGTGGAGGGTGCTGTGATTAACAATGTTATTGGTGCTTTAATTAACAATGCTGGTGATGGTATAATTAACAATAATGCTGCTACCATTATCAATGATGGCGGTGTTATCAATAATTACGGTGCGGGTACAATTAACAACAATGCCGAGGGGGTAATATGTAATTCTGGTGTTACTGGTGTGATTAATAATTATCAAGCTACTATTAACAACAATAATGAAGCTATAATTAACAATGACGATGGCGCAATGATAAACAATAACGCTGCTAGTATTAACAACAACAGTGGCACAATTAACAATGATAATGAAGGTATGTTCAACAATTATGGTGCTGGTGAAATTCTCAATTACAATACTGGTGTAATTAACAACTATTTGGCTATAATTAACAATGGAGCAGTAATTGATAACCGAGGCGGAGGTACAATAAATAGTGATGCTGGTGGTGCAGTATACACTAACGAATTTGGTGTAATCTACAATGATGAGCTATAATTATCAACAATGATTGAGAAAAAGTATTCTCGCTAACAAGAGTATACTCACAAACTTTCTTTTTTTCCATTGATTTTTCTTGTGCGCTAGATTTTTGCATGTTTTTGATGTTGTTTCTCCATATTGAACTGGTGGGCTCTGAAAATTTTTAAAGCATAGTGTATAAATTATACACCTGTTTCAAAGATTTTTTCGAAAACAGCTCTTAAAGCACGGATAAACATGGGTAACCATACAAAAATTAGTGTACAAAAACGGCTAAAGTCAGATATTAAGAATATGCGGTCGATATAATTTTCTGTTGTTAAGTCTGAAACAAATTGTTATTTATGTTACTGGTTGTTGTTGTGTTTTATCTATATATTTGTTCAACTTGTAATTAACTTAAGTTAAACTAGGTTTAAATAACTTGTTGAGTAATTGGTTCCTATACATTAATGTGAAGGAGAGTATGGTAAAAAATGAATGATAAATCTAAAATGCGTAATCTTCATAGAAATTTGTTAACCACTTCTTTGTTGGTTATGTTGTTGGTTTCTTGTTTAGCTTCTTGCGTGTTAGTGGCTCGCGCTGAAGATCAAAATGTAGTAGATGTCACTGTTTCCATCCAGCTTGACAACACTGGATTGTGTCTTGCAAAACAGTCGTTAGTTGTTGAGGCTGACTTGTCTGAGCGATATGGTTACCCTGATGCGTATAATGGCGAAAAGGTTACGGCGCTTGATGCTTTAGTGGCGGCGCACGTCTTGATGTTTGGTGAGGAAAATCTTGCAGAATATCTCAAAGTTGATACTACTTATGGAACGGTGTTGATGATTGCTGGTGAAGATGCTATGTCCAGCTATTTCTTTATTAATGGAGAGTTGCCGGGCAGTGATACGATTATAGATGCAGTTCTGGCAGATGACGATGATATACTGTTTTATCTGCTTCAAGATAAAGAGTGGTGGGGTGATTATGTAGCGTGGTTTGCAGATGGTAGTAATGGTGTGGTTGATTCCATTACTGTTGAGGTAGATGAGGTGTTTACTGTGAAGCTTGTTGGTTACATGGCTTTATGGCCGATGTTTTCTATGGAAAATCCGGTTTGCCCTGACCAAAATTAACGACACAAAACCAATAATTTACATAAAAACCACTCAACACCTACAATAAAACCTGCCC
>Ga0209755_10002633_pt1 | contig 24223 bp, 21 predicted proteins | sample TergutCo191P1_FD_187301 | JGI IMG/M metagenome (GOLD analysis project Ga0209755, IMG submission 187301) | Cornitermes sp. P1 segment gut microbial communities from Petit-Saut dam, French Guiana - Co191P1 (SPAdes) (version 2) | ecosystem: Host-associated > Arthropoda: Insects > Digestive system... | reverse complement strand
GAGCCTGTCCTTAATCATACCCACAACACGGAAAAAATCCGCTCCCATAATGTCCATTTTGTTAACGAACGCCATACGGGGAACGGCATACTTGTCTGCCTGCCGCCAAACGGTCTCGCTTTGCGGCTCAACACCGCCCTTGGCACAAAACACGCCCACAGCGCCGTCAAGTACACGAAGCGAGCGTTCTACCTCAACAGTAAAATCCACATGACCCGGAGTATCAATGATGTTAATACGGTGATTTTCCCACTGAGTAGTCGTAGCCGCAGACGTGATGGTAATACCCCGCTCTTGCTCCTGCTCCATCCAGTCCATGGTAGCCGTACCTTCATGCGTGTCACCAATCTTATATGTCCGGCCGGTGTAAAACAAAATACGCTCGGTCAGGGTGGTCTTACCAGCATCAATGTGAGCCATGATTCCTATATTTCTGGTTCTTTCCAGCGGGAAAGCACGATTAGACACTTAACATCCTTCTTTCTACCACTTGTAATGTGAGAAAGCTCTGTTGGCTTCTGCCATTCTATGCATTTCTTCTTTACGTCTGACAGCGCCGCCCGTATTGTTCAGCGCGTCCAGAATTTCGTTTGCAAGCCGTTCTTCCATAGTCCGTTCGCTGCGTCTTCTCGCAAACTGAACCAACCAGCGAAGCCCGAGAGCTTGCCGCCTATCCGGTCTTATTTCAATCGGAACCTGATAAGTCGCGCCGCCCACACGCCTTGCTTTTACTTCAAGGACAGGCATGATGTTGCCTAGCGCTTCCTCGAAGCATTCAAGCGCCGGGTTTTCGCGGCGTTCCGTCACTTTTTCGAAAGCGGAGTACACGATACTCTGTGCGACACCTTTTTTCCCGTCAAGCATGATTGTGTTGATAAGCTTGGTGACAATCCTGCTTTTGTACAACGGGTCTTCCAGTACTTGCCTTTTTGCTATATGGCCTTTTCTTGGCACGTTCTTCCCTCCTTATGCGGGATTTCCCGCAGGTACTCGTCCGCGTAAGGTGTGCGGACGTCCGCGCCGTATATATGATATATCAGCGCAATTTTGCTGTGAAAGTTTAGCGTTTTGCCTTCTTGGCACCGTACTTTGAACGTGCCTGATTGCGGTTGGCAACCCCGGCAGTATCGAGCGCCCCGCGTACGATATGGTAACGTACACCGGGAACATCGCGTACACGCCCGCCGCGCACAAGGACAACGCTATGCTCTTGCAGGTTGTGTCCTTCGCCCGGAATGTAGCAGGTACCTTCCATTTGATTGGACATACGTACCCTTGCCACCTTCCGCAGTGCGGAGTTAGGTTTTCTCGGCGTTTGTGTGCGGACGTAAGTGCATACCCCGCGTTTTTGCGGAGACGGCTTGTTGACGATCTGCCCGTGAATGGTGTTAAGCCCTGTCAGCATGGCCGGGGAAACGGACTTCTTTTTCTTTGCCGCCTTACGGCCCTTGCGTACAAGCTGGTTGAATGTTGGCATTTTTCACCTCCTTTTCCTTATTCAATGCATAAACCGTTGGATTTTAACATTTGAACCTCTACCTTGTCAAGCATTTCATCGAAATCCGACTTGTCGGCCATAAGTGTGCCTTCGCGGATAAGGGAGGCGGCTGCTGCGGCAACGGCGTGTTTCAGCAAAAGCGGCAAGGGTGTGTTTGCGTCTTCGGAAAGCAGAGCGGCGAGCCCCGCGACCATAGCGTCACCCGCGCCTTGCACTCCGCGCACTTCCAAGGGCAGGGCAGGGGAGAAATATTCCCCGTCCCGCCCGATAATTTGGGCGCCGTCCGCGCCGAGCGACAGGCAGATAGCCCGCAGCTTCGGGTAATCCCGCAGAAGGTCTTGCGCGCGGTACCCTTTGCCGAATGTCAGCTCCAGTTCGTGAAGGTTCGGCTTGATTAGAAACGCGCCTGCCTCCAACCCCTTGCGGAGCGCTGTGCCGTAGGTGTCTAAAATGACAGGCACCTTGGCACGCCGTATGATTTCGCCGTAGACCCCGTCATCCGCGCCGGGGGGCAGGCTCCCGCTCAGTACAAGGACACTGCCCTCTGCGCCGGCTGCTAGGTCAATTAAATCCGCAACAGCTTCATCCGAAACCGCCGCACCGCCCTGATTAAATTCTGTCATAAGCTGCCGCGATTCCTCGAAAATTTTGACGTTAGTCCGAATCGCGCCCTCTGTGGGCAGCAGCTCATAGGGTATGCCCGATGCTTGCAGCTGTTCTTTCAAGAGGTTCCCGTTTTCAAGAAAATCGAATCCCAACAGGCGGCAAGGCACGCCGAGGTTCCGCAGCGCGGAAACCGTGTTGACTGCCTTGCCGCCGACGTCCCTTTGACTGCGGTTTGGGCGGTGTGTTCCGCCTGGGGTCAGCTCGCTGATGTACAGCGTCAGGTCGATAGCCGGGTTCATTGCTAGAGCATTAATCATTGCCGCTGTATTGTTCGGCAATCAGCTGCCCGTCGGATACATAAACCGTTTTGCCGAGAACACTGCGGAAGAAGTCCTCGGGAACGAAGGTCAGGCTGTCCACGATAACGGGGGCGGTTGAAAGCTCGATAGGTGCCATTCTTCCGAAATGGGCTTCGGTTCTGCCTATCCAGATTCGTATTGCCACACCTAGCCGTACGCTCCGTTGCTCTCCGTCCCAGTATACATCATAGCCTAGCGCTTCCGCGACTGCTCTTAATGGAATCATGGTAACGCCTTTTTCCTCGTCATAGAACGGCATGTGCGTGGTTTCAATAATTTCGCGGCTTACCACTTCTGCAACTGGTTCTACTTCCACTTCCGCAAGCGGGACGATGGTTTCAAACAAAACTGTGATGCTTACAGGCTCAATATGCTCGCTTTCTTCGTAGATTACGCGCAGATTTCTGCCTTCAAGGACTTCTGCCAAGGTGCGGCCGAACAGTACCTCGCGTACCATTTGTGTCATGCCGTCGTTGTCGTCGCCTAACGGAACGTAGTCTTCGAAGTAAATCAGCGTGCTTTCGGTGATGTTGATGACGAGTGTTTCGTCTTCGCTTACCATCGAGAACTCGTCGCCCTGCGGGTCGTCTGGCCCTGTAACGAAGAATCTTGCGGTAACGCTGACCGAATCCTCCGGTACATAGTAGTCAAGCGCAAATACGCTGACCGCGCCGAAAATCATTACCGATGCCGTTAGCATTGCTAAAATCATTTTTCTTTTCACTTTTAATCCCCTTCTCTCTAAATGCCCTTGAAGCTGAACGAAAACTGTAATTTTTCGTCAGTTGGCAGAAGATATTCCGGGTGCGTGTGCGCACCCCAGCTATCGTCGCCGGCTATGCCCATTTGCTTCATGTTTACGCGTACCACGGTGTAGTGGGCTTCCGGCAGTTCGTAGTGATGCATTGCGTTTTCTAGCTCATGCGGAGTGTACGGCAGTGCTGAAAATTCCATTGTGCCGTCCGCTGTGAAGATGAAACCTTTGCCGCCGCGGTCGGTTAGTTTTGCGTAGCGCACGCCTGTTTTGTTGCCGCATTCCTGCGGGACTAGATATGCCGCAATGTTGTCTGCGACCTTGTTGCGGTAGAGGCCGAGCTTTGCGCCGGTTTCCTTGTCTGCGTAGGTTTCCTCCGGGCCTAGTCCGTACCATTCCAAGTTCTCGTAGTCCGCGTTTAGTTTGAACATCACGCCAAATTCAGGCATAGGCGGCAGTCCTTTTGGTTCGCAGGCCAAGTCTACCTTTACCGTGCCGTCGCTGCTTACCGTGTAGGCTAGTTGGCAGGAAACAGACGGCGAAGTCGGCATTTCGTAGGTGTAGGTTACTTTTACGGAGTGTTCGTTCTTCTCGACCGCGGGCTTTCCGAACTTGCAGTACAAGCTTGCAATCTTCCATTGGGCGGAACGGAACGGCATGTGGTTGCCGATATCGTTATCCACGGGTGCGCGCCAGAAGTTCGGGCGGGGAATCTGCTCGACCATTTCGCGCCCGCCGTAGCGGTATGATGCAAGCCCGCCTTTGTCTTGCGAGAAAATAGCGTGGAAGTGCCTGCCTTTTACGCCGATAGTGTCGCCGTTATCGATTATTTGGATTGGCTCGGCGTGCGGTGCGTGCGGTGCCGCCGCTTGGTTTTTGACATGCTGGCCGAAGGCGATTTCGTGGCCTTGTCTGCCCCAGTTTGTTGCTTCCTTTAGGCAGAAGGATACGGTTACGGTGTATTCGCCGCTTGCCTTTGGATATTCCGCGGGAAGGTCGTAGGTTTTTTCGGACAGCGGGGGAACGTCTGTCGTTAGACTTTTTCTTGCTATCTCCCTGCCGTCTTTTTCGAGGATAACCTCGCAGCTGTATTCGGAAGAATTTGTGAACAGGTGCTTGTTCTTGACCGAAACTTTTCCCTCTGACGGGAAGCTTACGCATAGCGGCTGGTAGTTGAACTTGACTGTCTGCATTTTCGGCGAGGGGCGTCTGTCGCCGTACATTATGCCGTTTCCGCTGAAGTTATAATCGCTTGGGCGGTCGCCGAAATCTCCGCCGTAAGCTTGGAACTCCTTGCCGTATCTGTCGTTTTTGACCAGCGTTTGGTCGATGAAGTCCCAGATGAACGCGCCTTGGTATCTTGGCTCGCGCTCCATCAGTTCGATATACTTGTGCATTGCTCCCGCGGAGTTACCCATCGTGTGCGTGTATTCGCAGAGGATGAAGGGCTTGTCCTTGTTTTCTTTTAGATAATTTTCTACGCGCTCCGCACTTGTGTACATTTGGCTGTACATGTCGGTGACATCGGGGAAGCGTGTGTCAAGATGCGCGCTTTCGTAGTGGACAAGGCGGGTGGAATCGAGGCTTCGGAAGTGGTTTGCCATATCTAGCATGACTGTTCCGTTTGAGGACTCGTTTCCCAGCGACCAGATGATTACGCTTGGGTGGTTCTTGTCGCGCTGATACAGGGATTCGGCACGGTCGATTATGATGTCCTTCCAGTCGGGTCTGTCGCCCGGCAGGGCTACTTCGCGCCCGTGGCGGAAGGTCTTGTCCATTTGGCCGTGGGTTTCTAAGTTTGCCTCGTCGATTACGTACAGCCCGTATTTGTCGCACAGTTCGTACAGGTATGAGTCGTTCGGATAGTGCGAGGTGCGCAGCGCATTAATATTGTAGCGTTTCATCGTCAGGATATCTTGCTTCATCATTTCCTTAGGCAGTGCGCGCCCTGTGTAGCAGGAAAACTCGTGGCGGTTTGTGCCGTAGAAGGCTATGCGCTTGCCGTTGATTAGCATTAAGCCATCCTTCATCTCGAAACGGCGGAAGCCTACGGGTTGCTTGATGATTTCTTGCAGGGTTCCCGACTGGTCGTATACTTCCAAGGTGAGCAGGTAGAGATTAGGCTGCTCCGCGCTCCACAGTTTTGGGTTTTCGAAGGAGCCTTCGCCTTCCAACACGGGCTTGCCCTTGTAGGTCAGGCTCGGTTTGACTGTGCCTTCGCCTACCAGATACGCCGTGTATGAAAATTCCGCCTTTGAGAAATCCGCGGACAGCCCTGCCTCCACCTTCAAGTCCCACATATGAACCTTTGGCGCAGAGAACAGGAACACCTCGCGGAAAATGCCCGAGAATCTGAAAAAGTCCTGGTCTTCAAGCCATGATGCCGCCGTGAACTTATACACTTGCACGACCAACTTGTTTTCGCCGTCTCTGTTGATATGTTCCGTCAAATCGAACTCGGACGGGGTGAAGCTGTCGGTGCTGTAGCCTACATACTTGCCGTTGAGCCAGACAGCGAAACCCGCTTCCACGCCTTGAAACGAAATGCAAATTTTTTCGTCATTTTTTGCGTTTAATGTGAAATATTTTACGTATGTGCCTACTGGGTTAAATTCTGTCGGAATTTCGCCCGGTTCGATGTTTTCGTGGCCGTCCCATGGGTACTGGCGGTTCACGTATTGCGGGATGTCGTAGCCTTGCATTTGGATGTGGCCGGGCACCTTGATGTCGTCCCAGCCCTTTTCGTTGTCAAATTCCTTTGGGGCAAGCTCGTAGGTTTTTGCGTAATGGAATTTCCATGTCCCGTTTAGGGATTGCTTGAAGCTTGATTCGCCTAGCGCCGCTTCTTCTTCCGTGCGGTAGTACTTGTGGCTTGAATGTGCTTTCAGCCTGTTTTCCTTGAAATAGTCAGGATTTTTTACCCTCTTAAAATCAAAACTCATTTTTCATCTTCCTCTCCAAACGGAATACTACTACGCCTCGGGCAAAAATGCAACTTTACATTGAATACCCTTCGTGATATTATTCTGATTGAATGGAGTACATAGATAGGGGAGAGCCGGATGACAGCACTGATTGTAGATGACACCAGTATTATTCGAATGCTCTTGAAAGACGTCTTGGTAGAGTTTTGCGGGCTTTCTCATAACAGCATACATGAAGCGAGGGACGGACGCAGGGGACTGGATATGTACAAAAAGATTCAGCCGGACATAGTTTTCCTTGATATCGCGATGCCTAACCTTAACGGGATAGACGCGGTAAAAGCGCTTATGGAAATCGACCCGCACGCTCATATCGTTATGTGTACTTCGTCCGGGAGCAGGGGGATTGTGAAAGAATGTGTAAAGGCGGGCGCGAAGGATTACTTAATTAAGCCGCTTATCCCCGCCCGTGTTGTGATAGCCGTGAACAAGGCAAGAAAGCCGGAGAAAGAGGAACATCCTGTCGCCGCCGCGCCAAGACCATCCAGACGCAGCGAACAGGAACTGACCGAGAGCCATGCTGAAAAACATTGACAACATGAGTATCACCGCCAAGCTTTTTATTTCGTTTGCCCTTGTTATCATCGTATTCCTGGGCACTGTTATCTACTCGAACGTTATTTTCAATCGGGCGGATTTTTTGTACCGCTATAAAATTAACTTTGTCATCGCGAGGACGGAGTATCTTATGGAATTCCAACGGGAATTTTCTGAGATGCGCCGTCTTTTTAAGGCGTCTTTTAATAATCCGGAATGGCTGCAAACGGCTGACACGGCTACTTGGCGCGTGCATGAGGATTCGATTACCGATTCGTATTTGAAGCTGATTGCATACGCGGAAAGCTACATGGAATCGGCCATGGCAGACCCGCTGCAAAGAAACCGCCAACGGCCCGACAAGGTCAATATCATGCAAGAAACCCTTGCCTACGTCAATATACTCTACCACGATATCCGTACCAACTTCTTCATAGGCGGGAACGAGAGCCATTACATAGGCGCGGTGCTTGATTATACGGAGATAATCGACGAAAACCTGCAAGAGCTTAGGTATTTGAACAGCGAGTCCGTGTATATCATACGAAGCGAGATAGACGCCGCGCTTAGGTTTAACAGGAATATCACTATCCTGTTGCTTGTTTTTGCGGTCTTCATGAGCTTGGCGCTTTCGTATGCCATGATAAAATCCTATAAAGACCGAATAGAGAAGATAAAGGAAAATGTCAGCTACGTAAAGCGCGGGGATTTTTCCGCGGAGCTTGAAAGCCACGGAAGTGACGATGAAATAACGCAGATTATCACCGATATGGCGGATATTTTCCGCGGGCTTGTTGAGGAGATTAACGATGTTTCTTCCGAAAATGAGCAGGGTGCGCTTATAGACGCGGATAAGTTCGAAGGTGATTATAAAGAGGCTGCCGAGGCGATTAACTCATTAATTTTGAGCCTGAAAGAGACTAACGACCGCGTGAAATTTATTTTTGAGTCCATGCCGCTTGTTCTTATTTTGTGGGACTCTAAGTATGAGATGATTGACTACAATCAGGAAGTGGTGCGCAGGTACGGGTTGGCTAATAAGGAAGAATACAGGGACAAATACTACGAGCTGATGCCCGAAACCCAGCCCGACGGTTCTAATTCTATGGCTCGTACTGCCGAGCTTTTGGTTTCCGCTGCCGAGAAGCAGAAATATGAGTTTATGCATTCGGATGTAGAAGGCAATCCTATCCCCACAGAGGTGTATTTTTTCAAAGGGGAGTACAAGGGCGAGCCTGTTATTTTGACCTGTTCCGTGGACATGCGCGGGATTCATGAGTTCATGGAGCGCGAGCGCGTGGCCAAGGAGCGTATGCAGGTAATGTTTGACGCGACGCCGCTTGTCATTATGTATTGGAACAAGAACCATGTCTGCATCGACTGCAATCAGGCAGCCACCTTGTTTTACGGGCTTAGCTCCGGCTCGAAGGATAAGGTTAACCAGCGGTTTTATGACTATGAGATTGAGTTTCAGCCGGAAGGCACGCCTACGCGCGATTTTTGGGCATTCCAGTTGGATAAGACCTTCGAGGAAGGGTACAGCAAGTTCGAATATGTTGTCAAAAAAGGGCGCAGGCGTGACGATGAGGCTATTGTTTTTGACGTAATCTGCCAGCGCGTGAAGTTTAACGAAGATTATGTCGTGGTGAGCTATGCCAACGATATAACCGCGATGAAGGAGATGTTTAAGGAACGGGAGCGCACCGTTATCGCCGAGGCAAGCAGTCAGGCAAAGAGCCGCTTCCTTGCGCGGATGAGCCATGAGATTAGGACACCGATTACCGCCGTACTCGGGATTTCCGAGATTCAGCTGCAAAAGTCAGGGCTGGAGCCGGAACTCGAAAAAGCTTTTTCGAAGATATTCAGCTCGTCCCAGACGCTGATTGGGATTGTGAACGATATTTTGGACCTTTCGAAAATCGAGAGCGGAAGCATGAGTTTGATTTATGAAAAGTACGAAACGGGCAGTATTTTCAACGATATAATACAGATGCATTTAGTCAGCATATCAAGTAAGCAGTTCAAGTTTACCGTAAAAATCGACGAAAATCTTCCGAACGCCCTGATAGGCGACGAGCTGCGCATCAAACAGATTCTTACAAATACGCTTACGAACGCTTTCAAATACACGGATGTGGGCGAGGTTTCGCTTAGTGTGCGCTGTGTGGATGACATGCGGCGCGACGACTATGTGAATCTGGTTATCGTAATCGCCGACACAGGCAAGGGCATGACGCAGGAGCAGCTTGACGGCCTGTTTATGGAATACACGCGCTTCCATGAGCTAGAGAGCCGTTTCATCGAAGGTACGGGGCTTGGGATGCCGATTGTCAACAGCCTTGTGCAAATGATGGGCGCGGAAATAAATGTAGAGAGCCAAGTGCATGTGGGGACTACTGTAACGATTAGTATACCGCAGCGGGTAGCCGACAGTACGCCCATAGGCGCAAAAGCCGCAAAGAGTCTGGAGGCCTTTGAGGTAGGATACAGCAACGCCGTCAAGACGTTCAAGCCGGAGCCAATGCCTTACGGAAGCGTTCTTATTGTCGATGATATGGAGACTAACCGTTATGTTGCAAGCGGGCTTTTGAGCTTTTATGAGGTGGAAATCGAGACCGCAACCAATGGGCAGGAGGCAATCGATAAGGTAAAGGACGGCAACATCTACGATATCATTTTCATGGACCACATGATGCCGGGCTTAAACGGGGTCGAAACGACGAAAATATTGCGCGAAATCGGGTACGACCATCCGATAGTCGCGCTTACGGCAAACGCGCTTGTCGGTCAGGCCGAGGAGTTTATCAACAGCGGATTTGACGATTTTATCGCGAAGCCGATAGTCACATCGCACCTAGACGATGTAATGGTGAAGTTTATAAAAGATGAGCATTCCGGCTACGAAGAAACCCAGCATGACGCGGACGATTACTACAGCAGACCCGAGGTTCAAAAGATGCTGCGGGACGATTTTGCGGACAGCCAAAAGGACGCAATGGACGAGCTGCACGCGGCAGTCGCCGAGGGGGATACAGAGTCGGCGACGCGGATTGCGCATACCTTGAAAGGCTTGGCGGGCTATATGAAAGAGGAGGCGCTAATGGCCGCCGCGGCCGCCGCCGAAGAAGCATTCAGAGAAAAAGGCGAGGCGAGCGCCGAAACATTGGATTTACTGGAACATGAGTTTTCCATCGTTTTGTATTCTTGCGAAGGCTCCGAGGGGTAGGGTGGCTGTCGGCAGGCAGTGCCCGCATGGAAGGTCTGTACCGAGCGGTATTTGCAGAGGGACTAAAATTTCCTCTATGGCTTGGGACAGGCTTTTTGTTGTTTCCGGGGCGAAGCTGCCCAGGATAACAGCGCGGCAGGCAGCCAGTTTTCCGGCTTGCGCCAGTTGCAGTAGCATTCTGTCCACGCGGTAGGGGGCTTCGCCTACTTCTTCTATGAATAGGATTTTATCGGTGGTGTCTATCTCGTACGGGGTGCCGAGGGTGGATACGATAAGGCTCAAGTTGCCGCCCGTTAGAATGCCTTTGGCTGTGCCGGGGATTCTTGGGGTAAAAGTCAAATCGGGCGCGGTATATCCCTCCATCACGTTCCCAAGAAACGAGGCGAGGGTAAACGGGTCGGCTTTGTAAAGCTCGGTACCCGGCATGGGCGCGTGGTATGTGACGAACCCGCAGCGCTGGTTATAGGCGATGTGCAAAGCGGTGATATCGCTGTAACCGCAAAAGACTTTAGGATGCCGGGAAATCGCCTCAAAATCAAGCAAAGGCAGCAGCCGGGCAGCACCATATCCGCCGCGTAGGGCAAAGATTCCGTGAACCAACCGGTCGGTGTGACCGACCGCTTGGTCGCGCGCGCGCATACTGTCGCTTCCCGCGAAATAGCCGTGACGGCTGCGGCAGCTTTCGGTGACAAGCGGACAAAGCCCAAGGTCTTCGACCGCGCGGACGGCTCGTTCCAGCATGGTTTCGTCAGCGCAGCCGGAAGGGGCAACCAGGGCTACGGTATCGCCTTTTTTCAGCTTCTTAGGCGTAATCATGGCTGCACCTTGTATAGAAAGGGCGCGTCCAGGTCAATGCGTGTGATTACCGATTGAGCCGCGGCGAGCTGTCTTGCCGCGTTGATGCTGACTTCGCCCTCCAACATACAGCCGACCATGCATTCCAGTCCGTGTTCCTCGCACAGCTTGCAAATTTCTAGGGCGGGGCCTAGGCCGCCGCATTTCATCAGTTTGATGTTGATGACATCTGCGGCGCGGCTTTGTATGACACGCAGGGCATCGTGCGGGGAAAACACGGATTCGTCGGCAGCTATCGGAAGGTCTGTGCTTGCCTTTACTTTTGCTAAGCCCTCTATGTCCCATGACGGGGTGGGCTGCTCGATTATGTCGATAGGCAGCGCTTCCCATGCCCGGATGATTCCGATGGCTTCGCCGGCGCTCCAGCCTTGGTTTGCGTCCACGCGCAGCAGGATTTTGTGAGATTTTATGTTGTTGTACAGGTCGATAAGCTGACGGGCATCGGTTTTTGGGTTTGTGCCTAGTTTTATTTTTAGGATAGCGAAGCCGTCGGAAATGGCTGATAAGGCGGATTCGGTCATGCTATCTGTGCTGCCTGCGCTGATTGTTATGTCGTTTGGCAGCTCGCGCGGGGTTTCTGTGCCGCCTAGCAGGCGGTATAGCGGGACGGAAAGGCTTTGCGCACGGAGGTCTTGCCATGCCATTTCTACGGCGGCCTTGGCAGAGGTGTTGTTGCGGATGGACGCGGCGATTACCGCGCCGAGGTCTGATTCCACGGGCTTGCCCAGGATTGCGGGGGCTATGTATGTGCAGATGGCTTCTTCTATTGACGGGAGGGTTTCGCCTGTGATTAGGGCCGAGGCAGGGGCTTCACCTTGGGCGGTATGGGCGGTGTCGGTGTGCAGGGTTATGCGGAGGGATTCGACGGCAGTGGCCGTGCGGATGGCGGTTACGAAGGGTTTTGATAGGGGGATGGTTATTTTTTCGAGGGTGAATGATTTTATTTGCATGGGCGGCTCCTTTGGGGTGTTTTTTATTTGTTTGTAATGTGATATATTACTGTTAACATTTTATTATAGTTTGAAAGGAATGGTGCGGACTAAATGACTACCCAACTGATACACGCCCGTGAAATCGGAGCATCTTACGAAAGTATAGCCAAAGAAATCAAAAAGCGTAACAGAGTCATTATAACTGACGAACAGGGGAAGGGTGAGAGTATTATTATCAGCATTGCAGAATACGATGCTATGAAAGAAGCGGCATGGGAGCGTTATGTTTCAAAGGCTTTGGCGGAAGTTGAGGCTGTAAAGGACGAGCCTTCCACTTGGCTTAGCCTTGATGAGTTTTGGCAATGAGGTATATAGTCAAAGTCTCCACTTACGCTAAAGCAGATAGAAATGGAATAACCGAGTATTTGGCACAGTTTTCAGCCGCTACGCCGATTAAATTTGAAAGGGAACTGCGGAAGTGCATTGAAATCGTCGGAGATATGCCGAATATTTTTTCGAAATACAGCTCAAACCCGAATTATCGTCATGTAGTTGTTTTTGGCTCGTACATAATGTTTTATGTGGTGGACGAGAAAGACAAAACGGTATTTATTTACCGAATACTGCACGGTTCACAGGATATAGTAAATATTTTATAAAAAAACCGCAAAATCCTCACACATTCCCCGCAAACACCCACCGCAAATACCGCCCCGCAACCTCACAAAGCCGAAAAACCTCCTCCACAGAAGTAGGCGCCCTATCAGCATACTCATGCCTCGGAAAAAAACGGCTGATATGATAAGGTATATCAGCATCAATCCTCGAAAGCCACTCGGCAATCAGCTCAACATGACTCTCATTCTCCCCGGGAATAACAAGCGTAGTCACCTCAACATGACAACGCCCGCTCGCCGCCGCAATAGTATCCTTAACAGGTTGCAGCGAGCCGCCAAGTTTCTTATAAAACTCCTCGCTAAAACCCTTCAAATCAATATTCATTGCATCAACATACGGCAGCAGCGCCTCTAGCGGTTCGCGGTTAATGAACCCGTTAGTGACCAATACATTACCCATTCCCGCGTCCTTAACCGCACGGGCGCAGTCGTACACAAAGTCATAGCTGATAACCGGCTCGTTATACGTATACGCAACCCCGATATTATCAGGAACATCCTTCGCCATCGCTACGATTTCCTTGGGCGAAAACCGCCTGCCCTGCCGTTTGCCCCGCCCCATCGCGATATCATGATTCTGGCAAAATGGGCAGCGCAAATTGCATCCGAAGCCTCCGATAGAAAGGATTGGGCGCCCGGGATGAAAGCGGTATAACGGTTTCTTCTCGATTGGGTCAACAGCTACGGACGAAACCTCGCCGTACTGCGGCTTCCCGCAGACAGCATCGCCTTCGCAGTTGTGCGGGCAGATGTTGCAGTTAGCCATGCCGCACGACCTCGAAACGCTCAAGCTCCACGGCTGTGCTTTCCGAGATTCCCGCTTTCTGGCGGGCTATCGCGATTTGCTGCTCCACCGTGTCTATGCCGTCAAGCATCGGAAGAAGCAGCCCGCGGTTGTTTCCTGCGGTTACGATTACGCCGTAGCGGTCTGTGTCAAGATATGACGCGTTGGGGATTGGTTCGGGCTCTGCCAAAATGTCCACTTTATATGTGAGATAAGGCAGCTCGCCTGCCTCCACGGCCTCGAAGCGCATGTCGCTTAGCCCAGACGAAACCGCGTTCTGCATAATTTCCCGCGCAATATTTTCGGTAGTGGGCGAGATTGTGCCTATGCAGCCGCGCAGCCGCCCGTGCTTGTGGATAGAGACGAAGACTCCCGCCCTGCGGTTCAGCATTTCTTCCGTTGCGTCAAGCGGGCTCTTTTCGCCTGTTACGGCGCTTTCTAAGCTGTGCCTTGCCAGTCTCTGGTACGGGTCTTCGCTTTGGCGCAGCCTTTCGCATTCGCTTTTCGAAAATTCCTCGAAGCGTTCGATAAACGCGCGGTTCGGGTCTGCCCCTTTAGGCTTCACGCTTGCTGCCGCGTAACCCACACCATACGGCGCTTCGTACGAAATCAGCTTCGCTTCAACCTGCATTTTGTCAAAAGCCCCCGCCAAAACCATATATGAATTATGCCCGCATTCAGCGGCTTTCTCGCGCAGAGATTCGGGGATTTTGAACAGCTCAAGGAAATCCCCCGAGGCCAAGGCGCCTGTCGCACGCTTGTCATATTCGAGCCCTTCCTCCGCGTAGCCGTACGGGCCGTCCGTGCTTAGCTTATGCGACAAGTCCGCACTTGCGATAAGCACCACCTTCTTGCCCTCGCTCGCCTCCGCTATTGCCTGCCCAAGCTGATAATGCACGCCGGGTTCGAAGCCCGCCTGCGAAACGCGCACCAGTTTGTAATCGCTGTACGCCTGATTAATGAACCAAAGCGGCACCATGGTTCCGTGGTCAAGCTGCGCATCCTTTTCGCCCATTTTCCCTGCGAGAACGCCTCTGTTTTCGGCATAGAACGCTATGTCTGTCGTCATGGCGGTGTCGTAAGCCGCATCCATTTTGACTTCCCCGTGACCAAACTGCGAGAAATCGCCGCTTGCCCGCTCGCCGGGTGAAATGTGAAAGTAGTCGGAATAAACCGTGCCGTGCGGCGTGACTACGACAATCGTGTCGGGCGCAAGCGCGGCGATTTCCTCCGCTGCTTGGCGGAACGCCGCTATCGTATCTTTAATCTTTTGCTCCTGCCCGTTGCCTATAGCGGGAATCGCAAGCGGCGGGTGAGGAAGCGCGTATGCACATAATATCGCCATATTATCACCAAAAATCTTTCGTTAATATTCCTTTGACAACATCTACCGCGCGGCGTATATCCACCTCGCGTACATCATTATGCGTCACAAAACGCATAACCCCGTCTTCGGGCAGATTTGCCAAAATACCCTCGCTTTTCAAACGCTCCACAAAAATTTCGCCTGTAAGCGGCGGTGCGAGTTCTATTTCAAAAAATACCATGTTCGTCTGGATGTCCTTGTTGCGCAGCTTTACGCCGTCGATTTGTTTCAGCCATTTACCCATAAGACGGGCGTTTTTGTGGTCCTGACCCAAGCGCAGACGCATTTTTTCAAGCGCAATGATTCCCGCGGCGGCGAGAATGCCTGCCTGACGCATTCCGCCGCCTAGCAGCTTGCGGTTTTTGCGTGCCTTCTCTATAAATTCCGATGTGCCCGCAAGAATGGAGCCGATAGGCGCACACAAGCCCTTCGACAGGCAAAACATCAAGCTGTCAACATGCTCCGCTATTTCGTGCGGCTCGGCCTTTAAGTGTTCGGCCGCGTTAAACAGCCGCGCACCGTCCAAATGCACAGGAATGCCGTATTCTTGTGCTAATTCCGAAACATCCTGCATATATTCCAAATCAACGGCATAACCGTCAGAATAGGCGTTTTCCAAGCAAATAAGCCCAGTCGCGGGATAATGGAGGTCGTCTGTTTTGCGGATTCGTTTTTCGATTTCTTCAAGCGGCATTTTCCCACGTTCGCAGTGGATGCTGCGGAGCTGCACACCGGCTATGACAGCCGCCCCGCCGACCTCGTGCTGTACGATATGGCAGTCGTCTCCGAGTATTACCTCGTCGCCCCGGCGGCAGTGTGTAAGGAGCGCGGCCTGATTGCCGAACGTCCCGCTAGGGACAAATAAAGCGGCTTCCTTCCTAAGCAGAGCCGCGGCAAGCTCCTCAAGCTTATTCACTGTGGGGTCGTCTCCGTACACATCATCACCCACCTCGGCCTGCGCCATAGCTTGGCGCATTTCCGCGGTGGGCTGGGTAACTGTATCGCTACGTAGGTCAATTAAACGCATGATTTATCTCCTCGTTGAAATATTTCATTTATATTCCAACACATGAGAGGGAAAAGGTCAAGCGTCATTTGAAAAACAATATGTTGCAATTATGTTACAATTAACTTATACTTTAGGCAATTTCAACCAAAAGGGGAGGTCACAACAAATGAAATTAAAGCTAAAAACCCGTATCATCGGGGGAATGTTTTGTATTTTCTTGCTCGTTGTAGTCCTTGGTACTTTTAACATCATAACTATCAACGATGTGCAGGAAAAATCATGGGAGCTGGATGTGCTTATCGCCTTGGATGCCTCTATAAACGAGGTGCTTGAGGACTTACATATCTGGCGGTACGAGCTTGTTTCGGCTGTAGTGTTCGCGGGGGATTTTACGAACTCACTTGATGCTGATTCAAGCGCGTACGGTATTTGGAGGGCAAGTCCGAACTCTACGTGGATTTATGACGAGCAGCTGCACGATTTGATTGTAAGACTGGATTCACTTAACCGCGAAAAGCATGATGTGACCCGCGTTCTTATCGAAGGACAGCGGGCGGGGACTATCAATATGGCTTTTCTGCGGATTGACTTGGAAAGCATAGTGCTTCCGCTTGCAGACGAGTCTATCGCGCATCTGCAATCGCTGAGCGCACGCTACCGCGAACTTGTAAACCGCCAGTCCGACGAAGTGTGGCGCACACAAACCAATGCGCAGACGATTATCATAATCATAGGCGTGGTGGCGGTAATACTGTTTGGGGTAATAAGCTACTTCGTAACAAACGCCATACTTAACCCGGTCAAACACATCACTACCGCTGTTTCCGAGGTTGCGGCGGGTAAGCTTAACGTGAATCTTACATACGATATAGACGACGAAATCGGGATGCTGACGCGGGACGTACACGGCCTGGTCGGTACAATCCAAACAATCGTACAAGACCTGACACAGGTAAACCGCGAATACAACGAAGTGGGTAATATCGAGTTCAAAATCGACACGGGAAAATATCAAAATTCCTTCAAGGATGTTGTGGAAAGCGTAAACAGCCTGCTTGATAACCAAACAAACGACGTACAAGGCATTATCAGCGTCCTGGAACATATCGTTGACGGTGATTTCGAAGCGAAAATCGCTGACATGCCCGGTATGAAGAACGAAATCCCGCAGACGCTGCGCGCTGTTATTTCCGCGCTGAAAGAGCTGTACGAATCCGCCGCGTATCTGGCAAAAAGCGCCGCGGACGGCAAGCTAGACGTTTCTGTAGACGCAGCTAAGTTCAAGGGCAGTTGGGCAGACCTTGCACAAGCGCTCAACAGGCTTGTCGCCTCCGTAGAAGCGCCTATTTCCGAAACACGCGATATTGTTGCGGCTTTGAACCGCGGCGAGTTTGACAAGTTAATGAGAGGCAGCTACTCGGGCGATTTCCTGTCGATTAAAAACGATGTGAACCAACTGGTAACAGACCTCGCTTCATATGTAAACGAAATCGCCGTATGTCTGTCGGCGGTGGATTCCGGCGATTTGACGCGCACCATCACGATGGATTTTGACGGTGATTTCAACAAAATCCGCCAGTCAGTAAATCAGATTGTCGCTACGCTTAACAAGACAATGAGTGAAATCAGCTCCGCGTCGAGTCAAGTGCTGACAGGGGCGCAGCAGATTTCGTCTAGCGCAACAGACCTTGCGAACGGCGCAACCGAACAGGCAAGCTCTGTAGAAGAAATAAACGCAACCATAGACACAATCATCGAGCAGACAGGCAGAAACGCCGAAAATGCCGAACAGGCAAGCACACTTTCTGGTAAATCAACAGAAAACGCCCGCGAAGGCAACAAGGATATGCAGCAGATGCTAAGCGCCATGGAACAGATTAAAGATTCAAGCAGCGCCATCTCCCGCATCATTAAGACTATTCAGGACATAGCATTCCAAACGAATCTGCTTGCGCTGAACGCCGCTGTGGAAGCGGCGCGCGCGGGTGAACATGGCCGGGGCTTCTCCGTTGTTGCGGAAGAAGTACGCAGCCTAGCCTCCCGCAGTCAGGCAGCCGCCACGGAAACCACAGGACTCATACAAGATTCCATCGACCGCGTGGATTCAGGTTCAAGCATAGCGGAATCGACCGCCGAGGCACTTGACGTTATCGTGAATAACGCAAACGATGTCATGGAAATTATCGAAAATATCTCGACGTCATCGAAGGAGCAGGCGGTAGCAATTGGCCAGCTAGGCGTCGGGCTTGAACAGATTTCAAACGTCGTGCAGAGCAACTCGGCTGTTTCGGAAGAAACCGCCGCAGCAGCCGAAGAACTTAACTCGCAAGCGGAAGTCCTTCGGGATTTGGTCAGTTATTTCAAGGTATGATAGGGGAGGGGATTCAATTGAAAAAGATACTTGCGATATTATTGGTTTTAGGTTTAATAGCCGGATGTGCCCCCGCGGAACGCCCAAGGGACGGTCTTCCGCAAAGTACAAGGGTGTACCGCCCTGCCGCGGCAAGACCCGTAGCGGCGGCGCCGGTTGCCGCGCTCGCCGCTGAACCCGCGCCTGCCGCGGCTCCGACAGCAGCAGACACCGCAGCCGATACAGCCGCCGAGGCTGACGAATCACCGCAGGAAGAAATCCCCGACGGTACAAGATTCTTCCGAAGGGACAACGGGCAAATCGTCTTCCACGTAGCAACACAAACCTCCGCGTCGCATCCGCTAAGCTACGGGCTGCTGCGCTTCCAGCACGAGGTCGAAACCCGCTCTTACGGCGAGATAGAAGTTATAGTGCATATAGCCGCGGGCAGCGATGTGGAACTGCTAGGACAGGTCAACAACAGCGAGCTTGACGCATCCATCATATCCATGTGGAGCCTGTGGTCGGGCATAAACGAAATGGCGAACCTAGAGGCGCTGCCGTTCATCTTCACAAACTACGAAGAAGCATGGGCGGCATACGAGGGCGCCTTGGGCGAGTGGGTCGCGGAAAATATTATCGAGCCGGGCGGCGCATACGCACTGGGCTTCTGGACAAACGGCCTGCGTCACTTCACCAATAACGTACGCCCAATCACCACCCCCGCAGACATGCAAGGCCTAAGAATGCGCAGCCCGCAGGCAAGCGCACACGTAGCGATGTACGAAGCACTAGGCGCGCAGTCGCTTGCACTGCCCTTCGGCGAGGTACACGCAGGGCTTGCCCGCGGCGACTTCGACGGACAAGACAACCCGCTTGCGCAGATATACTTCGCAAACCTGCATGAAGTCCAAAACTATCTGTCGCTTAGCGGGCACATGTTTTCTTCCGCACCGCTTATTGTCTCCGAAGATTTCTGGAACCTGCTAAACGCAAGACAGCGGGAAGTTCTGGAAATGTCAAGCCTGATATCCGCAAGGTTCCAGGGCAGGCTGACGCAAGAAATGGAAACAGAGCAGCTGATGAACATAATGAACTACGGCACGCAAGTAAATGACGTAAACGTAGCGCCGTTCGCAAACGCGGTGGAGGGCGTATGGCGTGACCATATGAACAGATTCGGAAACGAGTTCGCAACCATCGCAAGCAGGTATATAGCAGATACAAACTCGCTTGCGCACAGATTTGCGGATTAGTTCCCTCTCAAATGCCGCTCGATGTTCTGGAAAGTGGCGTAGGCCTCGGCTCTTGTCAGGTTAGCCGACGGACGGAAGCTCCCGCCTGCGCCACCCATGAACCCTCTGTCAGCCATCACCGCAACAGAATCTCTTGCCCAACCCGCAATCTGCTCCTCGTCATCAAAACGCCTAAGCACCGCGCTTGTGTTCAGCTGGGCAAAATAGTTCGAGTCAAAATTGCTGTAAGGCAGCCGTACCAACATGTTCAGCAAAATCCTGGTAATCTCCTGCCTTTGAACAAGCACATCCGGCCCGAAATCAGCGTCGCCGCCCACCAGTCCGAAAAAGGCCAAAGAATCTATGTTACTCCTGAACACATGGTCGGCAGGCACCCCAACGACAGACAAATTGCTGCCCTCGAAGGTAAAGCCGAACATATGTAAAATATCAACATTCGCATTCACCCAGCCGTCCAGCATGAACGCAAATTCTCCGCGTGTTACGGCTTGGTTCGGCTGCACGGTCATGTTTGGCTGAACATGCACCATCCCGCGGTCGAACGCGTAGACAATCGCACCTTCCGCCCAATGTCCGCTTATGTCTGTTAGGCCGCGCGGATGTTCCGCGGCAGGCGGGGGAGTGGGGGCAGGCGTGGGTACAGGCTCCGGCACAGGTTCGAGCATAGGCGGTGTAGGCGTCGGCATCGGAACATAAACTTCCTCCGCGTAGCCGAAATATTCAAAGAAATCAAACAAATCGGCAGCATAATCAGGCATCGTGTCCCAAGGCTCAATCGCGGCGGGAATCCACTCCGGCATCGGAATAGGCGGCGGTGGCGGCGGCGGAAGAAACATATCCAAGACCCCGGGCAGCTCGGTAAAAGTCAGCGGCGGCGGCGTTCTGCTTGCCAAGACCGTCTGGCTTCCAAGCATTGCAACTAGCGCAAAAACTGCAAATATTTTAAGTTTCATAAAGAACCCTCCTAACGAGATGAATATATCACACCTTATGCCGTTCTTCAAGCGCGGTCATCCATTTCGCAAGTAAAATTCCCAAAATCACAGCAGCAAAACAAGAAAGCCCGCCCCATCCGAAATAGTCGTAATCAAGCGGAATAATCAAAACGGTAGAAGCCAAAACAAACCCGACAACCGCGTGAAACAGCACCGAGTAAGCCCGCGCAAACACAAAAGCCATCACCCGCGAAAACAAAAGCACCGTAACCATCCCGCCGAATGCAACAGGCAGAATCACACCCAAATCAAACTCCGCAATCCCGCGGGTCATAGGCGCGTAGACCTGCAAAAACAAAAGCAAGTTAGAAGGGCTAAGCCCAGGCACAATCATCCCAAGCCCGATAAGAGCCCCCGCAAACGACCAAGTATAAAGGTTCAAAGAAATCCCGCCGCCCGCCGCCGATTCAATAAACCTAAGAAAAACAAGGGCGGCAGCCAAGGAAAGCGCCGTCACCCCAATATGCCAAACTTTGCGCCCTTCGCGCCCCGCCTGCTCCCAAAGCGCGGGCAAAGTCCCGGCAATACACCCGATAAAAAACCAAACCAACTGCATTTCGGCCGCATTAAAAAAATAACTCAAAAAAACCGAAAAGACAAATATCCCGCCAACCGCCCCAAGCCCCACAGGCAAAAAGAACAGCACATTTTCCCAAAACCCGCGGAAGATATTGGCAAGAAACAAAATCATCCGTTCATAAAGCCCAAAGACAGCCGCAAGCGCACCCCCGCTGACCCCCGGCAAAATAAACCCGGAGCCGATAAACACGCCCTTCAGCATTCTCAGGAACCACTCAGCCATCCCCCCGCTCGCCCGACGGCTTTCTTCCATAATAAATACCTCTCCTCCATAGCCGCGCCCGCTCCGACAGGCTCAAAAACCCTGTCAATCTCACGGCTGCGCGACAATTCAGAAACATCAGAATACAGCCCAACGCCCAAGGCCGCCAAGTAACAAGCCCCAAGCACGGTAGTTTCAGTATACCTCGGACGCTCGACGGGTATACCAAGCAAATCCGCCTGAAACTGCATGGTGAAGTCGCTGCGGCTGACCCCTCCGTCCACTTGCAGCTTTGTAAGGGGCAACCCGGAGACTTCGTTCATATGCTCAATCAAATCCCGCGACTGAAACGCCACGGACTCCATCACCGCGCGGACGATATGCTCCCGCCCCGTAGAAAGATTAAGCCCGCAAACCGTCCCGCGCGCGTACATATCCCAATAAGGCGCACCAAGCCCGGAAAAAGCAGGCACAAAATAAGCCCCGTCAGTATTGGGCGTCCGCATACAAATTTCATTAATCTCCGCAACATCGCGCACAAGCTTCATTTCGCGCATAAGCCACTCCACCGCCGAGCCCGCGTTAAAAATCCCGCCTTCAAGCGCGTAGGTAGTCTCTCCATTTATATGCCAAGCGACGGTGGTTAATAACTGTCCGCCCGTGCCCGCCGTGCTGCCGATATTTTTCAGAAGGAAGCAGCCTGTGCCGTATGTATTCTTAGCATCCCCCGCCGTAAACGCGCCCTGCCCAAAAAGCGCCGCGTGCTGGTCGCCGGCAATCCCCGCGATAGGCGCGCCAAGTTCATCAGAATGAGCCAACACCCCCGAAGAAGCAACCACCCGCGGCAAAATCCCCGCATCAATTCCGAAATATCCAAGGATATCCTCATCCCAGCAGCCCTTCATTATATCAAAAAGCATAGTCCGCGAAGCGTTGGTATAGTCAGTAATATGCGCTTTCCCGCCAGTCAAGCGGAATACAAGAAAGCTGTCGATAGTCCCCGCCCGCAAATGCCCCTGTTCCATCAACTCCCGCACTCTAGGAACATTGTCAAGCGCCCACTTGACCTTGGTAGCGGTAAAATAAGGGTCGATAAGCAGCCCCGTGCGCTCCTTAACAAGCGGAGCCATGCCGTCAGCTTCCATCCTAGCGCAAATATCCGCAGACCGCCGGCACTGCCAAACAAGCGCGTCACAAACAGGCTCCCCCGTGCGCCCGTCCCAAAGCACAAGCGTTTCCCGCTGATTAGTAATCCCGACAGCGGCCAAATCCTCCCGCGAAACCCCCGCCTTGGCAAGCGCCTCGCCACAAACACCCATCACATTGGCAAAAATCTCCTCCGCATCATGCGAAACCCATCCCGCCTGCGGAAAAATCTGCCGATGCGCCTTTTGCGCCGTCCCAAGCGGCCGCCCCATTCCGTCAAACACAACCGCCCGCGAACTTGTCGTCCCTTGGTCAATCGCCAAAATATAATCAGCCATAATGAACCTCCCTAGCCTTTGCTATCAAATTTTCCAAATATTCGCTCTCCATCAAGCGCTGCCCCTTGTTAGGCAAGCGGCGCACCGCAGCCCGTGCCCTTTTCATCTTCCGAATAGCCTTCTCCTTCTCGCCAAGCACAAAAAATTCATAAGCCGCCGAAATCCGCAGAATATTAGGCATAGCCGCCCCCAAAACCTGCTGCAATCTCTTATCCGAATAAATCTCCCGCGCTTTCTCGTAATCAGGCGCGTAAAATGTATAGTAGTAAAGCAAATCCGCCTTTATAAAAATGCCGTAAAGCCCGGGCAGCTTATCAATATCCAACCGCGAGTAAACATCGGCAAATTCATCAAAACGCCCCAAATCCTCCAAGCGGGCCGCCTCAAGCATCAAAATATAAGCCACCATAAAGTTCCGAAGGTCAGCCCCGTCAGGCACAGCAAAAATTCCTTCATCAAAGTCCATGTACCGCCTGCCCAAAGTAATTTCGCTATTGACAAAAAGCATCAAATAAAGCCCACGAGCCGCATCCCGCGACTTCATAGCTTCAAGCACATTCACCCCGTCATTAAGCAGCAAAGAGCGGACAGGCACAGCATTAATAAGCGCAAAAAATAAGTTAACAGCAACAACAAGCCCCGCAAAGACATTTCCAAAAGCAAAAGCAAACGGAAGCACAAGCACTGCCAAAGCAATATTAAACAGCACCCCGCCAAGATTGTAAAGAATAAACGGAAAATCCTCCCCAAACGCGGGCGGCACCATCAAACACTGCCCCTCCACAATGCTCCGCGAAAACCGAAACAAAATCCGCCCATCCTCACGAACCAACACAAACGGCCCAATCCGAAACGAACTAAACCGATACCCGCTAAGCGCCCCAAAAACCAAATGCCCAAGCTCATGAACAAAAACACCAAGAAAAAGCGCCGCCGTGAAATATAAAAGAAGCCGAAACAACCCAACAGCAGGAAATGGCACTCCGCTGAAAAACGCAATAAACCCGCCAGCCGCCCCAATCAAAACAGGCAAAAGAAATTTCCACATCACTCAAAATCCTCGCACCGCGCCCAGTGCATATGAAGCTTGCCGCCCACTTTATCGGCAATGCCGACGTAAACAGCCTCATCACTAGCCTCGCGCCCCAAATAATGTTCAAGCATAAGCGTAAATGTCTCCGAAAGCTGCCTATCGAGCCATTCATTCTTGGGAACCCAAAAAAGTTCACCTTCATCAGTCTGAACAATATCTGTCCGGGAAGTTTCGCCGAAGAACATGTAGTTATGCCGTATTTCCTCATCTTTATAACGCCGCAATAATATGTACTGCAACCGTAATGAAGAAATATCACTCCGGGCGATGCCAGTTTCTTCCTCAATTTCCCTGTAGCAAGCATCATAAGGATAATCCATTTCATGCTCCTCAAAATGCCCGCCCACGCCACTCCAAATGCCGGGCAGCATTTTCCTATGCTCTCCGCGTTTCAACAGAAGAACCTTGTCACCATTACACAAAAATGCAGTTGCCAAATGCCGAAATTTCAAGGCCTGTCCCCCCTCGTCAAAAAAATTAAAAAATATACTTGACACAACAAAAAAAACGTAGTATCATTGCTCCTATCGCTCGGAAACGCGCGGGAAATATTCATAGGAAATAGTACCACATATATTGCACCTTGAGAACTGAATAATCACGAAGAAACACAAACCCAAAATTCTTTAGAGTTTTTGAAGTAATTCTAAGGTAACAAAAGGCGATATCGTTTCGCG
>Ga0209755_10002632_pt1 | contig 24224 bp, 23 predicted proteins | sample TergutCo191P1_FD_187301 | JGI IMG/M metagenome (GOLD analysis project Ga0209755, IMG submission 187301) | Cornitermes sp. P1 segment gut microbial communities from Petit-Saut dam, French Guiana - Co191P1 (SPAdes) (version 2) | ecosystem: Host-associated > Arthropoda: Insects > Digestive system... | reverse complement strand
AGAGTTTGCGGCTAGCTTGGGAGCGCAAGGAGCCAATCACAGACTTTATCAGAGAGCTAGCCCAGATTGAGGATGACGAGGTTATTTTGCAGCATATCAGAATGTTTGTGAATGAGTATTCTATGAAGTTAGCTCCGATTTCGTGGTTTAGTTGAGTAAATATTACCCACAAATACACCTATGCTAGCAGCCTAAACGCTCAATTTCATCTTTCGACAAGCCAGTTATTTCCGAAATAACTGCAGAACTGAACCCCTTACCCTTCATTTGCTGCGCAGTCCGCAAAACGCCTTTGGTTTCGCCTCTAGCCTCGCCAACAGCGATACCTTCCGCTTTGCCAATAGCAATGCCATCTTCCCGGGCTTCTTCCTGCCACACACGCTTAGCTGTATCCCAGTTCCATTCCGTAAAAAGCATATTCCTTACCTCTGATGCGTTGTCCCGCAAAAAATCTCTCAGTATATCCTGCCGCATGCAGTCATCCACGGCCTTCTGGATTGCTAAACTGCGGCTCATGGACTTCTCATGCTCTCTTACAAAATATACAAAACTCTCATAACCCTTCAAGGTCTCGCTTCTATTGGCCAGCTCCTCGTTGTGACCCTTGTTTATATTGATGATTTTCACAATGCACTCCATGTTGGGAATCTCGCCGTCGCAAAAGTCCTTGAACGCATCCGACAATCTGAGCTCCTGCTGCTCGGGCATCTTGTCCTTGCCGTTGTAAAGCACTATGATTTCAGGCTTGGGAAGCGGAATCTTCTTTTCTTGATAAATGCTTTCCTCCTTTAGCAGTTTTTCATATATCCTGCCCAGGTATATGGCTGCCCTGATGGGCATGTTGTAGTTGACCGTGGACTGCTGCTCGATCAAGACCACGATTTTATCTTCTATAACGAAAGATATGTCGTTCATTCTTTCCATGAACAGGGCATCGCTCAAAGTTGTGATCAGGACTTCCGTGTCCTTGCTGAAAGTTTTGTTTTTCAGAGCGCCGTAAGTTTCCAGCAGGTTCTCTTTTTTGCTCAGCAGTTGTATGAGCATGCTGCTTTTGTACTCTCTGTTCGTTTTGAACGCAGTTTCCATAAAATGGACCTCCTATTTTTGTCCTATTACTTAGACGAAATTCAGAGGAAAAAAAATCAAAAAAATGCATAAAAAAGTGAAAATTATTAAAAAATGACGTGAAAATGACATTCGCTGGAGTTTTCTTTTACAAAACTTTGGGAAAGATATGGGTAACCGTAAGCTCTTTACTATACATTTTACTCATTATACTGAGTAAAATGTAAAACATATTGAGTATTTTGTATATTATCTTTTATGAAAACTTTATTCAGAAGGAGGCTCGTTGAGCAGATTTGCGAAAGGATGGCGGAGCCTCGGCAATTTATTCAGATTATTTCCGGGCCAAGGCAAACGGGTAAAACTACCGCTGTTTTGCAGGCGTTGGAGAAGTGCGGATTGCAGAGCCGCTTTGTTAGCGCAGATGACCCTAACTTGAATTCTGTGGAATGGCTTCGCAACGAGTGGCAGCAGGCTCGTAGCGCAGAGGTTTTTGTTATAGATGAAATTCAGAAGATACCGCAGTGGTCTGGAATGGTGAAATTGCTGTGGGATGAGGATTCTCGCAAAAAAACGCCGCTTAAAGTTATTTTAACAGGTTCATCTTCGTTGCTTTTGCAAAAAGGAATGAAGGAATCCTTGGCAGGCAGGTTTGAGCTGCTTTTTTGCCCGCATTGGAATTTTGCGGAATGCAAGGAAGCTTTTGGCTATACGCTGGAAGATTTTCTCTATTTTGGAGGTTATCCTGGTGCGGCAGGTTTTAGAAATAATGAGGAGAGATGGGCACGTTATATTGGGAACTCCATTGTTGAACCCAGCATTTCGCAGGATATTTTGCTTATGGAAGAGATTAGAAAACCAGCTTTGATGCGTTCTCTGTTTATGCTTGGAGCAAGTTACTCAGCCCAAGAACTTTCTTACACAAAAATCATAGGCCAGTTGCAGGATGCCGGAAACACTGTGACGATAGCCCATTATTTGGAGCTTTTGGCAAAGGCAAACATTATGTGCGGTTTGCAAAAATTCTCGGAAAATAAATTGCGTATTAAGCAAAGTTCACCGAGATTTATGGTTTATGATACTTCGTTGATGACTTATTCGCAAGGTTTCGGTCGCAAAAGTTTTTTGGAAAATGCGACTATGAGAGGGCATTTGATTGAGAGCGCAGTTGGGGCGTATTTGCTGGCGAGGGCCAAAGAAGAGGGTTTTGAGGTGTATTGGTGGCGAGACCGAGATAAGGAAGTGGATTTTGTGTTGCAAAAGGGAAAAAACATTATTGCGATAGAGGTTAAGAGCGGCAGGATAAAGCACATTGGCGATTATTTGGATTTCAAGAAAAAATACCCAAAAGCTATGGGCCTTGTTATTGGCGATTCCAACTGCAGCTTGGAAGATTTTTTGCTGGGAAAGGTTGAGTTGTTTTGAATTTCAATAATCCCTTAGCAACCCTAAAATCTTGCCCTATAAACTGCGAGGAACGCAAGAGTGATGATCGTTGTTGTGCAAATTTTCATTTTACGCACCTCAGCGAGAACAAGGAAGTTTTGTAGTTGCCGTAGTGCCTGTACAAGTTCTCGCCTTCGCTGTAGTACATATGCTGATACGAAGAGCACTTCGCACCGCACATTGTGATACTCCACCAGCAAGCGTATTCGCCGGCATCGTAGAAATCATTGCCTTCACCGCCGCAACCGCCCGGCAGGGCCGAAAAGCCAAACTTGTCAATATCATTGCCTAATAATGCTTTGCCATCGTCATTCTTCCAGCCATCCCAACCCATTTTTGATCTAAGCATTGCGCCCGCATCTTCCCAAGCACCATCTCCCTTAGACTTACCGCCGACAGCCACAGCCAAATTGTTCCAATCCTTATCGCTCGGTGCCCTCCACCCCGCTGGACAGGCTTTTGTTGCGTCATCCAAATTATAAAGCTGCCCGTATTTTTTACAGTTGCTCTCGTTATTCCCATAACACACGGAACTCTTGGTTTTAAAGTTCAAGTTCTCCGCCATCCACGTCAAGTTCCCTATTTTCACAGTCCGGTACTTCTTGGAGTCCCGTGAATCGGTAAATGTTACGGCATCGTCCTTTGCCTTAGCCTTCGCATCCTTGCGCACCGTCTCTTTAGCACACCCCCCAGCGATTGCCGCAAATGTAGCAACGGTGAGGAGGATCACTAGGAGCAAGCGCATTTGTTGCATTGAGGATCCAAGTCTATTTTCTTTGAACGGGTAAATTTCATTAATGCTAATCTATAAAATTATCGCTTGCTACACTCTTAACCATTTTACTATATTCCCCTTTATGTCCGTTAAATACGATATATTCATTTCTTACAGGCGCAAGGGCGGTTATGATACCGCTAAATTGCTTTATGACAGGCTTCGCATGGAGGGTTACTCCGTTTCTTTTGATATAGATACCCTGGAAAAAGGGGACTTTGACAAAGAACTGGAAAGCCGAGTCCGTGATTGCAAAGACTTCCTGGCAGTGCTGAACCCCGGTATTTTCGATCGCTTTTTTCTCCCGGACCACGACCCTAAAGATGACTGGGTTCGCCGGGAAATAGCCTGTGCCCTTGCGGAGCATAAGAATATTGTTCCCATTATTTTAGACGGCTTCACATGGCCCAAAGAACCCCTGCCAGACGACGTTATAGGCTTAACCAAGAAGAATGGCATAGACCTCAACCCCAAGCATTTTGAAGCCGCCTATGCTAACTTAAAACGAAAATTTTTGGACTCGCAACCATTTTGGCTGGTCAAACACAGGCAAAAATTAATCGCCGCACTCTTTATGCTGCTCGCAACTGCCGCAGTCTTCTTCTATTTCGCATTCACAGAACTGTCGGAAAAAACATCCGAACAAATAGATCTTGTAGAGAAAAGAAAACAGCAAGAATATGATTCCCTGCGCAGAATAGACGCTCAACAGAACAAGCAAGAATATGACTCCCTGCGCAGAATAACAGATTCCATAATAAAACGCAATGACTCCATAAGAATAGCACGTGAAGAACGCCAAAGGCAGAATGCCGCCAGGGAAGACTCTCTGGTACAAGCTGCCAAGTTACAACCGGCACTCGCAAAATCCGTAAAGGTAGAACAAGCAAAAAAAGGCTCAGGAGGCAAAACCCTGTACTGGAGTGGCCCAAACGACCCGGTTGGAAGAGCAATTTTTGAAAAACTGCAACCGGCAGGAGTACAAAGAACAAGATGCACAGATAGCGGCATAAATGGCATAAACATAGGCGTAACAAGCCCTAGTTGCACAATTTCCAGAGGCAATATAGAGTGTACATACTCACCTAAATTCACCTTAACCGACTGCTCAGGCAAACTTATAAGCGTCCTGGAAGTAAACGCTAAATTCCGAACCGACCCACATACGGAAGAATCCGCAGCAAGAGAAGAACTGGCAAAAGAGCTGAGAACCACAAATTTTGACGGAGTGATTGCGGAAATTAAGAAAATCCCTTGACAAAAACCCTTGAAATTACTATATTTACCTCTTCAAATAGTATTTTTTTGAGGAAGTTCATGAAAACTCCTGTTATAAACCCAAGCGCAGTAGAGCGCAAATGGAAAATTATAGATGCCCAAGGCAAACCCCTCGGGCGTGTTGCCAGCAAAGTTGCCTATTTGTTAATGGGAAAACACAAGCCGGTTTATGCCCCCAACACAGACGTTGGTGATTTTGTGGTTGTCATCAACGCCTCAAAAGTGGCTTTAACAGGCAAAAAAGCCGAAACAAAACAGTATTTTCACCACACCGGCAACATAGGTGGCGAACGCTGGATATCCTTTAAGCAATATCTGGGCCGCAAACCTGAGTTCCCTATTGAACATGCAGTTTGGGGAATGCTCCCGCATGGCTCGCTCGGGCACACCATATTCAGAAAACTAAAAGTGTATGCTGGCGCAGAACACAAAGAAACCGATAAAAACCTTGAACCGGTGGCTATCTAAAAGAGAGAAACATTATGGCAGTAAAACCTTCCGCTAAAGAAAAGTCCGCTCAGCAAAAAATTTACCGTGGCACAGGCCGCCGCAAAAGCGCAGTGGCAAGCGTAATCCTCAAAGAGGGTTCAGGCAAGCGCACAGTGAATGGCCGTGACTTCAAAGATTATTTCCATTCAGATGTGCAAAACATGGTGGCAAACCTTCCGTTCTCAGTTCTGGGCAATGCAGACAAATGGGACGTTATAGTGAATGCCAACGGTGGTGGCATAGCCGGGCAGATGGGCGCAATACGCCTTGGAATAGCACGTGCTCTAGTTGAGCAAAACGCAGAGGTTAAACCTGCGCTTCGCCACGCAAACCTGCTAACCCGTGACGCTCGTGTTGTTGAACGCAAGAAATACGGTCGCAAGAAAGCCCGCAAGCACTTCCAGTTCTCCAAGAGATAATAAAGCTTGGGGTAGAGGCTCAGTGTTCGTCTTTAACAGTGGGAACTAAATATTTATCCCATTCGCTAGGTTCCGGTTCTTGAGAACTCTCAAGTGCCCGTTTTTTTGCGTCTTCTTCAGCTTTCTGGCGCTTAACAGAAAGATCTTCCAGTTTGCTGGGATCAACCGTTATTTTCTCTTCGGAAGCCCGGAACATATTATTGGACTCCTCCAGAACAGCCAAAACACCAACCAAACGACCTTTGCCATCCAAGCCAAGGTCCATGTTCTTTATGGTGGTTAAGCGAATGCGATTCACGGCATCTTTGTATTCCTGGAACACCTGATTGCCGTCCATCATCTCCGCACGTTCTTCCGGAGTTATATTCTCCATGGCTTCTTTCCAAAAACCGGCTTTCGCCTGATTGACAAAGTCTATCATCTTTTCGTTAACCATATCCGGGTCACGAGTAACGGTTTGGCTAGAAGCACACGACATAAGAACGAACGCTGCAAGCAATAGTAAAAACCTTAGCATAAAAGTCTCCTACACTAATTCTGCTTTTAAATATACTAATTTTTTTGCCATATCCATTTGTTTTTCCTCGTTAATAGCCAAATTGTAGGCACAAGGAGCACCAAATCGCGAATTAGGGTTGTCCACGCCCCTGTTTTTGACTGCGCACCCATTATATCCGGGAAACAGCCGCAAACTATATCCAAATTAAGAGCCAAAGCCCACACAAGCGCCACTATAAAACAGGCAAACATAGCCAGAATTGCCAAAGTCGATTCCTTTACATAGTGGGTCGCAATCAATGCCAGCCCAAACCAAAACTCGGCCTGAGGCAAAATCAAAGCCCATATATTCACAAGGTTATGCGGCAAAAACTGGTATTGCGCAATGGAAACAGCAAACTCTTTAGGGTCTTCTATTTTAAAAATGCTCGCAAAAATGAACATGCCGCCTATGCCGACTCTTATCAAGATTTCCAACACCCTTTCTGTCAAAGCACCGTTGATTTTCCAAGCAAAAGCAATTAGCAAAATGCTCAAAACAGTCTCTGCAATACCTATGTGCAAATAATATTGCCACACTTCAAACTTATCAGCCAAATTAAATATTTCAGGGAAAGATATTTCAAAAACTCCCAGAACAAAAAGGATAACTGCCAAAAAAATCAAACCGGCAGGTGCAGCATATCGCTTCATTGAGGTTTCTCCCGTACTTCCTGCCCGCCAATCCATTCAACGGATTTAGCTTCAGGAGCACGCAGGTTATTCACTACTGCAGCCAATATGCAAAAAAGCCCCAACCCTACAAGAAACTTAAAGTTCAAGTTTTTCATAATCATGAATATAGAAAATTATATATTCATAACGACATGGATCATTTGTACAAAAATTATAAAAGGCGCATTATATTATGCGTAATGGCTGTATTGATAGTAATTCTGGTAATTATCAATGCTGTGGTGTATTCAACATTAAAACGATTGATGGAGAATCAGTTTCAATTGGCAGGGCAGAGCACGGCTGTGGCTGTAGCTTCAATAATATCAGAAGATTTGGACGCTTACAGAAACTTCCTTGCTACAAAGGATACAAGCTCTGAATACTACCTGCGCATGCGAAGTTATTTTAACGAGATTCTAAGAACAAGCAGCATACGATTTATTTACACAACAAACCGTATAGATGAACAGCACATAGAAATTATCCTGGATTCCGAGCCCACCGACAGCAAATATTATTCTGTGCCGGGATCTATTGAAGCCATGAATGAAACTGCCCGTAAAGTTTTCCGAACAAAACTGCCAACGGAACTTAGACCTACAAGGTCTGTATTTGGGCACTTGCTTGGTGGCTATGCACCTATTCTTGATGAACACAGCGACTTGATCGGCATGGTTGGAGTTGATATTGACTACGGCGAGGTGCTGTCTGTTGTGCAGCAATTATTTATAGCTTTGACAACCATATTTATTTTATTGCTACTATTTATATACATGCTCTTATCAAAGGTATCACATTATTTGCTGGAGCCAATGCTTAAAGACAAACTGACCGGAGCATATAACAAAAGATATTTTGAATCCATGCTGCAAAAAAGCATAGACACGGCATTGATAGCAGAGCAGGAACTATCCGTTTTGATGTTGGATTTGGATCATTTTAAGAACATAAACGACACTTACGGACATATATTCGGAGATATTGTTTTGGGAAAAACAGCAGGGTGGATCAAGGAGATATTGAGAAAAGATGATTTCTTTGTACGTTATGGCGGAGAAGAATTTATAATATTATTTTTCAATATTGATTCTTCCATAGCAATGAAGTTGGCGGAACGTATTAGAAAAACAATAGAATCCCGCAATATATACAACACAGATCACCATACCAACATAAGCATGACTATCAGCATTGGAATTGCCAGTTTGAGAAAAAGAAATATCTCCGCTCTGGAGCTGGTAAAAGAGGCAGACAAGGCATTGTACAAAGCCAAGACAACACGAAATGCCGTGGCTACTTTTCTAGATTATCAAGATGAATAAAATCCTGATTCTGCTGTCGCTTTTGCTCATCTTTTCCGGTTGTGCTTCCGTTAAACCGGAAATCATGGATTCACAAATGTATTTCGGCATGGCAATCGCATATGCAGACAAAAAGGATTACGATAGCGCAATTGAGGCTTACAAAAAAGCCATTGAACTGAGACCGGAATATGCAGACGTATATTTTGGATTGGGAAATATTTATTTTGTTACAGAAGATTATCAAAGTGCCATTGAAGCTTATAAAAAAGCAATCGCATTGAAACCTTCTTATGCAAAGGCATACACCCATGCAGGCATGGCTTATGCTTATGACGAAACGGATCATGACAAAGCGCTTGAATACGCAAACAAAGCATTGTCGCTAACGCCGAATGACACAACAGCTTACAGTGTTATAGGAAAAGCTTACTTTCTTAAAAAAGATTACGATAAATCCATTGAAGCATTTAAAAAAGTTATTGAACTCGATCCAACGTGGGCAAGCACATACACTCACATGGGCGTGGCATACAGCGAAAAAAAAGATTACAACAAGGCTATTGAAGCATATCAAAAAGCTATCGATCTCAAACCTAATGATTCCTGGGTTTACAGCAAAATCGGTGACACTTACGGATACACCGGAAATCTTGCCAACTCAAATTACTATAAAGGCTTGGCCTCTTACTATGATGACGATTACGATCAAGCCCTTGCATATTATTCAAGAGCCATAAAGCTCAGAGCAGATTTCACAGATGCGTATTTAGAAACCGCACGCACTTTATATCGCCAAAAAAAATATGCATCCGCAATTATCTACAGCGAAAGAGCGATTGAACTGAAACCGAATCACATAGAAGCTCATCACTATCTGGGAAATGCTTATCTCAACAACGGCGAATATGACAAGGCTATTAAAACTCACAAACAACTCCTTGAATTAAAAGTTGATTTTGTAGCTTCATATTATGAAATAGGCAGAGCTTATCACCTCAAAGAAGATTTAGACAAGGCAATTGAGTATTACAGAAAATCTCTTGAATTTAATCCTGAGTACGAGCTTTCGTTTAACAAACTCGGAGATGCTTATTATGACAAGCATGATTATGACAAAGCCATTGAATTCTACAAAAAAACTTTGGAAGTTGATCCGGAATTTCCTGCGCATTACAGTTTGGGAAAGGCTTACTTCGCAAAAGAAGATTATGAAAATGCATATGCTTATTGCATAAAAACTATTGAGACAAACCCCGATTTTGCGCCTGCATATTTCCGAATAGGGCATATTTACTATAATATGCAAAATTACGATCAGGCGATTGCATACTATAAAAAAGCCATAACTTTAGCCCCCGATATTGCGGAGGCTTATGAAGGCATAGGATTTGCTTACGGCAAAAAAAAGGATTATGACCAGGCAGTTGAGTATTTAAAAAAGACTCTTGAAATTGAACCCAACAATGCACGGGCATACATGGTATTGGGCGATGCTTATTCAAAACTTGACAATTATGACTTGGCAATTGAATACACTAAAAAAGCTATTCAATTAAACCCGGATGACTTTCGCAGCTATAACAGCGTATGCTGGTTTTATGCAAAAAAACAGAATTGGGATAAAGCCATTGAATTCTGCAAAAAGTCTCTAGACCTGAATTCCGATTATGCGTATGCGCAACACAGCATGGGATACGCTTATGCCGGCAAAGCGAATTACAATAAGGCACTTGAGCATTACCAAAAGGCTATTGATCTTTTTGAAAAACTCCCTGATTCCATATATCTTTTAGGAGGAACATTTTTCGATATGGCTGAAGTTTATGAGGTAAAAGGAGACAAGGAAAAGGGCGCTGAATTAAAGAAGAAGGCAAAAGAATTAGGATACCCCTAAGCCTTCTATCTCCTTTATAGCCTCTTCCAGATCGTCATCCATTTCGTGCATGCTCTTAGCTGCCTCCAAGCACATTTCCGCAGTTCTCAAGTCTTCAGGAACATCTGCCAGATTATAGCCGTTCTTTTGCACTGCCGCCAAACACAATTCCGGTGTTTTCAAATCGTGCGGAACAAATTTAAGAACAGATAAATAGCTATTTTGCACTGCCGCCAAGCACAATTCCGGTGTTTTCAGGTGCTCAGAAACATACTGAAGAGCACTACCTTCTTTTTGCACAGCTTTAAGCGCCTCTTGCGTTGTTGTTATCTCACTTATAACCATTATTTTTCACGCATCAATTCTTCCATTCCCACGACAAACTTCTCTCTGCTGTTATGCACAAAAGAAGTCTCGCCTGTGTCCATTCTTATGGCATCTACAGGGCACGCCTCAACGCACAACCCACAGAAAACACAAGCTAAATGATCAATCTCAAAACGAACCGCACGCTTCTCAACCATCCCATTAGCAGCCTCGCCGCCATCAACTCTTATGCAGCGTGCAGGGCATGCCGCTGCGCACATGCCGCAGGCGACGCAACGTGGAGATCCGTCTGCTCTTTTTAGCAAACGATGCTTGCCTCGGTAATTATTTGGAATTGGTGGTTTTATAGTAGGGTACGGAATTGTAGGCAAAGTCTCGTATTTAAAGAAACCTCGCAAAAAATGCCTCAACGTGGTGTATAAACCGCGAATAGCCTCGGGTACATAAGAAATCACCCAAAGCGTTCTCTCAGGATGCCGAACCACTCGTGGCATATTCTACCACCTGAAATGAGCAAATGCTTTGTTAGCTTCTGCCATTTTATGCGTATCTATTTTTTTGCGAACTGCACCGCCATCGTTGTTCTTTGCTGCAACTAACTCTGCCGCCAAGCGAAGAGCCATGTTTTGCTCGTTTCTTTTGCGAGCCGCAGTCAAAAGCCAGCGAAGAGCCAAAGCTTTGGCACGGTCAGGCGCAACCTCGATTGGAACCTGATAGTTTGCGCCGCCAACTCTGCGAGTTTTAACCTCCACATGAGGCTTGATGTTCTCAAGGCACTGCTCAAACTTTTCCATAACAGATTCGCCGCCCTGGATCTTTTTATCCAGTTCTTCGAGTGCTGTGTACACAATGTTTTCGGCTATGGTTTTTTTGCCTTCTTTAAGAACCACACCCACAAGCTCTGTGACCAAAGTCGAATTGAAGCGAGGATCAGGCAAAATAGAACGATGAATTGACTTTCTTCTTCTAGACATTATTTCTTCCCACCTTTAGTTGGCGCGGCTGCGGCTTTCTTTTTTACGCCATAGCGGGAACGGGCCTGCTTGCGGCCGTTCACAGCTTGGGTATCAAGCGCTCCACGGATTATGTGATAACGAACACCCGGCACATCTTTAACACGGCCTCCACGGATTAACACAATGGAATGTTCTTGCAAATTGTGGCCTTCGCCCGGGATGTAAGCGGTCACTTCCATCTTGTTACTCAGTCGCACACGGGCGATTTTGCGCAAAGCGGAGTTTGGCTTTTTGGGCGTTGTGGTATAAACACGGCTGCAAACGCCACGTTTCTGAGGGCAGGCTTTAAGCGCTGGGGCTGTTGTGCGGTTTTTGACCTTTTTACGGCCAAGGCGCACTAGCTGTTGAATGGTTGGCACTCTAAATTCTCCTAAATGCTGGTTCTAAATATAGATTTTTTTTATTCAAGTTCATCATCTATATCCTCTAAATTAAGTTCCGGCAAAGAATCGACACGTGGTTCTGCCAGCGTCATTTCATCTTTTACATCGGAATCCTTTATTTCCATATTGCGCAAATGCAAAGCTCCTGTTCCGCATGGTACCACACGGCCCATAATCACATTTTCCTTTAAGCCGAGCAGCTTGTCCTTTAAACCTGCTATGGTGGCTTTGGTTAGCACCTTTGTGGTCTCCTGGAAAGAAGCGGCTGCAATAAAGCTATCCATGGCAAGAGCGGCTTTTGTTATGCCAAGCAGCAAAGGAGCGGCTTCGGCAGTCTGCTTGCCTTCTTCCTGCAATCTGCTGTTCTCTATGCGAAGCTCAATTCTAGACACATCTGCGCCAGTCAGGAATTTGGATTCGCCAGGCTCGGTTATGGTCACTTTTCTCATCATCTGGCGAACTATGCACTCTATGTGCTTATCTGAAATTGTAACAGCCTGCAAACGATAAACCGATTGTATTTCGTCTATCAAGTGTCTCTGCAATTCCTCTTCGCCCAAAATGCCGAGAATATCATTCAAGCTCAGGGAGCCTTCGGCTATAGGTTGCCCTTTGCGAACTCTATCGCCTTCCTGCACTGAAAGATGCTTTCCGTGCGGAACTTCAATTTCACGTGTATCTGGGTATTTGGCCAGCTCCTGGCCTTTGTGAATTTTATCGCCTTCCTTAACCAAAAGTTTAGTTCTGGATTTAATCAGAATCTCCAAAGGATTTTCCAATATGGGCTGGCCAACACGAATTTCATCGCCTTCCTTAACCAAAACACGAGCTCCGCGCGGAATTGAAATTGAAATTGCCGCTTCAGCAGTATTCTCTTCACCGTCAAAATTCTCAGCAGCATTATTTTTTGCTTTGGATTTGCCGGACTTTTTGGAAACTGAGCCTTCTTTGCTTTTTATTTCCATCTTTTGAGAACTAACCTTTCCTATTATGCCGTCTACTTCAGCGCATTTAATCCGGCTCTTGTCAAGCTCGGAATTTTCCAGGCTTCTTATCAGCAATTTTTGATCTCCGGCTTTTTCAACTACGCCATCTACTTCCGAGCACATGGTTTGAAGATCCGAGCCTACAATCAGCACCGTTTGTCCATCACGCTTTTCCGAACCGAATTCAATCAGGCCGTCTATCGGCGCAAGTATAGCAGGAGTCTTTGGCTCACGTGCTTCAAACAATTCGGCAACTCTTGGCAAACCGCCGGTAATATCTTTTGTCTTTCCAACAGAGCGAGGCAATTTAGCTATAGTCTGTCCAATAACAATGGTATCTTCATTGCGAACAGTTACAATTGCGCCGTCCGGCAAAAAGAAGTGACCCACACGCTCGCTGCCTTGCATAACATTTATGGAAGCTCGCTTGCGACCTCTCTTATCATTGATTATTGTCCAAGTTTCTATGCCGGTTGTTTCATCAACTTCCGAGATATATGTTATTTTTTCTATAAAATCCAAAAGCTGGATTTTGCCACCAACCTGGCTTATAATAGGGCTGTTGTAAGGATCCCATTCGTAGAGCAAATCGTCTTTTTTCACCGAATCGCCATTTGCCACCTGAAGCACGGCTCCATAAGGAATCTGCCAACGCCCACGGTTTATGCCATTCGTATCTATGAGCACAAGTTCAGCCATGCGGCCAAGCTCAATTTTTGCGCCCTTGTATTCTATTTCATCGCTCTTTTCAATAGAAACCGTGCCATCTACCGAAGCTCTTTTATTGTTATCCACAGTTATGCGGCTTGATGCGCCACCAATGTGGAAAGTACGGAGAGTAAGCTGAGTACCCGGTTCGCCAATCGACTGCGCCGCCAATACACCGACTGCCTCGCCCAAATCCACCAAACGGCCGGAAGCCAGCATTCGGCCATAGCATTTGGCACAAACACCAAGCGGCGAATTGCATGTAAGCACGCTGCGCACAGCAACTTCTTCTATACCTGCATCGAGTATTTTCGGTATATCTTCTTCTTCTATCATTTCGCCTTTCTCTACAAGCAAAATATCCTTAACAGGATGCTTGATATCCTTTAAAGAGAAGCGACCTAAAATACGTTCCTCCAAAGCCTGAACTATTGTTTCGCCATCTTTGGAAGCAGACCGGACAATGCCTCTTGCCACAATATGCAAAGGACCTTTAACTCCGGCATTTATAATTTCTCTCAATCTTGAATTGTTTATTTCAGAACCGGCAGAGACTATGACCTTTCCATCTTCTCCCAGAACGGCTTTTTCCAAAGTCATTCCAACAGTTTTCTTGCAAAGCTGATCATAATTTATAGCCTCAATTGTTTTCAGCTCTTTGAACATTGCGCTGCGCAAAGTTTCCTTTTCAAAATCTTCGCCTCTTTTTATCAAAACTTCCTGAGTGCCGGGATTTAAAATATCCTTAGCAGACACATATCCTTTTAGCCTTTTCGCAAGCAGGCTAAGACCTTCGGAAGTATCTTTTAAGCGTTCATAATGCTCAATGGAAACACGCTCGAAAACGATTTTCACCTCGCAGCAATCTTCTTCGGTAATAACAAGATTCTGAGCAACATCAACCAAACGGCGTGTGAGGTAACCGGCATCTGCGGTTTTCAATGCCGTATCCGAAAGTCCTTTGCGTGCTCCGTGCGTTGAAATAAAGTATTCCAAAGAATTCAAGCCTTCACGGAAACAGCTCGTAATAGGATTTTCTATAACTTCGTGCTCGCCTAATTTCCTGGTTGGCTTTTGCATCAAACCACGCATGCCGGAAAGCTGCTTGATCTGTTCCTTTGAACCTCTAGCACCGGAATCTGCCATCATAAACAGAGGATTGAAACCATCTCTGTCTTTGGTCAGCAAATCCCATTGCTTTTGAGCAACTTCGCTGGTAGTGCGAGACCACAAGTCGATGATCTGGTTATAGCGCTCACCGTCTGTAACTGCGCCAAGATCATAAAGCTCTCTTATTTTATTCGCCTTTTCGTTGGCATCATTCAACAGTTCCTGTTTTTCGCCGGGAATTACCATCTCGGCAATAGCCACGGAAGAACCGGCCTTTGATGCCCATTTGTATCCTAAATCCTTTAAGCAATCCAAATAATCAACCGTTACATGATTGCCTTTCAAGCGATATAGATCATTAACTGATTTTGCAATCGCTTTTTTGTTGAATGTATCGTCTGCATAGCCCAAAACATCTGGAATCACCTGATTCAAAATAACTCTTCCTACGGAAGTCTCTATGCGTGTATCCTCTTTAATCAGGAGATTTTCAACTTTTACTCCTTCTTTTGCCACAACTTCATCGCCGGATTTATTTTCGCATTTTGTGTCGTAATCCAAAGCACCGCGATAAAGCCTGCGACCATTGCGCAAACGAAGTTTGATCTTCGCATTCAAATCCACAATGCCGTTTTCATAAGCCTGTATAACTTCCTGATCCGTGCCAAAGCACATTCCTTCTCCCTTAACATTTGGGCGAGGCTTTGAAAGATAGTAAAGACCAAGCACTATGTCTTGAGACGGAACAGCTATTGGCTGCCCGGAAGCAGGATGCAAAATATTGTTCGAAGAGAGCATAAGAACTCTGCATTCGAGCTGTGCTTCAAAAGAGAGCGGCAAATGAACCGCCATTTGGTCACCGTCAAAATCTGCGTTAAATGCTGCGCAAACAAGAGGGTGCAAACGAATTGCGGAACCTTCAATTAATTTCGGATAAAAAGCCTGTATGCCCAAACGGTGCAAAGTGGGCGCACGGTTAAGCATAACCGGATGATCTTTGATAATAGGTTCAACTATATCCCATACTTCCGGAGCTTCGGAGTCAATAATTTTCTTTGCGTGGCGAACCGTATTTGCCAAACCTTCTTCGCCCATCATTTTGCGAACTATAAAAGGCTTGTAAAGTTCCAATGCCATTCTCTTTGGCAAACCGCATTCGTGCATTTTGAGCTCAGGGCCAACAACTATAACGGAACGGCCGGAATAATCAACACGCTTGCCGAGCAAATTTGTACGGAAACGACCCTGCTTGCCTTTTAAAAGCTCGGAAAGAGACTTCATTTTCTCTTTCTTTTTTGCCTTGGGATCGCTGTCAAAAAGATTGTCAACTGCTTCTTGCAACATTCTTTTTTCGTTGCGCAAAATTATATCAGGAGCACGTGCGTCAATCAATTTTTTCAAGCGATTGTTACGGTTTATAACCCTGCGGTAAAATTCATTCAAATCAGATGTCGCAAAGCGACCGCCGTCCAATTGCACAAGAGGGCGCAAATCTGGAGGGATAACAGGAAGAACATCCAAAATCATACCTTCCGGCTTGTTAGGCGAATTTTTAAATGCCTCAACATATTTAAGTCTTTTCAGAGCTTCCATTTTTTCGCTTTTTGAACCGCTGGTCATTGCTATTTCAGACAATTCTTTTGATAGTTCTTCAAGGTTCAAATTAACTTCGCTCAAAACTTTTCTCACAGCTATTGCGCCCATATCGGCAACAAAGCTCACCTCTCTTTTAGCGCTTTCGTATTCATCTTCGCCTATTATCTGATTCTTTTTAAACTGAGAATTACCCGGATCTATCACTATGTATTGCTCATAATATATAACTCTTTCCAAATCCTTTGCTGAAACTCCGAGCAAATTTCCTATTATGCAAGGCTGGTTTTTGAAAAACCATATATGGGCAATTGGAATTGCAAGTTCAATATGGCCCATGCGCTCACGGCGCACTTTGGAAGTTGTAACTTCAACTCCGCAACGGTCGCACACAACGCCTTTAAAGCGCTGCCTTTTATACCTGCCGCAATTGCACTCCCAGTTTTTGTAAGGCCCAAAAATTTTCTCGCAGAACAAACCATCTTTTTCCGGCTTGAACGACCTGTAATTCATAGTTTCAGGTTTAGTGACCTCGCCGAAAGACCATTCGCGAATGGTGTCCGGACCAGCAAGCTGAATGGAAATTTCAGCTACGCTTTTAGTGGAATCGGTGAATTCTTCAAGCATTGTCTGCCTCCGAGACTTTAATATCCAAACCTAATGAACGGAACTCGCGCACCAACACATGGAAGCTTTCCGGCGTTCCTGGCGCAGGCGGATTTTCGCCCTTGACTATTGCATCATAAATCTTGTTTCTGCCTATAATATCATCTGATTTTACAGTTAGCAATTCCTGCAATGTGTATGCCGCACCGTAAGCTTCCAAAGCCCATACTTCCATTTCACCGAATCTCTGGCCGCCAAAGTGCGATTTTCCGCCAAGAGGCTGCTGAGTGACAAGAGCATAAGGGCCTGTGGAACGTGCGTGGATTTTATCTTCAACCAAGTGGTTGAGCTTCAGCATATACATTGTGCCTATCGTTACGTCGTTAAGGAAAGGTTCTCCGGTGCGGCCATCGTAAAGAGTTGCCTTTCCGGTTATGCCATCTTTTGGAACATCCTTTCTGTATTTATCCTTAAATTCCTTTTTCTCGCTGTCTGTCCAAGATTTTTCGGAAATTTTCACAATGGGATTTTTAATATAGGCTTTTTTAAGTTCGCTTTCTATATTGCTAAAAGAAACTCCATTGAACACAGGGGTTTCCACACGCAAGCCAAGCGCAGCGGCAGCCCAGCCCAAATGCACTTCCAAAACCTGCCCCACGTTCATGCGAGAAGGCACGCCAAGCGGGTTCAAAAGTATCTGAACCGGCTTTCCGTCTTCTGTAAACGGCATATCTTCAACGGATACAATTCTCGCTACAACGCCTTTGTTTCCGTGACGGCCTGCCATTTTATCACCTATGGAAAGGCGACGTTTTTTCGCTATATAGATTTTCACAACTTTGAATACGCCCGGCTTAAGCTCATCGCCCTTATTCACCTTGTCTATTTCTTTTTCCTTTAAATCGTTCAGGTCTGATATGCGGCGATTGGTTGTGCTGAGCAAAGCGCTGGTTTCTTCTTGAACCATGCTGTCGCCACAGTACACAGAAGCGCGAGCCAGTTGCGAGAAGTCTGTTTTATCCAAAAGTTCTTTGGTCCATTTTTTGCCGGCGGCAATAACAACTTCATTCGTTATGCCATTGCGAACATCACCGCTTGTTTTGTCTAAAAGCAAACGAGAGAGTTCAGGCTTGCGAGCCGTTTCTATGGACTTTACCTTATCTTCATAATCTTTTGCTATTGAGCGAATTTTATCTGCGAGTTCCGTACGGAGTTTTGCCTCTTCGTCTTTTGTATTCGCACGGCTTTCTCTGCGCTGGAATATTTGCGTATCTATCACAATACCCTTTACACCGCTCGGAATGCGCAGCGAAGAATCGCTGACATCACCGGATTTTGAACCGAAAATAGCCCTGAGCAATTTTTCTTCCGGTGTCAATTCGGATTCGCCTTTAGGAGTAACTTTTCCTACAAGAATATCGCCGGGGCGCACTTCCATGCCAATGCGAACAATGCCGTCTTCGCCAAGCTGCTGGCGGTCTTTTTCGCTGACATTAGGAATGTCTCTTGTTATTTCTTCTTTCCCTCGCTTGGTCTCTCTAACTTCAACTTCGTATTCTTCAATGTGAATGGAAGTAAAGGTATCGTTAATAGCAAGCTCTTCTGAAATTATAATTGCATCTTCGTAGTTATAACCTTGCCAGGGCAAGAATGCAACTCGAATATTTTTGCCGAGAGCGAGTTCTCCGTTATCCGTAGAAGCACCGTCTGCCAGAACATCACCGGTTTTTACCTTGTCGCCCGCTCTGCAAACGGGTTTTTGGTTTATGCAGGAATCCTGATTGGAACGCTCGAATTTGCGAAGATCATAAACATCGTGCGGAGGAAGTCCCAGCGTTTCATGGGTTTCGCTACCCTTGTCTCTTAAAACTTCTATGCGAGTCGCATCTACAAAAGTCACAACTCCATCGCTTTTTGATCTCACCAAAGTTCCTGAGTCAAGCGCAACTTTTCTCTCCAAACCGGTTCCCACAATGGGAGCTTCGGAGCGAAGCAAAGGCACAGCCTGGCGTTGCATGTTAGAACCCATAAGAGCACGGTTTGCATCATCATGTTCAAGGAACGGAATTAAGCCGGCCGCAACAGACACAATCTGCATTGGCGAAACATCCATTAAGTCAACTCTCTGTGTTTCCGTATCGTCTACGGAGATTTCCGTCATATTAGGCAAGCTTGGGAATTCACCCTCTGCCCTTACCAAAACAAAATCCCCTGTAAATCTCTTTGTTTGCGCATCTAAAATAGTGCTCGCAGGCGCAATTCTGCACAGATCTTCTTCATCTGCCGTTAAATACACAATCCATTCCGAAACAACCATTTTAATGACCGAACCGCTTTGCTTAAAATCCGCAGAACCACTGTCAATAAAAATACCGTTCCTCATAACTTTGCGGTTTCCGCCTTCATTAAATTCAAAACTCTTGTTGCAGAACAGATCAAAAAGTTCCAGTTCCCTGCCAGAGAATCTTTTGCGAGCATTTTTCATTTCGTTCTCGCTCAATTCGGATTTAGCCAAAAACTGCCTGTCCGCATCTCCGAAAAACGTTTTCATTATGCCGCTATGCCATTTTGCCTCAGGAAATTCATAAGTTTTGCCCGAGTTATCTTTAAATTCCAGCAAACCCACAATTCTGTAAGGAGATTCTATAAACCCAAAATGATTTACAATGGAGAATGTGGCAAGAGAATTTATCAAACCTATGTTTGCGCCTTCCGGCGTTTCAATTGGACACAAGCGGCCATAGTGCGAATGATGAACATCGCGCACTTCCAAACCGGCTCTGTCTCTGGACAAACCTCCGGGGCCAAGCGCAGAAATTCTGCGTTTATTGGTCAATTCGGAAAGAGGATTTATCTGATCCATAAACTGAGAAAGCTGGTTGGAACCGAAGAATGCGGCAACCATGCTGTTCACTGTTCTTGAATTTATAAGTTCCTTTGGCGTTAAAATTACCTCTTTATCACGAGAAGAGAAATTTTCCCTGACTGAGCGCAAAATACGGCTAATGCCCACCGAAATCTGGTTTGCCACAAGCTCTCCAACAGAGCGAATGCGACGATTTCCCAAGTGGTCAATATCGTCAAGGGAATAACCCGGCTCATCATTGTATAAACCTATCATGTAGCGAATAACACTCACAAAGTCTTCTTTTGTAAGTGTCATAATATCTCTAAACTTCTGCTGATCTGCATTTACATGGACCTTGGCATTCAAGCGATAGCGGCCCAGTTCGCCTATCTCATAGCGTTTGCGTTCAAAGAAAAGATTTTCAAAATGCTCTTTTGCAGCCTTTGGGTCCGCTGCGGGCTGCGATCTTGTTATCTGGTAAATTCGCTCATGAGCAATTTCCATATAGCTTTTTCTTTTCTCATCTTCTTTTTCTCTTCTGGGATCTTTTATATCATCATTTGCCAAAGTATTGTGTATAAGATTATACTCTTCTATATTTTCTTTTATCACATGAACTTCCGTTATGCCAGCATCTAATATTTTTTGGCTGGTTTCCGTGTCCAAAACCGAGTTTGCCAAAACAACTACTTCACCATCTGCGTTAATAGCATCCTTGAAAAGAGCTCTGTTTGAGTAATCTTCATCGGCCATTAATTTCAAAGTTTCGCCTGTATGGAAAAGCTCCAGAATCTGGGCATTTGTTTCGTAGCCAACAGCACGCAAAAGCACGGTTGCCGGCAATTTCTTTTTGCGATCTATCAACATATAGAGAACATCGTTCTCAGTATTGAATTCAAGCCACGAACCTCTATTGGGTATTATGCGGCTCAGAAAAACAATTTTGCCATTCGGAAGCTGCTCCGAATCAAAGCTTACACCGGGCGAGCGATGCAACTGGCTTATCACAACACGCTCTGCACCGTTTATTATAAACGTGCCGTTCTCGGTCATAACGGGCAAATCGCAGAAGAACACATCATTTTCAACCTGTTCCTGCAGTTTTTTCTCTTCTCCGTCTTCCTTAAAAGTTTGAAGCTTCAAGTGAGCTGCAAGCTGACGAGAATAGGTAACTCCTCGCTCTCTGCATTCTTTTATGGAATACCTGGGCATAGTCAAAGCATAATGACTATAACTCAAGACCAAAAGCTTTTTTGCATCGGACACATCTTGAAATGCATCTCGAAACACTCGCTCAAGCCCTTCGTTGCGCCTTTCTTTCTCAGGAACTCCGGCTTGCAAAAAGCGATCGTAAGAAGCCTTTTGCATTTCCAAAAGATCCGGTAATTCCAAACGGAATTCATTGGATGAATAGGATTTCCGTTCTATCATGGATAACCTCGCCCTAAAAGATAGATGGAGCCTGAGCTTTTGCGCAGGCTTTTAAAAAAGAAATATTCGGAACAGGCACGCATTATTTCAGCATGACCTTTGCTCCAGCCGCCTCCAAATCTTTCTTAAGCTTTTCAGCTTCGTCTTTTGGTGCCGCTTCTTTAATAACGGCATCGGCCTTCTCTGTCAAGGCTTTTGCTTCTGCAAGCCCAAGCCCTGAAATAGCAGCACGTAAAGCCTTGATAACGTCTAACTTTTTAGCTCCGCATTCAACCAGCACAACATCGAATTCTGTTTTTTCTTCAGCTGCTGGAGCCGCACCACCGCCAGCCGCAGGAGCGGCCATAACAACCGCGCCGCCTGCAGCAGCTTCAAGACCGTGGGTCTCTTTAAGGTAATCGGCCAATGCTTTGGCTTCTAAAAGTGTGAGGGCAACAATCTGGTCGCCTAGTGTTTTGACATCTGTAGCCATAGGATCTCTTCTCCGTTTTGAGTGTTATTTCGCTGTTTCCAGTTTCTCTTCTAAAGCCTTTATTTGTCCCGCAATCTTTGAGCCAGGCCCTTTGATAAGTGCTATCAAATTTGCGCCCGGTGAAAGCATTAAGGATATAACTTGGCCAAGAATTTCGTTTTTGCCTGGCATTTTCGCAAGATTTTCCAATTCGCTGCCTTTTAAAGCGGAATTGTCCAGTGAAATGCCTTTTGCTTTTAAAATATCAGGGTTAGCCTTGTGAAATTCAACAATTTCACGTGCAGGAAGCATTGGATCTTCTGCATTGCCGAGCATAACAGAGGTAGCTTGCTTCAAATAGGAATCCAAGCCCTTTATGTTAGCTTTTTTCAAAGCTTCCCTTATCAGTCTGTTTTTTGCCGCTCTGTAAGTGATGCCTTTTTTGCGCAAATTCATGCGCAGAGCATTGTCTTGAGCGACTGTTATTCTTTGAAAGTCCAGCAGGTAAATTGATGATGCTGCCGAAAATTCTTTAGCGAGAGAATCTATGAGCTCTTGCTTTTTCTGCCTTTGAAGCGATATTTTTTTAGCTGTTTTTTCCATAAATCCGCTCCTTACCTTGTTAATGCCATGTCAAGGCGAACCGATGGCGTCATGGTTGCCGTTAAGGTTAAATTTCTAATATATATGCCCTTTGAGGTCTGCGGCTTATTCTTTTTCACGGAATCTATAACCGAGAGAATATTCTCGCACAATTGCTCGCCGGTAAAGGAAAGCTTGCCAACCGGAGCATGCACATTTGCGCCCTTATCAACACGGTATTGAATTTTACCGGCCTTGAGCTCTTTTATCACCTGAGCCAAATTCGGAGAAACAGTTCCTGCCTTTGGGCTTGGCATCAAACCACGGGGGCCCAAAACCTTTGCGACTTTGCCAAGAACCGCCATCATATCCGGGGTAGCTACAACTGCATCGAAATCCAGCCAGCCATCGGAAATCTTTTGAACCAAATCAGCTCCGCCTGCGAAATCCGCACCTGCGTCAATTGCAGCCTGAACAGCATTCTCTTTGCAGAACGCCAAAATGCGAACTTTGCGGCCAGTGCCATGCGGCAACGCAACGGTGCCACGAACCATCTGATCCGAATGCTTTGGGTCAACGCCCAAATTAAAATGCAGCTCAACAGTTTGATCAAATTTGCACTGCGATTTTTTCAAAATATTCACTGCTTCATCCAAGCCATAAGTGGCCTTGATATCGTAAGATGCAACCAGTGCGCGATATTTTTTTCCTCTTCTAATCATTATTCTACCTCAATACCCATTGAGCGTGCTGTGCCTATTACCATGCTCTGCGCAGATTCCAAACTTATGGTGTTTAAATCCGGCATTTTCTTTTTGGCAATTTCAGTTACCTGCGCCATAGTTATTTTGCCAACTTTTTTGCGATTCGGCTCTCCAGAAGCGGTTTCTACTTTCGCAGCCTGTTTTACCAAAGACGGAACCGGAGGAGTTTTTATCACAAAAGTAAAGCTGTTGTCTGCATACACCGTTATTATAACAGGAACTATTGAGCCTGCCATGGATTGTGTGCGAGCATTGTATTGCTTGCAGAATTCGGCGATATTTACCTTTTTTGAGCCCAATGCCGGGCCAATCGGAGGGGCTGGGTTTGCAGCGCCTGCCTTAATCTGCAATTTAATGTAGCCAGTTATCTTTTTTGCCACTGTAATTTCTCCATTTCAAAGTTCCGTGCCTACAGAACCTCAACCTCTGTAAAGTTAAGTTCAACGGGAATGGAACGACCAAATATCTCTACCATGGCTTTTAACTTGCCACGTTCTTTCATAATTTCTCCAACAACGCCCGTATAATCATTGAACGGGCCCTCTTTAATGCGAATTGAATCGCCTTCTTTAATAGGTATGGTTTCCAGCATCGGCAAGTTTCCTGCCAATTCGTTATCACGAGGCAAAACCGATGCCATTTCTTCTTCCGGAATAGGAAGAATTTTTGTGCCTATTGTCACAAACTTTGTTACGCCTTGAATATTCTGAACCAAATGCCTTGTGCGATCATTCAATTCCATCTGTATAAACACATAAGCCGGCATAAGGTTGCGTCTTTCTATTTTAACAACTCTTTTGCCTTTTTTCGTTGAAATATGCTCTTCATTCACGTGCGGAATCTCTATGCGCCCGAACAAATCATGTGCTTGCTCACGTTCAATCATGGCTTCAAGGAGTTGTTTAACCTTGAGCTCCTGTCCGGAAAAAGTTGATACCGAATACCACGCTAACATAATTTATCCTAAAAAAGTTTTAAGCAATCTTGATAGTCCTACATCCAAAAGAGCTATATACAATCCCATAATAATACTAAAAAATATAACAACCATAGTCGAGCCCTTGAGTTCTTCCCAGGTGGGCCAGGTAACCTTTTTAAGTTCAGCTACCACATCGCGAATATATCTTTGAAAACTCTGCATAATAATTTCCTCTCACAGGCTACAGGCTAAGAGGGACTCGAACCCCCAACCGGCGGTTTTGGAGACCGCTACTCTACCAATTGAGCCATTAGCCTCCTAAAATTTTTCACCTATTTGGTCTCCTTGTGAACGGTGTGTTTTCTGCAAAAACGGCAATACTTTTTATACTCTACACGAGAAGAATGCTTCTTCTTGTTTTTATCGCAATCGTAATTGCGCTGCTTGCAGTCAGGGCATTCTAGCGTGATGAGTTCTCTAATTTTGGAAGCCATAAGTTATCCTTTGTTCCCTTATTTAATAACATCCACAACGGCACCAGCGCCGACTGTTCTGCCGCCTTCGCGAATGGCGAAGCGCAAGTCCTTGTCCATTGCGACTGGGGCGATGAGCTCGACCTCAATGGCAACATTGTCG
>Ga0209755_10002630_pt1 | contig 24236 bp, 17 predicted proteins | sample TergutCo191P1_FD_187301 | JGI IMG/M metagenome (GOLD analysis project Ga0209755, IMG submission 187301) | Cornitermes sp. P1 segment gut microbial communities from Petit-Saut dam, French Guiana - Co191P1 (SPAdes) (version 2) | ecosystem: Host-associated > Arthropoda: Insects > Digestive system... | reverse complement strand
AAATTTTCTCACTCTTCTTCCGGCGCGGCAATTGGTTTTGGCGGCTTTATGCCCTGCGCTTTAAAAGTGGCATCGTACATTTCCATGTATTTTAATGCGGACTTTTCCCATGAAAAATCCTGCGCCATTCCGCGCTTTCGCATCTTGTCGATATCTTTGCGTTTGTTGTACCATGCCCAAACTGCCCAGCCTACTGTGTTGTAAATCGAGTTTGGATCCAAATAATCGAACATAAAGCCTGTGCCTTCGCCGGTTTTTTCGTTGTAGTTTGCTACAGTGTCAACAAGACCGCCTGTTGCGCGAACAATCGGGAGTGTTCCGTAAACGAGAGAATACATTTGGTTGAGTCCGCATGGCTCGTAACGGCTGGGCATCAGGAAAAAGTCCGAGCCCGCTTCTATTAAATGGCTGAGCTTTTCGCTGTAGCCGATTTTTGCCTTAAAGTTGGTAAGGCGCGAGGCAAGACCGGAAATTTCGTTTTCGCACCATGATTCGCCGGAACCCAAAAGAACCATTTGCAGATCCATGTCGCGGCAAATTGACCATGCGGAGCCGTATGTCGGACCGAACAGTTCCCCCACGCCTTTTTGATCCGTTAATCGCGTAACCATTCCGATAAGCGGCTTGCTTGGATCGCAGGGAAGACCAAATTCTTTTTGAAGCGCCTCTTTTGCGATCGCTTTTCCATCCATGTTTTTACTGGAGTAAGTTGCAGGTATGTATTTATCCTTTGCGGGATTCCAAACTGTTGTGTCGATTCCGTTCAATATGCCGCAGTAATCCGCATTGCGATATCGTAAAACGCCGTCAAGCCTGAAACCGTGAGCCTGTGTTTTTGTTTCCTCGGCATAGTTAGGTGAAACGGTATTAATTTTGTCCGCGCTGTAAAGACCGGCTTTTAGCATATTCAGCATGCTCCAGTCTTCGAAACCCGCATTGTAAAAAACATCCCAGCCAAGGGCGGCATAATCAAAATTGTCCTTATGATAAATTCCCTGGTATCCAAGATTGTGTATCGTAAGAATCGATATCGTGTTTTTAAATTCGCCCTTGCTGCCGGGAACCCTCTCTGCAAATTTCAGGTAGACGGGCGCAACTGCCGCAGGCCAGTCATGCGCGTGCAGAACATCCGGGTACCATTTTATTTTTCTGCAAAGCTGAAAGGCGGCGCGGGAAAAATACATAAAGCGCCTTGAGTTATCGATAAAGTCGGTTTCTGTCGGGCTTCCGTAAATGCCGTCCCTGCCGAAAAATATTTCATGATCAATAAAATAAACTTTAACGGGATTTTTTTTGGGAGTGCCCGGCATATCGGTTGTATAAACCGCGCTCCATTCTTCGACGCCGCCGCCCATCGGCGTTCCCATTGCGCCCGGCAATAATTTTAACTTGCTGCGATCGATGGGATAATAACGCGGAATTACGATCCTGACATCATGACCCAATTTTGAAAGACTGATTGCAAGAGCGGAAACAGCATCGGCAAGACCGCCGGTTTTCGCCCAAGGAACAGCTTCACTGGAAACCATTAAAATTTTCAAAAGTAACTCCTTGCATTGCAGCTAATGGGGATTAAAAACTATCCGCCATTTTTATATTATTATCGCTTAATATTTTTTGCCCTTTCGCGTGATCCTCAAGCTTGAAAATTACTACCGCTTTTCCCACTTGTCCTTCCAGAGAAGCGTAAAGATATTCGATATTTACCTGCGAGTTTTTAAACAGTTCCATAAGGTTTGCAAGGCTTCCCGGGGTATCTTCGATCTCGACCGCGACAACATCGGTTTGCCTTGTTGTGAAGCCTGCACTGTTCAGCGTCTCAACCGCTTTGTCGTTCTTGTCAACGATAATCCGCAGGATTCCAAAATCCGCCGTGTCGGCAATGCTTATTGCGCGAAGATTGATCTGTGCGCCCGCAAGCGTTCTTGTAACTTCGCTTAATCTGCCTGTGGTGTTTTCCAGAAAAACCGATATTTGTTTGATCCCCATGACTTTCCCCCAGTTTTGTTGCGTATATAATTCTAACCTTATATTTTGCGATTGTCGATGACCCTTTTTACTTTTCCTGCCTCCGGGCGGACAATTGTTTTGGGTTCGACAAGTTTTACTTTCATTCCGATTTGCAGCTTGCTCTTCATTGTATGTTCTATGCGGCTGCGAAGATTTTCAAGTCCGCGCGTCTCGTCGCTGAAAAGTTCTTTCTTAACCTCAACCTGCAATTCCACTTCGTCCAAATGATTTTCGCCCCGGTTTACGATGATCAAATACTGCGGCTCGGTTCCTTCGATTTCGATTAACGCCTGCTCGATCTGGCTTGGGAAAACATTGACGCCGCGGATGATCAGCATGTCATCGGTGCGTCCGAAGAGGCGGTGAATGCGCCGCGTTGTGCGTCCGCATGTGCAGGGTTTGTCCATTATGTAAGTGATGTCGCGTGTGCGGTAACGCAAAAGCGGCGTTCCTTCGCGCGTCAATGTGGTAAAAACAAGTTCGCCCTTTTCGCCTGCGGGAAGGATTTTTCCTGTGTCGGGATCGATTATTTCTGGATAGAAAAAATCTTCGTTTACATGAAGACCATCCTGCGCTTCGCATTCAAATGCAACGCCCGGTCCTATGATTTCCGTCAAGCCGTAAATGTCGTAGGCCTTCATGTTGTAGCGCTCTTCGATTTCTGTGCGCATGTTTTCGCTCCACGCTTCCGCGCCGAAACATCCCTTGCCGATTGGAAGAGTTTTTAAATCGATGCCTGCGTCAAGCGCCTGTTCTGCAAGGTAGAGGGCATACGAAGGCGTGCATGTTAAAACTGTCGAACCAAAATCGCGCAGTATCATTAGCTGACGTTCTGTGTTGCCGCTCGACATCGGAAGCACTTCCGCGCCGACTGTAATTGCGCCGTAATGAACGCCCATGCCTCCCGTAAAAAGCCCGTAGCCGTAACAATTTTGAACGATGTCGTTGCGCGTACAGCCTGCGCCCGCGAGGGTTCTTGCCATGGATTGGCTCCAGATATCAATGTCTTTTTCCGTGTATTCGTTTACGACAGGTTTTCCTGTTGTGCCTGTGCTCATGTGCGCTTCGACAATTCGATCCTTGGGACATGCGCGAAGTCCGTGCGGATAATTTATGCGAAGATCGTCCTTCGTGGTAAAGGGAAGTTTTTGAATGTCATCGATGCTGTGAATGTCTTTCGGAGTGATTCCCGCTTCTTCGATTTTTTTGCGGTAGAACGGCACGTTGGAAAAAACAGTCTCTGTAAGATTTTTTAGCGCGGCAAGCTGAAGTTTTTTTCTTGCGGCGTTTTCCATGCATTCGTTTTCGGGATTGAAAATCATATATTCTCCTGTTTGTTAAATAAAGATCTGCGGCGCATCCGGCATGGCTGCCAATTTTTCGTCCATTCGGCGAAGCCGCCTTGAAAGGTCACGCGCAAGATTCATTATCATAAGCGAAAAAGTTTTTACGTCCAATTTGTAAATCTCGCGAAGATTTTTATTTGATATCGACATTGCCGTAACTTTGGAAAGCGCCTTAATCGATGCGATTGCAGGCATGACATCCAGGACTTCCATTTCGCCGAAAGCCTCGCCTTCGCCGAAGTGAGAAAGCACGATGTCTTTCTTGGTTACCGCCACATGGCCTTCGATTAGAAAATATATTTTATCGTTGGGTTTTCCTTCGGTGATTATATACTCGTCCGGCTCAAAACTTTCCTGCAACATGAGCGGCATCATACTCTCGATCTGTTCGTCGAGCAAACCGCCGAAGAGAGCGTATTTTTGTAACGATTCCGGGTGCACCATGGTTAATTATACATTGAATTTAAAGAAAATAACATCCCCATCCTGCACGATATATTCACGGCCTTCGATACGGTACTTGCCCGCTTCCTTGATTTTTGCCTCCGAGCCGTATTTGAAAATGTCATCGCAGGAGTAAACCTCGGCTTTTATAAAACCCTTTTCGAAATCTGTGTGAATAACGCCCGCGGCTTTGGGAGCGGTGTCTCCGCAGTGAATTGTCCATGCGCGGCACTCGTCTTCGCCCGCCGTAAAATATGTGCGCAAATTCAATAACTTGTAAGCCGATTGAATCAATGTTGAGAGTCCCGGCTCTTTAAGACCGAGCTCTTCAAGGAATGCGCTTTTTTCTTCCATGTCGGTGATGCCCGAAAGCTCCGCTTCAAATTTGCCGCAGATACAAACTGCCATTGAGCCTTCCGCCTGTGCCCGTTTTTTGACTGCATCGACATGGGCGTTTCCGTTGCCGCCTGAGGCAAGACTGCGTATCGCCTCTTCATCGACATTGCAAACATAAAGCTGGGGTTTGGCTGTTATAAAATGACAATCGTATATGGAAGCTTTTTCGTCATCGGTTAAATCGACAGAGCGAATGGGCTTTCCGTCTTCCAGGGCTGGCTCGATTTTTGCAAGCGCGGAGAGAACGATTTGCGCGGCGGCTTTTTCGGTTTGTACCTTGAGCAGTTTTTCGGCGCGTTCCCTTCTTTTGGCAACACCCTGCAAATCGGCGAGGGCAAGCTCAATATCGATGACTTCCATATCGGAGATGGGGTCGACCTTGTTATTCACATGGATTACATCGGCGTTTTCGAAACAGCGGACAACGTGCGCATAAACCGCTACTTCGCGGATATGCGAAAGAAACTGGTTGCCCAGCCCTTCGCCTTTGGATGCGCCTTTAACAAGACCCGCGATATCGACAAACTCGACAGTTGCGGGAATTGTCCGCTGCGGTTTAAAGAGAGCCGAAAGCGCGTCAAGCCGCGAATCGGGAACGCTTGCGATTCCCACGTTGGGACTGATTGTGCAGAAAGGGTAGTTTGCCGCCTCTGCAGGAGCGGAACTTAAAGCCGAAAAAATCGTGGATTTCCCCACATTGGGAAGCCCGACAATACCGCAATTTAACGCCATGGGCAATAATACCATTTTTTTAGGATGACTGTCACCTTGGAAGAGGTTTTACCCCAAAGCCTGCCTGCCCTTACCGGGTTGACAATTTTTTTATTTTTTATTAAGATGTACAAAAGTGCGGAAGTAGCTCAGTGGTAGAGCGCGACCTTGCCAAGGTCGATGTCGCGGGTCCGACTCCCGTCTTCCGCTTAAAAATTGACAAAAAACCGTATTATATGTACAATAATACGGCGGTTACCGGAATGAATATACGCTTAAGGGCTATACTCGTAATAATATCTACCAATGTTGTGATTATTTTGTTCAGCGTTCTTGTTGGTATTTATTATGTCGAAAAAAATATTGACATATCGATGGAAGTCGATCTCGCCGTTATGGCAAATATTGCCGAGCGTTTTGTCAGTCAGGAAATTTACAATTTAAAGCTGAAAGCCAGATTGGAAACCGAAGCCCTGGAGCTTGCCGCAGGATCGGATTTGCCTGAGTTTTTCCGCGAACGGTTAAAGCAAACCCCTGAGTTTATCGGAATGACGATTCTTGATTCGTCGGGCAATTTGCTTGTCTCTGCGGGTGAGAGTCCCGGGCTTAACATAATAAACAACGAATACATAAGACCCGTTTTCCTGGCTGCCGCAAAGGATCGCGAAGACGGCGACGACAGCACAAAAATAGCGATTTCCTCTACCGTGCAGACGATTAACGGCGTTGTGTTTTATCTTGCGGTATCATCTCCAATTACGCATAACAGGGTTTTTATCATTACGATTCGCGGAAATTATTTTAAGGAGCGCCTTTCTCCGTTTATCATCTGGGAAACCGGTCACATTTACATGAGCGATTCCCAAGGGTATGCGATTTCCAATCCGCGCGAAAATTGGCTGCAAAACCGGTTTAACTATATCGATGCCGCAAAGATCGATCCAACTTTCAAAGAGCTTGCCGCCACCGTTACGCGCATGACCAAAGGAGAAACCGGAACAGGACATTATACTGTCTACGGCGAACCAAGGGTCAGTTCGTTCAGGCCGATTGCCGGCTCCGAAGAAGGGTGGAGCATCTGCGTTGTCGCGCCTCTTAAGGAAAGCCCTGTAAGGGATATTGATATGGGGTTAATGGTTGTTGCCCTTGTAAGCATATTGCTTAATGTTGTCTTTGCATTTATTGCCTCCGGTTTTATTAAAAAGCCTTTTGACCGAATCGAAGTGTTAAAGGTTGAGGCGGAAAATGCCAACAAGGCAAAGAGTTTGTTCCTTAGCACAGTCAGCCATGAAATACGAACGCCGATGAACGCGATTTTGGGCATCAGCGAAATACAGCTTCAGAATGAAAAGCTGGATCCGGCCATAAGGGACGCCCTGGAAAAAATTTATTCATCGGGCGATCTTTTACTAAGTATTATAAATGACATTTTGGATTTGTCCAAAATTGAGGCTGCCAAGCTTGAACTTTTGCCCGCCAAGTATGAGATTGCAAGTTTGGTAAGCGACGCCGCGCAATTGAACATGATGCGAATCGGCAGCAAGCCCATCGAGTTTGAACTTGATGTAAACGAAAACATGCCCTCGCAGATGATCGGAGACGAGCTTCGCATCAAACAGATTTTAAACAATCTGCTTTCAAACGCATTCAAGTATACGTCAAAGGGATATGTAAAACTTTATATTAACGCGGAGGAAAGCGAAAAACAGGATGAAGTGAAGCTGCTTATCGTTGTGAGCGATACGGGTCACGGAATGACCGACAAACAATTGGAAAAACTTTTTGACGAATATACGCGCTTTAACGAAGACCGCAACCGGGCAACAGAAGGCACGGGTCTTGGCATGAACATTACGCGAAAACTTATTCAAATAATGGGCGGGGACATTAAAGTGGATAGCGTTCCCAATGAAGGCTCTGTGTTTACAGTGCGTCTGCATCAGGGAAAATGCGAATGCGAAAGAATCGGCAAAGAAGTGACGGAAAACCTTCGCCGCTTCCGCACGCAGTCAAGATCGTTTATGACAAGGGTTCAGATTTCGCGGGAACCGATGCCTTACGGAAAAGTTTTGGTTGTGGACGATGTGGAAGCGAATATCTATGTTGCAACGGGTCTTTTGGCTCCCTATCAATTGAATCTTAGCACGGTCTCCAGCGGATTTGACGCAATCGACAAAATCAAGGACGGCGAAATGTACGACCTGATTTTTATGGATCACATGATGCCCGACATGGACGGCATCGAAACGACAAGGCGTATCCGCGATATGGGTTATAAAGCGCCCATTGTCGCTCTTACAGCTAACGCGGTCTCGGGTCAGGCCGAAGTGTTTTTAAAAAACGGGTTTGACGATTTTATTTCCAAACCGATTGACATTCGGCAGTTAAACGCGATTCTGAACAAATTTGTCCGCGACAAACAATCAAAAGAAGTGCTTGAATCTGCGCGAATGAATATTAATCAAAAAGACAATGATTCCGAAATTTCGCATACCGGTTATTTGATACCGCTTTTATTAAGCAGGAAAATTAAGGGGTTGGATATTGTAAAAGGGCTTAAACGGTTTGAAGGAGACGCGGAATTTTATCTGCGCGTGCTTAACGCTTATGCGATAAGCATCAATGCGGCGTTTAATGTCATTCAAAATGTCAACAGCGGCAATCTTAACGAATATAAAATCAAAGTGCACGGCATTAAAGGAACAAGTTATGATATCGCCGCTTCCGAAATTGCCCAAGAAGCGGAGCTTCTGGAAAAAGCCGCAACGTCGGGCGATATTGATTTTATAATGGAACATAATCCCGCGTTTTCCAACACAGTGCAGAAAATCGTAATGGATATCGAAGAGATGCTCTCTTCTTTGGAAGCGGAAAATCCAAAACCCAAAAAAGACAAACCCGAAGAAGAATTGCTTTTAAAACTTCTTGCCGCCTGCAAAAAATACAATATGGACAAGGCGGACGAAGCAATGATGGAAATAGAACAGTTTCAATATGTTGCAGATGACGGACTTGTCGCATGGCTTAGGAGAAATATTGACATTGTAAATTTTGAAGAAGCTGCAGAAAAACTGAACGGCTTGCTTAACAAGGGGGAATGAGCAAATGGCCAAAAATGATTATGTAACGGCATCTACAATTTCCGGCGGACGCAGAAAAATCGTTTATGTTGACGACATGAATTACAGTTTGATATCGTTTAAAAAAGGACTCGGCAAAAAATACGAAGTGTATCTCGCGGAATCCGCTCCCCATTTGTATAAAATCTTGGAAAACATCGACCCCGATTTGATTTTTTTGGATGTAAATATGCCCGATGTTGACGGATACGAAATAATAAAAGAATTAAAAGCAAACGAAAAATACGAAAAAATCCCCGTGATTTTTTTGACAAGCAATATCGACAGGGAAGATGTTGTTAAAGGGCTAAGCCTTGGAGCTGTCGATTATGTGCTAAAACCGTTTAATGCCGAAAAAATAATTGAGAGCATAGAAAATCAGTTTAATCCAAAGACAAAGGCAAAAATGTCTTCGGGAAGGGTTTCGGCCACTCCAAGCATTCTTGTCATCGATGATATTGCAAGCATGCTGCGAACGATACATCATGCGCTGCATGACAAGTACGAAGTTTCACTGCTTTCCAAATCCGAAGTTGTTCTTGACTTTTTGCATAACAACAAACCCGATTTGATTTTAATGGATTATTTGATGCCCGTGATAAACGGATTTGAATTAATCGGAAGCATAAGGGCGCTGCCCGATTATAAGGATATTCCAATAATAATTATTTCTACGGAAGGCACTTTTAGAAATGTTAACGAAGCGATAAAACTTGGAGCTTCGGATTTTATTGTTAAGCCGTTTGATCCAAAAGAACTGAATTATAAAGTGGACAGACAAATCAGATTGACAAGAGATTTGCGGGAAAAAGAGGACGAGCTTAAAAAAAGGGAACGCGAAGAGATTACTTTTTTATTAAATTGATTATTAAGGATAATACCAATGAATGACAGCGGCAAAAAAAACAAAAACCTGCTTGCAAGGCGTTTTAGAAACAGAAGCACTCTTTTAATTGTATTTATCCTGCTTTCTATGGCAATTGCAAGCATGATTTTGGTTTACAACATAGCGGACAGCGCATCAAGGGATTATGTGCGTTTTTATACAATGGAAAATGTTGACGTTTTGTCCGCGCATCTTAGCGGAGAAATTCTGCTTGTTCAGCATGCCGCGGCATCTCCCGAGATTGCAGAATGGTTTGCAGACGAAGGAAATCAGGCAAAAAAATTGGCGGCATACCGCAGAATGATGCACTTTGCGAATATGCAAAAATTGCAGGGATTGTATTTTGCAATCAGCGGATCAAAAAATGAGTATTCAATTGTAAAGAACGCGCCCTTTGAAGATTTTGTTCCGTATCATGTTTTAACGGAAGAGAGCGCTCATGACAGATGGTTTTTTGACGCTCTCGATTCAAGATTTGAATATATTTTAAAACTTGATACCGTTAAAAGTCTGGAAGATGTTTATATTTGGATCGATCATAAAGTAAGAAAAGACGGAGAAGTTGTCGGAGTTTTTTCTGCCGGCATTCCGTTTGATATTGTGTTTACGGATCTTTTCGGCGAATATGACACGCAAAATGTTTTGGGATTTGTTATCGATGACAAGGGACTTATTCAAATGGACAGCTCCATGCCGAATGCCGAAAGTTTGTTAAGCAGCCTTGCGGTATATGACGCTTCCGATATGCGCCATATTTCCGATGTTGAGCCAAATCCTGTTTTTATTTCCGCCATCAATACATATCTTAACGATCATACAATTTATTACGGAAGCCGCGTCAAGCCCGAAGTTTACAAATTATCAAACGCGAATTATCAATATTTGTCGGTTTCTCCCGTTCCGAATACAAACTGGCTGGCTGTAACTTTGTACAATTCAAACGCGCTTTTGAATATTTTTAATTTTTTGCCGCCCATAATTGTTGTTCTGTTTGCATTTGTTGTTTATATAATGGGAAGTTCCGTTTTGATTCAAAAGCTTGTATTTGATCCGTTAAGTCTTCTTTCCGTCAGCGTATCAGAATCGGAACATAACAGCGATAATATTTACGGCATAACGCGCGATGACGAAATCGGCGCGCTTGCGCGTGAGACGCGCGAATCGTGGCAGCGTCTTGGTGAAAATTCCGCGAAACTTTTAGCGACAATGAAGGACAGGGAAAGGAAGGCGCAGGTTTTACACGCGATAAACAATATGGCGACTACGCTGTTCGGCGTGGAGGACGACGCAGCATTTGCGGCTGCCATGCCGTCGGGTTTAAAATTATTGGCGGATTGCATGGATTTGGATCGCGTTTACATTTGGCGCAACTATGAAAAAGACGGAAGACTTTGCTATAAGCTGATGTATGACTGGCTCCATGAAAATCTGCAATGCGATTCTCCTGTCCGTTCAGGCAAAGACCTTTGCTACGAAAATGATGCGCCCCTATGGCTGGAAATGTTTATGCGTAACGAATATGTCTGCGGACAGGTAAGCAAAATGAAAGGCGCCGAGGCAGACCTTATGACGAGTAACGGCGTAAAGATGATTCTTTCCATTCCGGTTCATTTGCACGGTCAGTTTTGGGGATTTGTCAGTTTTGACAATTGTCACAATGAGGTGCCTTTGTCGCTTGACGACATTGATATTCTGCATTCCGGAGCGCTTATTATTTCCAGCGCGATAAACCGCAATCTTCAAACTACCGCGAAAAAAAAGATGATGGATCAGATACAGCACCGAGATTTGCTTTTACAAACTGTCAATCAGGCGGCGTCAATACTTTTTAATTCCGATGTTTCAAAATTTGAAGAGAGCCTTTACATCAGCATGAGAATGATGGCAAAGGCGGTAGATGCCGACAGGGCGTATATATGGAAAAACAATTCTTACGAAGGAGAGTTATGCGCAACGCAATTGTATGAATGGACGGAAAATTCAACGTTTAAATTGAACTCTGACTTCACTTCCAATATTTCATACCGGGAGTTTATGCCGCAGTGGCTTGAAAACCTGTCAAAAGGGGAGTGGATAAGCGGTATGACGCGTAACATGACTCCCGTTACAAAAAAGTTTTTGGAAGATACGCAGGTGTTATCGGTATTTATGTCTCCGATTTTTTTACAGGATGATTTTTGGGGATTTGTCGGTTTTGACGATTGTCACTGCGAAAGGGATTTTAGCGACAACGAAATGGGTATCTTGCATTCGGGCTGTCTGTTAATGGGCAATGCGTTTTTACGCCACAGCATGACCATTAATTTAAGGGATGCGGCTGAAGAAGCGAAAGAAGCAAACCGTTCAAAGTCGGTGTTTTTGGCAAGCATGAGCCATGAAATACGCACGCCGATGAACAGCATTGTCGGGTTTTCCGAGCTTGCGCTTGACGGAGACAATCCGCCGAAAACAAGGGATTATCTGTTAAAAATAATAAAAAATTCAGAATGGCTTTTGCAGATTATAAACGACATTCTTGACATTTCAAAAATCGAATCGGGTAAAATGGAATTGGAAAACATTCAGTTTGATCTTCATGAATTATTCGCTTCGTGCAGAACGGTAATTATGCCAAAGGCGATAGAAAAAGGGCTTTCCATGCATTTTTACGCGGAACCTTCTGTCGGCAAAAAACTGCACGGAGATCCTACAAGGCTTCGTCAGGCGCTTGTTAATCTTCTTTCCAATGCCGTAAAATTTACAAACAGCGGAATGATAAAAATGCAGGCGGCTGTAAAAGAAGTAAAGGCGCACAGCGTTACCATGTTTTTTGAAATAAAAGACAGCGGCATCGGAATAACAAAAGATCAATTGGAAAAAATATTCGACCCGTTTGTGCAGGCGGAATCAGGCACGACAAGAATGTTCGGCGGATCGGGGCTTGGTCTTCCAATAACAAAAAATATTATCGAAATGATGGGCGGAGAACTTAAGGTTGACAGCGCTCCCGGCGTTGGAAGCAAATTCTGCTTTGAACTTACGTTTGACGCGACAGATTCGGAAGGAGAAGAAAGTAAAACAGAACGAGTCGTTTTTGACGATATAGAAAAACCGACATTCGAAGGTGAAATTCTGTTATGCGAAGACAATGCCATGAATCAGCAGGTTATCTGCGAACATCTTGCGCGTATCGGTTTTAAGACGGAAATTGCGCAAAACGGGCAGATTGGCGTTGAAATGGTCAAATCAAAAATTAGCAGAAGCGCAAAACAATACGATTTGATTTTTATGGATATACACATGCCCGTAATGGACGGACTTGAAGCTGCCGCCAAAATTTTCGAGTATGACGCGACGATTCCGATTGTAGCTCTTACGGCAAACATCATGTCCAATGACAGAGAGGTATACGCATCCAGAGGAATGAGCGACTGCATCGGAAAACCGTTTACATCGCAGGTTCTGTGGCGGTGTCTTTTAAAATACTTTAAGCCTGTAAATTGGCAAAAAGAAAATGCGACGCAGAGGGAGATTGCGGAAAACGAATTGCACCAGAAGATGATAAATAATTTTGTTAAAGACAACAATAATAAATTTGACGAAATTAAAAGCGCTCTGGATTCAAATGACATTAAACTGGCGCACAGGCTTGTGCATACATTAAAAAGCAATGCGGCGCAGCTTAACAAGACACTTTTGCAAAAAGCCGCCAAAGACGCGGAAGACCGTCTTAAGGACGGAGAAAACAAAATGACAGCAAATCAGCTTGAAACATTGGAAATCGAATTAAAAGCCGCAATCTCACAGCTTGTTCCGCTTGTAAAAGAAATTGAGCGTCATATCGCAACGGAACTGAAAGACAAAGACGCAGCTTTAAAAATTATCGGTGAACTTGAAGTAATGCTGGAAAACCGCGACATTGAATCCCTTTCTTTCATAAACGATCTTCAGTCGATTCCTGGCAGCGTAGAACTGATAAATCAAATTGAGAATTTTGATTTTAAAAACGCGGTTGTGACGCTTGGTAAACTGAAGGAAAGCATATTGTGATAATAGCAGCCTGCTATTATGATTTTAAAAAAAATTTATTGATAAACTCTGTATTCTATGATAAATTAAATTATGAAAAACACATATAATAATATTTTAATATTCATAATAAAATGGTTGGTCATAATATATTCAATTTATATGATAATCATTTTTATTTCAAACTTCTTTCTTATTGAAACTCAAGGTGAATTGTTTGAAATAAAAAAACATAAGGAAACTGTAGCTTATCCTGCAGGTAAATTCCAAAATAGTATATCGGGAAGGGGATATGTAGAAAAAGAAATCACAAAAAATATTATTTATTATAATTACACGATTGATGGCAGTAAATATGTAAATTCCAAAATTAGTAATGTATTGATAATACCAAATTTGGATTTAAATGTTGATGAAAATATAACGGTTTATTATAATGTTTTATTCCCTAAATATTCAATTTTATTCAAATGTAATATTTTATACTTTTTTATCAATTCCATCCCGATATTGCTCTTGGTTATATTAATTTTTTATTTAAAAAAGAAAAATATTTAACATATGGACATTTCTTGATAAATATGGATATAATAAACTTTATGAATAAAAAATTTAGGATTATGGATAAAAAAGAATGGAAATATATAATAATTTTAGCAGTTGCCATATTGATTATATGTACTTTTATAGATTTTAATCATATATATAATGTTTTATTATTGGATAAAAACATAAAAAATATTACACTAACTTATCGGGATGCTGATAAGGCAAATGAATATTATGAAAATATGGATAATTATGACATTAAAGAACGTACGGATGCTTATTTTGATATATATATAAACATAAATGTAGAAAAAGATTATTGGGATAAAATATTTATGATATTTAAAAATTCAGAATATGACACTATGAATACAAAATGGTATAATAAAGTATACTATTATTTAAATCAGCCGCTTTATTCTATGGAAATAGAATATAAAATTGGTAATAAAATCCATATACATATATGGGAAAGGTTGTTTCTGATAAACAATGTTTTTTACGATCCCCCTGAAGATTCAAATGAAATATTCACAATTATTGAAAATATAATCAATGATCATTAATTTTTTAATTCAAATATTAATAAATGTAACATTAAAAAATATCCCAGGCTGCGCTACCCCCGCCGGGAAAATTTGTTAATATTCAGTTTTTATTGTTAGCTGCATTAATTCATAATAAAATCCTAGACATTCCCGTAATTTACCTCGATTATTAAAAGTATAAAATATCGTATAACAGCGTGATCTGTCATTGGGAGGATTTATGAAATTACAATTCGGCAAAATTGATGAAAATAATACAATAAGTTTAAAAGATACGGCAGAAGAAGCAAAAGCCGCAAGCCGCTTAAAGACTGCGTTTTTGGCCAACATGAGCCATGAGATACGCACGCCGATGAACAGCATTATAGGATTTTCGGAACTTGCGCTTGACAATGACAATCCTCCCAAAACAAGAGACTATCTGCAAAAAATATTAAAAAACTCGGAATGGCTTTTGCAGACAATCAACGATATACTCGATATTTCCATAATCGAATCGGGAAAAATGGAACTGGAAAACATTCCCTTTGATCTTCACGAAATATTCGCGGCGTGCAGAACGGTAATCATGCCCAAGGCGATCGAAAAAGGGCTTTCCGTGTATTTTTACGCGGAGCCGTCGGTGGGAAAAAGGCTTTACGGCGATCCGGCTAGGTTAAGGCAGGCGCTTGTGAATCTACTTTCCAATGCCGTTAAATTTACAAATAACGGAATGATCAAAATGCAGGCAGAGGTGCGCGATATAAGCGAAAACAGCGTAACCATGAATTTTGAAGTAAGGGATTCGGGTATTGGCATTTCGCAGAAGCATATAGACAAATTATTTGAACCGTTTATTCAGGGAGATACAGGCACGACGCGAAAGTTCGGCGGTTTGGGGCTTGGGCTTCCGATTGCAAGAAACATAATCGAAATGATGGGAGGCAAGCTGGAAGTTGACAGCGTGCCCGGAGTCGGAAGCAGATTCGGCTTTACGCTTGTATTTAATGCCGTCGATATCGACGAAGACGAAAAGCAACTGAACAGGGATGCCGCCATCGAACTTTTCAGGAAATTGGAGTTTTAACTGGAAACCGGAAGTATTGAATGCCTGTCATGTATTGACAGCCTCCAGATGATTCCCGGAAGCAGGGAACTTGTCGATCAAATGGAAGATTTTGCCTTTAAGAAGGCATTAAAGACGCTAATTGAATTAAGAAAGGAGGTTTTGTAATAATATTTTGGCACTTTGACACTTTTTTCTATTTTATGGTATAATGTAACGGTAGTGTATCTGGCATGAGATTGGGGGTTCTTAAGTGTCTGGAGTCAGAAGAACAGGCGTTTTGGTTTTGTGCAATTTTCTTTTACCGTTTCTTTTCTTAGCCTGCGAAAAAAATCTGTCCAAAGACGCTGTCTCCTTTTCCTCCTATCGTGATGTTCCCGGCATAACAAACGAAGAGATCGCAGCTGTCGAAAATATAAAAATCAGGCTTGTTCAAAGCGGAAAGAGTTCCTTTGTCTACGGAATGCTTCCGGACTCAAATGTGTTTTTAAACACCAATGGGGAGATTGGCGGATATACCGTTTTTTTGTGCGAATGGCTGACAGGATTGTTCGGCTTTCCTTTTGTGCCTCGGCATGGCGATATTGACGGGGCGGATTTTTTCCCGCTTGTTTTTTCTCCCGTTTCTTTTTCCACGAACAATCCCTCTTTTGAGCCGATAGTCTCCATTTTTCACAAAGCCATCGACAATGGGGCCGGCGGTTATTTGTCCGAGTTATACGAAAAAGGTTACAGGGAATACAATAAAAACAAATTCCTTATGCAGCTAACAGATGAGGAAATCGGGTTCATAAGGCAAAATCCCGTGATACGGCTTGGATCCGAATTTGATTATTACCCTGTCAGTTATTTCAACGAGCGTTACCATGAATGGCAGGGTATAGCTCATGACGTTTTAAAGGAAGCCGCTCTTCTTTCGGGGCTTGAATTTGTTGTCGCTCACGGCAACAACGTGCGTTTTTTTGATTTGCTTCAAATGCTGGAATCGGGCGAAGTTGACATGCTTACCGAAGTTATCAGATCCCCCGAACGCGAAGGACTTTTTCTGTGGCCCGAAAATCTTGTCATGACGGAACGGTCGGTGCTTATATCAAGAGTTGATTACCGCAACATTACGCCTGACAGAATATATTCGGAAAAAGTCGGACTGACCAAAGGAACTGCGCATACCGAGTTTTTTAACAATTGGTTTCCGAATCATCCGTATGCCATAGAGTATGACAATCAGCAGGATGCGTTCGACGCTTTAAGGAAGGGCGATATCGATCTTGTTATGAACAGTTACAGCTCGCTTTTGAATCTGACAAATTATCAGGAGCTTCCCGATTACAAGGTTAACGTAATGTTTAACAACAGCTTTGCCTCAACCTTCGGTTTTAACATAGACAATGAATTGTTGTGTTCGATTATCGATAAAGCCCTCGCCATAATTGATACCGATACGATTGCGGAAAGGTGGCGGCACAGAACTTATGATTACCGTTTAAGGCTGGAACAGGCAAGAACGCCGTGGCTGGTTGCGGCGGTTGCCCTGTCTTTAATTGTGCTTGCACTTGTCGCCGTTTTTTTTAAAAGAACTTACCGCTCGGGAAAAATACTGGAAGAAGTTGTCAACAAGCGGACAGACGAACTTGCATTGCAGACAACAACGCTTACCACTTTGTTCGATTCGATTCCCGATCTAATTTTTACAAAAAACCTTAAATTGAATTTCCTGCATTGCAATAAGGCGTTTTTGGAACATTTTAACAAAGACATAGACGACGTGGTGGGCAAAAGCGATTATGAAATGGGAGTGACGGAAGCCGAAGCCGAAGGTTATACCGAACTTGATCGTAAGGTTATCAATGAAAGGCAGACTGTTACAATCGAAGAATATATTCCGCGTTTTGACGGTATAAAACCTTTTTATGAAACAATCAAAATGCCTCTTATGCTGAACAACGAAGTAATAGGCATTTTGGGAATTTCGCGTAACATTACCGAGCGTAAAAAAATGGAAGACAGCATGGCGTACAGTTACGAATACGCCAAAAGATTAAGCGATGCGCTTGCAAGAATTACAAAATCGCCCGCCATTTCCAACGGGTATCTGGAGGCTTCCGCGGACGTTATCGCTCAGGAAGGATGCCAGGCTTTAAGCTCAAGCTGCGTTGGAATATGGAGTTTTTCGGAAGAAAAAAATTCGTTGGTAAGCATGTCGTATTATAATATCAGCACCCAAAGAAATGTCATTCAGGATAATTATGATTTGTCCACGCGCAAGGAATATTTGAATATGCTAAAAACCGAACGCGTAATTGTAATGAATAATGTAGACGACTGCAAATTGATTTCGACAGCATTTAAGGGTTACTATGATCAAATGTGCGGCGCGCTTGACGCTCCAATCAGAATCGGCGGCAAACTGTTCGGAGTTGTCTGCGTGGAGCAAAGATGCACCGAAAAATATTCCGAAAAACGCGAATGGCTGATAGAAGAACAAAATTTTGCATCTTCGCTTGCAGACTTGATGGCGCTTGCCTTATCAAGTTACGAAAGACGCATTGCGCGTGATGCCGCCGAAATAGCAAGCCAGACAAAATCTTCGTTCCTTGCGAACATGAGCCACGAAATACGGACGCCGATGAACGCAATTCTTGGCGTAACGGAAATTTTAATGCAGCACGAAACCATGCCGAAAGACATGGAAGAAGGGCTTGGAAAAATCTACAATTCGTGCGATCTTCTTTTGGGAATAATCAACGACATACTTGATTTTTCCAAGATAGAAGCCGGCAAACTTGACATAATGCCGAATCAATACAAAGTCGCAAGCATGATAAACGATTCGGTTCATCTTAACATGATGAGAATCGAATCCAAACCGATTGAATTTGAACTTGTTGTAGACGAAAATATTCCCGCAAAATTAATAGGCGACGAGCTTCGCATTAAACAGATTTTAAACAATCTGCTTTCCAACGCATTTAAGTATACCGAAAAGGGCAAGGTTACGTTATCTGTCAATTTTGAAAATAAAAAGGCGGAGGGAATAACCCTTGTTTTGAAAATTCGCGATACCGGTTACGGCATGACAGAAAAACAACTTTCGGAAATGTTTAACGAATATTCGCGTTTCCATTATGAAAACAACGTTACCGTAGAAGGGACCGGGCTTGGTCTTGCAATTACTAAGCGTCTTGTCAAATTGATGGACGGCAAAATGAATGTGGAAAGCGAGGTAGGAAAAGGCACGGAATTTACCGTCTGCCTGCCGCAAAAAATTGTTGACGATGAAATGCTTGGCAAGGATGTCGCGGACAATCTTCGCCAGTTCAGAATGAGTTACATGAAGCACAAGAAAAGAAGGCAGATTGCGCGCGATCCCATGCCGTACGGAAAAGTTCTTGTTGTTGACGATGTAGAGACAAACATTTATGTCGCTGTCGGCCTTATGAAACTTTACAGGCTTAAAATTGACACAGCCATGAGCGGACGGCAAGCGATAGAAAAGATTAAAAACGGCGAAAAATACGACGTAATTTTTATGGATCACATGATGCCCGAAATGGACGGCATAGAAGCCGTAAAAGTCATCCGCGAACTGAATTATTCGGAACCGATTGTCGCGTTGACAGCTAACGCAGTTTCCGGGCAGTCCGATATGTTCCTGCAAAACGGTTTTAACGAGTTTATCTCCAAGCCGATTGATATCCGCCAGTTAAACTCCGTTTTGAACAAGCTTGTCCGCGACAAACAGCCGCCTGACGTTATTGAAGCCGCGCGAAAACTTAAAACCGAATCGTCCAAAAAAGAGGCAAGCAAACCAAAAATCGATTCCATGCTTATTGATCCGTTTATTCGCGATGCAAACAAAACGATTAACATACTTGATGATTTGTACAAATTGGAAGATTTTGGAAGCGACGAAAGCCTGCGAAAATATACGATTGTCGTTCATGGAATAAAGAGTTCGCTGAAGAGCATTCTGGAAAACGAGCTTTCAGATAACGCTTATAAATTGGAAATCGCGGGAAGGGAAAGAAATATCGAACTTGTCAAATCGTCCGCTCAAGGATTTAAAGACAGCCTTCTTGCGCTCATTAAAAGGCTTGAATCTGTTCGCGATAACAATGAAGATGCCGATGAAGAAAGCGAAGAAGAGGACATTTCACAATCCGGCGCAGACGCCAAAATTTCAAACGAGCCTTCACAGGAAAAAAATGAAAGGAAACTTGCAAATTATGAAATAGAGGGAATTGACATCGAAAAGGGATTGGAAAGATATAACGATGATGAAAAAACATACATAAAAGTTTTACGTTCGTATTCTGCAAGCGTTCGTTCCATGCTGGAAACAATTGGAAACGTAAACGAGGAAAATTTATACAATTACAGGGTAAGGGTTCATGGAATTAAGGGAACAAGCCTTGATATTTGCGCGGAGCCGATGAGCAAATCCGCTTTGGAACTTGAAAAAGCGTCAAGCGCAAGGGATTTTGATTTTATAGAAAAGAACAACCCTGCATTTATAGAACAGGCGAATAAACTGGTAAGCGAAATAGATCATTTTATTGCGCGAATTGCGGCAGAGAATCCAAAGCCAAAGAAAGACAAGCCGGAAGCGAAAACGCTTGCAAAGCTTCTTATCGCCTGCAAGGATTTCGATATGGACGCAACAGACAACGCAATGGAAGAATTGGAAAAATATCAATATGAGTCGGATGACGGCCTTACAGAGTGGCTGCGGGAAAATGTTGACAGAATGGATTTGAAGGAAATTGCAAAAAAACTGTCAGAAATGGCGGTTTAAAGGTAACGGTGGACAAGATGTATAAAAGAAGATGCAGCATACTGATTATTGACGATCAGGAAACAATAATTACAATGCTTACAAAAATTCTGGAAGAAGAGTATGTTATCCATTGTGCAGATAACGGAAAAGACGGAATTGAATTGGCGGAAAAAGTCTGTCCCGACGTAATTCTGCTTGATATTCTTATGCTTGATATGGACGGATTTGAAGTGCTTGAGCAGCTTAAAAACCGCGAAGCGACAAAAGAAATCCCCGTTATTTTTCTTACTTCTCTTAAAGAAGACATAAACGAAGAAAAAGGACTTGCGTTGGGCGCGGTTGATTATATAAGAAAGCCGTTTTCGGCTTCCATTGTTAGGCTTAGGGTGCACAACAGATTAAAAATAATCGAGCAGATGCGCACGATTGAACAGTTAAGCATGATCGATCAGTTGACGGACATTCCGAACAGACGCAATTTTGAAGAGCGGATAAAATCTGAATGGGGAAGGGCTTTGCGCGATCAGCTGCCCATCAGCATTTTGATAATCGATCTTGACAAGTTTAAACAGTACAACGACAAATACGGGCATCAGCAGGGAGACGCTTTGTTGGTGGCGGTTGCGAATGTGTTTAAGGAAACCCTGAAAAGACCCGGCGATTTTGCAGCACGCTGGGGCGGCGAAGAATTTATCGTGCTGATGCAAAATACCGACTTGGCAGGCGCGCAGGAAATAGCCGAAAAAATTCGCAGCAGCATTGAAAAACTGGAAACCATGTATCAGGGAAAAACGGTAACAAAAATTACCGCAAGCATTGGGATAAATTCAAGAAAAAGAGGGCAAAGCAGCGCAATTAACGAATTCATTTCGAGAGCAGACTTGGCGCTTTACGAGGCAAAGAACAGCGGAAGAAACAGAAGCTGCGTTTTTAAGGAAGACGCCTGAATCAGCGTCTGCCCGATCCGATCCTTCTGTTGGCGGATTCCCTTGCGATTGCATAAAGAGCGTCATCTTCCATTATCTTGGGAATCTCCTTGTTAAAATGTTCGGTTAGAATCTGTTCGCTGCCGGCTTGAGAGAAAGCGTTTGTTTCTTTCCATGGGGTAGCCGCATTTGTAAGCGGACGCTGTCTTATGTTGTAAAATCGATATGTAATTATATTGTCCTCGAGGCTTATCCTGATGGAAAAATCTTCCAAATTCAAATTGTCCGACACTCGAACGTGATTGAAAATGACAGTGTTTGGTCCTGCAACGCTTATGATGCTTTCGTTCCAATTGGCGATATTCCCGTTGTTAATGGCATAAATTACGGCAGGATAAATTGGTTTTGTGCCCGTGTAGGTATACGACACAGTTGAAGGAGGCGCAACTTCCGCGATTTCTGCAGGCTGAACCGTTGAACAATAGATGATATTAACTGTAAAATATATAAAAACCGGGAAAATGGCAAATCTAAAAGATAACAATTTTCGTAAATTTGTAATAATATCCATAGGTTTATTCCTTATTTTATAGTAGTATTTATATTAAAGAACGGTATAGAGGGGCGTTATGTTTATACTTTTTTGCAGGATTTTTCAATTTTTTTTCAATATTGGAGCCAGGTTCCTGCCTTGGAGAAAGGCGATTCCGATTGAGGGTCCCGGCAGCATCGAAAAAATCCCCGAATTGCTGCATAATTTAAATTCAAAAAAACCGATGCTGGTAACTGACAACGGACTTGTAAAGGCGGGTATCGTAGAGCGAATAATCGATGTGCTTGGAAGAGCGCATTTTCCGTATGTTGTGTTTACCGATGTTGAGCCGAATCCTTCCATTAATACGGTAAATAATATTCAAAAACTCTATATCGAGTATAACTGCGACGGATTTATCGCGCTGGGCGGCGGCTCTTCCATGGATGCGGCAAAGGGTGCGGCGGCGCGTGTTGTTCGTCCCCGCAAGTCAATTAAGCAGCTTGTGGGACTTTTTAAAATCAGAAGAAAACTTCCGCCTTTTATCGCGATTCCCACCACCGCGGGCACCGGCTGCGAAACGACGATTGCCGCGCTTATTACCGATACACAAACGCATCACAAATACGCAATCATGGATTTAAACCTGATTCCCCGTTACGCCATTTTGGATGCCGAGCTTACGGCAGGTCTTCCGCCCGCCATTACCGCCGCAACCGGAATGGACGCTTTAACCCACGCTGTCGAAGCATTCCTTTGCAATACTTACAATACGCGCGAGAGCATCCGTTTTGCGCTTGATGCCGTTAAAATAATTTTTGCCAGCCTGGAAAGGGTCTATGTTAACGGAAATGACATCGAGGCGCGACAGGCGATGCTTCTTGCTTCGTATAAGGCGGGGTTTGCGTTTACACGCGCGGGTGTCGGCAACATACACGGCATCGCGCACACTTTGGGCGGCCTTTACAATACGCCCCATGGCCTTGCAAATGCCGTGATTCTTCCCATTGTTCTGGACGATTACGGCAGAAAGACGCACAGAAAACTTGCGCGTCTTGCAGAAGCGGCGGATCTTGTCAAAAAAGGCGATCCGATTTCCAATGCGGACAAGGCGATTATATTCATAGAAGCAATTAACGCGATGAACAAAAGAATGGGAATCCCTACAGGTTTTGATTTTATCAAAACCGAAGATATTCCAAAAATGGTCAATTGGGCAAACAGCGAATGCAACCCTGTTTATCCGGTCCCTGTCATTTTTGGCAAGGAGCGTTTTGCAAAAGTAATCGAGAAAATCAGAAACATGGAAGCGTAATGAATTTACGCGTTTATAATGTATAAAGGAGAAAAAAATGAAAAAGAATTTTTATTATATGGCAATTGCGCTGCTTGCCGTATGTCTTTCGCTTGCAGGATGCAATCGAAACAAATCGAATGAGCAGATTGCCGTTTCTGACAAAGAAAAAATAACTTTAGTAACAACCACAAACATTCAGGATTCGGGGCTCCTCGATTTTCTGCTGCCGGCTTTTGCCAGCGAGAGAGGATGGGAAGTCGATGTTTTAGCTGTCGATTCGCTCGCCGCTTTGGAAATGGGACGTGAAGGAAAAGCGGATGTGCTTTTGGTTAATACGCGCGCCGACGAATTAAAATTTGTAGAGGATGACTACGGTATTATTCGTTTCGATGTAATGGACAACTACGGTGTGATTCTTGTAAACCCGACGCTTCACCCGCACATTAACGCAGAGGGCGGATACGACTTTGTTAATTGGATAATAAGCGATTCGGCGCAACATCTGATAGGTCAATACGGTATTAAAGAATTTGGCGGTGCATTATTTACTCCGAATGCAGACGCCAATTTTCAGTAATTACTTAACCAATCCAAGATCCGCCATTGCTTTTTTTACAACGGCTTCGCTTGCAGACGCAAGTTTGCCAAGCGGAAGACGCGCAGGACCTGCGGGAAGACCTGCCCACATGAGCGCTTGCTTGATAGGCACGGGGTTCGTTTCTATGAATGCCGCCTTTACAAGCGGGAGAAGTTCGTAATGGAGAACGCGCGCTTCTTCGTATTTGCCTTCCAGCGCGGCTTTGGTGAGAGCCTTAACCTTTGCAGGGACAAGATTTGAAATAACCGAGATTATTCCGTCGCCGCCCATGCTGATCAATGGAAGAGTCAAATAATCGTCACCGGAAATCACCCAAAACTTTTGTCCCTTTTTTTGTCGCGGAATTGCAATGTCCCTTATAACGTCGCCCATTTGATTTATATCGCCCGACGATTCCTTGACGCCCGCAATGTTCGGGTTTTGCGCGATCTTTTCAAGGAGCGGGGTAGGGATGTTTCTTCCCGTGCGGGACGCTATGTTGTAAACGATGATCGGGATGCCGACATTGGCGGCGGCATCAAAGTGACGAATGAGTCCGTCGTCGTTGGGTTTGTTGTAATAGGGAGTTACGACCAAAGCCGCATCCGCGCCCATTTTTTTTGCGCGCTCGACATACTTGACCATGTGTCTTGTACAATTGGAGCCGGCTCCCACAATGACTTTGATTTTTCCTGCGGCTTCTTTTACGGCAATCTCGATCAGCTTGTCTTCTTCGCCTTCTTCCAGAGTCGGATTTTCTCCTGTTGTTCCCATCGGAACAATACCGTCGATTCCTTCTGCAATCTGAAACTGTACAAGCCGCCTGAAACCTTCGTAATCAATTTCTCCCGATTCGGTCATCGGGGTAACAATCGCCGTGAATGCTCCTCCAAAATTTGTCATATACTTCTCCTATCCCTTAAATAAATCAATCATCATGTCGTCGATTGTAAAAACGCCCTTTCTGTTTTCCGCTGTCAGCCACTCTGCGGCGCGGACAGCGCCCGAGGCAAAACCTTCGCGGCTGCGGGCGGTATGCGTAATCTCAATTGTATCGGCAGGGGG
>Ga0209755_10002629_pt1 | contig 24240 bp, 25 predicted proteins | sample TergutCo191P1_FD_187301 | JGI IMG/M metagenome (GOLD analysis project Ga0209755, IMG submission 187301) | Cornitermes sp. P1 segment gut microbial communities from Petit-Saut dam, French Guiana - Co191P1 (SPAdes) (version 2) | ecosystem: Host-associated > Arthropoda: Insects > Digestive system... | reverse complement strand
TATTGATACAATTAACGGTATTGAGGCGGCATGGTATAAAGTATACAGATTTGTAGAACATTATACCGAAAATATGGAACCGGCAGATTATGAAATAATCGGCTGGGTCTTTGGAGCAAATTTACAACTAAATTCATCCATCTACGATGATAATCGTTAAGTTTAACTAATCCCCAAGGCACACCAAGGCAACCCCTTTGTGTGCCTTTTTTTCAAATAACAGGTTCGTGTTTGTCCGTGTGGTTCATGGTAAAATTTTCTTCTCCTTGTTCCTCCGCAATGGTAATTCATATTGACATTTTTCCTTTTAACATTTATTAATTTATATAATGAATAAAATAAAACAGCGTATGCTATTCATAAATAAATACGGGCCTTTTGCGCTTGTCGCAGGCGGCTCGGACGGATTGGGCGCGGCTTATGCGGAGGCCCTTGCGCAAAGAGGGCTTAACCTTGTTTTAATTGCGCGCAATAAAGAGCGGCTGGAAGCAACTGCGGCTCGTATAAAAGAAAAGCATAAAATAGACGTAATAACCATCGCGGCGGATATGGCGAATTTTGAAGATATAAAAAACCATGTAAATGGATTACAGGTTCCAATCGGGCTATTGGTTTACAATGCGGCTTACGCTCCAATCGGGTTGTTCGAAAACACAAGCGAAGAACATTTATCGCTTGCGGCGGCAGTAAATGTAAAGGCGCCGCTTTTGCTTGCAAAACTTTTATCCGGGCAGATGATAAAAAACAAGCGCGGCGGAATCGTGCTTATGTCCTCGCTTGCAGGAGCGCAGGGCAGCCCGAATCTTGCGGCTTATGCTGCAACCAAGTCATTTAATGCGGTGCTTGCCGAAGGTTTATGGAAAGAGTTAAAACCGCACGGCATAGATGTGATCGGTTGTTGCGCAGGAGCGATTCTTACGCCCGGTTACAAGGAAGCGGAAAAGGCAAAACCTGCGCCTGGAACAATGACGGCTAAAGATGTGGCGGAATCGACTTTAAAGGCTCTGTGCAAAGGACCGATAGTTGTTCCGGGGGGCATTAATAAATTTGCGCGTTTTCTTTTTACGCGGGTTTTAAGCAAAAAAGCGGCAATAGACATAATGTCAAAAAATACCAGCGGATTATCATAATAAGGAGAAAATTATGGACATCAAAATGCTGATTTTTGGATTTATTACCACAATAATTTCATACGCAGGAATCACCCTTCTGCATGTAATTATTCCGGTAAAAAGATTAAAAGGTTATGTAAAACATGAAAAAACAGGCGAAATACTAAATTACCGCATTAACGGAAAAATCGTTCTTCCTTTAAGCATCGCAATTTGGTTTGCTCTTGGATATTTTGACATCGTTCCGTTTGACTGGCTGTATCAGGTCAGATGGCCGGGACTAATAAGCGCGATAATTATCGGGCTTGTGTTTTCATTTATCCTTGTGCTAAAAGTTCCCTCAACAGGAAAACCGTTTCTTGCGGATTTTTGGTTCGGGCGAATCTGGAACCCTCAAATTGGGAACGGTTTTATCGACGCAAAAATGTGGTTGTATTTAATCGGAGCCGTTATGCTTCAGCTTAACGCGCTTTCATTTGCCGCACATCACTTTCAAACCACGGTTAACTGGGAAGGTAATGCGCATTTTAGTTTCTGGCAGGCAATTTTTAACAGTGACAAAATCAACTGGGGCTTTATGCTCGGCGTAGCCATGACGACTTGGTTTTGCTGGGACTATTTGATTTTTGAAAAAGTTCATGTCTACACTTACGATATTTTTGCAGAGAGAGTCGGCTTTAAATTGGGTTTTGGCTGTTTGACTTTCTATCCGTATTTTTATGCAATTCCGCTTTGGGCAACTGTCAATCTGCCCAATCCAAATCATCCGCTCTGGCTTACCATTTTGTTCGCGGCGCTTTTCCTTTTCGGTTGGACATTCACACGCGGCGCAAATATGCAAAAATACTTTTTCAAAAAAGATCCAAAAAAGAATTTCCTTTGGATGAAGCCCGAGGCATTAAGCGACGGAAACCACAGTCTGCTTGTAAGCGGTTACTGGGGCGCAAGCCGCCACATCAACTACCTTGGCGAAATAATTCAAGCAATCGCAATCGCGCTTTCTGCAGGTTATCCCGGCATTTGGCAAGTGTGGCTGTACCCGATTTATTACATCGGGCTCCTGTTCACCCGTCAGGCGGACGACGATGTCATCTGCAAGAAAAAGTACGGCGGCCTTTGGGACACTTACAAAAAGAAAGTTAAGTACAGGATTATTCCTTTTATCTGGTAGCTAATTCTCTTTTCTTGGATCTTTTCCGCAACTAGTTCTCGATCCGTCTTTGCGGTGATAATCCATGCATGCCTTGCAGTCGCCGTGACGATTGCAGGGGTATGTGCATTTGCATTCGCTGTTTTTGTCTGCCATAATAAACTCCTTCGGTTCATAATATCATATTTTTAACTTGATTGTTTTTCCATAATATGTTACGATAACACAAACAAACAAAATATTACCTTGTTGGTAAGAGATCAAATTAAAGGAGATTATCTATGAATAAGGCATTGGGAATAATAGCTTTTATTCTTATTGTGGCTCTTACGGCTGTAGGCGCTATTCAGTTTACCTCATGGTTGACATCCGGTCTTAAAGGAACAGTCAGTATTGAGGGCGAACCCAAGCTGGGCAGGGTAGTGACAGCAGACACGTCAAAACTTCTTGGCAGCGGTATTATAACCTATCAGTGGATGCGCAACGGGCAGCCTATCGATAATTCCAACAGCGCATCTTATGCTTTGCAAACCTCCGACAAAGACGCGGAAATTTCCGTCGTTGTCATTCGTTCGGACAATCGCGGCAGCATTATAAGCGAATCTGTAACAGCCGAAGGATTTGTTCTTGGCGGCAGAGGCCCCGGCGGCGGAATTATTTTTTATCAGGATATGAATGGTTTTACCATGGCTGACACCAACGAAGTTGTTTATCATCTGGAAGCTGCGCTTACCGATCAGGGCACACAGTTGTCATGGGTTAACGCAAGATTCGCTTTTAGCAATCTGGCTGGCACGGCAACCGCTTTGGGCACAGGCAGAAGAAATACAGCAGCAATGCTTGCCGCAGACCCGGAATCCCCTGCCGCATTGGCCGCAAAAAATTACAATGGCGGCGGATTAAACGATTGGTTCCTGCCAAGTCAGGACGAATTGGCTCTTTTATACAATCAAAGAAGTTCGGTTAATATTAGCACAGGCTTTTATTGGTCTTCGTCGCAGAACAGCAACTCCCGCGCATGGGAACAAAACTTTGCAACAGGAGCTACGGCAGGCAACGCAAAGAGCGCTCCTCCGCTGGATCCGGATGCTTACTATGATGAGTGGAACCCTGCGCCATCCGCGCGCGCAAACAATGTCCGCGCCATAAGAGCCTTCTGATAATAAATACATTAGACAATTGACAAATGGGCAGTATCAAATCTGCTCATTTTTTTTGTTCAATGCTTGACAATACCACTTAAAAAAAGTATAGTGCTTTTTATGCGCAAGTTCGAAGTTGTATCTCCGTTTAAACCGGCAGGCGATCAGGGCGAAGCAATCGCCGCTCTTGCAGACGGAATCAGAACAGGTGACAAATACCAAACATTACAGGGTGTCACAGGATCGGGAAAAACTTTTTCCATGGCAAAACTTATCGAAGCTGTGCAAATGCCCACATTAATCGTAAGTCACAACAAGACGCTTGCCGCGCAATTGTATCGCGAGTTTAAAAGTTTTTTTCCAAACAATGCAGTGGAATACTTTGTTTCCTATTACGATTACTATCAGCCCGAAGCGTATGTGGCAAAGAGCGATTTGTACATCGAGAAAGACGCATCCATTAACGACGAGATTGAACGCATGAGGCTCTCCGCTGCGCGAAGCATGATGGAACGCGAGGATGTAATCATCGTGGCGACTGTTTCTTGCATCTACGGCATGGTAACGCCCGATGTCTACAAAAAAATGACAGCCACTTTTTCCAAAGGCGAAACCGTAGATGTCGATTCGCTGATTCGCCGTTTTGTCGAGTTGCAATACGAACGCAACGATGCCGTCCTTGAACGCGGACGTTTTCGAAGGCGCGGCGACACGCTGGAAATTTTCCCCGCATATATGGAAGAAGCCTACCGCGTCGATCTTGATTGGGACAAGGTTGAACGTATCCGCCGTTTTAATCCTGTGTCGGGCGAAATACTGGAAGAACTCGACCGCGCCCTGATTTATCCTGCCAAGCAATTCGTCATGCCCAAAGAATATATTCAAAACGCAATGGACTCCATCAAGCTTGAGTTAAAAGAGCGCATAAAATATTTTCAGGACAACGGCAAAATAATGGAAGCCGAGCGCATCAAAACCCGCGTCGAGTACGATATCGAAATGCTAACGGAGATGGGTTACTGTTCCGGCATAGAAAATTATTCGTCTTTGTTGGCGGGACGCAAGCCGGGCGATTCTCCCGACACGCTTGTCGATTATCTTCCCAAAGAGCATTTGACTTTTATCGACGAAAGCCATGTTACGCTCCCGCAGATAGGCGCCATGTACGCAGGCGATCGCAGCCGCAAGCAAAGCCTTGTCGATTACGGTTTCCGCTTGCCCTGCGCTTTGGACAATCGCCCTCTTCGCTATGACGAGTTTGCCGAGCGTCTGGATAAAACCGTTTTTGTTTCCGCCACGCCGAGCAAGACAGAGATTGAACTTTCCGCGCGGGTTGTTCAGCAGTTAATACGCCCAACCGGTCTTTTGGACCCGGAAATCGAAGTGCGCCCGAGCGAAGGTCAGATGGAAGACATCTACGGCGAAGTTCAAAAACGCATCAAGGCGGGAGAGCGCTCCCTTATTTTAACGCTTACAAAAAAAATGGCGGAAGACTTAACCGATTATTTATTGGGTCTGGGTTTAAAGGTTCGCTACATTCACAGTGAAGTGGAAACAATCGAGCGCGTTGAAATTCTTACCCAGCTTCGGCAGGGCGAATTTGACATTCTTGTCGGCATCAATCTTTTGCGCGAAGGCATCGACTTGCCGGAAGTCTCGTTCATTGCAATCCTGGACGCGGACAAGATCGGCTTCCTTCGCTCCCTTACAAGTCTTGTTCAGATAATCGGACGCGCCGCGCGTAATGCCGCAGGAAAAGTCATCATGTATGCCGACAGAATGAGCGACGCGATGGAAAAGGCAATCGCCGAAACAAACCGCCGCCGCGAGATTCAGGTTGCGTATAATAATAAACACGGCATCACGCCCGCGACAGTTAAAAAGGCAATCGCGGAAATACTCACGCGCCATATAGAAGAAGCGGAAGAAAGCGCGGGCACAACCATCGAAGTCCTTAAAAAGTCGTTCAATGTGCTGATACCCGCCCAGCGCAAACAGCTCATTAAAGCTCTTGAAAACGAAATGCTGGAACAAGCAAAAAATCTTGAGTTTGAGCAGGCGGCGGCGATTAGGGATGAAATCATGCGTATCAAGGAAGGCGCTTAGCTGCCGATTGCCGCGCCGACGTGCACGTTCAATTCCTTTAACTCGGAAATAAATGCCTGCAGGTTTTCGTCGATATAGGCAATATCTTCATCGTGACCGGCTCTTTCGATAGCTGCTGCTTTTGCGGACACATCCTTTTCCCCGATAACCGCAAGCGCGCTTTTAATCGCGTGAACATGGGTAATAAAAAGCAGCAGCGAATCTTTGGACGGCATTACCTGAATTGCCGGCAGCCGTTCATCAATATCCTTGTGCAAGTGGAGCAAAACTTTCTTGTACATTTCCAGGGTGCCGCCCGAATATTTAATGCCTTGTTTAACATCAACACCGGGAATATTCAGCATTGACTCGGGCGAAGAAGACCCGTTTTCCTTTTTAATTTCCAGCCTTTTTTCCGCAGGTATCCATCGGTCAATTATCTCGTTCATCTTGTTTATATCTATCGGCTTTGCAAGAAAATCGTTTGAGCCTTTCTGAAGATACATTTCTCTCATTCCCGAAATTGCGTTTGCCGTCAGCATTACAATCGGAAGGGTTTTTTCTCCTTTTCGATTCTCTCTTTCCCATGCGCGGATTTGCTCTGTTGCTTCAATCCCGTCCATTTCCGGCATCATGTGATCCATAAAAATCAAATCGTAATCTTTCTGCTTTATCATTTCTATCGCTTTCTTTCCGCTTAAACAGGTGTCAATCTGCGCCTGATAAAATGACAAAAGACCTTCCGCCACAGTAAGATTTGTCGTAATATCATCGACAATAAGTATCTTTACATCGGGAATGGTATACTTTAGCACTGTAATGTTTTTACCGCTTTCATTGGAATCGTTTGACTGATTGAACGCAGGCGTAAGGACTTCTTCCGATTCTACAACCTGCGGAATTATTACCGTAAAAACACTGCCCTTGCCGTACTCGCTTTCGGCTCTTACATCTCCGCGCATGGCATCGCAAATGCGTTTTACAATCGCAAGACCAAGCCCCGTACCTTCGATACCACGGTTTTTCTTTACATCCAAACGCGCAAAATCGCCGAAAAGCTTTATTTGATCCTCGTGTTTTATTCCTATGCCAGTGTCGCTAATTTTAAGCTTAAGCCATATTTGCCTTTCAATCCGGTTTTCGACGGAAATCGACAAATTGATTTCTCCCTTTTCCGTATACTTGACCGCATTGGAAAGCAGGTTGATTAATATTTGCCTTAATTTTATTTCGTCGCCTATAAGGTTGTCGGGAATATTTTCGTCCACTTCGACATTAAACTGTATCGGCTTTTCCGCAAGACGCACGCTGATAATGTTTACAGCATCGTTTATTAGGGAAGAAAGCGAATACTTAACTGTGACAATCTGCAGTTTGCCGGATTCGATTTTCGAAAAATCCAAAATGTCGTTTACAATCGAAATCAAATTGTTGCCTGCGGTTTTTATGTCCTTTGCATAACCCCGCGCCTTATTGGGAAGATCGCTTCTTATCAAAAGTTCAGCCAGTCCCGTAATTGCGTTAATCGGCGTGCGTATCTCATGACTCATGCTCGCAATAAACGAAGATTTGATTTTATTTCTTTCGTCCGCGCGCAATTTGGCGGCGGAGAAACGCAAAAGCATCGAAGAAAGCGCAATTGAAAGGAGGAGTCCAAGAAAGATCAAAATAGCCGCAGATACATACAAGTCCTTATAAAACAGATAAAACGGCGTTATGATTCCAATATACCATCCGTTAAAAATCTGCGTAAAGAAAACAATCTCTTCCCTTCCGGCTTTGTTCGTAATTTTTTGGGCGAGTATGTCTTCTCCGCCAAGGAGTATTTTGGCAATTTCGTCATACGAACGGCCAAGGCTTTGAAGCTGCTGCCCAATCATCGTGCTGTCCGGGTGAGTCATTAAAGTCATGTTTTGATTCACAAGAATGCCGTATCCGTTCGAATCAATCGAAAGAGAACCAACGTATTCGGGCAGCCAGTTAACATCAATATCAAGAGCCAGAATCCCGATAATCCGATTTTCACTGTCAAAAATATTCCGTACAACAGAAACAACTGTTTCACCTGTTAACCAATCAACATACGGCGTTGTGTAATTGACGGAAACGCCGCTTCTAACCGCTGTCTGATACCACGGACGCGCCTGAGGCATATAATCACTGCCCGGATTCAATTGAATGCTGTCTACAAACTTGTCGTTTAAATACGCATAAATTCCATTGTAACTCAAAAGCCCGTCTTCACGCTGCCGCATCCACGCTGTCGTGTTGGTAAGATAATCAAGTATTTCCCGCTCGGAAGCGTTTTGATTCATCATCCCCTGAATAAAATGATAATTGTTCTGCAAAATCGTCTGCGCTTCAAAAAGACCCGCTTTGACATTTGCTTCTGCTGTAGAAATCATTTCTTCGGCTCTGTCCAAAAGGCGGCTCCTTAGAATGTCGCCAACAGAAAAAAATGCAGCCGCAGTCATCAGCGCAAACGCCAAAAACACAAAGCCAACCTCGCGGAAATTACGTTTTAGAATTACACTCCATTTATTTATAAACGACTTCATAAATTATCTTATCACATTAATATTCTTGTAATACCAATCAATATTGTTGCGTATTTCATTATCGGAAAAAACTTCTCCCTCTCTGCCAAATCTTCTTCCATCATTTGTTTCCATAACTCCGCTAAAAACGCTAAAAGCTCCCATTTGAATGCGTCGCCTTTCTTCGTCCAGAATATTTATGGAATCTGCGGCATTTAACGGGTAAGTATAATCGATCTTTCTGTTCAATGGAGCAAGATCGATGATATGGTCATTCAAAGAGCCGAACCACGGCTCTGTTGTAAATGTTCCGTCGATAACGCTTTGAACAAGCATGGTATAATAAGCGCCCCAGTGCCACACCACAGAAGTTAGAACCGAATCGGGAGCGACCAAACTCATATCGGTGTTGTAGCCAATTCCCCACACTCCGGCTCTTTGCGCTTCCAACTGCGGATTGGCGGTATCGCAATGCTGTGCAATGACATCGCATCCTGCGGCGATCAAAGTTCGCGCTGCGGATGTCTCGCCCATCGGGTCGAACCAACTGTGAGTTATTTTTACAAGAATTTCGGCATCGGGATTCACTTTTTCAACGCCCATCGCAAAGGCGTTAAGACCGCCAGTCACTTCGCTGTTTTCCAATCCCCACGCGGCAACAAAGCCAATCTTGTTTGTTTTTGTTTGCAATCCGGCAACAATCCCGGAAAGATAACGCGCCTGATAAACCCTGCCAAAATAATTTGTAAAATTGGTATCGTTGTATTTGTATCCGGTTGCATGTGCAAAAACCACCGAAGGATATTCGGACGCAAGTTTTTCGCAAATGTCCATATAGCCAAAACTTGTTGCAAAAATAATATTTGCGCCTTGGGCAATAAGCTCCCTGATACGGCCCTCGATATGCAAAGGATCAAGGTCGTCCACATTTATTCTGTACAGAACCTGAGCATCCCATATCCCCAAGTTTACCTGCATCTCCTCTATTCCAAGCTGATGCGCAAAAGAATACCCCGAACTTTCGGCAAAGGGATTAGTATTATGGATAACTCCGATTTTAACCTTTTCCTTCGAAAGGGGCATTCCCGGCATCCAAGGCTTCTCTTTACAAGAGGAAAAGATTAAAGCGAAAAATATATAAAAAATAACTAAAATGCGCTTCATTGCTTTTAATGATATTATTTTAAAAGATTTTTGTCTATAATATTATGGCAGTTCCTTTTTACCTGACTCCCGCTCCGACCATCATCGCATTGAGATATGAATCGGAATCGAATGTATTGTTGCTTCTTACAAGAAGCCTAAAATTACCGCCGTCATCCCATAAAACACAGGGTATATTCTTGTCTCTTGCCGACTGAACATAAAATTCTGCCCAGGCATCACGGATAGGCCCGTTTTTTTCCCTGCGAGCGCCAAATTCGCCAATTATAACAGGGATTCCTTTACTGACAAACGAACTATGAGAACGATTCATTATATCGGTAATCTGCGATCTATTGGAGTACCAAGCGGAATCACCAGGGTTTTCATGCGCAAAATAAAATGGCGTATAGGCATGAATGGAAACAATTATTTTATTCGGCACTGTATCAACCGGAATAACCAAACCGTTCATGGCATTCGAATCGGCAGAAGCGCCATAAGTGTTTACCATTAAAATGCGTTTGTCGTTATTGCCGCCGCTTCTTCGTACTGCATCGGTAAAAACCTGATAATGCCTGTTTAAATTACCGCGTTCTGTCGCATTGCCGCCCTGCCATTCATGCTCGGCGCCTTTTGTTCTGGGTTCGTTTAACCCTTCAAAAACAAGTTTTTCATCATAATTTCTAAATTGAGTGGCTATTTGCTCCCATACTCTTTCAAATACAATCAATGAATTGTTAACGCTGCTATTTGTGAATTTAAAAATATATTCGTCATGGTGGGTGTTTAAAAGAATAAACATATCGTTTTCTTCCGCCCAATTTACAATTTGCGTAACTCTTGCCAACCAGTCTTCGCGGATAATAAAGTTATCATCCAGCGCTTTATACCATGTAACAGGAATTCTGATTGTGTTAAATCCCGCATTTTTTATTGCATCGATGTTTGCTTTTGTAGTTACAGGATTTCCCCATGCTGTTTCCATACCGGAAATAGTGCCGGACAGCCAACCCTGCTGACTATCATGCGCATCCAGTGAATTGCCCAAATTCCATCCTATCTTTATTTGCGCAACAAGTTCAGCCGCCGTAATATTATTAAAACTTTTTGGACTCGTATGTCCGGGCACAATTACATCTGTTCTTAAAGACGGTAAATTTTCAATGTCTATCGGATCATCTTCAGGCTTCTCTCCGTTACAAGCAAACAATATAAAGCCAATTATCAACACAAAAGCAAAAATATTGCTCTTTTTCCAAATTTGCAATAAATGCATATAACCCTCCTACTGCGACAATTTAGCGATTTTCATTATTTTAATTATCATGGTAGTATTAGTAAGTTGTCAAGAAATTTACAGGCGGAAAATATTGGAAAAACAACTAAACATTAAAAACGATTTAATTCAAATTGAGATAAAAGCCGTCCCCGGCTCTTCAAAGACCGAAATTGCCGGCATCAGGGACAACCGCCTCTGCATACGCATTGCCGCCGCGCCCGAAGACGGCAAAGCAAACGCCGTTCTTTGCGAATTTTTGGCAAAAACCCTCGGCTGCCCCAAGCGCGATGTCGTCCTTGTAAAGGGCGAAAAATCGAGACTGAAAACGGTTACCGTTCCTTCAAGCTGCGAGGAAAAATTGAAAGGGATAATTTAATTTTTTACCACCAACCACTCGAACCTTCTGTTTATTTATTTCTTTTTGACATTATAATTAGCTTGCTTTTCTGCGACCGCACTGTAAGGAACTATCTCATTAATTATATATTCCTTTTTTTGTAATTCAGATTCAAGATCAAAGAAGTTTTGAAGATTGAGCCAGAACTGCGCAGAGTTACCAAAGTATCTGGAAAGCCGTAATGCCATATCTACTGTTATTTTGCGACTGCCTTTAATTATCTGACTAACAGCAGTTTGCTGTACTTTAATTTCCTTGCTTAGCCTATATGAAGTAATACCTAAAGGTTCCATAAACTCTTCCTGTAATATAGCTCCAGGGGGAATAGAATCAAGCATCTTTTTCATATTAACCTCCTAATGATAATCAACAATTCTTACATCATTGGCATTCCCATTTGACCATTTAAAAGTAATTCTCCATTGGTCATTGACACGAATGCTGCACAACCCCTTTTTATCGCCTTTTAATTTCTCAAAATGATTACCAGGCGGAGTACGAAGATCATCTTCGCTGGTTGCAGCATGAATAATGAGCAATTTAACTCTGGTACGATGATACAAATCCGGTGGTAACTTTTTAATGTGTTCCCGATTAAACAGCGCTTCAGTATCTTTATCTCCAAAACTCCGTATCATTACTAAGCCTTCCTGACACTATAATATCTCAATACGATACTATTGTCAAGAGATACTAAAAATTTTTAAATAATAAAGTACAAGCCAAATAATTACTTATTAGGCTTACACTTCCAGTATCAACAGTGTCTTTGGATCCAGCTTCATTGCCATCGGCTTGGAAATAACCGATCCCCTGTCTTTGGAAATAGAAAGCTCAACGTGATCGCTCTTTGGCTGTAAAACAATCGCAACATCAATATTTTCGATAAACTTGCCGAGCATCACGGGGATATTTTCCTTGTCGTACGGCGAATCTTCTTTTACAGAGCAACTGTACCAAACGCTCACGCCAAGTTCTGTCGCGAAAGTTTTAACTGCGGCAATGCTTTCTTTTTCTGCGCGCGTAAAATCGAAACCGTCAACAATGATGGCATCGGCTTTAAAGCCGCCTTCGATAATCATTGCCCTAAGGCTCTTTATGATTTGTTCCTTGGTTACGCCGTCCTGATTAAAGTTCATCAAAACGCGGTTTTTGACAGTGTCGTTTAAAATATCCGCGGCATTTTCCAGATTTTTCTTGTTTACAAGTTCCGTGAAAATATCGTTGTACCATAAAGGCACATATTGAGTGTGATTTCCCAGATAAAACGAAACGTGAATGACTTTTTTATCCTGAAGAAGTTTATCAAGACCAAGCTGCACAAGCACCGATGTTTTTCCAACCCCTGTGGGCGATGCGATTACCCCGATTTCTCCGGCTTTAAGTCCGCCGTTAATAGATTGTTCAAAAATGCGAATTGGGCTGCGCTGTATAAGTTCTTTTAATACCATTTTTTTCTCCTATTTATTGGCGTTTACTTGTTTGCCGCTTTCCGTTTCTTTTCCGCTTCAGCAATAAGCGCTTCTGACACGCTCTGCGGCACCTTTGCGTATTTGTCAAATTCCATCGTAAACTCCGCTTTGCCCTGTGTGAGCGAGCGCAGTGTCGTCGAATACCCGAACATTTCGCTCAACGGAACTTCCGCTTCCACGCGGGAGAAAGTGCCGTCTTCGACCGACGAAGAAATTATACCACGTCTTTGGTTAATTGAGCCAAAAATATTTCCCTGGAATTCAGTCGGACCTTCCACCGACACTTTCATGATCGGTTCAAGAATGCACGGTTTTGCCTTGTTATACGCTTCGCGGAATGCGCCAAGCGCAGCCTGCTGGAACGCAATATCAGATGAATCGACAGGATGGCTCTGACCGTCGTTTATTAAACAGCGGATGTTGACGATTGGGAATCCAATCAAACTGCCTTTTTTAATCGCTTCCTTAAAGCCCTTATCGCAGCTTGGCACATACTCTGTTGGAATCGAGCCGCCTTTGATCATATCGACAAACTCGTACTCACCCTCGGCATACGGTTCCATGTAACCTGCAACGCGTCCAAACTGACCGGAACCGCCCGTCTGCTTTTTGTGGGTATAATTGAATTCCGCTTTCTGCGTAATTGTTTCGCGGTAAGCAACCTGCGGCATGCCAGTCTCCACTTCGCATTTGTATTCGCGGCGCATACGCTCGATATAAACTTCAAGATGCAGCTCGCCCATTCCTTTGATAATTGTCTGGTTCGATTCCGCGTCCACATAAGTCTGGAACGTGGGGTCTTCTTTTGTAAACCGGTTAAGCGCTTTTGCCATCTGGTCTGCGCTCTTTTTATCCTTTGGATTGACAGCTAACGAAATGACAGGATTCGGCACAAACATCGATGTCATCGCGTAGTTTAAGCCGCCGCCGCAGAAAGTGTCACCGGATGCGCACTCAATACCAAAGAGCGCAACAATGTCGCCGGGGTCTCCTTCGTTAATGTCTTCCATACTGTCGGCGTGCATGCGGACAAGACGTCCGACTTTGAATTTTTTGCGCGCGCGCGTATTTATAAGTTCGTCGCCTTTTTTTAACTTACCCTGATAAATGCGCACATAAGTCAGCTGACCATACTGGCCGTCTTCAAGTTTAAAACCGAGCGCAACAGTCGGATTTTTTTCGCCGCTGTCAAGCTCAACCTGTTCTTCGTTTTTATCCAAATCGAGGGCGTAGTTTTTAACTTCCGTCGGGTTGGGGAGATAATTCATAACGCCGTCCAAAAGCGGCTGAATGCCTTTAAACTTATAAGCCGAACCAAGCATGACAGGAACAAATTGCTCTGCAAGAGTTCCCTTACGAACTGCAGAATGAATCAAGTCTTCGGGAATATCGCCGCCGTCAAGAATTTTTTCCGCAAGATCGTCACAGAACATCGAAAGCTCATCGAGCATTTCTTCGCGGTATTTGTCGGCATCCGCTTTTAAATGCCCTGGAATCTCCGCAAGGCGGATATCTTCGCCCTGAGGCCCGTCAAAGTAAACTGCCTTCATCGTAATCAAATCGACAACGCCTTCAAGTTTATCTTCAAGCCCGATGGGAATTTGAATCATCACCGCATTAAGCCCGAGTTTTTCTTTAAGCTGCATACGCACTTTAAAGGGGTTAGCGCCTGTACGGTCACACTTGTTCACGAACGCAATGCGCGGAACGTGATAGCGCTTAAGCTGGCGGTCAACAGTAATCGACTGCGACTGAACGCCGCCGACCGCGCAAAGCACAAGAATCGCGCCGTCCAAAACGCGAAGCGATCTTTCAACTTCGATAGTAAAGTCAACGTGACCGGGTGTGTCGATAACATTGACGGTATGATCTTTCCATGTAACCTGCGTCGCGGCGGATTGAATCGTGATACCGCGTTCGCGCTCAAGTTCCATGTGATCCATGGTTGCGCCGACGCCGTCTTTTCCGCGGACTTCGTGAATAGCGTGAATTTTCTTGCTGTAAAACAGAATACGCTCGGACAGGGTAGTTTTACCCGAATCGATGTGCGCACTAATACCTATGTTACGCATTTTGCTGATGTCAAAGCTCATGTTCTAAATACTCCTTAAATTGGGCAGGTAATAAATGCCCTTGTATGGTAGAGAATAGCAATATATGCAAAGAAATACAAGTGGAAAGCCCTTTTTTATATTATGTAAATACCTCAAGGTGCGATCAAAAAGCGCCGCTGGCTAGGATGGCTCTGGCTTTTTTCTACCCAGCCGCTAGCTGGCTTTATCCACGCAGACCATAGACGCCATCGACACTTTTCGCTCACGCCTTGGGGATTTTACTAAGTTATTAACGGGTTTTCCACATGTATGTCTTTTAGGAAAAGATAAAATATTCATAATATTCTATTGTAACTCTAATAAATAAAAGGTGTAATTCCTTATGTAGCAAGGAATTAGCATCTTTTGTTATTTGTAAATATTTGATTTTTTTGATAAATGTATGAATAAAGATACACCTGTGCGAGAGTTATTAACTTATTTTCACAGGTTTTCCACAGGTTGAGGGCGATTTTTGGCTGATTTTTATAGACTTGTTATATATACTAAAAAGTGGTATAGTATAATCATAAAGACTATTAACCCACCTGATTACCTTTTTTCAGGTGCCAATGCCGCTTTTGCGGTGTTTTAAGCGGCAATAATTCCGCAAAATAATTGAGAAAAATATGGCAGATTTACAAACACAGATTGATTACCCAAGAGGGCTTACCTTTGAGCATGTCTGGGCAGCCCTAATGGAAGATAGGGAACGGCAAAAAGAGACAGCTCTTCAGCTGAAAGAGGCTCAGCTTGAAACAGATCGTCAATTAAAGGAATCTCGAAAAGAGACAGACAGGTATATTAAGGAAATAGGCAAACGACTGGGTGATTTTACCAATAGTTTCGGCGAAGTTGTTGAACACATGATTTCTCCCAATCTTTTGGAAAAATTTAAAGCTCTTGGGTTTGACTTTGAAGAAGCAAGTACCAGACATAAAATCAGAAACAAAAAATACGATATTTCTTTTGAAATTGATGTCTTTTTGCAAAATGGCGATAATGCCATGCTTGTAGAAATAAAATCGAATCTAACAATCAGCGATATAAACAAACATCTAATACGACTGGAAAAAATGCGAAAATGGGCGGATTTGCGAGGTGACAAACGCCGTTTCTTAGGCGCTGTCGCAGGGATAGCAGTTGAAAATGAAGCAAAAGAATACGCATTAAACCAAGGATTTTTCTTTATAGATCCTTCCGGAGAGAATTTTAATATTACATCTCCAAACGGCAAACCGAAAGAATGGTAAGAAATAACTTCAAAAAATCATTATTAATTATCATTGTATTTATTGTATTCTTTTCATGCGAAAAAAAATCTAATAATATAGTTAATAATAAAGAAATTCTAAATAATGAGAGAACGGAAAATTCATACAATATAAATAATGATAATAATAATGAAAATAATATTTTAGATGAAAATGTGTTTTCAATAAATATTAAATTTTATGATGATATTGAAGCATTTGAAAAATTAAGAAAATCAATGTATATTATAGCTCATGATGGCATAAGAAAAAGATTATATCCTTTAATTGATAGTTCTGAAATAGGAATAAGTTCATTTTTATATGGTGAAAGGGTAACTGTTGTTGGTAGAAGCGAAGAAACTGTGACTATTAATGGCGTTACAGATTATTGGTATAAAACTTATTGTGATGAATATTATGAAATTTTTTATGTAAGCTATACCTGGATATTTGGCGGATATTTATCAGAAGAATTTCCTTCAAATACTGCATCAACAATATTAAATAGTTATTGGCAAGGTCATCCTATATTTAATGAAAATATGTCATATATGTTTTCCGGAAATACATTTAATGTGTGGTATTATCATGGGGAAATGGAAGGTAAAGGCAGATTTATTTTGAATAATGAAACAATTGTTTTCAATCATTTATATTTTATTGCACATCATTCTATGGAAGGTTGGGTAAAACGGGAAATAACGGCAACCCATACATATAGTTTATCAGAAACAGAATTAAAAATATCAAAAGAACCGATGGAATCTGATAAATATAATCCTAATGAATATTACATATTTAACAAATATACTTTGGATTTTTAGGAATAAATATGATAATGATGACTAAAGAAGAAACATTAAAATGGTTAATCGATCATAATATAAATGAAAATAATTTGTTAATAAATTATGAAATAAAATATTCAAAAAAAATATCGGCAGATTCCGGAGTTAAAAATTATTTGGCTAAAGAAATAGCATCTGTGTTTAATAAAAATGATGTTTTACTATACATTAATGAATTTGGTATTTTTCCATCCGGTGAAAACATGTATTTATTTGACGGATATAGAAAATCAATTGGAATAAATTCTAATATTTATGAAAAACCAACACATATAATCAATCAAAATGAAAATGTTGATTTTTATTGTATTTTAGGAATGATTTTATATTTTTTTATGGGATGTATAATAATACCAATTAATAATCAAGATGAAATAATAGAAATTTCCCATGATGAAATATTAGATGTATATGTAAAAAATGGAAGTGATAATAATTTTATATTAAATAAAGTGATGCAAATATAGAACAAAAATAATAACGCTTGAGGTATATTAATATAAATTATTCGTATTAATAAAATAATTTATTTTTTTATAGGTATGGTTACTTCACATACATAATCTTTATTATATGCTTTTGATGTTCCTCTTTTTTTATGGTAATCATTCAAAAAAAGCCACCATAATCTGTTTCTCTCAATTATTTTTTCTTCTGGAATTGTTCCGCCCTCATCAACAACTTTAAAATCATCTCCACCAATAACTACAGCAACATTACCGGCTTTAAATGCAAGTATATTTTCAATTTGGTTTGTATTTTTTATTTCCCTAATTATGTGTTTGTTTTTATATTCGTTTTCTATTTCATTTATACTGTTAAAATCATTAAAAACAAAGTAATCATAATCTACGGTAAACGGTTCAACTAAATCATTTTGCAATTTGTTATACCAATCATTTTCTTCCAGGTTGTCATAAAATATTAAAAAACTATTATTACAATATTGTAATGCAACAATAGCAGATTTTGATTCTTTTGTTATTGAATCTTCATTCAATAATTGAACACCTCCAAATTCTACTTGAGAAATACCATCCTCAATTACCCACCAACGCCAATACCCAACATCTGAAATCGCTGTTCCAATTATATCCAGTGTCTCTTTTTTCATTGGATCCCCCTGTTATTTTTTATTAAATAATTTCATAGTATACATTAAACACCGAATTTTGCGTTCTTGATTAAATTTATTAATCAAGAATAATCTTTACATGTAAAAAAATAAATTAAACATATTAAGGTGTAAGGAAAAGCATTGTGTGCGTCTATGGTCTGCGTGAATTATGCCAGCTAGCGGCTGCGTAGATAAAAGCCAGAGCCATTCTAGCACACAGGGCTTTTCCCTACACCTTATTATTATTTTATTTTTCTGGCAGCGATTTCATCTTCTCTTTCAATTCCAGAAGCATAAAATCGGCGCTTGTGTCGGATTTTTCCAGCTCTTTGAATTTTCTTTCCAGATTGGCATCGTTGCTCATATCCTGAAGCTCTTTGGAGGCATCAGCCATTGCTTCCATGTCGTCAACTTTGGCTGCCATGCGATCGAAAGCGTCAAAGGCGCTGCGGTTGCCGGATACGCTGGAAATTGTGTCGTGGATTTTTTGCTGGGCTTCGGCGCGTTTTGCGCGGGCAATTAGCAGATTTTTTTTGCGCTGGGCTTCTTCTATCTTGTTCTGCAGTTCTCTTAAACTTTCCTTTAATTGATCCACAGCGTTTTTCTGGGCTTCCCATTGTTTTTGATATTCGGCAGCAGCGTTGTCGTATTCCTGTTTGCGTAAAAGCGCCTCTTTGGCAAGGTCGTCTTTGCCGTTGGTAACGGCGAGCATCGCCTTGCGTTCCCATTCTTTGGATTGTGCAATTTGATTGTCTTTTTCGCGCTCAAGTTTTTTTTCGTCGGCAATCGCCATGGCAACAGCTTTCTTGGATTCGATAAGCTGTTCGTTCATCTCTATGATGATCTGGTTTAACATTTTTTCCGGCTTTTCCGCCTTGCCGATTAAAGCGTTTACATTGGCGGCAATAAGTGTTTTTAATCTGGAAAAAATACCCATATCAAGGCTCCTGGAAAATTATTTTTCTCTGTATTTTGATAAAATCGGATAATGCTCGGCCAATGCCATGCTAAACGATTCTAAAACAGCGCGGAAATCTTCGTAATCCAAAGTGTCATAATGCAAGGTGTCGATTAAAACGATTTTATTCTTTTCCAGCGCATACGCTCCGTGAATTACATCTACGGCGTTTAATTCAAGCAATTTTGTATACAATTCCAAAAGGTTGTTCTTTGGCACATTCATCACTTCCGCTCTGATGATTACCATGGGCTCGGCTTGCATAACCGCAACGCCTTGCAGCGAATGTTCTTCGTCATCCAACAGCCAGAGATTTTTATCAGCCTGTTGATAAGTTACCATCATATCGATAAGATACTGTTCAATTTTACTGTTATCTGCCATATCGACTCCTATCCAAGCAAGACTTGGCCTGCCTCATCAATGGCAAGAATGCTTTTGCATTCCGAGCAGCGAAAACGGCCGGCTTTTACGGCTTTTAATTTTTTGTAGCAAATCGGACAGGAAACAACTTTTGGGAAAAGAGACGGTTTTTCGCGGGTTTGATCGGAATTGAAGAAATTGATGGAATCGTCAAGATTTTCCCTTATATTGAAAAACTGGGAAAACCCAAGAAGCTGGAAAACTTCGTAGACTTTCGGCTGAATATCCAACAAAACAAGATCGCCGCCCTGCGGTTTGACGGCTTTTAAAAACGTCGTAAACGAGCCAATGCCTGTAGATGAAACATAATTTAAACTGCCGCATTGGAAGATCAATCTGACAAAACCGCCTTCTATCGCCTTCTGGACTCGCTTCTGGAAAAAATTGGAATTATAAGTATCAATATACCCAGTCAGGGTCAACATGAGACATCTGGGCGCGTCATCAATCTTGTCAAGCTTGATTTTGAGACTATCGTCCTTCTCATCATCGAACCCCTGAACTATATCATTGTTATTCATGTCACTTCCTTTAGAATTTACCCCCACTCATTAAATACAGAGAAAAGGGATCATTATAATTATAAAAATTTTATTAAAAAATGTCAACAGTATGTTATAATTCCCAATGCTTTTGCAAGAAATTAAAATTATCCTCAGCCGGGCATCGGAAGGCGGCAATGTGGGGGCGGTTTGCCGGGTTATGAAGAATATGGGGCTTTCCGGGCTCAGATTGGCGGCTCCGGTACCCCTTCTTTTGGAGAAAATTCATATTTTTGCAGTAAATTCATGGGATATTTGGGAAAACGCCCGAATTTTTGACAATTTGCAGGCTGCAACCGCCGATTGTTCCGTCATTATAGGCACTACCCGCCGCCGAGGTCAAAACCGAAAAAATATTTCCATGACTCCAAGGGATTTGGCGGCATGGCTTGCCGAACGCCCCGAGGGCGCAGGATCCGCCGCAATAGTCTTTGGCAACGAACGCACAGGTCTTGAGGATGCCGAGCTTGAGCTATGCAATTTTGCTTCCCATATACCGGTCTGCGAAACCCAGCCTTCCCTCAATCTGTCCCATGCAGTTCAAATCTATGCCTACGAGTTTTTCCTTGCAATGGAGCGGCAAAATGCCGTCAAAGGGGAGTGGTCTGCCATGAACCAGACAGAAATCAGGATGTTGATTGATTCGCTTCCCTACCCGAAACGCGAAGACCCGGTGCGGTTTTTGCATGACGTTATTGCGCGGGCAGGATTGTCGCAAAGCGAGGGGAAGCGGTTTGAAGAACTATTAAGGAAAGCGGAAAGGATTTCGGGATGATCTTTCAGGTGTAATCGTAATTTACTACCAATTTTCCGAATAATACAAACGTATCATTAAAAATATCCAAAAGTATTGTATTAATTCCAAATAAACAATATATTATCAAAATATACTTCTCACATAGAAATGTTTTTTTTCACAATGTAAGAAATACTTGCCTGTATGGGCTTGTATATATGCCTTGCGGGCATTAAGCGCAAAAAAAAAGGAGGTTTTTCAAAATGAAAAACACAAACAAACAAAAGACTGTTTTCAGAATGGTCGGCTTCATTGCAATTATTGCAATGATTGTATTTGGTTTCACATCTTGCGAATCACTAAACGATTTATTATTCGGTAAATCTGACGGTCCGGTATACAATATCGGTGACAGAGGTCCCGGCGGCGGCATAGTGTTCTATGATCACGGCAATAATGCCCACGGTTGGCGATACTTCGAAGTTTCTCCCGAAAATCTGGGAGAAGCGTTATGGGCAATACAAAATTCTCCCGGTATCAGAACTATAAGTGATGCAAGAGGAGTAGCCATTGGAACAGGCAAACAGAACACAGCGGCAATTTTTGCTGCGGATCCGACTGCTCCTGCCGCGAAATTATGCGTTGAGTATCGCGGCGGCGGCCTGGATGATTGGTTTCTTCCAAGCAGAGACGAATTGAATGAAATATACAAACAAAGAAGAGTTTTAAACATAACAGCAGGAACTTTCTGGTCTTCTTCGCAGGGCCCCACTCCCGCTTATGCATGGTATCATGTCTTCAGTAATGACAACAGAAATCCCGGTTATAAGGATTATATGGCAAACAATATTCGCGCTGTTCGTTCATTTTAAGAAATTGTAAATATTTGGCACGTCGGTTTACGGCGTGTCAAAACAATTATAAAAACATCGTCATATAAACAGGCAAATGAATAATGTCGTCTTTTATCATAAAGTCTTTGGTGTAAATAATGTAGGAATCGCCAAGTTTTAATTTGGAAAATTTGTGTCTGAATTTATCCAGCGATGAGTGAAAACGATAACTGCCTGATTTAACTTCGATTGGGCATATCTTTTTTCCTTTGGTGATAAGAAAATCAACCTCCATCGAATTCTTTCGGTTAAGGTTATCAGATCTGGAATAAAAGAAAAGGCGGTGTCCTTTGCTGCGAAGCATCTGAGATGCGATGTTTTCCACTAACATTCCCTCGTTGATACTTAGTTTGTCAAGCAATATGGCACGGTAAAGTTCGTTATCTGAATAATCGTTATCCCAAAATGTGTGCGTAACCAAAAGCCCTGTGTCTGCCATGTAAAGTTTTTGCGTGGTAAAATCGCTGCTTAAAGCAAGCCCTACATTGGGATCCGTTGCGTTAAAACAGGGATTGGCTATCATGCCATCGTTAAGCCACATGAACGCATCTTCGTATCTGCGCGAACGAGCGTCTTTATCGATCGATGACAACTTGTATTTTTTTTCTTTTTTTGACAAATACCCCGGCAAAGCGTCAAAAATCGCGGTTACTTTGTTTTTATAAGTGCCTGCAAATTTGGCAATATCGCTGCGGTACAGCGTTAAAATTTGTTTTTTAATTTTATCCGCCGCGGCAAAATCGTGATATTGCACATATTCGCTGACAACCTGCGGCATTCCGCCGACCAACATATACTGCCTAAAATCGTTCATAACTTTTCTGTGCAATGCCTGCCCAAGCGGTTTTTTTTGTTCATAGCAGGATTCCAAAAGCGGAATAGTAGTTTCATTACCCATAGCCCGTAAAAATTCTTCAAAGTCCATGGGAAACATTTGGATTTCCTCTTCTTCTGACGGTATCAAAATATCCTGTATATTTTGCTTTAACGATAAAAGGGAACCTGTTTCTATATAATCATATCTGCCGTCGGCGACAAGATATTTTAAAAGCTGGCGCGCATGAGGATACAATTGCACCTCATCAAAAATAATCAAGCTAAGTTCTTTAGAGCTTAGTTCTGTAGAAACTTTTTTCCGTTCATAAAGAGGCGTATTAAAAAATGCTGATAATTTAGTAAAAAACATATCGAGGTTGGCGCTGTCATTTTCGAAAATGTCCTTAACTTCCTTTGAGACATTCCCAAAGTCAATAAGAATCATGCTTTTATATTCGTTTTTCCCGAATTGCCGGCATAAAAAACTTTTACCCACGCGTCTTGCACCGTTTAGGAGAATAACCGTACTTCCATTGCTTCTTTTCTTCCAATCCAGCAGTTTTTGATAGGTTTTCCGGTGAAATACCATATTTTACCCCTGCCTTAATATTAGTCTTTTTGTCACGAAAAAGCAAGTTAAAAAAGCCAAATTTGTCACGAAAAAGCAGGTTAAAAAAGCCAAATATGTCACGAAAAAGCAGGTTGAGAGGAGGCAAAAATGTCACGAAAAAGCAGGTTGGAGAGGTTTTGGTTATAATTTAATCGAATTTTTCCCAGCCCAAGCACTGAGCGTTAACAGCGCATTTTCCTTATCAGCCAAACTGAGTTTACGGTATGAGTTTATCAGTTTACGTTCTGAATCGTTTAAATTTTCTATTTCGATTCCGGTTATTAAATACTCTGCTGTTACATCAAGCAATTTGGCTATTTTCGTTCCTTCTTCCAGATTAGGGTATGTCTTGCGGGTCATCCATTTCCTGAATGTACTCAAAGGAACATCGATTTTTCCGGCAATCCATTCTTGGGTAGTATTTTTAGCCTTTATTTCATTTTTTAACCTAATCCAGAAATCCATATATTAATTTTACTCTTAAAAAAGAGCAAATTTGGAACTTTGCTATTGACAACATTCCAATATTGGATATTATTATACGAATATAGTAAGAATATTTGGAATGTTTCATCAGTTTGATAAGCAATTTGGGTATTCATAATTGGAGGAACTAATGAATCGTTTTTTACCTGTTCTAATTATTTGTATAATTGCATTTTCAGCCGCTTCTTGTCAGTCTGCGCCAATTCAATCATCGTCTACAAATTTTATTCACAATCCTAGTGTGAATTCGCCTGTAGTTGATTACATTATTCTTGGCAGGGTTTCAGGACAAGGTTCCATAGTATATAACGCTGTCACACAAAAGTATTCCGGCGATACGATGAAATACGGCTCTTTGGGAATGCTCCGCGAAGCTGCGCCGCAAAACTCGAACCCGCTTAATGTAAGAAATATATCCATGCCAAGACGCAGTTCTTCGCAGGATGCCCGTGAACTTGCGATTAGCAACGCAACGTATGTATTAATAGAAAGAGCTAATATGCTTTCTGCCGATGCGGTTATTTATGTTACTACCGCAGTAGATATTGTAGTTGACCCGGCTAACGGCACTGTAACAACGAACGCAACAGTAAGCGGAATCGCTGTAAGAGTAAGAATACCGAATTAATACAACCGGAGTTAACATGAAAAAGTTTATATTTTCTTCTATTATAATTGCAATATTGATTATTAATGCATTTAATCCTGTTTATGCTCAAGAGATAAACCTTAATGAAGCAATTCAAAACGCCGCAACAGAGCTGACCGCAGGGATTGAAAGAAACTCAAGAATTGCAATTCTTGCGATGCAGTCAGATTCGGCTGATTTTTCCAATCATTTACTTAACGAAATGATAACTGCCTTTACAAGCTTAAACAGGTTTACAGTAACAACCAAGGAAAGACTTAACGAGCAGTTAGGCAGTCAGCAATTTGGGGCTTCCGCTGTTGACAACATAACTGCGCAAACACTCGGCAGACACATAGGTGTTCGTTATATAGTCATAGGTTCCATAACCTACAATCAGCAAACACAAGCATGTCATTTCTTTGCAAGAATAGTTGATGTAAACACAGCTGTCACACAAAAGGCTTATGAAGCGGATATTAAAAATAATGACGGTGCAATCAATCAATTAATT
>Ga0209755_10002628_pt1 | contig 24251 bp, 28 predicted proteins | sample TergutCo191P1_FD_187301 | JGI IMG/M metagenome (GOLD analysis project Ga0209755, IMG submission 187301) | Cornitermes sp. P1 segment gut microbial communities from Petit-Saut dam, French Guiana - Co191P1 (SPAdes) (version 2) | ecosystem: Host-associated > Arthropoda: Insects > Digestive system... | reverse complement strand
CGTTTAGTTGGGATTTCATGTTGTCCCACAATATGCGTATTTCTTCTCGCTCCATTGGTTGTGTTCCCAAAATAGATTACAGTAACAACCTATTATATTTTTCGCAAGTTATTATTTAACTGACCCTTATGTCTGTGTCTGCGCAGATAGGGTTCAAGCCGTCTGTACCACAATTTACTGTAGAGCTTGTTGACGGCTCTTATGATGTTCCGTCTTCTAGTACAACTACTATCGACCAATACACAGGAGAAAAAACCACAACCACCACGCCTGGATATCATGTAGAAAACAAAACCATAGAGATACTATAAAAAACCAACCCTTCACACCCTACACTGGCACAAACGGTATTACATATTATCTGTATTATTCTGTTCAATCCAAGGGACGTTTTGGTGAAGACTGGCAAAATTGGGGTTCAACAGTTCAAATAAAGAATTCGTATGGCGGGGGTTTTTTGCCATCGTCCGAATATTTGCAAGGTAGTATAGTGTCAGGTTCAGCAAACGGTTATACTAATGGTGCTCAAGTGGATTTTAGGGTCGAAGCAATAATTGGACATTATGTTCCCGATAGCCCCGATCACATGTTTCCACAGTTTTGGTTTGAGACTGATGAATCAAGTGGTTGGAGTAGTGTGCAGACAATTACTATAGCCTCGGAGTTATCATCATCACCTTCACAAACAGCGACTTTTCCACTTGTAACCTCTGATGGTAACGGTCAATCGCAATCTCCATGTCAGGCGCAGCCATCAAATGGTGTATTCTCTAATCCGTTATTCATGTTTGGTGTTGGCGCGCTTTTTGCAGGGGGTATCATAGTTGTGGTGTTGTTTCTTAGGTGGCAACCAAAAAATCAGTCTCAGGAGTGAAGGTATAGTATGCGTAAGTGTACTGTTTTACTGTTAATCGTCTGTATGGTAATGTCGAGTCTACTAGTGCTCACCGTTATGCCTGCAACAGTACAGGCTGCATCTAAACCGTCTGTTCCACGGTTTAGCGTAAAATTTATCGACAACTTGTGCGATATATCGCCATCTGTTACAACAACTATTGACCCCTATACAGGGAAAGAAAAAATAACTACCACCCCCGGTTATCATGTAATCTCTAGAACAATAGAGGTTACGATTAAAAATCAGCCTTTTACACCCTACACCGATGAAAACAGAAACAAAATTAACCTATACTACGTAATTCAATCCAAAGGTCATTATGGAGACTGGCAAGGCAACGACACACGTTTAGTCTATCTAGACTCGGAATATACGATATGGTCGATGTCTTTGAATGATTTTGAAGATGGCTCAAAGTTAGATTTTAGAGTAGACGCAGTAATTGGTTACATGTATGAATTTATCCATCCAGATCATCCACTTCTTGTATTGCGTACGGAGTTAATTGGTGAATCAAGCGGTTGGAGCAGTATTCAAACATTCACTCTAACTTATAAGTCCCAATCTTCACCCTCATATCCTTCACAAATAGCTAGCTCACCAGAGAACCCAATATCCACATTTGATGATAATCCGGTGCCGTCTACAAATTTTGTTCTCTCTACATGTTTTCTGTTAGGAATTATAGCTATCCTGTTTTGTGTTGTCGTGGTTTTGGTATTACTGTTTATTAGTCGTCAACGAAAAACGTTAGCTTTAATTAATAGCTCACCACAAAATAGCTAATCAGTCAGAATTTCTCATTTGTGGGTAAAATGATTAGTGTTTTTTGGGTTTTGCTTATATAGTCTTTATAAAGTGTGGATAAATAAAAAGTTTAATGTGTTACCCGCATGTGTCGTATGTTGGTATGGCGAAGGTTGATAAAAAGTAGTTTAAAAATATGTTGAATTGTGTAAAGTTTTTTGTATTGCGTTTTTCACAGCAGAAAGCGTACCAACATTTGAGAATTTCTGAATCAGAGGTGAGGTGTTTGTATGTGTAAGTACATTGTTTTAGTGTTGGTTACGTGTCTGATGGTGTCACGTTTGTACGTTGATGGTTGTCAAGTGTTGTGTTTTCTAACGTGTGCATACTAAGGTTGTGTTTTGCTGTGGTGAACCTTTTGTTGAGTTAGGTTTGTTTGGAATAACGTTTTTAATCCAGTAGGTGTAGAGTGTCTGTATGCGTAAGTGGTCTGTTTTACTGTTGATTGCCTGGTTGGTGGTCTTAAGTCTAAGTATATTCACTGTTTCATCTGCATCTGCGCAGGTAGGATATAAACCGTCCGTACCACAGTTTAGTGTAAAGCTTGTTGATAGTTCCTATGATGTACCGCCGTCTTCTTCGACAACTGTTGATCAATACAATGGGAAAGAAACTATCACTACGATTCCAGGTTATCATGTAAGCCAAAATTCAATAGAGGTTATAATTAAAAATCAGCTTTTCATACCCTACACAATTGAAAGCACTGACACTTGGCAGTATGGTCCAAACGGGCAACAGTTTAATCTATACTACACTATTCAGGTTAAGGGTCATTTTGGCGAAGACTGGAAAAATTTTGATAATCCTTGGGATAATTATTATTTTCATCCTACGGTTCAGTCAAATTCCGAGTATACTGTTGTGTCGAAGCCCGCAAATTATGCTATTGGGGATCAGTTGGATTTTAGAGTCAAAGCAGCGATTGGGTATATCTATAATGCGGCATATAACAATGCGCCAATTATGCCTCCACAGTACATGATATGGGAAACTGCTGAACGGAGTGAATGGAGTAGTGTTCAAATATTCACTGTATCTGGTAATCCTGTAGCTTCTGCATCGCCTACGCAAATAATAACTTTTCCGCCTGTAATCTCTGATGGTAACAGTCAACCGCAAACGCTAAAGGGTATATACACTACCCCCTTCTTTCTATTTAGTATGGGTGCGCTTTTTGCAGGTGTTATCATAACTGTGGTGTTGGTATTTCTTAGACGACAAATAAAACCTCAAATTACACAAACTCAAAGGTTGATACCTACACTGAATAATTATCACATACTAGTTTTCCCTCAATTTATGCTTATGTTAGGTGTAAACGGTGAATTTTAGAAGTAAAAAAATTACGGGGTATCTAATCCTCATGGTGGTTACTTCGTATGGGTTGTTAATGGTTGAACCTTCTGTAGCAGTTATAACGGTGTCTGATAAACCCAGTTCTGGGCCTGAGATTGACTCTGTAGTGATATATAATACGCCTGTTTGGACGGTACCGAACATTATTGATTCATATACTGGAGCATTCGTAACTACTGGACCGGGGTTCTGGACACAAAATGGAACTGTAGAGATAACAATTAAAAACACTCTATTTATGCCATACACTGATGAGAACGGTAACAGCGTTAATACGTATTATTCTATTTTTTATAAAACCGAAAATAGTTCAACATGGATGGGTGTACCTCTTGGGGAGCGTGGTATTGTTCCTATTGCAGTGTATCAAACAGATTTTGCCTACACGGTTATAGATTTTAGTTATGGTGCCTATCCAATCATAAGTGCTTATAGACGTTCTTTTGGGTTTTATAGTGGCAATACAATTTTTCGAATTCAAACAGTAGAACAAGGATACTTTAATTATTCAGATATACCTATTTTTGAGGGTGTGGGAAGTGAATGGACTGAGTTTACGATAACGATACCTTCCCACAACCCTTACAGCGATACAAATCTGGTGGGCACTTCAAAACCCAACATACAACCAATACTCATTGCACCATCAACATCAGAACCCTATACCTTACCCACTTCAGACTCATACATTCCTCCACACAAAAATCCCTGGTCATATAACCTGTTAATTATCATCTTTATCACAATGGGTGTTATCACGATTCCATTAGTAATTATCGTATACCGTTACAGAAAAAGGAAAAACCCCAGTTATACCCGTGACTCGTCGTAAGCTAACAACAACCTAAAATCCCTGAAAGTATAACCATGTTTGAGTAATAGAGAGTGGATATTTATTAAAACGATATTTATGCTGTGAATTGTGTTTTTACGTTAACTACAGCTAGTTATAATTACACGTAATATAACTGTGTTTTTATAATTTAACTATTTAAAAAACACTTAAAAAACCTTTAATTTCGCTATTCCGTCATTTTAACGAGATTTCATAGTTACATTTTCAGGATTTTAGGTTGCGAAGAGAATCAAAAGTTAATTGAAGAGTTTAAAATTGTGCCGTATTACGTCAAACTTAAAAATTAAAAGTGTTCAACTATAAATTGGTTAGATCAAGTTTGAAATTGTTTGAGGTTTTTGGTGCTCCGGCCGGGATTCGGACCCGGGTCTTCGGCTCGAAAGGCCGGAATACTTGACCGGACTATACTACCGGAGCGCTTATGTTTGAAGTATCAAGCAGAATATAACTTCCCCTGAATAAACTTTACCCTTCTAAATGTGTGCTTTCAATTTTTGGTTTTTTGTTGTTTGGGTTTTTTGGGTTTGAAGAGGAATGCTGTTATTTGTTCTACTAGTTTCATTTGGTTCTGTTGTGTTTTTTCTAGATCAGTAAAGCGTTTTTCAATGTCTTTTGTTATGTTTTGGTTTTCGATGCGGTTTGCGCTGCGGAACATGAGCATCATTTTGAAGACTTCTGATATAGCTTTTTGTTGTTCTTCGATGGAGGTATGTTTTACGCCTGCACATATAAGAATTAGGTCTATGTAGTGTTCTTTGATTTTTAGTTCTGCGTTTACAGAGGGGTCTTTAGTAAGTGTTAGGCTTAACGGGTTTTGTTTGCCCAGCTCGTTAGCGGTGGGAAAGCGGATTATAAGGTCTCCTTTTATCCATGATGTGACAAATTCGTTAACGATTTTGCGGACATCTTCCTCACTGTACAGTGCAGCTGTCGCTGATGATGTTATTACTGGTGGTGATGGTTCCGGTTTATTCTTTATTTGAACACGGATTATTTTGTTTTCTACGTTTTTCTTTGTGTTAATGTTGTTGTTGTTTTGCGCCATTTGTTGCTCCTCTTCTGTGGTAATGGTTGTTAATTCATTTTAAGCATGACTAGTATATAAGAAAATCATACATGGAAAGTTAAAAAACGCTTTTGTTTTCGTATGGTGTGTTGCCTAAAATTTTTATAGTTGCTTTTTCAACGGTTTCTCTGTTTTGTTCGTCGGTGTAAACGCGTATGATGTTCATGAATCCTTTTAGGGTTTCAAAAATTTTTGAGCTGTCGCTGAGTTTTTGTAGATCTCTTCTACCGTTTGTGTTTTTTCTGGTAAATACTGGAATTTCTGGGGTTTCTATCATAACAGCGTGATGATATGGAACTGAGGGTACTGTTGGGACATCAATAGTTATCTTTTCAATATCTACTGTTGCCTCTTTTGCGATTTCGCTTCTGATTTGTGTGCGGTAACTTTCTCTGCTAAACAAGTTGGAGGCCATGTGGTCTTTTTCGTAAAAGGTGCGTTCGTATGCGCATTTTAGCATTTTGCGGCGTTCTAAATTTTCAATAATGAGTTTAGAGGCTTTACACTTTTTTAGTGTTGTCCAAACAGTGTAGTCATCTAGTTGGAGGTATTCTTCTGGGGTTTTAAACGTGGTTAACCCTAACTCACTGTTAGCTTTGTCCATGGCGTCTGCTAACATAATTTGTGCGGCTCGGCCCATTCGGTGAAAATAAATACTTTTGAATGATTCAATGCGGGCAATCATGAATGCTTCTAAAGCTGAAAGCGCGCCAAGTTCCACTGCTAAATTTTCACCTAAAATGTCCAGAGCATGAATTAGTCGATAAACATCTATAAAGCCATATTCTGCGCCTGTGTGGTAGGTGTCTCTTAAAATGAAATCCATTTTGTCAACATCAACAGCGCTACTGATTATTTGGTCAAGAAAGGCTTTGCCTGCTCTGCGGGCTTTTCCAACTGCTAGTTTGCCGACTTCATTTGGAGTGTAGCCTATTTTGGAGAGTTTGTCTGCTATTTCACTTTTTTCAACAAGCCATGTGGTCATATCTTCATGTGTTTTATGCAGATCTTTAAGCAGTAAGTGTTCAAACACGTGCGAGAAAGGACCATGCCCGCAGTCATGCAGCAATGCGCTAATGCGAGTCATATCTACTTCTTCTTCAGTAACTTGTTGAGATATATGGGGGTTATCCAGAGTGCTGCCTGCCAAGAACATTACGCCTATACAATGTTCAAACCGTGTATGATTAGCGCCCGGATACACGTATTCTGACCCTGCGAGCTGCCTTATCCGGCGTAAACGTTGCATTGGGTATGTGTCAATTATGTCTTTTTCTGCTTGTGTAATGTACACATAACCGTGTACTGGATCTTTAATTTCTCCCCAGTAAGCCTTTGGCATATTCTTCGCCTTGTTTACAAGTTATATTATTTATGTTAGCTCCCTATAATGGTTAACGCTAACTGAACACTAAGGTGTGAACTATGAAAGGCATATTTATCTGCATTGAAGGTTTAGATGGAAGTGGAAAATCAACTCAAGCGAAACTGTTAACAAAAAAACTTTGCAAAGCAGGTTACAACGCCGTTTTTACAGCAGAACCCAGTCAAGGAAAAATTGGTAAACTCGTACGTAAATGTCTCTTTGAAAAGGAACGCTTGCCCACAACAGTTGAGGCCTTACTTTTCGCTGCTGACCGTATTGAACATGTAAAAAACACTGTTGTTCCTGCTTTAACGGAGGGCAAAATTGTAATCTCTGACCGTTATGTTTACTCATCACTTGCTTATCAGGGCAGCGCCGGTTTAGATTTAACTTGGATAGAAACTATAAATGCTAATGCTAAAAAACCTGATTTATCCATCTTTATTGATGTAGCCCCCGAAATAGTTTTGGAACGTCTTAAACGGAAAAAATCTGTAATGGAAAATCTGCAAACACAATTACACGTGTATGAAATATACCAAAAATATGTTGCCCGCGGCGAACTAAAAAAAATTGATGGCGCTAAAAGCAAAAAAGACGTTTTAAACGCGTTATATGCTGAGGTTGTCTGTTTTTTAAAAAAGAATAGGGTCTAAAAAATTGAGAAGAGTTAATCTTCTCTCCATTTGAACAATTTAACTGCTAAAAGAAAAATAACTGCAGTTATTACGCCTAATACCGCGATATCTATACACGCATTTGTTATATTACCGTAGACCATGACATTGTTTAAGCCTTCTGTAACATAGAATAATGGTAGAACATGGGCGACTGTTTGTAGATATTTTGGCATCATGCTTAACGGGAAAAAAGTGCCTGCTAAGAACATCATTGGAAAAGTTACAATGTTGCCTATAACGCCTGCTGTTTCTGGATTTTTGGCTACTGAACCAACTAACATGCCAAGTGAAGCAAATAGTGTGGGCCCCAAAATTAAAAATGGTATTAACGCTAATATTTGTTCTAACGATGATAACATAATATGTGCACCAAACGCGAATACTCCTACGCTAACCATTAGTAAGAAGCCTGCAGCTGATAATACAATGTAGAATAAAACTTTGGAAGTTAACCACTCCATTTTTGTTAACGGTGTTAAGGAGAGCTGTTTGAAGAGTTTGTTTTTCTTATAATCCGCGGCGATATTGACTAGTGAAAACATTGGATTTGTTAGAATAGAAAAGCCAATTAAACCAGGGATTAAAAAATCAATATAATTGGTTTGTTGCGCGTTTAAAGGGGTTAATGTTACACCTATTATCACGGAGCCGTTGTAGTGTTGTAAATTGAAATAGTTTGCGTATCCACTTACTGTTCCACTAACAATACCGCTTGTACTAGACGCTGGACTGCCATAAACTGTAATATTTACCTGTTGACCTGATGCGTAAGCTTTTGAGAAATTCGCAGGTATAACTATACCATCTTCTGCTGAATGCGCTTTTAGAAAATCTTCAAAGTTTTCTGAAGCATCTACTATTACAACTCTAATTGTTGAAGACTCATTTAACGCCGATAGAAACTGATCTCCAAAATTTATGCCAATACCTGTTATACCCTCAGGGTTAAAGATGCCTTCATCTTTGTTTTGAGCGTAAATGTCTGTAGTTCCCGTATCTCCACTGAAAATGGCACCAAAAATCAAGATTAAGATAACCGGAAAAATTAAGCCAAAAAATAGGCCATATTTGTTTCTCAAGTAACCTACACTAAATACTTTAAAGTCTGCATAAATACGTTTAAAACTAACCATGTTTAACGTCGTCCTTTTTTGTTTGATTTCTGTTCTATCTCTTTTTCTTGTTGTTCGCCAAGCGGTTCATTAATTAGTTTGATAAATACGTCCTCCAGACTGTCTTGAAGAGTCTGTATCTCTCCCCAGGGCATTTTTGACTGTTCAGCAGCTGCCAACGCCGCTAACATGTCTATCTTGTTTTTTAATGGTATGATAATTTTTTCTCTAATTTGATTGTATTCTACTTGCAGGTCAGTATTTTCTTTAATATACTTTGCAAGTTGTTGTGTTCCCTGAATTTCTAAACGCTCACCTGAACCATGTTGTTGAATAATTTCTTCCGTAGTTCCTATAGCCACAATATGGCCATGATCCATAATTGCCACTCTATCTGCGAGCTGTTGTGCCTCATCAAGATAATGTGTAGTTAAAATGATGGTTTTCCCTTTTGATTTCAATTTACGAATAACTTCCCATATCGCACGTCTAGCATTTGGGTCTAAACCAGTGGTGGGTTCATCAAGAAAAAGCACTTCCGGTGAATTTACCAGCGAAAGAGCCAGTCCAGTTTTTTGTTTTTGACCACCTGATAAACTTTCAAAAACATGTTTTTCCATTTCGTCAAGTAAAACTTCTTTTAAAATTGCGTCAGCGTCAACTTTAACATTGAAAAGATTTGCATAATAATTAATAGCTTCTTTTGGCGTGGTTTTTTCAAAGAAGGTAAATTCCTGCGGAATTACTCCAATTTTTTTATGAACCTCATATCCGTCTTTCCAGGGATCTAGCCCTAGAATTTTTACCTCGCCACTGTCACGTTCTCTCAGTCCCTCCATGATTTCTATAGTAGTGGTTTTACCTGCCCCATTTGGGCCTAGTAGTCCAAAAACTTCTCCTTGTTTAACTGTGAAAGTTATGCCGTCAACTGCTTTAAGACTGCCATAACTTTTCTTAAGATCTGTTACCTCTATGGAAAACATTTTCTTACCTCTCTTTTAATTGAACTATTATTTCCATTTTTAGAGGTGGGAAAAACATTTGTATAATATACACCTTTCGACTAAAACTATTACATATATGCTGGACATTGAAATTCAATATTTTATTATCATATTGTGTTTTCGTTTAAAACTTGTTTTATAGCTGCTTTGTTTATGTTGTCTATAATGACTGTGACTAGTTCTTCTGGGGCAATATATCTCGGGCCTTGTTTATGAAAAACTTGAAACTCTACTGCTTTAACTGTGAAACTTGTTCTAAATATATAATAATCAAATTTTAACGCGATTTTTTTTTGCGCTTGATATTTGTAATAACGTATTACACAAAAAAAATCCAGTAAAACTTGTGCGGTCTTAAGCGTGTTGAGTGCTCGGTTAACTTCTTGTTCATTGAGAAAATTAAAATACTCCTCTTCTGCTATGCCAAACTCGAAGAGTACTTCGCCATTTGGAATAGTAGGTATGGTGATTTCTTCGAAACGAAACGGTTTTCTGTTCAAATTATTCAGAGTTTTTATAAGTTTTTGTTGAAGCTGTTTACTGCTAACTGTTGATGAAAAACTTTTTAGAAAATGAACATTTAATGGAAAATTTTCGTATTTGCCCAGCATTAATGGTTCCGTTTATGTTTTAGTTTTTATGTTTTTGATTTTTTCTAAGCTACTTAACAATTCTGAGAGGGCAGCACTTAACTTCTGTAGTTCTTCTATGTTTTCTGTTTGCTCAATTTTCTCTTCAAGCCCTTGGATTTTTGTTAGCAAAATAGTTTCTAATTTAGTGTAAGCAGTGTCTACTTGAGGCGTCCTTTGATTTGTTGTTTGTTCATCTTCTTCTTCTTCTTTTACTATTATTACTTTTTTCTGATCATGTCCACACCAAAGTGTGCCATCTTTTAATCTAAGAAGCGGAGCTGAACACGCTGGACATGCAAGATCTGTTAATGCTGCACCTTGCCGTAGCAAATCGGCCATGCGTTTTATTGACGTATCTTCTTTTTTTGACTGCAATTAATAACCTCAAAGTTAAATATACCTCAAAAGCTTATATAACTAGTCACTGCGTTTTTTATCAAAAAAGGGATTCATATGGTACGGAAGAAAAAAGCTGAAGAATATGAAGCTAAAACTCAACAAGCTTTAGGCGTGCTTGGTGAAGTTTCAGAAGACAGCACCACCCCCCGAAACATTCGACGTGCTGCCAAAGATGCAATGAATGCCTTACAAAGTCCCGAATTTACTCCAGCAGTTAGAGCTTCAAACGCTGTATCAATGCTAGATGAAATTCTACAAGACCCAAATATGCCCCCCTATACACGTGTAAAGCTCTGGAACGTTATGAGCTTTATAGAAGCCATAAAAGATTAAGACATGCTAACAATCCCCCTCTTTACAGAGCCTCTTTATAGAAAATTCTTACTATAACAGCTTACAAACAAGACTTAACACTGATAACTGCTAAGCGTAAGCTTCTATTTCTTTATAGAGGTGTCAGTTTGTTCCCAAGTTTGTCGTGTAACACTATAAGAAATCTAAAATAAACATCTGTAAACATGCGATTATAAATTTAGTTGACGGTTTGTTTAAACTGTTTTTTGTGTTGGTTTTATTCGTGTTTGTTGATTGTTTTTTGCTAACAGATATATGCGACTGCTTGTATTTACTTTTTAGAGTTCCACGGAGCGTTACTCTTTGAAATATGATGTAATAATTGTTGGCGCAGGCCCCGCCGGTATATTTTCAGCTTTAGAGTTAACAGAGAAAGCAAATTTGAGTGTTCTTGTTTTAGATCGGGGACAAGTTATTGATAATCGTAAATGTCCCTCTAAGAGAGGTTTTGAGTGTGTGCATTGTGAACCGTGTGCAATTCTTGCAGGCTGGGGTGGTGCAGGCGCGTACAGTGATGGTAAACTTACTTTATCAACAGAAGTTGGTGGCTGGTTAAATCAGTATGTTTCAACTAAAGAGTTAGTTGACCTCGTAACATATTGTGATGAGATTTATCTTAAATTTGGTGCAAGTGAGACTGTTTATGGCACGGAGAATGATGAAGTAAACAGAATAGAAAAAGAAGCTGCACATGCAGGTTTAAAGCTTGTAAAACAAGAAGTTCGCCATATGGGTACTGATAAATGTCTTCAAGTTTTAAAACGTATGTTTAACGCCTTGGAAAATAAAATAACTTTTAAACCTAAAACAGACGTTAAGGGTTTAATTATTGAAAATAATGTAATTCAAGGCATCGAAACAGTTACTGGAGAGAAATTTTACTCAACTTATGTAATTATTGCCCCTGGAAGAGGTGGCGCTGAGTGGCTGCAAACTGAGGCACAAAATCGTGGTTTAAAAACTGTAAACAATCCCGTTGACATTGGAGTACGTGTTGAAGTTTTAGCGTCTGCTATGGAAAAGTTGACCAAAATTCTCTATGAACCTAAACTTATTTATTATTCAAAACAATTTGATGATCAAGTTCGTACTTTCTGTGTTTCACCTTATGGGGAAGTGACAACAGAATCATACGATGGCGTTCTAACAGTAAACGGTGGTAGTCAGGCAGAAAGTAAAACTAATAACACTAATTTTGCCATCCTAGTTAGTACACAATTTACTGAACCTTTTAAGGAACCAATTGCCTACGGTAAATACATTGCACGTCTCTCTAATTTGCTTAGCGGCGGTGTTATGGTACAACGTTTAGGCGATTTAACTGCTGGTAGACGTAGTACTCCTGAACGTATAGCTCGTAGCGTAGTGCAGCCAACACTCAAAAACGCAACCCCTGGCGACTTAAGTTTCGTTTTACCATACCGTCACCTAGTTGGTATTCGTGAAATACTTCAAGCCCTTGACACTATTGCCCCTGGTGTTCACTCAAGAGATACTCTGCTCTACGGTGTTGAAGTTAAATTCTACAGTAGTCACCTGCAACTAAATAATTCTCTAGAAACCAAAATTCAAAACATGTTCACCATTGGCGATGGTGCAGGTGTAACCCGAGGTTTAATTCAAGCCTCTGCGTCTGGTGTTATAGTTGCAAGAGAAATTTTAAAACGGGAAAAATTGAAGGCCTAACTATGAGTACTATAATCGCTAAAGAAATTGGTTGTTCTCATTGCAGTGCTCCAGTGGAATTCAAACCTGGCGAAATAGTGGTAACATGTAAATACTGTGGTTTTACAACAGTTATCCAAACAGGTCAAGCCTTCAACTTTGAGCATTCTTTAATTTTAAACAATTATGATGCCGCACGGATAGAAAACTGTATTCGCTCATGGATGAGTAGCGGTTTTATGAAACCTGGTGATTTGGCTAAAAAATCTAAAATAACAGAGAACGCTCTTGTTTATCTGCCTTTTTGGGTTGTATCTACTGTTGCTGCAACTAAATATAAGGGTATTTTTGAGCGTGTTTCTCCTCCTGTTACAAAGGATGGGCAAATTGAAAAAGAGTACAACTGGCTTGTTTTGGCAAGAAAAGCCACAGTGTTCCCTACACGTGAATACACTGTGCCTATAGCTGGCAAAATTCCCTATGATTTTCGGAAAATTGAAGGGTCAGCTAAAGTGTTAAACAGTGAAATAAATAAGGATGAAGCTTTGGAGTTAGCTAAGCAGCAAATTGAACATCAGCATCGTTTTCTGCTTCAACGAGATATTGACCGCGTTATCGAGCTCTCTACGGCATTGGAACTTAAACAAATGCTGTATTTGCATGCTCCCGTATGGTTCATCAAATATGAGTATAAGGGCAATTTGTACCAGTTAATCATTGACGGGTCATCTGGTAGCGTATTAAAAGGAGATATACCCCCCTCACGGTTTTAACTGTTTTGATAAACTTTTTAAGCAGTATTTTGTTATATTGAGAGCACAGGTCGGATTCAAAAAATGAGCGAAAATAAAGATGTATATACACAGGCAAAACGTCAAATGCGCCTCTCTGAGCGCATTGTAGCAGCCTTGCCTGGATTTAAAGGTTATAATGAAAAGGAATTACGTCGAGAATCAGATAAGCTAATTCGCAATCATTTAACAATGCAATTGTCACGCGCCAAAGATGGAATACGTAATATATTCCAAAAAATTACCGACCGGCGATACTTGGACGTTTTATCTGACATGGATCGGTTAACTGCAAAAATTGATCGTGTAACTGAGAAAGTAAATCATGCCTCCTATGGTTATAGTGGTTTCTTTGATGCAATAAAAATTAAAGAAGAAAATCTTGATCGTATGATAACCTTTGATAACCAATTAGTTGATTACATAACCGCTTTAACCGTTGCAGTTGACACCTTTAAATCACAACTAGTAGCCGGTGATTACAGTGAGCTTAAAGATAAAATTCAAACGGTAACCGATAAGCTTGAAGCATTCGAGGCTGTATTTGATAATCGTAAAGAAGTAATAATGGGAGTGTTACAATAATGCCACAAGTAATAGAATGGACAAATGCTGGTTCAGACGCAATAGTTTGGAGGTGCCCTGTGGAAGAAATCACTTGGGGCTCCCAGTTAGTTGTACAAGAATTTCAGGTAGCCATGTTTTTCCGTGACGGTAAAGCATATGACACTTTTGGTCCTGGAAGACATACTCTAACCACACAAAATCTGCCGCTTCTAACTGGTTTGCTGACAAGAATTGCTGGGTTTGGTGGAAATAAACCCTTTAAAGCCTCTGTTATTTTCATAAGCACCAAAATATTTGCCGGTAAATGGGGCACAAAAGCACAAACCACAGAATTAGCACCGTTGCAAACTTATGGACAATTCTGGTTTAAAATTGAAAACGTTACCCTATTTGTCAACGAAGTTATAGGTGGACAAAGCGCTTATACAACTGAGCAAGTTAACAGTTTCCTACGCGGGTATTTGAACGAAAAAATCATTGACGAGCTTAGCCATTATGATCTCCTAACAGTTTTCACACGTCTAGATGAGACCAGTATCATTGTTAAAAATCATCTTATTGATTACTTTAAGCGTGTAGGTATAGAGTTAACTGATTTAAAATTTGAGGGCATAGATACAACGCCTGAGTATCGTGAACGTCTTTTCTGGCTAAAAACCGGGCAAACTGCTCCAAGTGAAGTGTTACGTATGGAAACAATGAAAAGCGCTGCAGAATCCTTAGGTAAAGGTGGAGGCTCTGGTGCATTAGGTGCCGGAATGGTTCTTATTCCTCAAATTATGAACCAACAAGTTCAACAACCCCAAACGGCAGCACCTGTAACAACTCTTGTTATTTGTCCTAAATGTAGCGAAAAAGTGCCTGCGACAAGCAAATTCTGTCCTAGCTGCGGAACAAACCTATCTCCGCCAACTGAGGGAACGATGTCCTGCTCTAAATGTAACAAAACAATTCCTGCAAACAGTAAATTTTGTCCTGAATGCGGAAATAAAGCAGTTTAACGGAGTAAAAGGAAGCGTGGCTAAAACCTGTCAGCTGCACAACCAGTTTTTTCTCATTGATAATCTGATCGTGTTCTTTTTTCTTTTTATTTTTTAGGTGAGTTTATTTGAGTCATAAACATGTTATTAAGAAAACTCGAATTTCTTTTATAGAGTTTGACGATGTTTTATTTAGTAAAATGGATGATTTGACCTATTTTGGTGAAGGTAACTCTAAGGGGCGAAAAATGGAGTTCGATTTCGAGTATTGTCTTGAATGTGATTTAAGAATGTTATCCGGTAAACTGGTTTTAACTAAAGGTATTTTTGATGATGAACTAGAAAAATTGGTAACTGACGCAAAAAATAATTGTTACCTAAAATGTAAAGAAGTAACTGTGCAACACTCTGATTATGAAATACTTGAACGTTTAATTAAAAGCGTTTTATCGCTAAGTGACTTGAAAAGAAAATATTCAAAATAGTTATGTACAATTTTAAGAAGTGTTTAATTTTTAAGGAACACTTTTTTACCGCTCTCGCGTTTATTATTTGTAAAGCGCATCAAATATTGGTAGGAGACGTAACAAGTGCGTGTAATTGCTGATCTGCATATTCATGGTCGTTATAGTCGAGCAACGAGTAGTCAAATGAATTTATTAGAGATTGCTAGGTACTCAAAAATTAAAGGTTTAAATCTTGTAGGTACAGGTGATTTTACTCAGCCTGAATGGTTAAAAGAGATAAAACAAACTCTTGCCCCTGTTGCTGATACTAGTTTATTTAGAGTTATTGATAAGCCTGACATTCAAACACGATTTATGCTTACAACAGAGGTCTGTACTATTTTTGATTACAAGGGGAGTTCAAAAAAGATACATCATGTTATTTTGGCCCCCAGTTTTGAAGTGGTAGAGCAGTTAAATGAGCGGTTATCTCGTTTTGGTAATTTATCTTCTGATGGTCGTCCCATTTTGAATATGTCTGCTCCCCAGTTAGTTGAAGAGGTAATGGCAGTTTCAAATTGGAACATGGTTTTTCCTGCTCATGCTTGGACGCCTTGGTTTAGCCTATTTGGAGCGTTTAGTGGATTTGATCGTGTAGATGATTGTTATCAAGACATGTCTAAACATATTTTTGCTCTTGAAACGGGGCTTTCATCTGATCCGGCGATGAACTGGCGTTTAAGCAGTCTTGATCGTTTTACTTTATTGTCTAATAGCGATTGTCATAGTTTTTGGCCTTGGCGTATAGGTCGAGAAGCAAACGTGTTTGAGTTAACACAATTTACATACAACCAAATTATTGACACTATAAAAACTCATGATTCCACACGTTTAAAATATACCATTGAAACTGATCCCGCATACGGTAAGTATCACTGGACAGGACATCGTAATTGTAAAGTTTCCTACTCTCCTGCTGAGGCTATAAAATTTGCAAATATTTGTCCTGTATGTCGTAAACGATTAACTATGGGTGTTGAGCAACGTGTTGAAGAGTTAGCTGACCGTTCTGTCGGTTTCAAACGTGAAGGTGCCCCCGCGTTTATGCGTTTACTGCCCTTATCTGAAATTATCTCTACGGTGTATGATGTTGATTCTCCCTCTGCACAAACTGTTTGGAACAAATATTATGCGTTAATAGACACCTTTGGGGATGAATACTCTGTGCTAATCGATGCCCCTATGGAAGCATTAGCAGCTGTTGTAGACGTAGCCCTAGCCGAAACTATTGTTAAAGTTCGTGAAGGAGCACTCCAAGTTGCTCCCGGTTATGACGGTGTTTATGGACAACTGGTTTTAGACTCGTCCTGTGTATCTAATAATGCAAAGAAGTCTAAATATGATGTAAAACGTGTTCATCAGTTAAATATGTCTGATTTCTGCTAAACAGTTAGAGCCTATTTCTGATGTATACTTTCTTTTGTTGTTTGTTTATTGAAACAAAACATTTTATTTCTGTTGGTAATACTGTTGGTTTCTTTACGGAGGTTTGATTACGTTTGCAGCATGTTCTTTTAAAAGCTATTGAGGTTGCTATGCAAAAATATGGTGCCTGTTATGCAGAGGCTAGGGCGCAGAGGCTCTATAAAACCATGTTTACCCTAAAGGAGACGCGTGTAGAAGTTGCTAAACAAGGAATAGAAAATGGTGTTGCCATACGCGTGCTGGTTAATGGTGCTTGGGGTTTTGCTTCCGTTGGTTCCTTTGATAGTGATATTTTGTTATCTGCTGTTTCAAATGCGTGTGTAATGGCTAAAACTGCAAGTTTTAAGCTTAAAACTCCAATAAAGCTTGCGACAACTAAACCTGTTATTGATAATGTTGGGGTTAAATCAAAAAAGAATCCTGCTGACATAGCATTGGAAGATAAAATAAGGGATCTCTCGCAAATATCTAGGGCAATTCAAACTTTTGATTCTCGAATTAAAAGTTGTACTGTGGACTATTTAGATTTGACGGGGTCTAACTTTTTTGTGAACAGTGAGGGGTCAAATATTCAGCAGGATAAAATGTTTGTTTGGTCAAAAATTGCTGCTTCTGCTGAAAGCAGTGGTGTTTTCACTTTTAGTCGTGAAGAAATTGGTTCTACTTTGGGTTATGAAGTTTTTGATGACCAGCATCCGCCGCAGGAGATAGGTGAAATTGTTGCGAAACGTGCTATAGATCAGTTATCTGCTAAATCTCTTAAGGGCGGTAAAACTCCTGTAGTTTTAGGTCCAAACGTGGTGGGTGTGTTTGTTCATGAGGCTTTTGGTCATTTGGCAGAGGCTGATTTAGCTCTGTCAGGGGGTGTTCTGTTTAATGCTCTGGGTGCAAAAATTGGTTCTGATTTAGTGACTTTTTATGATGATGGCACTATCCCTGGAGCTTTTGGTTCTTTTAAATATGACGATGAAGGGGTTTCTGCGCAGAAAACTTTGTTGATTAAAGACGGTGTTGTGCAGGGGCTTATGCATAATCGTGAAACTGCTTATAAATTTAATGTGCAATCAACCGGTAATGCTAGGGCTGAAGATTTTCGTGTAGAGCCCATCATACGTATGCGTAACACGTACATGGAACCCCGTGATTGTGCGTTTGAGGAGCTTTTGGAAGGGGTAAAGTCTGGTTATTACTTTAAAAGTTTTAGAGGGGGGCAAGCAAATATTGACGGTACATTCCAAGTTGGTATACAAGAGGGTTATGAGATAGTTAACGGCGAAATAGGTGCTCCCGTTAGAAATGCTTCAATAAGTGGTAATACTCTTGAAACTTTGTTAAACGTGGATGCTGTCGGTAAAGATTTTGCTCTAGATTCCGGTAGATGTGGTAAAGGCCAAACAGTTTTTATCGGTGACGGTGGACCACATGTTAGATTAAGTGAGGTTGTTGTCGGTGGCAGTGCTTGAAAAAAATGAAATGTTAACAATAGCCGAAAAAACGGTTCAGCTGGCGACTGCGAAAGGTGCCTGTGAAGCGGAAGTTTATGTTTATGAAGAACAGGCCTCAAATGTTGGCATTGAATTTGGACAAGTAAACAAGACTGATCAGATTATTGACCGAGGCATTGGTGTTAGAGTTATTGTAAATAAGACTGTAGGGTTTGCTTATACAAATATTATAAATGACCCCTCCACCCTTGAGGCTATAGTGGTTCAAGCGATAAGCGCTGCTAAAGCTAGTAAACCCGACAGTGACTGGCTAGGTTTTGTCCAAAAGAAGCCCTATGCTCCCAAGTTGAATGGTACATTTGATAGTAAAATTTTGGAACTTTGCTCCGAAGAATTAGTTACCCTCTCTCAGAACATGCTAGATTCCGCTGTTAAGGTTGATAAAGCTGTTCTTGCCGCTGAGGGCGGTATAGGTAAGGCATATTTTTCTAATGCAATTGTTAACTCTAACGGTGTCTATGGTTTTGATAGGGGTACTTTTATAGAATGTAGTCTGGCAACTTTGGCAAAAGATGGAAATAAAGTAACTCCTGTTTGTTTTGAATTTAATGCTGCGCGAAACTATAACGTTGACCCTGTTTGGGTTGGACGCGAAGCTGCAAATCTTTCTGTTTCAGCGTTAAAAACAAAAAAACCTATAAAAACTCAAACGATGTCTCTTATTTTAACACAGTTTGCTCTACAAGAATTGTTAGGTTATACTTTGTTTAATGCTGTAAAAGCTGACAGTGTACAGCGCGGGCAATCGCCGTTTAAAGGAAAAATTGGCGAAAAAATTGTCTCCGAAAACATTACAATTTATGACGATGGTCTATATCCAGGTGGGATGAGAACAGGGTTATTTGATGATGAAGGCACTCCTCACCAGAAAACTCTGTTAATCGATAAAGGGGTTCTTAAGACTTTTCTCTATGATAATTATACTGCAAAAAAAGAGGGTAAAGAAAGCACTGGTAACGCTGCGCGAGCGGGATACTTGTCCACTCCCAATATTGGTACAACAAATTTTCATATAATGCCTAAAACAACTTTAGCTGATGATATGCTTCTACAAGTTGACAATGGTTTACTAGTTTATTATCTGCAAGGGGCTCATAGTAGTAATCCTGTAAGTGGCGATTTTTCTGTTGTAGCAACACCTGTATGGAAAATTCAACACGGCGAAATTGTCTTTGCTGCACGAGATGTCATGCTTGCAGGTAACATTTTTGAAGTACTAAAAAACGTTAAAATTGTTGGTAATAATGAACGTCAAGTTGGCGGTTTGATTGCTCCATGGATCATGGTGGATAATGTTCGAGTAATTGGCAAATAATCTGCTTTAAATAAACTTGTTTGAATTTTATACAGTAAAAAGAAAGAAGAAAGGATTATTGTTTATGCTATTTTATCTGCCCATGACTTTTTTAGCTGCAATTTCTATGTCTTCGGATTTAATGGTTTTTCTACCGGCGTGCATTGCAAAGTCTAATGCTTCTTTAGCAATTTTTACGCCTATTTCTTCAAGAGCTTCTGCAAGTTCTTTGGCTGCTGCTTCACTGACGCGGTCTGCACCAGCTTTTTTGCATAATCTATGCATGGGCGCTACAGCTATTTCTAACTCTGTCATAATAACACACTTGTACTTCTTTTTATAGATAAAGCAATATTTAACATTATTATATGTTGCCTCTTTAAAACACGTTGTTTTTTCAAAAAATCAGTAAATATTTGACTTCCCGCAAAAAGAGAACTTGTTTCTTCTCGCTTTCCGTTAGAATTTAACTTTTAATGCTAATTTTACTTTGTAACAGAAAAAACATTTTGTTTAGTATCTGCTAAATTTTTACATGTTTACTATGATTATTAAAATGTTTTTCAACAGAAGTTTTTGTTTGCTATTTGGTGTTTCTTACAGAAACAGTATATGTATATTAAACCACTCTATGTTAATCGTTGCAATAGTGTTAGTAAATGTGCGAGGAAAATTGTAAAAATGGTGTACAATATTGAGAAACGCAAGATGCCTCTAGTAGATGCTCATATTCATCTCTCTGATCCTCAATATGGTGATCATTTAAATGAAGTAATAGCTGACGCTAAAGCTTTTGGTGTGTCTGCGTTAGTTACTAACTCTGTTGATTTTAGGTCATGTCAAAACGATATAAAACTTGCCCAAACGTATCCTGATCTAGTTTATCCTGCTCTTGGCATTCATCCTTGGAATGTTAATTATTTAAAACAAGATGAACTGCAAGAAACAATAGATTTTATTTTGCAACAAAACCAAAAAAATCGTGTTATTGCTATTGGCGAAATTGGTTTAGACCCCACATATGAAACTAGGTGGGAGCAACAAGTGCTTGTTTTTGACAAAATGCTCCAACTAGCTGAACAACTCTGTCTACCTGTTATAATACACTCACGAGGAACAACAGACAAAATTGTAGATATGTTACAATCATACAATGTAAAACATGTGTTACTTCACTGGTTTAGTCACACAATGGAAACTTTAAACAAAGCCATAGATCTAGACTATTTTATCACCGAAGGCCCCCCAACAGTTTACTCTAACAGTATACGTGACATCATAAAGCAGGCTCCAATAACTAACGTGTTACCTGAAACTGATGGCCCCGTGCTCTATAGAAAAAAACCCTTCAATGGACAATTAACTAAGCCCTCATACGTTAAAGAGGTGCTACAAACAGTTGCTGAAATCAAAAACCTGCCCTTCTGCGATGTTGTTGATCAAATTGCTAAAAACTTTGAAAATTTCTTCAATATTAAACTGTCCAACACGGTTTAAACATGTTTTCCTTTACTTAATTTTTGATATTAAAGCGTAACTTTAAATTAAGCCTACTTATATTGAAACATTACTTCTACGCTTATAAGCGACGAAGAAACATAACGTTGATAATCGGAGGAATTTCACTGGGAAAAGTAAAAACTGAACAGATAAAGAGAACCGGCAAAGAACTTATGACACGCTTTCCAAACAAGTTCTCAAGCAACTTTGAGGAAAACAAAAAATTAGTTAACGCTCTAATTAGCGACACAACTACACGTGTTAGAAACAAAGTTGCAGGCTACATAACAAGAACTGTAGCGTTGTCAGAATCCGGATCAGAAATCGAAGTAGATGAATCAGACGACGATATAGACGAAGACTAACCGTCTAGGAAACGAAAATGATGGATCAATACCGAAAAGGCTGGGCATTTAGGTATCTACGTGAAGCAAAAGCTGAATTAGAAGCAGCCCAAAAAATGCCCTACATGGCCCCTGGCCTTCTCTTAGAAGCCATACGAAAAGCACGAAACGCAATATATTACAGCATAGGCGAACCCGCCTTCATTGAAAACCTACTAAGAGACGAAATTATAAAACAACCACAAACAAACGACACCGTCCTAAAATTCCTAATAGACCTAGAAAGCACAGTCGAAGCACTATCACACATCGAAGAAGTCAACAGCGACGCCATGATGAAACAAGCCGACACATTAGTCAACGTAGCAACAGAATTCGTCGAAACCCTAACCCAAGAAAAATACCAATAACACTCTTTGACTTACCCCCTACTAATTAACCTAGTTTCTCTTTGTATAAAACAGCAATTGGTGTTCTAATGGCTATAAATATAAAATTTGTCGGTGCTCTACGGCATATAGCTGGTAAATCTAAAAAAGTAACAATCGACAATAATAATTGCATAGCAAATTTTACTGTAAACGATTTAATACAAAAAACAATCACAGACATACCTGAGATAAAAGCTGATATTATTACTCAGCAAACAAATGGAGCTACCAAACTTAATGTGTTGATACTTGTTAATGATCGAGAAATTAGTGTTTTAAACGGTATTGACACTGTGCTCTCTAACGGTGATGAGGTAGTATTCATACCCGTAGTACACGGAGGATAACCGCTGATACTCTAACAAACAATTCAGTTTCTTAACAAATTATGACTTATGTTCAGCAGTTTGGGAAAAATTTTTGTTGAATTGTTTGTTCAAGAATCTGAAAACACGTTTTACCAATATAGTTAAACATCAACATAGGCACATAGTCAATTTTTAACATGTTTTTTATGGGGTTTCAGGTTATTTGTACTCTATTTTACTATTTTTTTGACTTATGCTGGGTGAAAAAAAATAATTCACGCCGTTTTTAGACCAAACAGTTGAATGCGAGATACATAGCTGTCTGTTTAAGAATTATTAGATCTTAGGCGTAATTATTTGGGCATTCACTATTCTGGTGTGTGTATCATAAATGATTCATTTTTTAGATACTTAAAATGAAATCATCTCATTTGTACACTGACAAAATATATGCCCCGCCACCGAATGCTAATCATGCCTAAGGTCTATTATACTTTTTGTAGGGTTTGATTGATTATAAATGTTATTGTGTATTTTGAGTATCTAAATCAGTTTTAAAAGCAGGAGGAATAGCTGAGAAACAAGATAACTCTAAAATACTTGATATAAACCCGTCACAAATATAGTTATGTGTGGTTGGGAATTCAGGTAAAATAATCCGCGTTTATTTATACACGAAAGTGTCATTGTTATAAAAGTGTTCATTGTAAAAACGGCCCAAAATCTATGATAGAACCAAAGCATGTTACTTAATTTGGGAAGTTAGGTTAGTTTTTGTTTGAAGTGTTGTTGGTTTTTGAAATGTTTAGTCCGCGTTTAGCTGTTATGACGCCTAGAAACTCTGCACCAACAGTAGCCACCAAAACAAACAATGCATTAATATCCAAATCACCAATAGCTGCTAAAGTGCCTAACCCCGTAAATAAGTTTATCCCGCTTATGATCGCTGCATCTAAAATAGCGTTTTTCCAGTCAAACTTTCCATCAACAGTTCGCGAACCTTTGAAACTTAGATGTATTCGATTTACTAACTTGTTAAAACTATCATTGAAACTAAACATTTTTGTATGTCTCCAAAAAATTTGGAAGATGCCTTAAAGCAAAAGACAGTTTGACACTTAACCACTTTGTCCTGTTAGCTTGTTCTGTTGAGTTAGAGTGTAAAAAATCAAGTTCATGTTGCATTTTTTGTAGTATCATTTTTCCAAACTTGAAAAAAATCATAACTGCATTTAACAGATCATTATACAAAATGTGGGCAGACATAACTTTACGTATATTGTAGCATCTAGTAATGTTTCTGTTTTTGTGCAACATTTCTTGTCATAAACAACACTATTAATTGCGACATATTAGGGCGTTGGAGAGTTTCTGAAACAATCCGTTTTAATTTGTGTTCAGCCCCCTCTTAACTATACAAGGCGTTTATTTGATAAGTGGTTTAAGATTGAATTAATGATTTTCTCGTATCAACAGCAAGTAAAGAAGTCTATATTAGATATCAAAAACAAAAAGTCAGCTGATAACGAGTTTGTATGCAGAGGATTGCCAAATATGCACAGGTTAACAAAAACAGCGATAAATTAAAGAAGATATAATATTCAAATAGTTATATCTCTTCTTTAAAATTGCATGACTATTATGCAACAATTGTTTTTCTCGTTTTTGGACGATAAATAGGCAGATGTGATTCTTATGGTGTAGCGTTAATACTGTGAATTTGAAAAAGATAGCGCAACGCTCATTTTTATCAACAATCTGATCTTAATCGAACTGGCAGGTGCCTACTCGATGTTGTCATCTTCTCTGAGATTGTTTAACGCGGCGAGTAATTTTTGGGTTCGACAGTCGTCCTGTAACTTTATAATTCGGGTTCTAGTATGTTTGGGCTTATTGTGATGCTCATCGGTTATAATGCCTTCTGCTGCCAATATTTTGATGTTTCTGCTGACCTCATTGTATCTAGCGCCTACTCTGTATACAAGTTCCATCATATGCAACTCATTTTGTTTCGATAGTTCATTTAGGATCCTTTGCCTGACTTTTGAAGCCAGTATTGTTTTGAGATTCATTTAAAACAGCTCTTGTGTCGTTAGACACAACTAAAATACGTAAGTGAACGCCATTAACCAGATGGACAGTTTCAGAAACAACCCGCCTTAACGTTTGCTTGATGAAAAGTAAGATGCGACTTTTTATAAAAGGACATTTTCTTCTTTGAGGTTTTTTTGTGTTTTGATGAGTTTTTGTGTTCTTGGGTTGTTTTTTAGAAGAGTTATGGTTCTTGTTTTGGGTTGTTTGGGGAGTTTTTGGTATTCGCTTTTTATGATGCCTTCTTTTTCTAAAATTAGTAAATGTGGGCTTAGGCCTGAGTATGAGCCGCCTGTTATGTGATTGAGTTT
>Ga0209755_10002627_pt1 | contig 24260 bp, 17 predicted proteins | sample TergutCo191P1_FD_187301 | JGI IMG/M metagenome (GOLD analysis project Ga0209755, IMG submission 187301) | Cornitermes sp. P1 segment gut microbial communities from Petit-Saut dam, French Guiana - Co191P1 (SPAdes) (version 2) | ecosystem: Host-associated > Arthropoda: Insects > Digestive system... | reverse complement strand
CATTACCTTTCCGGCGGAAACGTGCTCAGGGTTGTGCAGGCGGTTATAGCTGCGAACAAAGCCAATATAACACTTTCATTTACGGAAAGCGCAGCAATAGACCTTGCCGGCAGAGATGTTTTGGAAGCCGTGCAGATGAGCGTTAATCCCAAGGTGATTGAAACATCAAAGGTTAGCGCAGTTGCTCTGAACGGAATAGAGCTGCTGGCACTGGCTAAGATCACTGTGCGCACCAATATTCGCAAACTTGTGGGCGGCGCAGGTGAAAAAACAGTTCAGGCCCGTGTTGGCGAAGGCATTGTTAGCTCAATAGGCAGCGCAAAAACCCACAAAGAAGTGCTGGAAAACCCCAATATGATTTCCAAAAAGGTTTTGACTAGCGGCTTGGACGCTGGCACTGCTTTTGAAATACTCTCAATAGATATAGCTGATGTTGATGTTGGCAGAAACATAGGCGCAATGCTGGAAACCGATCGTGCCGAGGCAGATAAAAAAATCGCTCAGGCAAAGGCAGAAGAACGCCGTGCTATGGCTGCCGCTGCCGAACAGGAGATGAGAGCAAAGGTTGTAGAGGCAGAAGCTCAGGTTCCGCTTGCAATGGCAGAAGCCTTGAGAAGCGGCAAGCTTGGAGTAATGGACTATTACAACATGCAGAACATTAAAGCCGACACTCAAATGCGTACCGAGATCTCCGGCGGCCCGGTAAACGATTTGGAGCATAAATAGGCACAGATGGAAGGCTTTCTAATATTTTTGGCTATAATCGCTATTCAAATGATAGCGGCTTATGCCAAGCAAAAAAAAGCGGCTGCCGCCAAACGGCAGCAACCGCAGCCACAGCCGGTAGAATTTGAAATGCCTACTTGGTCAGAAGAAGTAGCCGAAGAAGATGAAGACGATGAAGAAATTGAAGAGAGAGCAGAAGAACCGGAGATTAGGCAGGTTAAGTTACCGGCGGTTGAACTTGCCGAAGTTCCTGTTTTTGTTCAGCCAAAAGTTCATAAGCACAAGTTTAAAGTGGGCAATGTGAAGCAGGGAATTATCTGGGCTGCTATTTTACAAGAACCACGCTATAAAGCGAAATGGAAGCCGGTATGCTCTCGTTAGCATCTTCCGTAGCCGACCTTGCCGTAGAAAAAATAGAGCTCTTTATACTTGCTCTTGTACGCATAGCGACTATAATTTTTACATTGCCGATTTTCACGGTTAATACCGTGCCGCCGCAAATAAAAGCTGCGGTATCTTTTTTGCTGGCATTTTTGGTGTTCCCGCAAATGCCGCTTATCAGTTTTACAATAGCAAATTCTCCGGTGTTCTTTTTTATGATTGTTCTGGAGCAGATTTTTGTGGGGATTATAATAGGTTTTACAGCGTCGTTTCTTTTATATTTTACCATAATGGGCGGTGAGTTTATAGCACGTGACATTGGCTTAATGCAGGGTGCCATGAACCCGTTTATTGAGTTTCAGAGCAATTTGTATTCAATATTTTTCCCCATGATTTTAGTGGTTATATTTTTGGCTAGCGGCGGGCATTACTTTTTTTTACGGGTGCTGTTTGAATCTTTTCAATATATTCCTATGGGAAATTTTGTTTGGGATACCCGAAGTTTTGCCTCTATTTTGATTTTGCTTTCTGCAAGTTCCTTTGTTGTTGCGTTTCAGTTTGCCGCTCCTGTTTTGGGTGCGCTTTTTATGTGCACTGTTACGCTTGGGCTTATGAACAGAGTTATGCCGCAAATGCAGGTTTGGCTTTTGGGCATTCCGCTGAAAATATTTTTTGGCACATTGGTTATAGTTTTTTCCCTTCCTCTTATGGTGCAGCTTTTTTATGCGCACTTTGAGCAATTGCAAAGAGCCTTATTTGCAGTTTTGAGATCCGGCGGAGGATTTTAAATGGCAGAAGACGAAGAAAAAACCGAGGAGCCTACCGCCAAGAAAAAGGCAGATGCTATTAAAAAAGGGCAGATAGGGCGTTCAATGGATGTGTCTTCTGCGATCGCTTTGATTGCGGCCTTGTGGGGGTTTTATCTTTTTGGCGGAGATTTTGCCGGCAGTTGCAAGGCGATTATGTACGAATTTTTTATAGGTTTTGTGGATTGGCGGCCAACAAACTCGAATTTTGTCGCTTTAGCGCATTATGTTTTGACATCGCTGGCAAATATGCTCGCTCCGCTGCTTTTGTTTTTTTTGCTTTTGGGTTTGCTGGGCAATTTATCGCAGGTCGGTTTGCATTTTACTTTTGAGAAATGGAAGCCTAAGTTTTCAAATGTATTCTCGCTGTCCGGTTTAAAGCGAATGTTCGGAAAGGACGCATGGGTTGAGCTTTTGAAAGGCGTGATAAAAATAACGATTGTGGGGCTGATCTCTTACCTTGTTCTAAGAGAGCATTACGAAGATATTTTATATATGGCAAATATGGAGATAGGAGTTTTTTGCGCATATATGATAGACATTATTGTGGAACTGCTTTTGAAGGTAATAGTATTTTTGATTGTGCTTGGAATTACGGATTTGATTTATCAAAAACGAAAAACGCATAATGATATAAAGATGAGCAAGCATGAGGTTAAGGATGAGCATAAACAGTCCGAAGGCGACCCGAAAGTTGTAGCGGCCCGCAAGCGCATGATGTATAAGCTGCATCATCAATTTATGATGAAAGAGGTTCCAACGGCAACGGTAGTCATAACCAACCCGACTCATTTGGCAATAGCTTTGCGCTATGAGCGAGGCAAGGATCAGGTTCCTCTGGTTGTCGCAAAGGGAGAAGACAAGCTGGCAGAGCGAATAAAGCAGCTTGCAGCTGACCACAATGTTCCCATAGTAGAAAACAAGCCTTTGGCCCGTGCCATGTACGATGTTGTGGAAGTTGGCGACCCATTACCTGCGGAATTCTTCGCTGCTGTGGCAGAAGTTTTGGCTTACGTGTTCAGGCAGCAGGAAGCGGGGTAGTTTTCTATATTACACCCTATGGACATAACTCCCTTAGATATTCGCAATCAGAAGTTCAACACTAAAACGCTTGGCGGCCTTGATCCTGATGAGGTGCAGGCCTTCTTGAATCAGGTTGCTACTTCCTTTGAAAACCTGCTTGTGGAACGTGCAGACTTGCACAAAACCATAAACAACGAGAAACAAACCGTTGAAAATTACAAGCAAATTGAAAGCGGCATGAGAGATGCCATACTTATGATGCGTGAAGCCAAGGAAGATATCCAGGTTAGAGCACGTGAAAAAGCTGATGAAATAATAGCTCAGGCAAAGATCTACGCAGAAAAGGAAGCTGATGCCATAAGAAGCCAGGCTAATGACCTGCGTGCGGAAATTGACCGCTTAAAGCAGATGAGAGTTGGGTACTTCGCAAAACTGCGCAATTTGATGAGAACTCAGGAAGATTTGCTCAACAGTCTGGAGAGCGATTAATAATTATGCTTCGCTTTTTTGTTTTGGCAGCCGCCTTGGTATTGCTATCTTGCGCGCCTAAGCAGGCGGCTAAGGGGGGGGTGGCTTTACATAAGGAAGAGCCGATTGAGGCAAGCGAAGATAAAGCTGAGTTTGTTGCCGGAGAAAAGGGGGAGCTGGATGCATCTTGGGGGCTTGGCTCGGATTCAACGAGAATAGGCAAAGAATCTGTTAAGGAATATGTTTCTTCTGAGCTTGGATTCAGATGGAGCGTTAAAGATACTCTTTGGCATAACTGGGAAAGCATGGCTGAGATTAATCAGGATGCGGATTTGACATTGGTAAATGCCGGTGAAGAACTTGGTTTTTTTATTTACGGTGCATTGATAGACATGAACTTTTTGAATGCGGAAGATGTGTTCAGCGCCATGCTTATGCGCCACGGCATTACGCCGGATTCCGATAAGTTGAGCATTAAAAAAAGCACAGTTGATGGAAATACTGTTTGGAATTTTGATGTTGTGTTTGTTTCCGGAGGTTTTGATTTTAACTACAAAGGGAAATTCTTTTTCGGAAACGGAAGAGCTATTATGGCAATATCCTGGGCGCAAGGTGTTTTATATAACAAATTCAAAAATGAAATGGAACATGCGGTTAATGGGCTAAAGCTGGAAAAAACATTTGATAAAACCGCAAAGCAAAAATTCAGCGCAAGGATAGTGAATATAATCGGGCTGCTTAGGCTTGTTGAAGATAAACACATAGAGGCACTCAGTTATTTTGAGAGAGCCAATACAATGGACAAAAAAGATACAATTTATCTGATCAATTGCGGTTTTATTTATCAGCTCAGAAGTTTGTATGCGCCCGGCATTTCACATTTTGAATCTCAGATAGAGCTGGTAAAGCAGAGCGGCAAGCTGCTTTATATTTTGAGCGCAATGCACAAGGCTCTTTACAATTTCAAAAAGACAAAGGAATATTCGGAACTCGCTTTGGAAAAAATGCCATTGGATGAAGAAACGAATATAAATTTAAGCGATGCTTTGTGGGGACTTGGGCAAAGAGCGGCTTCTTTGGACATTGCTCTTGATCTTTACGAAAAACAGCCGAGCGAGCGACTTGGAATTTACACTGCGAAAACTCTTATGGGCTTGAATCGTTACAACGAATCTGCGGATTTGCTCATGGATGTGCAGCGGCAATTCGGCATGAGCTCAAGGCTTGCTACGGTTTATACGGAAGCGCTTTTCTTTTTGAATCGCTACCAGGAGGCGCTTTCCGTTAGCGAAGAGGCTTTGATAAGCGATAAAAAAAATGCGAACCTGCTTTTATCCAAGGGGAAAAGCCAGTTTTATCTGAGGAATTACAAAGGCGCAGAGCAAACTTTGAATCAGGCACTTGTTATAAACGGTGAAAGCGAAGACGCAAAGAGTTATCTTTCCGCATCAAAGGCGTTTTTGGGCAAAGCGGATTTAAAGGCTATTCAAAAGGTGATAGAACCTACGGATCCAAAACCGGCAAATATCAAAAGCCTGATTTTAGATACTTTGCGCAGAGTTAAGGATTATCCCGTTGCTGCGCATTTTTTGCAGGAGGCGGTGAAAATAACGGCTGGGCAACCGTGGGTTATAACCGAGCAAAGATTGTTGCAGGTGCTGAATGCTGGTGGAGTTCAGTTGCTAAGTGAGATAACAAAGGATTTTTTACCGGGTGTGGACAGAGTTTATATAAATGCTCTTGATGTTTATGATTCCAATTTCAAGCTGAAATATTCCTGGAATCCAAAGAATGCCTACATAACTTACACAACGGAAAAAGCTCATGGCAACGAGGCTCAAACCGTGCATTTGCCGTTGCAACTTTCGGTGGGAGATTTTGTCTATTACATGTCAAGCCGCACTGCAATGAAAGCAGATGGTTCCATTCCATACACTCATTACAAATTTAGCCGTGAATATCCGGTTGGAAAAAGCGTGTTCAAGGTTTATGCAGACACAACGAAAATTTTATTTGACGAATACGGAGATGTTGAGCGTGAAGGTTTTTCAAATGGAATATCTTGGCATTTTGACAGCCCTGTTGTTATACACAAAGAACCGTATATGCCGGCTTACAAGGATTTTGGCAGCGGCGTGGTGCTTGCTGCAAAAGTTTTTTGGAACGATGAGGGTGAGCGTTATCACAATTTGATTCGGCATCAGTATAAAAATTCGGTTCCTGTGAGGGAGCAGGCTTTTGAGGTTGCCGGCACAAAGAGAAAGCTGGATGCGATTTATGCGATTTCTGATTGGGTGCGCAAGACCATAAAATACACTCCCAGAAGTTTTGGAGGCCATTCGCTTATTCCAAAGCCCGCTCTTGCGACTTTGCAGGAAAAGCAGGGAGACTGCAAGGATCAGAGTTTGTTGCTTCAGGAGATGCTTGCTGCCATAGGCGTTAAGAGCCATTTGGCGTTGATTCATTTGGAAGAGGCGGGCAGTGAGGCGATTTCTTCTATTCAGCAGTTCAACCATAAGATTTTATATATACCGGCGACAAAAGACAATCCCGAGCTTTGGCTGGATCCCACGGACAAGGTTAGCAGCCGTCGTCCTGTTCCGCTGGATTTGGAGGGCAGGGTAGCGTTGGTGATAAAGGGAGATTCGAGTTATTCTACTTTGACTCCGATTTTGGAAATTAATCAGGAGCACGAGGCGTTTTTGTTCCATCGTTTGCGCATTGATGATAAGGGCATTGGGCATTTCAGGGACAGTCTTATTTTTACCGGCAAGTTTGCGAGCGCAATAAGAAACGAGCTTTTGCAGCGTGATCAAAAGGAGCAGAGCGATTATTTTGCGAAGTGGATTTCTCAGAGTTTGGAATCTGCGGAGCTTGTTGCGTTTATTGCGCAGAATGTGGATGATTTTTCAAAGCCGTTGATGTTGACTCTTGTGTATAGCTCTCCGCAATTCAATCCATATCCATCGCTCTGGGTGCGTTCTTTGATGCGTTTGCCTGCAGTGAAGGAGCGTTATCATCCAATTCGCATTCCGCACGAGACAAAGTTTCATTATTCGCTTTCTGTAACTAATGCAAAGTTGAGTGCAGACAATGAGAAGCCGAGAAATATGTTTGTAACGATGAAGGTTTTGAGCAAAACCGACAGGAATCTGGAGTTGCAATGGCGCACAGACGCTGTTTTTGCAGATCCGAGTGAATATGAGGGTATTAAGCGCGAGTGGGATGCAGCCCTAAGAATGGCAACTCCGAGGGTTGTGAGGTAATTTTCTATATTTATTAGAAATAGGAGTGCAGCTATGAAAAATGCAGGAGTAGATTCGCTTTTGGATGACTTGTTTGACATTATGCCAAACAATATGGCTGACTTTGGTAATTCTCATCAGAAGAAAATTAATCAACTGCTTAAAATTGACAATGATGACTTGCACCCAACGCAAGTTAAATTTGCGCCAAGACATCGTAGAGGAATGGTACTTGCATAAAATTGAAGAAAATTTAGATAAAAATACTTTTGAAAAAATTTGGAAACTGATAGTTAGACCTGAAATAGAGAGAGCCATAGCAGCAGGCTCAAAGGCGGGGAAGATAATTAAGCAGTCAAAAAGCGAGAAGCAATGGAAAGACTTCGTTTTTAGCCGTTATTCGACAGAAGAGAGTCGATTCAGGCAAAATGTTATGTTGAAGCCGAATGACAATATGGACAGGCATAAGATAGCTGCTCTTTTTTATATAGCGTTTACTGATAAAATAGATGGTATTCCATTCTTTGTTTTTGACGATAATCTCCATAGAGAGTTAGATGCAGACATATTGGTTACCCATGCTATAGCCTTTGATATTTCCATAGGAATAGTTGAATCTTACATTATCAGCAATACAAATGTTGCTAATAGCTACAAAGACTTTTTGTGCCAGAATGGGCTTGGTGATTCTCCGGAAAGTTATGGCGCAAATTCGGCTGAGAGTTATGAGAGGCAGACTGTGAAACAGTTTATTTACGCATTTAAAGAGAACAAGCTTTCACCGGCTTTAGTTGCAAATATTTTCTATAAAATTGAGAGTAACTCAAAGCTAGTGTTTCTTTTGTGGCAGCGTAAGGTTAAAATCTCGCATATTTAAATAAAAAGCCTATTCCGAGGGTTGTAAAATAACCCCTGTAAAATAAACCCTTGACAAAGGTCAAATAATTTACTATATTTAAGCCTGACATACAGAAAATAGTTTTTGGAGACATTTTTATGAGCAGGATAAAACCCCTTCTAATAACAGCAAGCATTTTGTTTGCATTAACTTTCACATCTTGCGGTTTAGAAAACCTCGAAGATACAGACAATTCCAGCGGCAGCAACGGCGGCACCAGCAGCCCAGGCGGAACTAGCAGTCCCAGTGGCGGCGGCTCCAGCTCTTCCGGCGGTGGAACACCAAATTTAATTGTATATGGCAAACTCACTGACGCACGTGACAGCAAAGAATACAAAACGGTTGTAATAGGCGCTCAAACTTGGATGGCTGAGAACATGAATTATGAAACAGAGAAAATAGGCATAACGAGAGAGAGCAAATGCTATGATAATAAAAGTGCCAATTGCACTAAATACGGTCGCTTGTATGAATGGGAAGATGCTATACGGGCTTGTCCAGCTGGTTGGCATTTGCCAACAAAAGCCGAATGGGATGCTTTGATAAGTTTTGCCGGTGACGATGCAGGCAAAAAATTAAAGGCTAAGAGTACTGATTGGGTAGATAATACAGGTACGGATGATTTTGGATTTGGAGCATTGCCTAATGGCTTATTTAGAACAGAGTTTGAAGGTCTTAATGCAAATGGCTTTTGGTGGACTGCCACAGAACCAACTTACGGATATGACTATGGTGTTTCAAAAGGAATAGATTCTGATTTAAATGTCAAAGAATCTGACAATTATTGGGATGGATACAGCCAGAAGGATTTTCTTTTAGCTGTTCGTTGTGTACTAGGCGATTCTCCTGATTCTCAGATTACTTATGGAGAACTTGAAGATGCGCGAGATAATAAAACATACCGCACTGTAAAAATTGGTGTTCAAAACTGGATGGCTGAAAATTTGAACTATGAAGCCGAAGGAAGCAAGTGTTACGATAACAAAGGGACTAATTGCAATAAATATGGCAGGTTATACGATTGGGCCACAGCTTTGGCACTTGAAGCTGATTGCAACGCTACATCTTGTGCTAATATTGTTTTACAGTCAACAAGGCAAGGCGTTTGTCCTGATGGCTGGAAAGTTCCTACCCGTGCAGAATGGAACGCTATGCTAACTTTGGTTGGTGACGTTGTTGGTAAGAAATTAAGAGCTCGGAGTGGCGAATGGGGAGATAATTTTGGCCCAGATATCTATGGCTTTGGAGCATTGCCCAGTGGCTATCTTAATACTGGAACGATTGAATTTGAAGATATTGGCGTAAAAGGCCTTTGGTGGACTGCTACAGAATCAGGTTATGATGATGGCAGTGGATATGGTTTTTCAAAAGGAATAGATTCTGGTTCCGATGTCAAAGAATTTGGCGGTTATTGGGATGGATATAGCCATAAAACTTATTCCTTAGCTATTCGCTGCATAGAAGATCTGTAAAGAAAAATTCATTCATTGCGCCCAAGCAGCAAACCGCTCGCTTGGGTGCTTTTCTATATTTATGCTAAGTGAAACCCAAACTCTACCTGAAACTCAACAAACCACTCGGCTACGAATGCAGCCACACGCCCACACATCACCAGTCCGTATTCTCCCTTTTCCCCCACGACATGGTAAAAAACGGCCTGCAATGCGCAGGTCGCCTTGACCAGGATACTACCGGCTTAATACTGCTCTCAAACGATGGCGAATTCATCCATAAAATAGAGCATCCAAAAAAAGGCTTCGCAAAAACATACATAGCTACACTAGCAGAGCCACTAACCGAAGAAATGCAAAAACTGCTTTTAGAAGGCGTGCAGCTTCGCAACGAAAAACGGCCAAGCGTAGCACTTGAGCTAAAACTATGCGCAGAAAACATCGCTGAAATAACCATAAAAGGCGGCGTTTATCACCAAGTGAAAAGAATGTTCGCCGCTGTGGGCAATAAGGTTGTAGCCCTGCACAGGAGCAAGATTGGCGATTATGAGCTGGGTGAATTGAAGGCTGGGGAATTTGCTATATTGCCCTCGTGATTGATAACAAAAACTTCATTTGCCTTGAAGGCATAGACGGATGCGGAAAAAGCACGCAGATTGTGGCTTTGGAAAAAATGTTCAAAAATAAAGGCTTGCAAGTGCTCTGCATAAGAGAACCCGGAGGAACCGAGATATCCGAACAAGTGCGGAAAATATTGCTGGACCTTGCGCACAAAGGCAAAATGAACAATATCGCAGAATTGCTCCTTTACAATGCTGCACGGGCGCAGTTGATACACGAAGTTATAAAACCTGCGCTGGAAAAAGGAACCGTGGTGCTGGCAGACCGCTTCGCTTATAGCACCCTCGCATATCAGGGATACGGCAGAGGACTAAGCATAGACATGATAAAAAAAATAACCGAAATAACTTGCGGAGATTGCTTCCCATCCAAAACATTTATCCTGGATATAGATGTAGCCTTGAGCAGAGAAAGGCAGCGAAAAGATAAAACCAGAGGCGAAGCAGACCGCATTGAACAGGAAAAAAATGAGTTCTTTGAACGGGTAGCTCAAGGATACAGAACAATAGCAAAAGAAAACCCGGAAAATTGCATATTACTTAACGGAACCAACTCCTCTGAGGAGATTTTCAAGCTCCTTGTGGCCCATCTTGACGGCTAAATCAAGCGGTGTTTTGCCCTTGCCGTCTTTTATGGAAACATCTGCTCGCCAGGAAATCAAAACTTTTGCGGTTTCAACCGAACCGTTGCTGACTGCAACATAAAGAGGCGTCCAGTTGTCTTCATCCAAAGCATCCGTATTTATGCCTTTGCTTATTAAAAAGTCCGCTATATCCGCCCTGTTCTGTGCGGCTGCGCAGTGCAGAACATTCCAGCCACCCTTGTTTGCCAAGTCTATTTTTGCATCAAGGCTTAACAACTGCTCAACGGCTTTCAAATGACCTTTCCATACTGCTATGTAAAGAGGCGTCCAGTCATCGTAATCTGTTGAATTTATATCTGCGCCCTTTGCTTTCAAAAGCCTTATAATTTCCGTGCGGTTCCAAGCTGCGGCGTAGTGAATTGGCGTCCAGCCGCCACCGTTTTTTTCACCTAGGCTTGCGTTGATGTTTTCTGCACGTTGGTCCCTGGCTTCCAGGCTTGCCCCGTTTGCAATTAAAAGGCTCGCAATATCGACATTGCCGAATTGAGAAGCCAGCATAAGCGGAGTGCGCCCGAATTTATTTTTTTCATCTACCTTAAAGTTGTTAAGCCCAAGCAAAAATTCTACGGCAACACAACTGTCGCTTGTTGCGGCTGCATGCAATATGGAGTTCCCTTCCGAATCCTGGATATTTAAAGAAGCGCCACGTTTTAACAGAAAATTCAGCATCTCAAAATTTGAGTGCATGGCCGCATAGTAAACTGGCGTTTTTCCGCTTGGAGTGGTTGCATTAACATTTAAATCACAAGATATGCAATATTCTGCAATGCTCATCCTGTTATGCTTGGCTGCTATGTGCAAAATGGTTTCTCCGTTGAAATTTACGCTGTCTATTTTTGCTCCTGCCTTGCAGAGAGCTAAAAAAGAATCCGTACTTCCGTAAATAACAGCCAGGAATAACGGCGAATTTCCTTCTTTGTCAAAAATCTCGGGGTCTGTTTTGCTTTTGAGCAAAAATTCCGCAATTTTAGCATGGTTTTTAGAACTGGCTATGTGCAGCAATGTTCTATCTTTGCAGTCTTTTGTTTCCACAGCACCGTTGTTCAGCAAAAAAGACATGCATTCAAAAGAATTGTTTTCCACGGCAAAAATAAGCGGGCTCAGTTTATCTGAGTTTAACGCATTTATATTGGCTTTGAATTCCAGCAGAATTTTTGCTATTTCGCTCAGATTTTCCCTTGCTGCGTAGTGAAGCGGCGTATTTTCGTTGTTATCCATGGCATTCACGTCTGCGGCGCACTTTAGCAGAAAAGCGACCATTTCTGCGGAATTATTCAGTACCGCCGTGTGCAGAGCGCTTTTGCCGCCCATGTCTGCGCAACTTGTTTTTGCGCCGTTTTTCAGCAAATGAGCCGCAATTCTCAGATTGTTGCTTTTTGCTGCGTCGTGCAAAGGCGTTATGCCCCAAATATTGTTCTTTGCTATGTTTGCGCCTTTTTCCAAAAGCCGTTTTAAGGAGTTCTCAGAAGAATTGAGCGCTGCTACGTGAAGCGGCGTGTTGCCGTCATCGTCTTTTGTTTCCAGATCAAAATCTTTTGATAGCAAAAATTCGAGAATTTCTGTGTGGTTTGCCTGTGCCGCTAAATGCAAAAGTGATATGCCTCTTTTTCCGCTGCAAAGCACAGATGCCTTTTTTGAAAAAAGATGCTTAACGGCTTTTTCGCAACCGTTCATAACCGCAATGCTAAGCGGCGTGTTTCCATCGTTGTCCGTGGGATTAAGTTCGGCCCCGGCTTGCAAAAGCGCATTTATAATTTTCACATCACCGGTTTTTGCACCGTAGTGAAGCGGATACCATCCTGTGCAAGAGCGTGAATTTACATTTGCTCCCGCATCCAGCAATTCCTGCAAAATTTCCAGGTGATTGTGCTCGGCTGCTAGAGAAAGAGCGGTTTGCCCTTTATAGTCAGGAGAGTCCAAGGTTATTGTTTGCATTATGATCAGCTTTGAAAATTCAAGGTTCCCTGTTTCTGCCGCTATGTGCAGGGGAGTTTTGAGCGCCGCATTTTGAATCTGAAGATTTGCGCTGTATTTTATTAGGGTTTTGGCACATTCAAGGTTGCTGTTTTTAACGCAGTAGTGGAGCGGAGTATTGCCGTTGCTGTCGCAAACATTGACTGAGATTCCGTTTGTAATCAGGAGTTCCGCTATATTTGCGAATTCACCTTCCACGGCTTTATGCAAAAGAGTTTTTCTTGTCCCCGAATCCGTTAAAATAAAGATGTCTGCGCCGTTCATCAAAAATTCTTTCGTCTTTTCAAAGTTTCCGTTTTGAACAGCCAGGCACAACTGTTCATCAAGCTGTTCCAGTTCTTCTTTTGAAAAATGAAATTTTGCAGATGCCAGGCTTTTATATTCGTTGGAAATAAAGTTATCATGTTTTCCTTTTGCCAGTCTTTGCGCAGAAATTCTGATTTGCTTTTCTGTTTTTGCGAATATGTCTTTTAGCAGCTCATCGCTAACAGAAAGCGATTGCGCTACTTTTTGTATGAGCTGCATAGATGGTTTGCCAGAAAGGATATGTGATATTACAAGGTTGTTCATTTTAAAGAAATCGGTTTCAACAGAGACTGTCAACTCTTCCAGATCTTCATGGGAAATTCCGTCATAAGATGCCAAAATTTGTAGAGCTGCATGATCATTTGCAGATAGATGTCCGCTTTCTGCGAAAATCTTTGCTATTTCCATTCTCAAATTTTTGATGGAAGAGTCCATTCTCAATCCTCTTCCCTAAAGGTAAAAAACGCAATGCCGGGTGTTTTTATCTTTGTGGTTTTCAAGAATTCAGAAAGCGGTTGCTCAATGACTTTTCCTTTCAATTGCGAAGCGTGGCGCAGCATTAAGCCGCCCTTTTTTCCATTTACCGCAAAACCGGTGTGCGCAGCGTCTAGCCCCGGCAGTTCGCTCAAAATAGCAACTCCAAATATAGTGTCTTTTGCCAGCTTAACAGTGTCTGCATAAATGATAGCTTCTTTTTTAGGCAAATAAGTTATGCTTATCTTAGGATTTGTCACGCTTGAATCTTTGAAAAATCCTTTTTTATTGATCTCCTTTTCAAAAGTTTCCGTTCCTCCGAAAATATTGAAATTATTATTCGCAGTCCAGTCTGCAATTAAATAATGATTGCGCATATTGTAATCTATAATTCCGTTTTTATAGCGAATGCTTTGCAGTATGTCAAAAAAGTCGCCGTAGTCTTTTGAATAGGCAAGCGCAAGCGCAAGTTCCATGTATGTGACACAATCCATTTCGTTGAAATTAACTCTTGGCTTATAGCTCGGCCCTATTGAAGTGCCTTCACCCATCGGGCCTAAAAAGTATTTTTTCCCTTTTAATTTGTTTGAAAAATAATTTATGCGCTCGTTGGTGTTTTTTATGTTAATGCCCTCTTGCCATAAGGCGTTGCCGGCTTCAATATGCGCTACTTCGCTGTTGTGATATTTAGCTATGCGGGTAGCCAGAGTGTCCAGAAGATCTCTTGCTTTAGCTTCAACTACTTTTTGCGCATTATTTAGATAAACCGCAAACGCTACGGTATCGTTATCTGCGGCTATGTAGCCGGCGAGCCCGTGGACGCCTTCTATAAATCCGGTTTTAAATCTGATTTTCTCTTTGAATTCTGCGGCTGCCATCCTTTTGCCTGCGCCGGAAATTCCCGGTATTGCAAGAGAGGCAAAGTAAATATCGCCTTTCGGCTGCTTTTTCATGTGAGTTAAGAGGCGTGTAAGAGAATTTGGTTTTAATGAGTTTTGCGCAGAGAGGCCGCTACCATCGGCCATTTTAAAATCATCCACCGGCAACCATGAGTTTTGCAGGAATATTTTGGTGCTTAGAATTCCGCTTTCTGAGCTTCCTTCTCCTCTTACCCTTTGCCCCAAGTTGCGCAGCAGCACCTCTGCATGCAGATTTTGGCTTCTTTGGTTTATTTCATCCATCAGGCTTTTCAGCGGTGGGCCTGTGAAAATAACGCTGTCCAAAGACATGCCTTTATACACATTGTGGTCTTCTATGTAAACTATGCCTGAGTTTTCCAGGCTTTTTAGGAATGCAGCTTTGAAATAAGCGGGCGGGTTGCGAACCGGCAGCACAAGTGTGGTGAGCGGTATGTTTTTCCCTATGGTTCCCGTGAATGTGTATTCCGGTTTTATCGGGTCTATGGAATATGTGTGGTTTGCTCTTTTGCCATCGGTTTTCAACTCGTTTTTGATTTTCACGTATCCTATGTCCGGGAGAACCGTGATTCTTATGGGGTCTCCGTTTTTTTCTCCGGGCCTTATTTCAAAGAGAGCGCAGTTGTCGTTAAAGGAGAGCGAAGAAATTTCCGCCCCATACCAGGCATCGAAAAATTTTTTTCGCCATGCGGTCGGCTTTGTCGGGCCTCTGAAAAAAGAAGTATCTAGGCTCAAAATTCCTCGCACGGTATCTATGCCTTTGCTTTTTAGCGAATCCGTTAAGTTGCTAAGCGCAAACATTGAATTGGAATAATATCTTGCCGATATGTTAGGGTCTCCTCTGCCTTCCAGTCTAAGCACGCCGAGAAAAACTTTGCCTCTTCTTATGCCCTCCAAGTGCACAAGAGTTTTTGGAGCCCAGTCCAGAGGTATGCTTTGCAATGCGGCTGCTGTTGTGAGCAGTTTCATTGTGGAGGCCGGTGTGAACCATTCATTTCCTTTATGGCTGTAGATTATGGAATCTGTTTTTACGGAGCGAACCGAAATGCCGAGTTTTGCATTTGGAGCTACGGAGTCTGCATAAGCGATCAGAGAATCCAAAAAAGGATTAACGGCGGCAAAGGAAGTTGCAGCCAGCAGCAGGAAGAGGAAGCGCATGGGTAAGAATCTAGAAATTTTTATTATTATTTACTATATTTATGGGCATGATAAATTCAAATTTGCCGGGGGAAAGGCTGTGTGTATGTTTGTTTAGCTTTAAAAGCGCAAACCGCCATGAGTATAAAAGACTGCTTGGCAACTTCAATGTGCGGGTTATAGATATAGAAAAGGAAGAACATTTCAATGTTTTTCTGGAATCTGTGAGTTTCAACGGTATTTTGATAGATATTCCCACATATATTAAATCATCTATGGAATCCAAGGAGTTTTTATCCGATATCAGCGAAATATATCCGGCTGCGAGAATTAGCTATAATAAGAAAGCCGATGATATGGACTTAATAGTTTCCGGCGAAATGCATAAAGTTTCGTTGCATGAATTTTTGGACCGGTGCGGCTCTTTTACCGCCAGGAAGCTCAGGAGGTATAAAAGGATACCTTCCTGCTTAAACATTCGCTTGGCTTTTGAGCATGACGGTGAGCCTACGGAACTCCTTTGCACCAGCACAAACATATCGGAAGACGGCATGTTTGTTGTGACTTTTACCAACAACATGCCTGTGGGAACAGATGTAAAAATCCAGGTTTTGGAACTGAACAAAAACGGTTCCTTGCGTGGAACCGTTATGCGTTCATTGAAGTGGGGCGAAAAGCCGTTTCAGGCTCCGGGTTTTGGAGTTCGCATAAGCGGCGCAGAAAAGGAAGTCTTTGCCGACTATATGAAGTTAATCGAAAAATAGTGATTTGGCAAGCTAACCGCTTAACATTTGCTATATCCGCACTCCGGGCATTTGGTGCATCCCTCGCTAAAGGATAAAATACCGCCGCACTCGGGGCATTTTGCCTTGTAGAGATTTGCATTCGGAACAGGATCGATCAATGGCTTCGCAGGCGGTTTTTGCGCCTCTGCTGTCACTATTTCGGTGTTTTCAAAATCCTTCAATGCCGGCAGTTCGTCAAAGTTTATTTTGCCGGTTAAAATATCGCTCAAACCGTAAGTCTGCTTTGCCAAATGATAGCGATGAAGGCTTTTGCCAAGCGCATCTGCCAAGCTTATAACCTTGCCGTCTTTTGACGGAATAACCATGTGGCTTCCGATTCCTTCGAGCTGCTCAATTATGTCTTCCAAAGAACCGCCTATGCGCAAATAAAGGCTGACCATGCGGCTTATAGCTTCCAAATCAGAAGATACAACGTCGCCTGCCTTGCCGAGTTGCGCAAAAATTTCCATTTCCCTGCCGGTGACAGGCTCAACGGTAACCGCTATGTGCATGTGTCCAAACGGCGTTGTTTGCCTCATGCGAACTGCGGGTATCATGGGAGGTGTCTTTATGGGCTTGCGAACTTTAAACTCTGTTGGAGTACGTGGCCCTTTTACCACCGCTTCTTCTTCTTTTCCAAGAGCCATAGGCTGATTTTCACGGCAGCCATCACGATATACGGTTACGCCCTTGCATTTTAAATCCCATGCCTGCATGTAGATTTTTTCAACATCTTCTGCCGTGGCGTCGTGGGGCAGGTTTATGGTTTTTGAAATGGAGCTGTCACAGTTTTTCTGGAATGCGGCCTGCATTTTAACATGCCATTCCGGTGCTATATCGTGTGCGCATACAAAAACTTTGCGAATGTCTTCGGGAATTTCCTCAATATCGGATATGGTTCCGTTTTCTGCAATTTTTTCCAATAATTCTTTGCTGTGAAAGCCATGTTCCTTTGCCAGCTCTTCAAAAATTGGATTTATCTCAACAAGTTTTTGCCCATCAAGCACATTGCGGAAAAAGGCAAGGCTGAACATGGGTTCAATGCCGCCGGAGCAATTCGCTATAATGGAAACCGTGCCCGTTGGAGCTACTGTTGTTGTAGCCGCATTTCGCATAGGGCGTTTTTGGACTTTATCCCACACGGAACCTTCCCAATTCGGAAATTTGCCACGTTCTGCGGCCAATTTTTCGGAGGCGGTGTGCGATTCCTCGCTTATCCTCTGCATAATTCGCTCACCTACTGAAATTCCCTGAGCGCTATCGTAAGGAATTCCCTGTTTGTAAAGCGCATCTGCAAAGCCCATAACTCCAAGGCCAATTTTGCGATTGCCTTTGCACATTTCTCCTATTTCTTTTATAGGATATTTATTTACATCTATGATGTTATCTAAAAAGCGTGTTGCCAAATGGATTGTCTCAACAAGAGCTTCGTGCAAAATTTCAACTTTTCCGTCATCGGTTTTGTATACAAATTCTGCGAGGTTTATTGAACCCAGATTGCAAGCTTCATAAGGGAGCAGGGGTTGTTCTCCGCATGGATTGGTCGCTTCAATTTCGCCGATATTGGGTGTTGGGTTAGCCCGGTTAATTGAATCTATGAAAATAAGACCGGGTTCGCCGGTTTTGTGAGCGCAATCCACTATAACCCTGAAAATTTGGCGTTTTGTCCAGACCGCCGGGCGGTCTTTTTCCGGCAGGGCATTGTAATCTTCTATGCTAAATAGCTTTGAAATATCATATTTGCCCGGAATCAACTGCTTTGGAATAACATAGCCTTTTTTTGTGCGGGGGTTATAAACTTCGTGTGCGCTGTCCGGGGTATCTTTGTAACTCTGCATCCACGCATCCGGTATTTTTACGGATATGTTGAAATTCGTGAAGGCTTTAAGGTCCTGTTTCGCAAATATGAATGTGATTATATCCGGGTGGGTTATATTCATCATTCCCATGTTTGCGCCTCGTCTGAATGCACCCTGCTGAATGGCGTTTGTAGCTTCTGAAAGCACTTTCCAAAAACTTATGGGGCCGCTGGTTGTTCCGCCGCTGGATTTTATATAATCACCGGTTGGGCGCAGCCTGTCAAATGAAAATCCTGTTCCGCCGCCCGCTTTTTGAATAATTGCGGTGTTTTTGACGGTACCAAATATGCCATCTATGGAATCTTCTATAGGTAAAACAAAGCATGCAGATAGCATTCCGTCTGAATTTCTGCCTGCGTTCATCAAAGTGGGGCTATTTGGCAAAAAACGGCCGCTAGCCATTAAATCGTAAAATCTCTCGGTATACTCTTCTACGATTCCCTCTTCCTTGCTATAAAGGGTTTCTATGGAAGCTACTGCTTTTGCTACTCTTAAAAACAAATCTTCCGGTTTTTCGGTGCATTCGCCTTTTTCATTTTTATGCAAGTAACGACTTTCCAGCACCTTAACTGCATTTTGTGATAAGTTCAATGGCAACATTTTTCTCTCTCTCCTACTAAATATTGTATCTGACTGAGGTTTAGATACTAAATATAGATTTTTTTTGCCAGAATGTCAAGAAAAAAATTTGTTATGACAAAGAAATGACAAGAGTTCAAAAAAAATGCTCTTTAATTGAATCAAATCAAAAAAAAAATGTATATTAAAGTTATAATATTCAAGCAGGAGTTTTGCTTATGGTTCGCAGAATAGCGTTGTTTTTGTTCCTAGCCCTTGCAACGGTGGCTTTTGCCCAACGTGTAGCGGCTGGTGCTCGCCAAGTTGTAAATAAATTCTTTGACGAAGCCTACAGGCAGGGCGGTTTTGATTACACCTATGGTGGAACCGGCTCTACTATATCCATAGACAAGACCCAAGGGTACAAGTCTAATGCTTCGCTTAAGATAACACTGGATCCGAATGATTTTTCGGGAGCTTCGGTGTGCCTTCACAATGAAACCTTTAATTTAACCCCGCATCTGCTGGATGGCGCAATTGAGTTCTATATAAAAGGAGCCAAGGGCGATGAAAAAGTTGTTTTTGGCTTGCTGGATGATGAAGTCAGCGATGGCAAGAAAACTCAGGTAAAGCTGCCCATCAATAGATACATAGAAGGCGGCGCAGTCACAAAAGACTGGAAGCTTGTGAAGATTCCGTTGGCAGACTTCCCCGATAGAGGCATGTACTGGGACCAGACCAAGAAAACTGAGCTGCCGGAACGCATTGACTGGAACAAAATATCTGAATTCCGCATTTCCGTGGATAAGGGAACCAACCCACAGGGCTTTCAGGTGTGGGTCGATAATGTTGAAGTTGTAAAAGGCTCTGTTGCTGTTTCAAAGCCAAAGCAGAAAGTGGTTTATTGGGATGAGAAAGTTGAGAACATAGATGGACCAAAAGATGCAGCCAAGCTTGACAACAAGGCTAAGGCTCTCCCGAACGGAGTGTTTTACAGTGATAATATGCAGGGCTTTGGCTATGTTTATGGTGGCTTAACCGCATTCAAGGAACAGCCTTCAAAAACTGCCGGCAATTCAAATGTAATTGCTCTTTACATGGACGACAACGAATGGTCCGGCGTATCTCTTTCTCTTGGCGATGGCAAATACATTGACCTTTCCAAAGTGCGCAATTCCGGCGGCGTTTATTTCTGGATAAAAGGCAAGCAGGGCGGCGAAAAGGTCTCCTTTGGCATTTTGGACAACCAGGGCAACGACATAAAGAGCCAAACCAAGCTTATACTTCAAGACTGGGTTCAAGACCAAACCATAACCAAAGATTGGAAGCTGGTGAAAATTCCGCTGAAAAAATTTATGGATGCCGGCCTAGCATGGGATGCCACCAAGCAGGCTGAAGTTAGAAAAGATGTGAAGTGGGATAAAATCCAGGAAGTTCGCTTCTCCATTGGCAAAGCAGAAAACAAGCGAGACGGAAGGCGAGATGATCCTGTAACAATATATGTTGACCAAATAACCTTCACCGAAAACATAGACTGGGTTGATCCTGACCTGAAATGGCAGAAATTCAACAGCAAGTCCCCGGATTTGGTTATCTTTGATTTTGAGAAAATCGCAGATTACAAAAATGAGTGCAAGCAGAGCAAAGTTTCAGATGCCAATATAATCGCATTTGAGCCGTCTTGCGGACCTAAATCCCATGTGTCTTTCAATGTTGGCAAAGGCAACCTTGACGGCAAGTCATTGAATGTAACCGACTTTTTGGTGGGTGACTGGGTGGACGTTGTTTTTGATTTTGAAAAAAGAAAGGCTCCAAAAGAGCATAGCGACTGGACAAAGCACTGGGGCATAATGTTTGATATTTACACAGACAAGGCTTGGCAGAGCATAACCGTTCAGGTTGGCGATAGAGACAGAGAGATTTTTGTAAGCAATACCGGTGGGCCAAAAGGCAAAAGCACGGTTCTTGTTCCGTTCAGCTCCTTCACCAAATTTCCCTATTACCAACCGCCTGAGGCAAAGCAAAACGGAGTGTTTGATTTGGACGGCGTAAAGGTTTTGGACTTCAAGCCAACCGGCGAAGGCTCTTCAGGTTCATTCCAGATAGACAATGTTAAGCTGACCAACTTGCGTGAGGCTCCGAAGCCAAAGGTTGACAAAGAAAAGTCCTTGACAATCACAGGAGATTTCAACAAGGTTATAAACCCGGCCATAGCCCCCGATCTATTCGGCATTAATGCGGCTTTGTGGGATGGCGATTTGCTGAAGTCTGAGACAATTAAGCAGGTTAAGCGCATCAACCACGGCATAATCCGCTATCCGGGCGGCTTACGCGCTGATGACGACGATTGGGAGCAGGTTTTGGCTGCTAAGGACTGGATGGTGGACACGGATGAGTATCTTGAATGGTGCAAGCAAACAGGCGTAAGGGCTATGTTCACGGCAAACTTTGGCTCCGGAACTCCGGAAAAGGCGGCAAAGTGGGTTGACCACACCAACAACAAGAAAAAAGCAGGTGTTATCCATTGGGAAATAGGAAACGAAGTTTATGGCGATTGGCATCCACATTACGAAAAATACGGCAAAGATAAAGGCCATATTTACGGCAAGCGTGCCAGAGAGTTCATTATAGCGATGAAGAAGGCAGACCCGAAAATCAAGGTTGGCGTTTTGGGTGTTTTGGACGGCGAATGGAACGAGAATGTTCTGAAGCAGGTCGGTGATGTGGCAGATGCTATTATCATTCACCATTATCCTCAGCATTTTGGCCAGGAGAACGACTTTGCATTGCTATCATCGCCTCAGATTTTGGAAGGCATTTACCAGCGTGTGAGGGAAACCGTTAAGAAATATGCGAAGAAGGATTTGGAGATATGGCTTACTGAGTGGAACAGCGTGGACTTTAACCCGGGCCCACAGACTTTATCTTTGATTAACGGCTTATTTGTGGCGGATTATTTGGGCATGTTAGCAAAGGTTAAAGCAGAAAGCGCTCAATACTGGGATATTCACAACGATGTAACATCGGAAGGCGGCGATTACGGCTATCTTTCCCGTTCTTACGACGAGCAGATTGGCGGCAACAAGCCCAGACCCAGCTATTACGCATTCCAGATGGCCTCTGACGGCATTCGTGGTAAACTGGTTGATTCAAAGAGTGGCGAAGACAACTTGACCACTTATTTGTCGCAAGACGGTAAAAAGAAAACCTTGCTAGTGATAAACAAGAGCCCTTGGACTGCCTTTAAAGGCGCATTGAAAATACCGGGCTTTACCGGCAAAGCTAAGGTAGAAGTTTTGTCTGCTCCGGGCAAGGACGCCTCTAAAGTGATTAAAATGGATCCGCCAAAGGCATCTAATATGGATATTAAGGACGGCACGGTTATCACATTCCCCGTGCATTCCATCACTCTGATTACTATAGAATAACCGGAGGTATATATATGTTATTAGATAAAGCTGCTGTTGCCGAGAAGATAGGCTCAGGTGAAACATTGATGTTGTCTGGCACCGAGGAGATGCTCACTGGGTTGCCAAAGGGTAATTGGGTAGGAGGAACATCCTCCTATTTTATGAATGAAAATGGGGGGCAGAAATGCCTTGATAAAATATTCGTAATAAAATTGCCCGCCGATGTTAAGCTGGAGAAAATAAAATTCTACGACTCAGAGAATTTATCTGGCATTGCAAATGAAGCCACCGAGCATGGTTTTACCTATTTGCTTATACCCTTCGGCAGCAAAGCGCACTTTAATTACGCAGAAAAGACATCTTCTTCTACGCAAGTGACAATAGGTTGGATAGCCGGAGTTGCCTTGGAAGACATAGGCAAAAAAACAGCTAAGGTTTTTAACGGGCAAACAGGGCAAATGTCCGAAACCGATGCGCTGGCTATGCGCTGCAGCTTGCCTAATGGCAAATATGCCTCAATTTCCACTATCAGCATTTACAAAGCAGACACGAGTGTTGCAATAACATTCCCGGATAGCGGTTTTGAGGTGGGTGATTGCTTTATTGACGGCAAACCGGCAAATATTGTTGATTACATAAAAGAAAAGGGCATAGATACCAAGGCTCCAATGGTCACTCATTTCAGGTTTGGCTCTTCAAACTTGAAAAAAGCAGTAGATCTTTCACAGCCCATGTTCGCCGATTACGGCGGCAATTATGTGAATATATCTTTTGCTAATGTGGCTGATAAAAAAGCTTCGCTTTATGCGCCTGTATTCAAGGATGTAAAATATTATTTTGCTCAGCCGATAAGCGATTACATGTCTGAATATCAAAAACAATTGACTGTTATCCACGGAGACCATGCTTTCTCTTTCAGTTGCATTCTGAATTACACGAATTCCAATTTGGAAGGCAAAGTGACCAAGGGAATGTACGGGCCGTTTACATTTGGAGAAATAGCTTATCAGTTGCTAAACCAAACTCTGGTTTATTTGGATATAAAAGGCTGAACCATTTTACCGAATGCGGATGCTGGGTGTTTTTTCACCCAGTCCGCATTTAACGGTTCGTTTAAAAACCTGTGTTCTACGCTGTTGTACCAATGCACTATTCTAGTGTGCGGCAACAGCATTTTGTTTAATCGTTTTGCTGTTCCGTCCAAAAAGTAATGCCTGCAAATTTCGGGACCAAGCGGATAAAAATAGCTGCTTGGCAAAACTTCCATAAATTCCGAGCTTTTGTTTTGCGTTATATTTTGCAAGAGATGCGTGCCCAGCCTGTATCTTTTTAGCCTTTCTTTTTCCGGCATTGAATTTATGGTTTCAAATGCTTTTGCTATTATAGGATTTTTGGCTTCGCTTGCCAAAACAGCGTTGTTTGCGGATTGGCTGAAAAATCTTTCGGTTTTCCTGAAAATTTGCTCTCCGCAGGGGCAATATGTGCAAAAGAACCGCCATGCAAAGCGCAAGCCGCAGACTATGTATGCAAATGGATTTATCGATTTGAACAATTCTCTTGGCAAAGCGACTGTTTCTGCTCCGCAAAAGCCTTTGAAAGACAATAAATCGTCAATCGGTTTTATAAAAACGGTATCTGTGTCCAGATAAACACCGCCGTATTTGTAGAGTATGGCAAGGCGCAGCAAATTAGCTTTTGATGCCGGGCTTTTTAATTTATTGTAAAGCTCTGCGCAAATTTCCAGTTCTTTGAGCGTTGAATCGTTTATCAATATGCATTTAAAATTTTCGCTTTTCAATTCATAATCCGAATATACTGTTATTTCTTTGGGTTTTTGCGCCTGCAACGCAGACATAACGGCGATTTCTGCGCTCCAGGGAAAATTTTTTCCCAGCCATACGAAAAATATGCGGTTAGGAATCATTTTTTCTTTTAAGCCAAGCGGCGCAGAGGAACATGGAAAATACTATGCCGGCAACCAGAAATACCATTATGCCTAAAATTGCGAGATCGCCAATGCTTTTCAAACCCTTGTGAGCAGTGAACAGCATTCCAACAAAGCCCGCCGCAGTGGTGGTGGAACTGGCCATGACATTTCTGCCTGTGGTGTCTAAAAGTTCCCTTAGAGTTATTTTGCCCGATGTCCAGCTCGCTATAAAATGAATTGCGCAATCTATGCCGAGCCCCAAAACCAGCGGAATAACAATAACGTTGTAAATGCCGATTTTCCCAAAGTCGAGGAAATGGGTTAAAAAGCCCATAAGCCCAAGTGTTAGCACTATTCCCATTGCAAAGGACAAAAAGCCCGTGGCAAACATTGACGGTTTTCTAAGGCTCACAACAAGGCTTATGAATATCATAAGCGTTATTAGAATAGCCAAATTAAAGCTATCTGCTTTTACCGATTCTATAACATCGGAGAGAATGAACTGCGATGAGAATACCCTTAGCTTTTCTTCGTCAAAGTTCCAGTTGCCGTAATCATTCTGGAATTTATGAACAGCGTGCGCATCCCAGCTCGGATATCTGCCGTAAATAAAGCCGATTTTTCCATAGCTTCCGTCTTTTTCTCGGAGCA
>Ga0209755_10002626_pt1 | contig 24274 bp, 24 predicted proteins | sample TergutCo191P1_FD_187301 | JGI IMG/M metagenome (GOLD analysis project Ga0209755, IMG submission 187301) | Cornitermes sp. P1 segment gut microbial communities from Petit-Saut dam, French Guiana - Co191P1 (SPAdes) (version 2) | ecosystem: Host-associated > Arthropoda: Insects > Digestive system... | reverse complement strand
CGAGCATGACAATGTCTTCGAATACGAACATTCTCTTTTTAATATCTTCGGCAAGCTCGGGATCTTCTTCTTCCAGAGCTTCGATAATTTGTTTTTCAGAAGCGCGGTCAACAAGGTTGAGGATTTCAACGATGCTCTCAACGCCGCCCGCCGTTGTGTAATCTTCGGATGACAGCGATGAAAGTTTTTTCTCAAGAACGCGCTCTACTTCACGTAAAACTTCAGGGCTTGTTCTGTCCATAGTCGCGATACGGCGCGCTACATCGCTTTGAACTTCCTGCTGCAGATTCTGTAAAATCTGAGACGCTTTATTCGGTTCAAGATACGCGAGTATAAGAGCGATTGTCTGCGGATGTTCCTGCTGAATAAAGTTCAAAAGGTGCGAAGGATCCGTTCTTCGAATAAAGTCAAACGGACGAACCTGAAGGCTTGACGTTAAACGATTAATAATGTCGATTGCTTTCTGGCTTCCCAGCGATTTCTCCAGCAGTTCTCGCGCGTAGTCGATACCGCCTGTGGAGATGAACTGGTTTGCCATCATTAATTCCTGGAATTCCTGAAGGATAGCGTCTTTCTGCTCCGCGTCAATTGTTTCAAGACGCGCTATCTCGAATGTGAGAGTTTCTATTTCATCCTCACGGAGGAATTTGAATATTTCCGCTGATATTTCAGAGCCAATCGTTACAAGGAAAACAGCTGCTTTCTGACGGCCGGTAAATTCCTTGCCGCCTTTTTTCTTTCCGCCGCCGCCTGCGGGCATCATTGCTTTTGCCATGACTAAAACCTCAATATAACTCGGCCGAAGGCCGGATAATTAAATCGAAAATGAAACAACGTTTCATTACTCATCCAATAACCATGTTCTGATGAGTTGAGCCGCGTCATCAGGATGTTCTTTAGCCATATTGATAGCATTTTCCATTGATTCCATCCTTGTACGCTCTTCCAGCGAAATAGAAACTTCGGTTCCTTCTTCCGCCTCAGCCATCGCGCTTTCACGCAGCATTTGTTCGCGCCGCGCTCTCTCTTCTTCCGCGAGTCTCCTGCGTCTTTCCATTTCGCGGGAAATCATCCTGAATAGCATAAATCCAAACAGCAATAATGTCAAACCCGAAATAAAAGCAATTATTGTAATTTGCATTTGTCTCTGTCTCTGTAAAGCAAGATCCTCGGCTCTAAATTCAGCGATACGATCAATTTTGATATTATGAACTGTAACAGAATCGCCTCTTGCTGAATTATAACCGATTGCGTCCTGTATCAGCCCTTGAACTCTTCGTATTTCATCCTGAGGGACTTCAGTATATTCTCTTTCAATAGTGCCGTCAGGCGTTACAATCGGCTTTCCTTTTTCATCGTACTTCCATCTCCATGTGCCGTCGATGTTTACGGAAACCGTTACGCGATCTATTGAAGGACTTCTGTCCTCTTTACTGACACGTTTGTTAAAATCATAGTTTCTTGTGCTTGTAGTTTGAGTCATCTCTCCGTACATATTGTCCATATCCATGTATGAAGGAGGAACATGACCTTCAACGCCGGGAGGCCCTTCGGGATTAAAACCAGTTCCTTTAAATTTTGTTTCTGCTTTTACTTCGCCTACAAGCACAGATTCGCTGCGCTCGGAATCGTCATACGGAAGACCGGGTGTGCGCTCCTTGAGCATGAAAGGAAAATGTTCTGTCGTATCTGTTGTTATCTTGGACATATCCATTTCTATTTTGATGTTCAGATCCCTTACCCGATCAGCGGAATAAATTCTTTGAAGAGAAGTTAAAATTGTATCGCGGTAATGGGTTTCTACGCGCCTTATAAGTTTGTTTTCCTGCTCGATCAGAGCGAGTCTGTCTGCGGCAGCCATACCGTCAAAATCGTTTAATATCAAACCTGTGTTATCTGTAATTACAATGAATTCAGGTTTTAATCCTTCAATCGCGTATTGAAGAATCTTCTGAATACCTTCTATCTTAAAACGGTTTTGCGCGATGTCGCTTCCCGGAGTCGGGATTAATGTAATGCCTGCGCTTACAGGTTTTTGATCCGAAAGAAAAAGCTCTTTCTTTGGCCACACAATTCTTAACTCGACATTATCAACGCCTTCGATTGCTCTTATGTGATCGGCAATCATCCTCTCCTGCGCCCGCTGAAAATTAACATTGCGCTCCATGTCAGTAATTGTCCAGCTGCTCTTGTCGAAGATTTGCCACGGATCGATTCCCTGCGGAACAAGATTCTCGCGGACAAGAATCACTCTCATTTTTCTTGCCGTCTCAGGGTCTTTTACCTGCACTATGCCGTCCGTTACCGTTACGCTGACATTTTCCTGATCAATGCGCCGCACAATTCTTTCAAGCATATCTTCGTTTGCAATCGGTCTTGAAAAAACATTTGCCATAACAGGCGTTGATGAAACGCTGAAAAGCGCGACTACAACACCGATCAGGACAGCCACAATTACAACAGAGATAATCCTCTGCTGCATTGACCATCCCGCCCATAGAGATGTAATTTTAGTCATTAATTTTTTAAAGAACTCATTCATATTCCCCTCCCGAAAAATATAGCTTCCCTGCGGAAAGCATTTAACGCGTATTTATTAAATCTCTCCAGCCCTGCACCAGCCTGCTTAAAATGTTTCGCGTAACGCCGAGCGCCATGCTTGCTTCCGCCTGGGCAATTGTAATATCGTGAATATCAACGGAAGCGGGATTGATAATCGCTTCTTTTTGCAGATCGCTTGCCTTAATCTGAGAGCCTGACACCTTGTCAAGCGCCTGAAGCATCGCGTCTTCAAATTTTCCAAGACCCGTACCAGCGTCAGGAATTCCTTTCGCTCTGATTGCGTCACGCAAAGCGAGAATATTATTCCCGCTGCCTGTGTAAGGACTGTCAGGCGGCAGCATATGCTTAGGATTCGATGCTTTCATTGCAACCGAATAATCAGCCAGCGCGGACGCGCTGACATAAGCGTCATTACTAAAAATCTCCATAAAACCCTCCCTTAAAATTGCTAATTTTTTCTTATCTTGCGCCAATATCCAGAGCGCGCTGGAACATGGACTTTGATCCTTCGATAATCGCCGCGTTCGCCTCATAAGAGCGGGAAGCGGAAATCATATCCACCATTTCGGTGACAACATCGACATTCGGCATTTCAACATAACCTTCCCTCGGTCCTGAAAGAATCGCGTCAGGATGTTCGGGATCATACACAAAGCGCGGCTCTGTTGAACGATCTTTTTGTATCTCAACAACCCTGACACCCTTGCCGATTCCGTTATCGAGGGTATCGGGCAGGAAAGGCGATCTCCAATTCGGACCTTCCGCCGCAGGCCGCATAACAACGCGGCTGCGTTTAAAAGGACCGCCCTCTGTCGTCCTTGTCGTAGTTGCATTAGCCATATTATCTGCGATAACATCAAGGCGGACCCTGTTAGCGCTTAATCCTGTTGACGCGATATTTATCGAATTAAAAATCCCCATAACCCCTCCTATCCTCTCAATACTTGATTAATCTGACTGAATTCAAATGCCGCTGCCTGCGCGTAAAGCGTATAAGCCATTTGGTTCTGCGTGGCAAGCATGAATTCCTGCTCGGGATCAACATTATTTCCGTTGTTGTTGTAAGTGCTAACATAATCCAAAACACGGCGAATCTGCACGTCCCTGTAATCCCTGTCCTTATGATTCGGAAAATGCTTCTCACTGGTCATTTTAAGCTCCAAAGGCGGTCTTTTACCTTCCGATTCAAGAACCCGCTTTAACTCGCTTTCAAAATTGACATCCGTCCGTTTAAAATTGGGAACATCGGCATTAGCCAAATTATTGGCGATAACCTGCCTGCGGACCGCCGAAGCATCCATCCCCCTGTGCAGCAAATCAATTGTTCTCGCAAAAGTATTCATAAATTCCTTCCTCCCTCTTCAAATTTCGGCAAAAAAATAAAAAACCTAAAGTATGTATCTTCCCAAGTCCTGATCCTTAACGATGTCCGCTAATTTGTCGTTAACATAATCGACTGTAATATCGATATTCGCGGGGGAAATATCTGACGCTTCAAACGACAATTCTTCCAACAGCGCCTCCATGATTGTATGAAGACGGCGGGCGCCGATATTTTCAAGCTTCGAGTTGACCTCCGCGGCAAGGGACGCAAGACGCTCAATCGCCTCAGGTGTAAAGTTTAACTTAACATCTTCCGTGCCGAGAAGCTCTGTGTACTGTTTGATAAGAGCGTTTTTAGGCTCGGTAAGAATGCGAAGGAAATCTTCTTTTCCGAGAGAATCGAGTTCTACACGTAACGGGAATCTTCCTTGAAGTTCCGGTATCAGATCAGATGGTTTACTGACATTAAAAGCGCCGGCTGCGATAAATAAAATGTGATCGGTATTTACAGGTCCCCATTTTGTGTTGACAGTCGCACCTTCAACAATAGGAAGAATATCGCGCTGAACGCCTTCGCGGCTGACATCAGGGCCGCCGCCTCTGTCGCCTTTAACGGCGATTTTATCAATTTCATCAATGAAGATGATACCCGTCTCTTCAACCCGCTGACGCGCTTCATCGCTTACCCTGTCGCGGTCAACAAGTTTTTCAGCTTCTTCGGCTTTTAAAATTTCTCTTGCTCTCGCGACAGTAACAACTTTTTTCTTTCTGCCTCCGCCGAAGAAACCGGCGAATTCAGACAGAGTTGATTCTATGCCTTCCATGCCTCCGCCCATCATTTCTACCGAAGGAAATTGCGGATTTTGGTTTACCATCAGCTCTACGGTTCTCTCCTCAAGCTTGCCTTCATGAAGCATTACGCGCAATTTATCTCTTGTCGCTTTAAATTTGTTTGTTTCTTCTTTTGAATCGTCAGCGGATGTTTCATTTATATCGTTTTCATTTTGATTGGCTGAACTCTCATCTTCCAGCGGCTCTCCTCCGTCTTTCTTTTTAAAGAACGGAATACCCATTTGTAATGTTGTCGCTATTATGCTTGAGTTATTATTATCAGGGTTAATGGTAAAAGTTCCCATTGGTTTAATGACAGGGCCTGCTTTATTTTTTTCTTTTGTCTTTTTAGTACTCACAGGCAGCAGCAGATCAAGAAGCGCTTCTTCTGCGCGTTTTTCCGCTTCCTGTGTTACAGACTCCTGCATCTCCTGCTTTACCATCTGAAAACCGGCTGCCATCAAATCGCGCACCATCGATTCAACGTCTCTTCCTACATATCCGACTTCCGTATATTTGGTCGCTTCAACTTTTATGAACGGAGAGCCGGCGAGCTTTGCCAGCCTCCTCGCGATTTCTGTCTTTCCCACACCGGTCGGTCCAATCATGAGAATGTTTTTCGGCGCGATATCGTCGCGTAACTCAGGATCAAGTTTTAACCTCCTGATACGGTTGCGTAAAGCAACAGCGACAGCTCTCTTCGCTTTTTTTTGTCCTACAATGTACTTGTCCAGTTCAACTACAATTTCCCTGGGAGTAAGCTCTTTCGGGTTTTGAGTGTTTTGTTTGTCGGTAAGCTGTTTCTTCTCTTCCATGTTTTCTTTCCTCTTTTATAGTAGTACTCACAGCGAGCCCTGAAAGGGCGGCGCTTCCGGCACCTGATCACCGGTAACCGGTCAGGTCAATTCTTCCAATGTTATCTGCATATTTGTATATATGCATATGTTACCTGCTATCTTTAAACTTTTTTCCGCTATTTCCGCGGCGGATAAATTACTTCCTTCAAGAAAAGCCAGCGCCGCGGCATACGCGTAATTTCCTCCCGAGCCGATAGCGAGAGCGTTTTCTGCAGGCTCAATTACGTCTCCTGTGCCGGAAATTAAAAGTGTTTTTGATAAATCCGCCACAAGCAGAAGCGCTTCAAGACGCCTCAAGTTTCTGTCTAAACGCCAGTCTTTGGCAAGCTCCACTGCGGCTCTCAAAAGGTCGCCTGAATATTCTTTTAACTTTTGCTCGAACCTGTCAAAGAGCGTAAAAGCGTCCGCTGTCGCTCCGGCAAAACCGCAAAGAACTTTTCCGTCCATAATACGGCGGACTTTACGGGCATTATTTTTCATAACGGTATTTCCCATTGTTACCTGCCCGTCTCCCGCCATCGCAACCTTACCGTCTTTCCTGACAGCAATCACCGTTGTCGAATGAATCTCTGTTCTTTCTCTCATATCCCTTTCTCCTCTATTCTTTACTCTCTGTTCTCTGTTCTCTGTTCTTTACTTCGCGTGCGGATGAGAAGCCGCATAAACCTTCTTCATATTTTCAATACTGATATGCGTATAACGCTGCGTTGTTGAAATACTTGAATGTCCTAGCATTTCCTGTACTACACGCACATCACAGCCTGAGTTAACCAAATGTGTCGCGAAACTATGCCTCAAAGCATGAGGATGAATATTTTTCCCCGATGATCCGAATTGCTGCGCGTAACGGGTTATAATCCAGCGAACTCCCGGAACCGAAATAGCGTTTCCCCTCCTGCTGATAAAAAGCGACCCTTGTTTATCAATCTTTCCGTTCAATATAAGGCGGGACGCTCTTTGCGGAAGATATTCAATTATAGCGTCTTTCGCCTGATCGGAGAAAAACACATAACGCTGCCTGCCTCCCTTCCCGGTAATTTTCGCTTCATCCAACGATGAAGAAATATTTTCCATTGAAAGAGAGACAACTTCGGAAATACGCAGACCCGCGGAATACATTGCTAAAATCAGCGCTTTATCCCTTTCCGGCCAGAGAATGCCGGTCGTTTCAGGAAGCAGAGCGAAGTCCGCCATCTCGTCTTCCCACAACACCGAAGGAATCCTGACAGGCATTTTCACATTGCGCAAATTTGAACATGGATTGTCATTTCGTTTCTCATTACGTATCAGATAACGGTAAAATCCTCTAATCGTAGAAAGATACCTGTTAACGCTGGATGCTGCCATGTTTTCCGCGGACAAATCAGCGATAAAACTCTGCACCTCATAAGGCGCCGCTTTCTCAGGGATAATGTCATGATTAGCGCAGTAATTCGCGTAACGCGAAAGATCATTCCTGTATGAATCAATTGTCATGGCAGAGCAGCCTTTAACAGACGCAAGATAGGAGAGATATTCCTGAATAATTCCGTTTATCTCTATCATTCTTCTTCCTCCGCGCTGTGCAGGTAGTCGCAGTCAGGATTGATGCAGAGTTTATGCGCTCCGTTTTTTTTGTCGTATTTTTCAACAAGGAAAAATCCGCATTTCGGGCAGTCCTGCTTTATCGGTTTAAAGTGGCTGATAAAATCACATTCGGGATAATTTGTGCAGCCGTAGAACTCCTTGCCTCTTCCTTTTGTTTTTCGCGCAACTACATCGCCCTGGCATTTCGGGCATTTCGCAAGAGGAATTGATTTGGTATTTCTGCATTCGGGGAAACCGGAACAGGCAAGAAAGAAACCAAAACGTCCGAGTTTTTTCATCATCGGCTTGCCGCATTTTTCGCAAATTAAATCTGTTACCTCATCAAGAGTGCCCTTGTAGGATTCTACGTTCTTTGTAACTTCATCAACAGTAGATTTGAACGGAAACCAAAAATCCCTTATCATGTCAGGCCAGCTAATTTTATTTTCTTCCACTTGGTCAAGTTTTGTTTCCATTGACGCTGTAAAATCAGCGTCAACATAAAGCGGAAAATGTTCAACTAACACATCGTTAATTAGTTTTCCTAAAACAGTAGGCACAAGCTGCTTGTTTGAGCGCGTAACATAATAGCGATCCAGCAGCACAGAAATTATTGAAGCGTAAGTCGAAGGCCTTCCGATTCCTTTTTCTTCAAGAGTACGGACAATTGACGCGTCAGAGAAACGCGCGGGACCCTGCGTAAAATGTTGTTCGCTGCGGAACTTATCAATTTTTACTTTATCGCCTGTTTTTAATGACGGACATGAGCCTGTATTTTCTTCTTTAGATGAAAGAAGTTTAACTACTTTGTAAAAACCTTTTTCTATCAATTTAGTTCCGCTGATGCGGAAAATACCTTCATCTTCGCCGGATGTAACTTTTATATCAATACTGGCAGTCCTGCTTTTCGCGTTATTCATCTGACTCGATACAAATCTTTCCCAGATAAGCGTATAAAGGCGCAGTTGATCTTTTGAAAGATATTCTTTGATTGAGTCGGGAGTATATTCGGTATACGTCGGTCTAATCGCTTCATGCGCGTCCTGAGCGTTTTTTCCTACAGTGTATTCAATCGCTTTCTCAGGGAGCTCTTTCGGATAATTTTTTTCGATCCAGTTTCGCACATCTTCAAGCGCCGAATTAGCGATGCGAACAGAGTCCGTACGCATGTAAGTGATAAGACCTACCCTTGAAGAGCCGATACTTACGCCTTCGTAAAGCTGCTGCGCGACCTGCATTGTCTTGCGTGAGGTGAAACCAAGACGGTTTGCCGCTGTCTGCTGCATCTGCGAAGTTGTAAACGGAGCTTTAGGTCTTATCGTCTTATCTGTTTCCCTTACATCAGAAACTATACACTCTTTATCTTTTATTTTTTCGATAATCGCTTTTACTTCATTTTCATTTTTCAATTCAGGCTTATTGTTATTCCATAACGCAAGCTGTGATGAAAAAATTGATTTGCCTGATTTAATATCCGCTTCAAGAGTCCAATATTCTTCAGGGATGAAATTATCAACTTCTTTTTCGCGCTCGCAGATTAATCGAAGCGCTACAGACTGAACCCGCCCTGCAGAAAGTCCGTTCTTTACTTTTTTCCACAAAAGAGGAGAAAGATGATAACCGACAAGCCTGTCAAGAACGCGCCGCGCTTTTTGCGCTGAAACTTTTGTTTCATCAATTTTGCGCGGGCTGACAACAGCGTCCTTTACAGCCTGAGGCGTTATTTCGTTAAAACTAATTCTTTCAATCGGCACTTCCGCTGTCTTTGTAATAATCGCGTTTCGCAAATGCCACGCGATTGCTTCACCTTCGCGGTCATTATCACACGCAAGCAGAACTTTTTCCGCTTTTTTCGCGTCGGACTGCAGCTCTTTCAGTATTTTCGCGCGCCCGCGCACTGTAATATATTCAGGTTCAAAGTTATTTTCCACATCGACGGCGGTTCTGGATTTAGGAAGATCAATCAAATGCCCCATCGATGCTTTTACATTGTAACTCGGACCAAGATATTTTTCGATCGTTTTAACTTTCCCCGGAGATTCGACAATAACAAGAATTTGTTTATCTTGATTCTTATCGCTTTTCCTCTTTGTGCTTTTCTTTACAGCTTTTTCTTTAGTCATACATTGTCCTTACAATTCAATTTGGAGAAAATCTGCCATAGAAGAGATTAACTCATCCCTTCCTGTTTGAGAAAAAGAAGCAGCCCTTGTATACGGTGCGCTTTCTTCTTCTCCAATCATGTTCCATCTATTCAACACATCACACGCGGAATAAATAACCTCAGCTCCGTCGGCGGCAAGTTTTATCGTACCGCGTCTGTCAAATATTCCTTCTTCTATTCCCGAAGACGCAACCCAGAGATCCTTTCCCTGCTCCAGCGCGAAAGCCGCCGTAATCAGAGCGCCCGATTTTTCCGGCGCTTCAACGATTAAAACACTGCGCGAAAATGAAGCAATAATCCGATTCCTTGCGGGAAATGTCCATTTACACGGATGAGTGCCGGGCGGATACTCTGAAATCAGAGCGCCTCCTGAATCAAGAATCCTTCTTGCCAAAGGTTTGTTTGATGAAGGATAAATCTCATCTATTCCGGATCCCAGCACAGCATACCCTGGAGCGCCTCCGATCAAATTACCTCTGTGCGACATCGCGTCAATTCCGAGCGCAAGACCGGAAATAACCGATATGCCGAAAGCCGACAGATTTCCCGCTATTTTATACGCCTGCTCCTGCGCCTGCGGACTTGGCTTTCTTGTACCTACCATGCCTAAAAGAGGTTTTTCAGGATTGGGAAGCTTACCTAAAAAATAGATAACAGAGGGAGGGTCATACATTTCCCTCATTAAAGGCGGATACTCCGCTTCTGTCCATGATACCCATTTAATTGACCTCATTTTACAGATTGTGTCAATACGTCCCGCTCTGTCGCTGATTTCCGAAATATCCCAAAAATTCTTTAACTGACGATTAATTATTATTTCGATGTCTCTTTTAGATTGAACATAAAGCTCTTCTTCATTTTCAAAATTCCGAAGGAGAAGAATTTTTTCCCGCAGCCTCAGCTCCGGCAGCAGAGAAACAGTTAAATCCAATAAACCGCGGTCAATCATAAATCATCCCCTGAATTTGATCTCTTAATTCCAACGCTTGATCTCTTATAGATTTATCTCTTGTGCGATCTGCGATCCGCTGATAAATTTCGCTCGCGCGAGTTAAATCTTCGATCATAAAATATGATCTTGCAAGAACAAACATTGCGGAAGTATCAGATGAATTAATTAGCAGATAACGCTCAAGCTGAACAATCGCGTCTTGCGGACGATCTAGTTCAAAAGAATATAGCACCGCAAGACCGTACATAGCTCTTGTATAAGTAATATCCAGCTCCAACGCGCGCAAATATGATTTTTCAGCAAGATCATAAAAATGTTCGCGTTTAACATCAGCGTCCATAGAAAAGCCTACAATTGATTTAGCGGCAGACCCTGCGGAAACCCCTGTTAAATAGAACAGCAAAGGATCTTCTGTATTATAATAAATCGCTTTTTCCAGAGCTTCTAATGCGTCATTGTGCAATTTTCTGTCTGCAAGACGTGTCGCGAGAATTTTATAATAGACACCCGTCTGCGCCGCGTCTTTTACATGCCTTTCAATCTGATCTTCATACAACGCGATAGCTTGTCTTAATCCGTCAATGGTTTCGGGCGGACCGCCGCGCGGACTTAATTCAGCCATACGCTTGGCTAATTCCCTGCTTGATCTTGAACTCGTTCTGTCATTAACAAATGCAATAACAGAGACAGCCACCGCGAGAACGCACAATACAAAAAAAATTTCTTTGAATTTCTTCATATATATTTCACTTTTCCATACTGAGTTTCAGAGCCGGCATATACCTTTTATGGTTTTCTTTCAGCATTGATCTTTCTACGTGAGTGTAAATTTGAGTAGTAGAAAGATCCGCATGACCTAAAAGCGCCTGAACTGTTCTTAAATCGGCTCCGCCTTCCAAAAGAGAAGTCGCGAAACTATGACGTAATGTGTGCAAATGGGTTGAAACACCTATAGCGGACGCATACTTTACATAATTTTTCCAAACTCCCTTTCTGGAAAGTCTTTTTCCTCTTCTTCCGATAAAAAGAGCGTTTGTTTTTTCAATACCGCCAGAAAATTCCGGACGCGCAAATTTAAGATACTCATTTAAATTCTCTGCGGCTTCCCTGCCGAATAATACAATACGCTCCTTATCCCCCTTTCCCCTTACTTTTGCGAATCCGCCTTCAATATCAACATCCGTCATATTAAGCCGCACCGCCTCTGTTATGCGAAGACCTGCCGAATAAATCAATTCAAAAATACATCTGTCACGGCAGCCTAAGTGAGTGCTTGTATCAATTTCGTTCAGAATATTTTCAACTGTTTCTCTGTCTAAAACATCAGGAAGTTTTTTCATTCGTTTTGGGCTCTCAAGAATATCAGCCGGATTGTTATCTGTATATTTTTCATCTGCTACAAATCTGAAAAACGATTTTAACGCGGAAATTGCTTTTGCCGTTGTTCCCGGATTAATTCGATCCTCTGCTGAGCGCATAACAAGATAGTCAACCAGAACAGACGTATTCACCGAGGCAACAGAAATATTTTTTCTTTCTAAAAAATTCATAAAGCGCTTGATTTCCAGCCGGTAACATTCTTTGGTTAAAAAAGCCCGTCTTTCTATCGCGACAAGATGAGAACAGTATCTTTTGATTATTTCCGCTTTTTCCAAATTAAATCTCCTTTAGATTTGATTCCGTTTTTTCTTCTGCTTTAAAATTTCTGATCGCGGTTGGAACGTCAAGATCTTCTCCGCGCTGCGGCAGATAATCCAGTCTCTTTGTCTTTTCATATCTTTTTAGATATTCATCAATATCATAAGTTTCCGACTGTTCCGTTTTTTCAGTAATCGCCTGAGGCATTTCTGTTTCGCGCACTCCCTGAAAACCTGTAGCAATAACCGTTACCTGAATAGAATTATTAAAACGGTTGTCAAGGCGAATACCGTGTATTAGGTGCACATCAGGATCGCATTTTTCTTTAACTGTTTTAATTATATTGTTGATTTCAACAAGCGTCATAGTTTCAGGACCCGCGATATTAATCAGAACCCCTGTTGCTCCTTCAATTGTATTATCTTCCAGAAGCGGGTTATCAATCGCGTTATTAACGGCTTCCATCGCGCGGTTATCGCCGCAGGCGTTTCCAATGCCCATTAACGCGTCGCCTTTTCCCTGCATAACTGTCTGCACATCAGCAAAATCAGTATTCTGAAAACCGGTTTCGGTAATAATTTCTGATATGCCCTGCACAGCCTGACAAAGTATCTCATCCGCAAGAAGGAACGCCTGATCAAAAGTCGTAGAATTATCAATTATTTTGAATAAATGCTGATTTCGAATAACGATTAATGTATCAACTTCCGCTCTAAGTTTTTTTAGTCCTTCTTCCGCAAGACCCATTTTAAAGCGGCCTTCAAAATCAAAAGGCATCGTCACTACGCCGACAGTCAGCGCTCCAGCTTGCTTTGCTATTTTCGCTATAACATGAGCAGAACCTGTTCCGGTTCCGCCTCCCATCCCTGATGTAATAAAAACCATATCGGCGCCCGCCACAACTTCTTTGATAACATCCTGATCTTCCAGCGCGGCATTTTCGCCTTTCTCCGGCTTTCCGCCGGCGCCGCGTCCTCCCGTTACTTTCGCGCCGATTTGAACTTTTTTTTCTGCCTTGCTTTTGTTAAACAGATCCTGTATATCCGTGTTAATCGCAATAAAATCAACACCGAATAATTTTGCTTCGATCATTCTGTTTAAAGCGTTTGCCCCGCCTCCTCCCGCAGAGATCACTTTGATAACTGCCGGGACTGCCTGTTGTGAACAATTCTTTTGAAAATTTTCTTTCACATTAGCCGCCGGTTCTTTTAGTATCTTAGGAAAAGATACTTCCTGTGGTTTTAATTGAATCACCTGTGAACGTTCACTAACCGCTAATACATTCATTTTCCCCTCCCATAATTAATTAAATGATTCATCTGATTGATAAAGAATTCAGACTATCATAAAAATTCATTTTTAAGCCATGCTTTTAATTTATTGACAAGATCAGGATTTTTTTTATCGCGCGTTTCAGAACCGTAATCCGATGTTCCAAGACACGATCTCCTGTCCCCTTCCAGTACAAGTCCTATTACCGTTGCATAAGACGGCGTTTTGTAAACATCCGCAAGCCCTGATAACTTAGGTATCGGCAGAGGCGTCCCAAGCCGCGCAGGTAATTTTAAAATATGAGTCGCTAGCTCAACAACCCCTAATAGCTGCGCACCGCCGCCTGTTAATACAACGCCTCCTCCGAACGGACGGACAACATTTAAAGAATCGAGATGTTGTTTAACAATTTTGAATATTTCTTCCATTCTGGGTTTGATTATTGAAAATATTTTTGAACACGGTATCTCCATCGGCTGCCTTCCTCCGACGCCCGGTATAATAACAGCCTTATCCGAATCCAACATTGGTTCCCAGCAGCATCCTGCGTCAATTTTTATTTTCTCGGCATTTTCAATTGAAATACCTTTCATAATTGATATATCGCTTGTTACCTGTGTGCCACCGGCAGGAACTGTATATGTAGAAAAAGGAGTGCCGTCTGTATATATAATTGCGTCAGTTGTTCCGCCGCCAAGATCGAGCAACACAACGCCAAGTTCCATTTCTTCAGGAGTAAGCACTGCTTGAGCTGCTGCCAAAGATTGTAAAATAACTTCGTTTACTTTGAAACTTGCCCTGTTTACGCAATTTACCAAATTATGCGCGCCTGTTACGGAACATGTTATTAGGTGAACATCCGATTCAAGGCGTACTCCAATCATATCAAGAGGATTCCTGATTCCTTTTTGATCATCAACTTTATAACTTTGAGGTATTATTTCCAGGATTTGTCTGTCTGTCGGTATATTAACCGCTTTTGCGGCTTCTATCACGCGGTCAATATCTTCCTGTCCTATCTCTTTTTCTTTGGAACTTTTCTTTTTGCCTATTACGCCGACAACACCCCGCGAATTAATGCTATTAATATGATTGCCGCCGATTCCGATCCAGCAATCCTTTACTTCATATCCGCTCATCATTTCCGCGTCTTCTATCGCAGAATTAATTGCGCGGACTGTAGCTTCGATATTTACAACGATACCCTTTCTAAGTCCCGTTGACGGTCTTACGCCTGATCCTAAAACATTTAATATACCGTTAACTCCGTACTCACAGATAATCACGCGTACAAATGTTGAGCCAATGTCCAATGCGGTAATAATTTCGCTGCTCATATTAACCTCATTCCATCATTGAATATGAAACCATGTTTCATTATATTTGCTCCTTTATGGTATATGAACCAATACCGGATCTAAAATCGATTTCTTTTGGTTTTTCGCTTTCACCTTCAAATACGTTAAGCATAAGCAGCATATACCTAAGAACATCCTCAGTTAAATTATTTTCTACTCTTACTCTGATAGTACTGTGAACGGGAAAAAGAACCAGATCATATCCGTCCCATGCTTTTCTCTCTATGCGAATTTCTGAAATTACAGATAACAGCTCAGGTGAGTTAGACGCCATTAAATAAAGGCTGTCCAAAAGAGGCACAACAGCGTCAGGCAGTCTTGTATTCAGTTTTGGATTTTCAATTCCCGAAATCACGGGAAGAGTCGTGTTTTCGCCGACTTTTCCAGCTTTAAAGAAAATCCCTTTTCTGTCAATAAACACAGGCACCTGCCCTGAATATGTATTTGTGAGAGCAACAGCCGCAGCCTCGCGCGGGGTTAGAAATATCGATAACTTATCGGGAAACCGCTTCATTACCACGGCGGAATCTACAAGCAGATGCCCGGAAAGAATTTTCTGCATATTCTTTGTGTTAGTTGAAATGAAAGAGCTTTCTTCATTTACGCCCGCAAGCGATAAAATTTCCGAGCGATCAAGCCCCGCAATCTCGTGAACTTCAATATTTGAAAACGGAATAAACGGACTTATGCCGAAAAGCCAAATCAATTGCGCGGTAAAAATAATTACTGCGATAATTAATAGTCTTTTTATGCCTTTTTCGAGCTTTTTTGCGGGTTTTTTCACCGAGATTTCTTCAAAATCAGCGTATAAATTACTCATATCTCCCTCCTGTGATCGCGTAATTCTCATCATTTTTTCTTGCGGCATTACCGATAAATCCGGCGCAAATTAAAGTTGTGATAAGCGATGATCCTCCGGCTGAAAAGAAAGGCAGCGGAATTCCGGTAGCAGGAAGAGCGCCTGATACAACCGCTACATTCAGCAAAACCTGCGAAACGATCATTGTTGTTAATCCTGCGGCCAAAAGTTTATTAAAAATACTTTTACTTCTCCATGCGGTTCTGTAACCAAGAAAAGCGAAACTTGCGAAAAGCGCGAAGAACAAAATGATACCCAAAAAGCCTGTTTCTTCAACAAACGCGCTGAATATAAAATCCGAATGTATTTCAGGAATACTTGCGATTTTCCGCGTCCCTTCTCCTATACCCATTCCCCAGAAGCCGCTGGAAACAATCGCGTCTCTTGAGGCGTTTACTTGCATTCCCGCGTCTCTTGGATCCCATGAAGGCCGTAAAAAACTTACAAGGCGCCTGACCCTGTGATCCTCTGTAAATATCAAAATCGCTGAAATCGGAATTGTCATAATAACCGCCGAAATAAAATAACGAAGACGCATTCCGGCAAGAAAGAAAATTACAAGAGCGTTAAACACAATAAATACGGCTGTCGAAAAATTATTCTGAGCGTAAATCAAAATAAAGAAAACAACTGTAACGGCAACAGGTGTCAGAACAGCGGAACCGCCGTCCGTATTTCCGCTTTTTTTATCAAGCAAATGCGCAAGATAAAACGGAAGAATAAACTTTACAAACTCAGAAGGCTGATAATTGAAAATACCGATTTTTATCCAGCGTGACGCGCCGTTTCTTTCAATCCCTATATTGGGAATTAAAGTAGCAATACATAATACAGCGGCAATAACAACAAGCGGAAAGCTGAATTTTCGCAGTTTTTCAAGATCAATTCTTGAAAGAATAAAAAAGAGCGCAAGCCCGGGGATAGCCATCTGTAATTGCCTTATTATAAAATGATTGCCGTTTGAATACAAACGAGTCGCTGACGAATAAGACGCAGAGTATAGAGTTACAAGCCCTGCTCCTAATAATAGAAAAACACATAAACATATTAGGTGAAATGATTTCAATTTTTCATGCGCTCTTTCAGCTTCAAAGTGACTCAATTAAGCTCTCCCTATTGAATTTTTAAAGTCGAGAGAGCTATAATCGCGAAAAGCCCTCCAAGAATCCAAAACCTGATAACAGTCTTTGTTTCAGGCCAGCCCATCAATTCATAATGATGATGCAGCGGCGCCATTTTAAAAACACGTTTTTTCTTCAATTTAAAAACAGCTACCTGTATAATTACCGATGCGATTTCCAAAACAAAAACTCCGCCGATAATTAAAATTAAAAGCTCTTTTTTTGTTATAAGCGAGATCACAGCGATAACTCCGCCAAGCGAAAGGCTCCCAACATCTCCCATAAAAACTTCTGCCGGATGTGCGTTAAACCACAGAAAACCGACGCAGGCGCCGACAGCGGCAAGACAGAAAACAGTTAATTCTCCGGCGCCGGGAATATACGGTATCCCCAGATAAGTAGAAAAGTCAACACGGCCTGTAATATATGTCAAAACCGCGAGCGTAAGAAATACAAAAATTAAAAGACCTGCCAAAAGTCCGTCTAAACCGTCAGAAAAATTAACAGCGTTTGATTCGCCTACTATTAATAAAACCGCGAAAGGAATCCAAATCCATCCCATATCCCATACCGGTTCTTTAAAAAACGGAATATAAAGCGCTGTAGTTGTTTTATCTCCCGAGAAATAAAGAATCAGCACAACAGTAACGGCAATAACAAACTGTCCTGCCAGTTTAGCCCACGCGGGAAGCCCTTCTGAATTGCGGCGTTTAACTTTTAAATAATCATCAAGAAAGCCAATCACTCCGAATGCGAGAAACGCTCCCATTGTAATCCAGATATTTTTATTCTGCAAATCGCCCCAAAAAAGCATCGCTACGACAACGGAAAGAATGATAAAGATACCGCCCATTGTAGGGGTTCCTGATTTTGCAAGATGTGTCTGCGGTCCGTCAGTACGAATACTCTGACCTACTTTAATTTTACGCAAAAACTCGATTATTTTACCGCCGAAAATAAAACAAATTAAAAGCGTAGTAAGGCTTGCGAACGCGCTTCTGAAAGTAAGGTAAGAAAAAATTCTGAAAGGAGAAAAAACTCCGTATAAAAATTCAAAAAGCTCATTAATCATTGCCTGCCTCCGCCAATATTTAAAAGTTTTTCTGTTAAGCGTTCCAAAGCGCAGCCCCGAGAACCTTTTAGAAGAACAAGATCGCCTTTTGCCAAAAAATTCTCTAAAGCCGAAGAAAGTTCCTCAATTTTTTTTGTAAAAATAAAAGTTTTATTCCGTAAAAAAGGAACAGCGGCTTCAATATCACTGCCGAAAAGGAATATGCCGTCAGCATCTGATCTTGCCAAAAGAGAGCCAAGCTGCGAATGAGCGGCGAGCGACATTTCACCTAACTCAAGCATATCCGCAATCACATACGCTTTCCTGCCGTTCCATTGGACAGAATCGCAGAACTCGATGCTTTTCGCTGTTGATTCGGGGTTTGCGTTGTAGCAATCCTGAATAACAGTAACGTTCCCTTTTAATATCTCCTGCCTGCCGAAAAGCGGTTTTACCGATTCAAGACCTTTTTTAATCGCGCTGCCGCTTACAGGAATTTCCTTTGCAATCGCAATCGCCGCCATCGCGTCATCAAGGCAGTGTTTTCCGGGAAGCGGAAAATGTATTTTCTCTCCGGCCCAGATAATTTCAGTTCCGTCAAGACCTAGACTTCGCGTTCCTTCAAGCTCATTAAAACTTCCGGCGCCGAAAAATTTTACATTTCCCTTAACATCACAGGCAAGCTGTGAAGCGTACTCATCATCGGAAGGGACAAGCGCGATATCATCATTATTTAAAAAGTTAAAAATAGATTTTTTTTCATCTTTAATTTTATCTTTTCTGCCGAAATATTCGATATGGGCGGAACCTATGTTTGTTATAAGAGCGATGTTTGGTTTAAGAACATTCGCTGTCTCGGCAATTTCATCTTTTCTGTTCATGCCAAGCTCAAAAACGCCAACTTCATGTTCTTTTCTTACTTCAAAAACCGAAAGAGGAAGCCCGGAATCCGAATTTAAATTTCCTTTATTCATTACAGTATTTTTTTCCGAAGAAATAATTGCCGCCGTTATCTCTTTAGTGGTAGTTTTTCCAGAAGAGCCTGTTATGCCGACTTTAATAAGGTTTTTAAATTTTTCAAGATAGACTCTCGCGCTGTCCTGTAAACCTTTTAGTGTATTTTCTGTTACTATCAAATTTTTTTTGCTTTTTTTAGCGATATTAATAAGATCAAAGCTTTCAACTTTAGACGCTTCAACAACAGCACCGTTAGCGCCCGCTTTAAAAGCATCCGCCACAAAGCTGTGCCCGTCGCTTCTCGCGCCGTTAAGCGCAAAAAAAAGGCTTCCTTCTTTAACAGCCCGTGAATCAATCGCAACTGAAGAAAAACCGTTTTCATGAGAAAATGCGAACAGACGGCTTCCCAAAAGGTCAGACAATTCGCCGAAGCCCATAAGATCAGTATTTACAGCAAGCCCTAACGGAGCGATGCTTCTAGTATTCATGCCCCTTCCCCCCCGTTATTCTCACCTGTAAATAATTCTCAGGAAAAATCTTCCTTAATTGAAGCTGATTTTTAGCTATATCTTCAATTCTTTCCGCTGATGATTTTTCGGCAATATCAGCAACAAGTCTTTTGTTGCTTTCAATCCATTCTCCCTGCGATTGTTCAAGCCGCTGCACTTCCTTTGAAAGATCATAATACCTGTTAGACTGCCAGACCAATAAACCTAAGAAAATTGAAATTGAAATTGCCAATAAATAGAGCAGAAAGTATTTTTTAATCATTGTTGTCTCCATCCAATATTTTTTCGACAGCGCGAAGACGTGCGCTTCTTGAAGGCGGATTCCGCTCAGTCTCTTCTTTTGAAGGAGTAATTCCCTTTTTTGTCAGCACATTGACTGAGCGGCATCCGTTACAATTACACACAGGCGCTTGCGGAGGGCAAGTACAATTCCTATTCATCTCTCTGATAAAGTTCTTTACGATTTTATCCTCCAGTGAATGAAAACTGATAACAGCGAGCCGTCCCCCCGGCTCGAGTACCCGAAACGCCGCCTCAAGGATTGCATGGAGCTTCGACAATTCTCCGTTAACCGCGATACGCAGAGCCTGAAAAGTTCTCGTCGCGGGATGTATCGGCCCGTATCTATTGGAAGCCGGTACAACTCTATTAATCAAACCGGCAAGAGCCGATGTTGATGAAATCGCTGATTTCTGCCTTTCTTTTACAATTAAAGAGGCAATTCTGCGCGAATATCTTTCTCCGGAATTATTGTAAATAAGATCGGCAAGCTCTTTTTCCGGAAGACGCGCAATAAGATCGGCGGCAGTATCGGGACTGTTAGAATCAATACGCATATCAAGATACTCATCTTTCTCAAAGCTAAAACCTCTGCCGCTTGCTTTATAATGATATGAACTGACACCCAAATCAAAAAGAATAATATCCGGACGCTTAAGTTCCGAAGGATATTCCGAAAAGAAATCAAAAGACCAGCCGTTGTAAAAATAAACGCGGTCTTTAAACGCATCAAGGCGTTTTTTCGCGATATCAATTATTCCGCTGTCCGCGTCTATGCAAACCATTCTTAACTGAGAAAATTTTGAGAGGAAAGCAAAACTGTGACCGCCTTCTCCAGTGTTAGCGTCAACAAAAAGATCACTGCCGCCGCGCGGCGAGAGAAGCTCAATACATTCACCTAACATCACGGGAGTATGCTCAAATTCCTTCATTCATCTTCCTTTTTATGCACTTGCCTTTTCAATTTCCTGCTGAACTTTTCAGACGCACTGTGATATTTAGCGGCATTACTTTCATCGCTTTCATCACTGGATTGATCATAAGTTTGCGCGTCCCAAATCGCCAGCATTTCTCCCATACCTACAACAACGCAGTCTTTTTTAATACCTGCGTAATTAATCAGCCTTGGAGGAATAAGAATTCTTCCCGCGTTATCAATTTTCACCTCACGCGTTGAGCCGATATATTTCTGTCTCAAATTAAAATCTTCTTCGGAAAAAAGATCGGTATTATTTTTTATTTTATTTCCGAATTCCTCTTCCCACTTTTCGATAGTTAAAAGCTGTAAAAACTTTTTTAATCCCTTGGATATTTTAACAACACTATCGGGAATTTCCTTGCGGAACTCCGAGGGCAGAGTAAGACGGTTTTTATCATCAAGAGTTACATCTATTTCACCGGAAACATTCACGCCCCACTTTCCCCCACTTTTTCCCATTTAACTATTCTTTCAACTACAATATATCTTTTAATTATAATTAATCAATGAATTTGAAAAAAATTTGACAATTTTTTAAATTTTTTTTGCGCTTTTCCTATACACACATGTAGTAAAACAGCATAATTGCCCCATTTTCCCCCATAGTCTATAATTTATCCATGTTTATAAGTGAATTTTTTCTGGTTTTCCCCGAAGGCGATATTCAGGAAATCAGGGGGCGCCTTCCTTTTAACGCCCTTGTCGACATGAACGGCAATGTCCTTTCCCTGCCCCTGCCCACCAATAAAATGATTGTATTCAAGGTCAACGGCATAAAAACCGATGAGAAAAAAGGCTCAAGCGAAACTTATCATTTTCTCGAATTGATGAGCGCGGATGAGCTGCTGGAGTATGTTAAATAAAAAATCAATTGGCACGAAAAATGAAAGCACTCTGCACCGCGCATTAAAATTCCAATACACAGGTCCCGGCGGAACAACAGAAGCCGCTGTCGGAGAATTTGTCGCCGACGGAATAAGCGCGTTAGGTGAATATATTGAAGTGCAGACAGGCAGCTTCGCTCCGTTGAAAAAAAAAGTAATAGAATTTTCATCTCTCGGAAAAGTGCGGATAATTCACCCTGTAGCAATTGTAAAAAGAATTGTAACCTACGATGAAAAAGGCATTTTACTTTATAAACGCAAAAGCCCTAAGAAAGGCTCACAGTGGAACATTTTCGACGCTCTCCTTCACGCCCCCGAACTGCCGCTGAACAAAAACGTAACAATCGAGCTTATCCTGCTCGATATTACCGAAAAGCGCGTCAAAGACGGCAAAGGCTCATGGCGGCGCAAGGGAATAAGCCTCAAAGACAGAGAAATGTCCGCCTTTCACGACAGAATCCTCTTTAAAAAACCCAAAGACTACCTGCGCTTTATCCCCTTCAAAAAAGGCGAAGAGTTCACAGTCTCCTCACTGGCAAAAAAATCGTCAATTCCTGCCGATACAGCCAGAAAAGCCCTATATGTACTAACTAAAATAAAAGTTGTGAAGAGGATTAGAAAGATTGGCAATGCATGGGTGTATAACAGATAACAATGAACAAAAAACTCGTTGCTTTAACCAGTCCGAATACCGTATAATTGCCTTATGGGCGCAAAAACCAAATATAAAGACAGCGTTTTTATCGCCAAAGTACGCGAGTTTGAAAAAGAGTGCGGTGATAAAACAGAAGCGATGAAACTGGCAATTATATACTGCCGCGAAAACGATATACTAAAAGAATTTTTAGAAAAAAACGGAACGGAGGTAATTAATATGCTAATGACTGAATGGAACTGGGACGATGCCCTTGCAGCACGGTATGAGGAAGGTATGGAAGAAGGTAGGGAGAATGAACGAAAGGAAATTGCTCGAAATGCTTTAGCAACAGGTCTCTCTCCTGAAGTAAATTCGGAGCCCCCTGCCCGCTCTCTGTTCCCTGTCCTCTGTTCTCTGTTCTCTGTTCTCTGCTCTCTCTTCTCTGTTCTTTGCCCTCTGTTCTCTGTTCTTTATTCTCTGTTCTTTGTTCTTTGCTCTTCGTGTCGTTCGTGGTAAATTCTTCCTCTTCCTCCCTCCCATTCCCTCTTAACTCAAAAATCTCGAAGCTTAAATCACCAACCCCTAACAACAAGTTCGCTCTTCGTTCGTGTCGTTCGTGGTAAATTCTTTTCTTCCCGGTTCTTATCAAAAACTTTCAAAAATATTTTCACTTTTTTTCATTTTCGGTCAAGCAAAACGGCACTTTCAACCCATATATATATAACTATCTTTTTTGACAGTTATATTTTTCTCTACGAGGTTGCTTATGTTCAACTTACTCAATTTCTTAAAATTCCTTCTTGAAAGACGGTTTTCGGCGGGGGAAACCCTCTCCGATACGCCGCTCAACGTGATGGACGACAAAGTCTTCAAAAAAATGCTTGCTTCCGATACGGATGATTCCCGCATCGCCCTGCGGCATCTTCTCTCCGCCTGTACCCGCCGCGAAGTTACCGCGGTAAAGGTTCTAAACAGCGAGCTGTTTCCCGCATATCACGGCGGCAAGTCTCCGCGGCTCGATATCAGAGTCAATTTCAATGACGGAGAGGCCGCCGATATTGAGATGCAGATTGCAAAAACAAACGACGATTTAAAAAACCGCTCGTCTTATTATTCCGCCATGATGCAGTCAGCTCAGGCAGGAAGGGGTCATTTGTACAAAAACATAAAGCGGGTGTACCAGATTTTCTTTCTTAACCATGTTCTTTTTGAGGAAAGCGGCAAACTGCCGCGCCGCTACGGTTACAGAGAAGAAACAGAACACGACTTGCTGACAAACACCTCGCAAATTATTTTCTACGAAATGCCGAAACTTGATAAATTAATTGACGCTTATAATTCAGGCAAAATCGAATTAAAAAACTTGTCAGAAGATGAAAAATGGTGTATATTTTTTAGGAATCACCATAAAAAGCCAGCAAAAGAATTAATCAAGGAACTATGCAATAAGGATGAAGGAATAATGCACGCAAAGAAACAAGTAGCAAAACTCCCCCGCAGTTACATACGCTACATGACTGTAGAAATGGACAGAATGAAAGACAATGTCGACAGAATGCTTGCCTACAGCAGGGGCTGCGAAGAAACCGACAAAAAGTGGCAGGACGTAATCGCAGAACGTGAAGCCGCGATCATCGCTGACCATAAAGCCGAGATCGCTGAACGTGACGCCGAAATCGTCAGTAAAGACGCTGAAATCGCGAGATTGAGGGCTCAACTGCCAAAGAACGGTTAACAAAGAACAGTTTGTTCTCTATTCTTTGTTCATTGTTAATTGCTCCCTGCCCTCTGTTCTTTGCTCTTATACATGCCGCTCAAGCGGCTAACCGGCAACAGCCCCGGAAAAACATTTTCAGAAATTCCCCGCCGCAGAGACATGGCTATAAAAACCGATAGTAAAATCACGCCAAACGCATAAATTTGAATTTTATCTCACAAAGGCACAAAGGAACACAAAGATCACAAAGTATTTGTTTGATATCTTCTTTTTACCTAAAAATCTCTGAATTATCTGAGATTTTTGAAGATTAAGGAAAAGACATCGGACGACAGCTTTGCGTCCTTTGCGATCTTTGTGCCTTTGCGAGAAAATTTTTATTCATGCGTTTGACGTGATTCTCTGCCCTCTGCTCTTTGCTCTCTGTTCATTGCCCTCTGCTCCCTGTTCTCTATTCTTTGTTCTTTATTCTTTGCTCTTTGTTCCCTGTTCTTTGTTCATTGTTAATTGCTCCCTGCCCTCTGTTCTTTGCTCTTATACATGCCGCTCAAGCAGCTAACTGGCAACAGCCACGGAAAAACATTTTCAGAAATTCCCCGCCGCAGAGACATGGCTATAAAAACCGATAGTAAAATCAAGTCAAACGCATAAATTTGAATTTTATCTCACAAAGGCACAAAGGAACACAAAGATCACAAAGTATTTGTTTGATATCTTCTTTTTACCTAAAAATCTCTGAATTATCTGAGATTTTTGAA